>Ga0210384_10006620_pt1 | contig 12323 bp, 7 predicted proteins | sample IncBWH2MmetaG_FD_160574 | JGI IMG/M metagenome (GOLD analysis project Ga0210384, IMG submission 160574) | Forest soil microbial communities from Barre Woods Harvard Forest LTER site, Petersham, Massachusetts, United States - Inc-BW-H-2-M | ecosystem: Environmental > Terrestrial > Soil >... | reverse complement strand
GCTCAATGAAGGCCTGCGGCGCAAGAAGGCACTGTGGCGGCCAGCGGGTCGCAAGGAACTGGAGTCGCTGGCACTGGCACCTTGGGCCCGCCGAGGGCGGCAGTGCTTGACAGTGCCGACATTGTTAGAGATCGCGATTTTGCGCCAACAATTCTTCTGAGAACACACCAACTCCACGGCCTTCATTGACTTGCACTCGCATCCCGCCTACCATACCTCGACTCCATGATCGGCCAGACCATCTCGCACTACCGCATCGTTGAAAAGCTTGGCGGTGGCGGGATGGGTGTCGTGTATAAGGCCGAGGACACTCGCCTCCACCGCTTCGTCGCACTGAAGTTCCTCCCCGATGAGGTCGCCCGGGATCCGCAGGCTCTCAGCCGTTTCCAGCGAGAGGCTCAGGCTGCTTCCGCCTTGAACCATCCCAATATCTGCACCATTCACGATATCGGTGAGGAAGATGGCAAAGCCTACATCGTGATGGAGTTTCTCGAAGGAGCCACCCTCAAGCACGTCATTGGCAACCGTCCGGTGGAACTGGAGAATCTGCTTTCTCTCAGCATCGAGATCGCTGATGCGCTCGACGCGGCACACACTCGCGGTATTGTTCATCGTGACATCAAGCCCGCCAACATTTTCGTGACCGACCGCGGCCACGCCAAGATCCTCGACTTCGGTCTCGCGAAGGTCGGGCCCCTTTCCGGGCGCCCCGGCGACCAGGCTGGAATGGCGACACAAGCCACGGCAATGAGCGAGGAGCACCTCACGAGCCCGGGTTCCACTCTGGGCACTGTTGCCTACATGTCTCCGGAACAAGCGAAAGGCAAGGAACTCGACGCCCGCACCGATCTATTCTCCTTCGGCGTCGTCCTCTACGAAATGGCCACGGGGATGTTGCCATTTCGTGGCGATACCTCTGCCCTGATCTTCAAGGCGATTCTGGACGGCGTTCCCACTCCCCTGATCCGGCTTAACCCCGATTTGCCACCTAAGCTGGAAGACATTATTAATAAGGCGCTCGAAAAAGATCGGAACCTGCGTTACCAGGTCGCAGCGGAGATGCGTGCCGATCTCCAGCGGCTGAAGCGCGATACAGGCTCCCACGCTTCTTCGGCTGTCGCCATCTCCACCGACCGTGTGGGGACGGGCGTCCCGCCCGTCCAGGGCGAGCGGAGCTCGCCAGCCTCTGCCTCCTCGCAAACTTCACGGGCGGGGGTGCCCGCCCCCCAAGAGACTGGCAGGAGCGCTGCGGTTGCACCTCGCAAGACGCGGTGGAAGGTTCCCGCCATCGCCGCCGCTGCGCTCCTGGCCGTGTTGATTGCTGGTGGTTTGTACTATCGCTCGACCCACGCCGCCAAGCTCACCGAGAAAGACACAGTTGTGCTCGCTGATTTCGCCAACACTACCGGCGATCCGGTATTCGATGGCACTTTGAAGCAAGCACTCGCCGTGGATCTCGATCAATCGCCGTTTCTGCGCGTGGTGCCGCCAGCCCGAATCCAGAAGACACTCGCCTTCATGGGCCGTTCTCCTGACGAGCGCCTCACTACCGATCTGGCGCGCGACGTGTGCCTGCGCGTAGGCAGCAAGGCGATGCTTTCCGGATCCATCGCCAGCCTGGGTACGCAATACATCCTTACCTTGAACGCCGTGAATTGCCAGAGCGGCGACTCCCTTGCCCAGCAGCAGGCGGAGGCGTCCAGCAAGGAACAAGTGCTGTCCGCGCTCGGCAACGCGGTCTCGAAACTGCGAGGCACGCTCGGCGAGTCCCTGGCGTCCGTGCAGAAATTCGATGTTCCGATCGCGCAGGTCACCACGGCATCGCTCGATGCGCTGAAAGCATTTGCCCTGGGGAACGCTGAGTTCGATCGGGGTCGCGCGATGGATTCGCTGCCCTTCTATCGCCGGGCCGTCGAGCTCGACCCGAACTTCGCCTGGGTGTATGCGCGCATGGGCACGGTTTACGCTAACGCCGGTGAGCTCGAATCAGCCAAGGGGTACACCCGCAAGGCTTACGAATTGAAAGACCGTGTCAGCGAACGGGAAAAGCTCTACATCACCGAGCATTACTACGAGACGGTCACCGGTGAACTCGACAAAGAGATTGAAAACCTCGAGCTCTATGAACGCACCTACCCATCCGACCCTATCCCGGGCAACAATCTCGGAATAGCCTACGAGCAGATCGGCGAAGTTGAAAAAGCCGCAGAAGTCGCACGCCACAGCATTCTTGCGGATCCAAACGCGGCGAGTGCTTACAGCACTCTGGCCTACGCCTACGCTGCATTGGGCCGGCGCGACGAGGCTCGCCAGACGATCGACCAGGCCCTCAAGCAGTTCCCAAATTCAGAGGACATGCACTGGGGTGCTTACTGGCTGGCGCTCGCATTCGATAAGCCGGATGAGGCTCAACGCCTTTTATCCTGGGCCAAGGGTAAGCCCGGCGAATTCAGCTTTCTGGAGCAGCAGGCACGCGCCTTGCAAAGCGAAGGAAAACTGCGACAGTCGAGCGATTTGACTCAACAGGCGCGAGAAATAGAGAGAAACCAGAACCTGAAAGAGATCGAGTTGTCGGATCTGGGTCAACTCGCCGTCGTTCAAGCGGATTTCGGTGTCTGCGAGCAGGCCCGCCAAAACGCCGCCACAATCTCAACCGCTAAAACCCAGGTCGCGGACATCTTCGTTGGATTTGTGTTCGCCACTTGCGGCGAAGCGGCGAAGGCGGAGACCGCCGCCTCGGAACTTGGCAAGAACTATCCTCTGGATACGCTTGTCCAGAAGCTGGCAATCCCTCAAATTCACGCTCGGGTCGAGCTGCAGCATGGTAATAGTGCCAAGGCTATCGAGCAACTGCGCCCCACTGAGGCCTATCAGTTCGGTTACATCGCGGGTGGCGTGCCGGCCTACCTGCGCGGTGTCGCCCATCTCCAAGCCAAACAAGGCACGCAGGCGGCAACCGAATTCCAGAAGCTTCTCGATCACAAACCTGCTCTCGGCGCATCCCCGTACGTGTCCCTCGCGCGGCTAGGCCTGGCTCGAAGCCTTGCACTTTCTGGCGACACCGCCAAGGCCCGCACTGCCTACCAGGACTTCTTCACCCAGTGGAAAGATGCCGACCCGGATATCCCCATCCTGAAGGAAGCCAAGACAGAATACGCAAAGTTGCAGTAGCTGGCACTAGCCGGCAGAAGCTGGAAAAGTCTTGCCTAGGCGCTTACTGCTTACGGATAGTTGTTGCGAACGGAGTTTACGCCGGTTGCGACAGTAATCCGTTGCGAACGACGATTCCCAGCCTGGGTGATTTCAGCCGGGAGCAGTACAATTCTAGCGATTCAGAGCTGAAAAGGGAGACTTCTTGATGAAAACGCTATTGGCGATCTTGCTGCTGGCGATGTGCTCGTTCGCGCAAACCAGCGCACCTGCGATGCCGACGGTTGCTCAACTGCTCGGAAGTTGGCGGCTGGTTTCGATAGAGATGACGTTGAAAGACGGAACTGTAAAACCCGACGACAGGTTCGGCCCCCACGCGTTTGGGTACATCATGTATGAACCTGACGGACACATGTGCGCGGAGATCATGAACCCGGACCGCCCAGCATGGAAGAATCCTGCCAAGCCCACTGACGAAGAGAAAATTACGGCTTTCAACGGATTTATTGCCTATTGTGGAACGTACAAGCTCGACGCGGAACATTTCACGGTTACGCACTATCCAGAAGTTGCTTTGAACCCGCCTTGGGTTGGTTCGACGCAACCTCGACCGTTCAGGATCGAAGGCAAACGGCTAATCATCACGCCAGCCACCACAGAACCGAACGAGGCGAAGTATGTCCTGACCTGGGAGCGTGCGGACTAGCGATTACCGCTTCTCGCGTCGAGTTTCGTCTCACCCATTTAAGAACCCGCCGCAAGTAGCCTTTTTGTCACTGAGCAAGAAAAACGAAAGCTCCGGTCCCTCACCCTTTTCTCAAGTTGGAAAGGGTGGGGAACCGGGTTAGATAGCGATTACTTTTGCGCCGAAAGCCTGGCCTGCCCGTCCTTCGCTGCACTCGCTCCTTGAGGAAGGTTCAGTACCCAGGCGCCCAGGCCGTGCGAGGCAGCGTACAGCAAGCGCGCGCTGGGGACAATGGTCAGGCCCGCAACTTCCACACTAGGCATTCCTTTCGCTGCAAGCACCCAGGTTGTCGACGCAGACGCTAAACGATATACGCCAAAATCGCTTGACGCGTAGAGGTCGCCGGTCGGGTTGTCGAACGCGACATCCGTAATCGGAAGATCCCTGAGGTTGTAGCTCCGGTCGGTGAACGTTGCTGCCTGCGCGACCGGGTCATAGGTCACCTCGAACACGTGACCGGGAGTTGCGGGCGTAGTTGCGCTGTAACCGCTGTATGAAATCCAGGCATGGTTTGCGTTTGCAGGATCGATGAAAATCCCACTCACGAAACGGTTAGGAGCAGCCGGCGAACCGGTGTCGATGCGCGTGAACACTACCGAGGCATTGGGCTCGGCATCCGCATTATGCGAGATGAAGACGCGTCCCGTGCTGGTCGCCGCCCACAACGTTGTGCTGTCGGCTGCAGTCCTTTGCACCGCAGCCACAGCCCCTCCCGCTAAGGTGCCCAGTGCCTTGTCCGTCAGCGAGGTGGCACCGATGGTTATCCAGTCGCCGCACGGCACGGTGAAGTCACCGGTGAATTCGTTGCAATGCTTACGGAACGTAGCCAAGCTCATGGACCCCATTCCGTGAGTCTTTGTGCGATAGACGGTGTGGGTTCCCACGAACATCGTCCCGCTGACGTTGGGATCGCTGATGATGGGAACGTAGAATTCTTCCCCGGTGCCGACGATGGGATCGCTGATCCAGTTCCAGTCCGCAGTAGCACCATTGCTGAAGTTCACGTCGACCTGAGCGTCGAAGTAGGTATGGAAGCGGAACTTAGGATTGACCACGTCAAACCCCGACTGACCGCCGTCGCCAAATATAGTCTGCCGGTAGAAGCTAGGCGTGATCGTGGACTGCCAGGTACCATTGTCCTGTGTCCCGCCCTGGACCAGAGTCGAGTCGAACGGGCTTATGGATAAACTTTGGAACTGGAGCGTGGTGAGTCCTTTGTTCACGCTATGTAGCTGAGTGGGAACTTGGGACAGCAGTTGCTGACAGCGGCTGAGTACCGTGCCAGACAGGCCGCGTGAGCTGCAATTCGCGGAAATATTGGCCAGGGTGCCGCTGGAGCGGATGATTCCCCCGTCGTCGCTCTCGAAGAACTGCAACGGGTTGCCGGGGTTGGTGACCAGAGAGTGCTGGTCCGGATGCAGCCCGTTAGGATGCACCACGTCGGTCGCATCCATCGTCATATCGGTAAAGGTCTTTCCACCATCGGTGGAAAGCACTACGCCGCGGCCGTTCGAGATGTTTCCGGTTTCCCCATACTGGTATGAACCCCCGACGTATACGACATCCGGGTTCCCCGGCGGGCTGTATACGAAGTTGTCGTACCAGCATTGGCCGGTGCACGAGTTGTAGGTGGCGTATCCCGGAGAAGCCGGATTCCTACTGGTCAGAAGGAAGAAATTGGGAGTGCCGCTAGCCACGTTATTGCTCAGGAAGGTTTGCGCCGGCGGCGCGCCAACCTGCCCAATGACCAAGTACATGCGGGTATTGCCATTCGCCAACTTGGTGACCGCGATTTCCGGCCGTTCGGTGAAACTGGTAACGACGGGGTCGGCGATCGGCAGGAATATCTGCGCCCAGCTGTTGCCACCATCGTTAGATCGCCAAACCCCCTTTGCGTATGCTGAAGCATAGACGATGCTCGGGTTCGAGGGATCGAGCGCCACTCTGCGCACACCGCGCACCGAGCAGAGCGTCAGGTTATGGGCGACATTGAGCGTGTTACGGCAGCCCGCCGTCGATTGGGCGCCGTTGAAGATGAACGACCAGGTAACGCCACCATCCGTCGACTTGTAGAGGCCCCACGGAGGAGCTCCAGGCGCCAGGGTTACGGCGCCACCGGTGACAGAGGATATGCCCCGCACCGCCCGCGTGGTCGCCACGTACATGGTACTGGAGTTCGATGGGTCGATGGCAATAGAACCAATGGCCCGAGCGTTGAACACGTTCCTGCCAATTGGCCCGCTCCAGGTATCACCGCCATTAGTGGACTTGTACAGACCAACGCCGGCATCGCTGTCACCGGAGGCGTTCGCCTCGCCCGTTCCGACCCACACGTTGTTGCTGTTGTTCGGGTCGAGCGTCACCGCTCCCGCGGCGTTAATGGCAAAAGACCCGGAGAGGTACGTCCATATCGGCTGAGTTTTCAGCGCGTCGTTGGTCCGCCACACGCCGCCACCAGCGGGAGTTGCCCACAGCCGGCAGTTGCCGGGAATACACCCTGGATCGATCGCCAGTGCTGTGGTACGTCCCCCGGCCAGATAGGCATTGGGCACGTAGTTGTTCGAAGTCCGGAAGGGTGATAATGGATAGAGTGCGCTACTGGGGCCCAATGACACCCAGGTTGAGGCGCCTGGAGTCGCCGCATTAGTGCTGGCAAAGCCTTTTGCCAGATGCGCAGCATGGGCCGCGCGCGCGCCCTCGATCTTGTCCAGCGAAATGTCTGTATCAGGATAGGCTCGCGCCATGAATCTCCACTCTGCTGCCGAACCGGCGGGACCCTCGCCACCGTTGCCGGGTATCGTTTCCATCAGCTTCTTCAGGTGCCGCCCAAGGGCGGCTGGCAGGTCAGCTTCATCGGTCGCGTCCCGCTCCAACTTGGCTTGTCGGCTGGATCTGGCCTTGCTTCCGGCTCTTGCCTGCATAGGTGCGTCAGTCGCGTGAGTATCAGACGACTGCTTGACAGTGGCAGCGTTGGACGACGCTACATTCTGAGAAGCCGTCGTGAACAGTAACCCGACCGCAAACAACAAAAGCGCAAGCAAGCTGAGCGGCAACAAGATTCGTTTCATAACGCTCCTTATGTGAAGTTTCCTTTGCATCGGAGGTTTCTTCCCGCGCCAACATATCTGGGAGCCACTGTTGAATTTCACGCGCTGCGTTTAGTGAAATCTCTGAAAACCCGCGACACAAGCCGCGTTCCGGGACGACCAGCAGTAGTCCGGGGACGGATTATTGTGCAACCGGGGCAAGGTGTCAAGGGTGTATTGTTGGGATCTCGAACAGAGCTTCGCGGATGGCGGCGAGCCATTCACGATCCCGCCGCAAGTAGCCTTTCTGTCACTCCCAACCCGCTCCTGCCTTCGCTACCCTTAGATCCGGATGACCCATGCTCAGCTGGTCCAGAGAGCGGTCTCGTGGTTGCGCTCCTACCGCTGCGGGGTCGTTCTGTCCGAACAGGCCTGCGTCAGCGGCGAGATGCCTGATGCCATTGGCTGGAAGCGCGCCTGCCGCTCCGTCCTGGTCGAGTGCAAGACCTCGCGTGCGGACTTTCTGGCCGACCGCGACAAGCCCTTCCGACAAAAGCCGGAAGTTGGCGTCGGATCGGAACGGTTTTACCTGGTGGTGGAGGGACTGGTCCGCGCAGAAGAAGTGCCTGCCGGCTGGGGTCTGCTCGAAATCCGCAACCGCAAGATTGAAATGATTCGGCCTTCCGCGAAGAACTTTCGCACCGCTGTGGGGTTTAATAATGAGATGAATCTTCTGCTGGCCAGTCTTTGGCGAGTAGAAATCCGCATTGAGCCGCAGACGATCACCGACTTCCTTAAGTGGAAGAACCGCATGGCGGAATACAACCGCGGCTCGTTGCCCGAGGGAATTGTGGCCGCCGAACAGGAGCCGAATCCGTTCCTGGCGACGGACTGAGATTGATGGCGTGCGCTCATCTAACTATTTGGCAGGGGATGCGGCAGACGCCGAAGTCGTGCATCAGGGCAAGCGAGCACCAACTGGCTCGCGGGAGGAGAGCTTGAAAGCAGAGTCTTTCTTTTCCAAAATCTTTCATCCACATGTGTGTGTAAGGACGTTGCTAGCATGCACGATCTTGCTTTGCGGTGCCACGGTTTCATCCTGGGCGCAGGATGGCGGCATTCCAGTTGGCGGAAAATGGTGGGAGTTCGACACGGAAGACAAGATGACGCTGGCCAAGAAAGCAAAATTTGTGCTAAGCGCCGACAACTTCTTGCGCGACAGCACCTACCAGAAACCCAAGATTGAGGTCGTGTGCATCAACAGCAAGCTCGAAAATAGCTTCTTCAATCCCAATGTGAAGCTCGGCCCGCCCAATCGTCCGGGTTTCTGGGGTCAGCCCCAGGCCGTCGTTTTGGTCCGTGTGGATGACAGCCACGACACTCACGGCTGGAATTGGGTGCCGGGCCATGCTCTCTCCATGGACAAGGGAACCACCCGCAAACTTTTTCGCGCCAATGTCTTTAAAGTGGAATTCCGCTCTGCCGGTGGTCCTGAAATCGCGGAGTTTTCACCCTCGGGCATTTATACCGATCGCGTATCCAAAGCCTGCGGCTTCAACCCAAAGTAAAGAGACATTTGTCAGCTCTCGGAGCAGTCGCCGAGCATTAGTGCAATGGCGACGTTTCAACAACTATCCCGGCTCAGTGCCGATTAAGTGTAATATGGCTGACAAACTTGGGAGGCTCGTATGAGGCTTCGTAACTGGCTCCCATTCATAGCGGCAGCGGTGCTTTTTGTGACTCCACTGCCTGCTCAGCAAGATCTTCCCAAGTCGACCCAAGAGCGCTTGGCTGCTTTGGCTCGCGTAGAAGTCCTGACAATAGACGATTTCAAGTCTCTCCTGTCTCAAGCGCAATCGGGCGACCGCGAAGCCCAATATTTGCTGGCACTCGTCTATGGAGACGGTCGATTAGTCCCAAGAGACTTCGACGCAGCGCGAAGCTGGCTGCTCAAGTCCGCTGAACAAGGCCATGTACGCGCTCAAGCGGGGTTGGGCCAGATGTACTTGACTAACGTCAGGCACAATGACGCGATCCCAAACTACGGTGACGCCGATCGATGGTTGCGCCTAGCGGCAACCCAAGGCGACGCAGATGCGCAGTTCTGGCTGGGTACTGCATACGAACGGGGGTGGTTCGAGGCAATCGATGATCGAGAGGCGCTCAAGTGGATACGGAAGGCCGCTACACAAGGACTGCCCGACGCACAGTTTTGCTTGGGCCGGAGGTACGAGGATGGAGAAGGCGTGCCCCAGAGCAACTCGTTGGCGGCCAGTTGGTATAGGAAGGCGGCAGACCATATTCCCTCATACGTGGGAGGGGTTTGGCAGGCGGAAGTCCAGTTGGCCTATATGTATCGCGATGGCCGCTTGAAAGCAGATTACGTCGAGGCCTACATGTGGTTCGCCATCGTCGGCTCCTCGGTGGACCCGCCAACCGATGACGATATGAAACGTGCTGCTCAGCACATGACCAAAGCACAAATCGCCCAAGCCCAGCGCATGGCGCGGGATTGGATCAAACGTCACACGCAGCAACCTGAGAGCACCGCTCAAGCAAAAGCGAGAGAGAACTGATTGTTGTCGTAACCAAACAATCATTCGTTGCTGATTGTCGCAATGCTCCCATCAAGCTTGGCAAGTTGGACAGTGAACTTCTCATGGTAGGTATGGGCTCTGTCCTGAAGGAAGCTGAGCGCGAGAGCCTCGCCCAAGAGCATGGACGTTTCGGTATCGCTGCGCCAGTGGATACCCGCATGGATACCATGACCGTAGCTCACATTGTGCGCCAGCTTGTTCAGTTCACCGTTGACGGTGATCTGGCTCGCATCCGCACCCGTGTAGGGCACGAGTGAGAGGCCATCACTCGTGGGCGCCATGGGATTGGGCCATACGTGACTGCCGTCGAAGAAGAACTTTAGCAAGGTAATGCAAGCCCCCCCAACCGTTCCGTGACCAGTCGGATAGGACGGGTGATACGGGGAACCCTCAGGAAAAGCCTGGGAAAGCAGATACGTCCCATATTTGCTGAAGCTCTGCGCCACCGCTTGCGAGTTCAGAACATTGCTGTTCAACCGAGCGTCGATCCTGTTCTTGTTCCCACTTAGAATCTGATGCAGAACCCCTCCGCCTGCCTCGGGACGATGCGTCAGGTGAATCAGCCACTTTTGGAACCACACTCGGTTCAGCGCACGGGCAGCAATTTCTCCCTGCGTGGCCGCGTAATCCGGCCCGCCGAATGTGCCGAACCCATTCTGAGTCTTTGATCCATTGTAGGGATTGCCGGGGTTTACGGGGAACTGGAACTTCGGTCCGGTCATCACAAGGAAGGCTGTGAAGTACGCCTGAAACAACACATCCACGTGAGTATAGGCTGCCAGACCGCGCCCATCACGCAGGCAACGCGGAATCGAATCGAGCTGATTGTTGAGTCCGGTGCTGATCCCACTCTGAACCTGCAGGAACGTCGTTGGGTCGGCCATGTAATCAATGCCGGGCAGATATGTCGTCATCTGTTGGCTGAGCGGCTGAGCGCCACACGCCGTGGGAGTAATCATGAACTGTGAAACGTACGGTCCTATCGCGTCACCGGGGAAGGCGCCACGGAACAGCAGATCCGGCGTCACATTTCCGTTGCCGTCTCTCGGACCCTTGTAGGCTGGCATAGCTGTAAGTTCCGCCGCCGCGGCGATGGCAGTGGCGTTTGTGACGTAGTCGGTGAAGGCCACATCGCGCAAAAGCGAAGCCCAGTACATCTCGACCAGTTGCGCGCCGTAATCCGCGCTCTCGATCTGTGCGAAAGGTGGGACGAGCGGGAGGCCGCCCGGATCACCGATCCACGGAGCATTGCCGAACTGGGCGGAGTCGGCAGTTTCGAGATCGAAGGCATACGCTCCCTGAGGACCGTTCAGAGTGTGCGTGCCGCCCATGATGATGGCCTCGAAGTCATTGTTCCGGCCGGAACCCAGCGCCTTCTTAAAGGACGTCCACGCAGCCCGATTAACGACTCCAATATCGTCTTGCGTCAGACCCTTGCTATAGCTGGCGGAGTGATCCGGATAGCGTTGCTCGTCGCCGTTCGAGGTGTGCGGGGGAACTGGAATGCGTGAGTCTTTCTGCGCTGTCGCGACACGAAGGTTAAAAGCACGTTGCAGCCGGCCGTTAAACCCGGGCGACGCATTGCTATTGGCAATAACGGAATCGCTGAGTTCCTGGGACTGGGCGAACCCGGCTGGGGCCTTGCCGAGAACACCGGCTACCACTGTTGCTATACCCATGCCTCCTAGAAATTTGCGCCGGCTCTTGGAATTGATCTCCTTGCCGGCCGGACGGTGAACATACGCGTCGCTTTGGGGTGTCCTTCCCATGGTTGTGCGCCCTCTGAGGAAAAGTAATGGCGAGCGGTCGCAGGAGTGTCTCCGCGTCCAAAGTCGCGCCCTTTGGCGGAGCGGGAATGGGCTTAGCCGGGATCTCCTTTGCGACTTAGCAACAGCGGCGAAATTGTACACCGATCTCGCCGGTTCGCAATGTGTGAAAAGAATTTCCTCTAAAGCGCACCGGTTCGGTCCGCAATTCCATGCCTTGCCCTAAGCAGAAATTCCTCATTCCCGGGACCACAACAGTTTCTTCACTCTCGATTTCAGCTGGAACCGATCCAAGGCCGCTCCAGTTTTCGTCGAAACAGCATTGCAGGCGCGATAGATGCTGCTGGTTAACAGTGCATATGCGCCTGGACGGAAAAGCCAGACGTCCGCTTCCGGATAGGTTTCGGTGGCTAAGTAGTCCTTAAACCTGACGTGGGCCCCAAAATCATAAAACTGCGGTGAGTTTTCTTCGAACAAATCTTTCAAAACAAGCAGAAGAATGATTGTGCCCGCGCTATAACGGCGCCACGCAGGGTCGACACCAGCCGCATCCACGTAGAAGTACCGGCCATATTGTTGCCCCAGGACAAATGAGCAGCCCTCATTACCCGACTTCAACATATAACATCGCAACCATCCACGCTCCGCCAAGAATCCCAATTCGTCCCTCACCAGATCACGATCCCGCCTCGCCAAGCTCTGCTTAGCTCGCTGAGATTGCCAAGTCTTTCGCGAGATGGCGTAGGCTAGTTCGAGGAAGTCATCTATTTCGGACGCCTTGGTTACCCGCACGAGCTGTACCTCGCCGTGCCTTCCTAATAGCCTGATTGTACGACGCCAATTTTGTCGTAGCTTTGCAGAAAATTTCTGCATGTAACTCTCGAACGTTCCATCCAGACGAATCAATAGACGGGGCGATGGTTGCCGTGGAATCTGATACCAGAACAATTTTCGGATGAGCGGGCTGTACCGCAGATAGTTCCAAGCAAACGATTCTGTTTTAAGTCCGGGAATATGGACTGCATCGAAGTCGGACTTC
>Ga0210384_10006619_pt1 | contig 12326 bp, 10 predicted proteins | sample IncBWH2MmetaG_FD_160574 | JGI IMG/M metagenome (GOLD analysis project Ga0210384, IMG submission 160574) | Forest soil microbial communities from Barre Woods Harvard Forest LTER site, Petersham, Massachusetts, United States - Inc-BW-H-2-M | ecosystem: Environmental > Terrestrial > Soil >... | reverse complement strand
CGATATACTTCACGCTATCCATATACAGGGTGCTCCTTTCTGGAGGGGTTCGAGCCGAACACTCAAAACCTTACTCCAAAAGGGGCGCCCTTTTATATTGCGTCGGGTAACCGGAAAAGTTCCTGCAGTACTCACTTTCAGTACGGCGGCTCTCAGGCCCGCAATTTCCTTGGCTGACTCATTTTCAGCGGTGAGGACAGCCTGGCCAGCAGCAAGGTCGCCGCATTCCTTCCTTAAGTTCCGTGCGTACTCGCTCAATGTGCTGTCTTCTCGTTTCCGGTCTCTTCACGGAGATAACCCAGCAGATCCACTCATTGCGCGCGAGTGGCGTAATGTCCTCCCATTTTGCCCGTGCGACGGAATCGGAAATGAGAACCTTTCGCAAATCCGGAGGTACATTGTGTACTGCGCCAGGGGAGATCGCTTTCTTTCTCATTAAGTTCATTTTACTTCGTTACACAGTCCGTGATCAGAAACTTGAAATCCACATGGACGATTACCGCGTTACTCAGGCATTTGAATTGTGTCCACACAAGGAGAGGCGTAGGATGCACAAACCGAGGTGCAAATCGGATGATGCTCGTCATGCACTCACGACTAATACTGGCCAGCATCCTCCTTGTTTTTAATTCTTTGCCCGCTGACGCGCAGCAATCACCACTCAAGGTGCTTATTTCGGCCGACATGGAAGGTGCTGCCGACGTCACCAACTGGAAGATTGACTCCCAGCCGGGAACACGCGACTACGCGCAGATGCGCCGCCTCATGACCTCTGAAGTCAATGCCGCCGTCACTGCCGCGTTTGATGCCGGAGCGACAGAGGTCACTGTTGCCGACTCGCATGGTGATTTCGCAAATCTCGACCCGGAGGCCCTAGATCCACGTTGCCATCTCATCCGCGGATGGCCGCGACCGCTTGGCATGATGCAGGGGCTTACGTCCGATACGGGGGCAGTCGTCTTCATCGGCTATCACGCACCTGAGGGCTCCTCCAATGCGATACTCGCTCACACCTTCACGGGTAGCATGGTCCTTCGCCTCAACGGCAAAGCCGTGTCCGAGGGCAGTTTCAACGCCGCTGTAGCGGCTGAACTCCTTGTGCCCGTCGTCTTCTTGTCGGGTGACGATCAAGCAGTAGCAGATGCGAGAACGAATATCGGCCCCATAGAGACCGTCGCGACTAAAAAAGCTTTGGGCTTCAATTCTGGCGTTATGACAGCCCCCGCCACCGTCACTCGCGATATTCATGAAGGGGTAATCCGCGGTATACGCCGTCGGGCGGAATTTCATCCTTCTGCACCCGCTACACCGATTACCCTCGAATGGCGTTTCAACAACGTGACGCAGGCTGAGCTTGTGAGCTATCTACCAAACTCAATGCGCATCGACGGCTATACTGTCCGGTTTACTGTTGGCAACATGACGGAAGCCTCTCGTCTGCTCACGGTTGTTGATCTCATTTCCGCTGTTTCGCACGAGTAGCTCGGCCGCATTCTAATCTGAGCATCCAGTTGAATATCTAGTCGAACCCGCGTTGAGTCGCAAGTGGACGTATAGTCGCGTTACCGGACAAATGGGTTTGGACCAATTCCACGGCTCTGCTTCATCTGAATTGCGCCCGTGGGGCGAGGCCAAAACTTCCACAACAACGCCACGCCTCCAACTAGCGCCATGAGGCCGCCTACCAAGAGTCCAAAAAAATAAGCCTCAGTGTCGTCAGGGTCTTTTGCCTGTGGGCCAAAGTGGCCCCAGAGGTACCAGCCCGCAAGAAGTCCACCGAATGCCAACAGACAAGCCATTATCAAAGAAAATAGAATCGCTGCTGCTACGCGCATTCGTCTGGTTTGCTTCGTCATCACCGCACCTGCATCACCCGTTCACGAGGAAGTATAAACCACCAAGGTTGGTCGACTCCTGGTAAGTCGCGAAACCGGACAAATGGATTCAAGGCTCCGGTAAGCCGATTAGGAAATAAGAGAATCTTTTTCACTTTCGTTGAACAGGAGGTCGAAACGTGCCGCACGGGTCGGCTCTTTCGCTTCGCCCATCTTCCAACATTGCTTGAACATGTTCGCGAACCGAGAATCTAACCGGGCAGCAGCCTCAACTCGCGGAAACAAAAGATCAAAGTGGTACTCCAGCAGATGTTCAAGCAAACATGTAGAGACTGTTGTCCGAAGATCCTCGTCCTCATGCGAACCCCACTTCAACACGAACGGCCATATTGCTTCGGGCTCTTCGATAACGAAGTTTCCGACTTGGATTATGGCTTGCCACCGGGGATCTTTGGCGTCTCTCGGCGCAGCATTCCCCGGAAGTAGTCGCTCCGCTGCGGCGAGAGCCTCTTGAACCGTATCCATACTTCGATCTTTCTTCTCAAAATATCCAGGCTTATTGTAAGCGAGACTGATAACCCTTGATAAGTCGCGAAACCGGACAAGTGATTTTGGACCATTTTCACTTAGACGGTAACCGCGTTAACCAGGATCTTGACGAACCAGTTCGGTTCAAGACCCCATTACGTACATAGTAAAAAGAAACATCAAGAAGCCCACGGGAAGCGCTATTCGCCACAATTTGGAGTGGGGATGAAGGGCAGCCGCGACGATTGACAGAGATACTGCGAATAGCTCGACCGGAGGCAAAGTCCACCCGGGAAGATTGGTGATCCATTTCCAACCGGGGAGCGAGAAGTGCAGCGCGCCCTGCAAGTAGAAAAGGCCGAGTGCAAGCCATAATGAAAGCGAACAAGCCAAGCTCGCGTAAGCAGAGCTGGCGGAAAGGCGTTTTTTCCAGCGTGAGTCGGGATGACCTCTTTTTTCCTCCGGAATCGCCAGATCGTCCATGCACGCAGTATATCCGATGCTGGAAGAGCTGGTGACCAAAGCCAGGTCAAGTCCCCGGGCGGCTTTTTCGCTGGATTCCACTTCTACGATAACCGCGTTCATCAGGCGCTGAGGACGAATTTAGAATTTCGCGCTGGTGTGTTAGAACTTCTCCAGAGTGATTCACTGATAGACCCGTTCGATGGGAGCAGACTTGGGGAGGCGAACAACCTTTGACACCGGAACAGATTCGCGAAGCATTGAGCACAGATGGATTGCTTTTTGATGCTGCAATTACAAGGCATGGGTTCACTCCATACATGCGCGACTACGAAGTCGTCGTGGTCGTTCCGCGTGGGTCTCAATATCTTTTTAGATTTCTCACTGCCCCTTCGTTGAAGTAATCACGGCAGTGCGTGACGAGGTTTGGCGATATTCTTGGGACGATGTTTTCACTGACTACTCTGCTTGGGAGGCAGCCGGGCAACCTGAGGGCTATGTCTGGGGTGTCTGTGAGTCATTAGCATACCCCGGCCCGACGTACCTCGAAGATTCCAAGCTCGCGGAGCAGTGGACTTCTCGACTGGGAAAATTGATGCATGAAGTTCTCATCGAGACGAACGGACACAACATCCGGCTGGTGTTTCATGACCTGAATATTACAGAGCTTCGTTAAGGCGATCCAGACTGGGCGAAGGTCGGTACTCCCACGAATCCGACATCAAACTTCTGACATGTCGCGTTACCGGAAACCTGAAATCCACAAAACCCAGCCGCACATTGCCAGGGCTGTTTTCAACCTGGTTCTTCATGGATTCTTTTTCTTTCGGAGGTAGAGAATCACCAAGACCGCCGCCACAACGACGGCGACCACGTAGAGGGGATGAGGAAACATCGGAAACATGGGTAGAGCCTAACAGAAATGCCGCCTATCAAGTCTCCCGGAAGGTGACCAACTCCTTCCATGAGAAGGAGTTGTGAAAGCTGACCTGCCAGACACGATCGAAAGCTGCTTGCGCCGCGAAATCGTGCTTATGAGTGTCCCTTGGGCGTTTGACTCTATTTGACTGCTTCCGGCACGTGGAACGTAACGTCGGCGTGGATGTATTGTGGTTTCTGGTCCTTCATATAAGGCCGAAAATGCCATTCGGTTAGCGCCGCGTAAGCCGGGAGGAAAAGTGCGTCAGGAACCTTACGGGTGTTTGCGACACCCGTAAGCTTGCCTGTCTCGTCCACAGAAATCTGCACCGTCACCTCAGTTCCGGCAGGTGCCACCTGCTGCCCTTTAGGGAATTTGGGTTCTACCGTATTTGTCGCGAGTTGACGAATTTCCGCATCCGTCAGAAGCGGAAGAGGATTGTCGTGCACTGTGGTGTGGAAGGTAAAACCCAGCAACGCCTCCACTTGCACCGGAACTCCATTCGAGACCGGGGGGCGAAGCTTCCAAGTCTTAACGGCTTCGCGTAGCGCGTCCTGTATGCCGGTACTGTCGCATCCCGCTGGCCAAGATTCCCGCACGTTTCCTGCGCGGTCCGCACCAACGTACACAGCACAGCCTCCCGTGGTAGGGCCGCCTCCCTGGGGAGGCCATGCAATTTCGGTACTCGTCATTGCAAGTTTCATGAATGCATCCTGGTCAACATGGACGCTCTTGATGCGATCCTTTGGTTGAGTGCTGTGCTCCACCACGAACAACGTTTCATCGAGCTGCTTGAGTCCTGTTAGTTCGCTTATGCGTGCGTCAATCGTTGTTCCGGGCTCCGGCGTGTCTTCGATGAGCCGTGGAACTTGCTTGTCTCCGAATGCTTTGAAGTCTTTGAACTCGGCCGCATATCCCTTCGTGAAGACAGAACTCAGTAGTGCTTTCTCGCCCGTGAAACACAGGACCCACCGGTCCACCCGCATCGGCAGGTTTGTACAGCCAGTTTCCCCAGCGGCAAGCTGCCGTTTCGAGGTACGAACTCCTGCCTGTCTGACTTGCTCCAGCATGGGCAGGGGATCGAATATCGCTGTTATGAAGTGGTTGAGCCAGACCGGATAATAATCGCCCGTGTCCTGCTCGAAAACAGATTCGCCAGTAGTAACTAATGTTTGCGAAAAATCCGGTGAACTGATAATGCGCCGCCACTTCGTTGGCGATACCCAGTATTCTTCAACCGTGGCTTTGTAATCCGAATCCGGGCTTCCTGTCTCGGCGATCGTAGCCTTCAAATGGAATGGCTTGCCGCCTGGCAGTGTGATCTGGGATTGTTGCATGGCGTGCTCGGCAATATCGGCCAGCAGTATCCCGTTTCCGTCATTGGCGAAAAGTGGCGCTGCTAGAAAACAGGCGAGACAGGTCGCGGCAAGGCGCATGAAGACTCCGTCCGAGGGAAAAGTCTCAGGGGAAGACCTGAGGTAGTGAAAGTATACTCCTGTCATCTTCGTGAGAATCAGCTCTCGATTAGTCGCGTTACCGGACATGTGGAATTGTTTTCATCGTGACAGAAAGAAAATGACTGCCACTACAAACACGAAGATTATTCACCAAAGAACCGCCATCAAAATCAACTCAGCCCTCTCCGTTTTGGGAGAGCGGCGCGTGGTCAAAACCGCGTTACTCCTGTCCCACCACAAGAAAGGGCCAAATTCGCGCCCGTGAATAAGGACCACGAGAACGGCGGGGACAAAACAAATAATTGCAATGAGCAGAATCAGGCGAGAAAGAAACCACGACGTAGAAACCAGTTGGTAGATTCCTACCTACGCGAGTTCGACGCAGACCGAGGCAGCCAATACTTTGTACTGGTGGTCGAGCATAAAGGCCCGGAAGCCAGGTCGTCGCTTTTCTTGGTGGGTTGGTGTCATCGGTATGGCATGGCGAGAAATATCACAACTGTCTGCGAACAACAATCTGGTTGCCTGATTAGTCGCGAAACCGGACACGTGATTTTGGACCATTTTCACTTGGACGGTAATCGCGTTAATCAGGCATGTGGATTACTTTCGAGTTGCCCGTGATCCCCCGCCATCAACTTCCGCAAGGACGCAATCGGCCTGCGCCCTCCACGCGTTGACTTACTTATGCTTATAGGTGCAGCCTAAGATATGCGGCAAGAGCAATCCCCACTTATGATTGGCCAAACGCTCGGCCACTATCGCATCTCAGAATCCTTCGGCTCCTGCGCCGATACGAGCGATTGAATCTGATTCGCGGGAGGCGGCGAGGATTGCGTCCGATGGTCTGGGAGATCACTCCGCGTGGCCGCTCGCGGCTCCCGTGGCTGGAAAGGCGGGTGGCTAAGCACCTCAATTGATTTTTGCTGCCTAGAACCCGCCCCGGCGTCTACGAATCACCTAGCGAGTAGTCTCACACCTTGAAATGATCCGAGACCTGAGATCTTGCCGATTTTTTCGGTCGCCGACCGAATTTTCGCGCGGCTTTGTCCACCTATTGCGCTAGAATGTGCCCCTAATTCGGCTAGTGCTTGGACAACGCGAGGGAGTCTTCGTGGACACCAGATCCGGCGAAGTGACCCGTCTTCTTCGAAATTTGCAGAAAGGCGTCGAGGCTGCTCAGTCCAAGCTCATTCCCCTGGTCTACGAGGAGCTCCGCAGAGTGGCGGCCCGCCACATGCGTGGCGAACGGCCCGGCCATACCCTGCAGGCGACTGCACTGGTGCACGAGGCCTTCCTGAGGCTCACCGAACAAAACGCTAGCTGGCAAAACAAAGCGCATTTTTTTGGAATTGCCTCCCAAGTTATGCGGCACATCTTGATTGATCATGCGCGTGGCCGCATGCGCGCGAAGCGGGGCGGAGGCCAACAGCGCATTCTGCTCGACGAAGCGTTGTTTCTGTCCGATGCACTTTCCGAGGAGTTGTTGGCTCTGGATCAGGCGCTGGAGCGGCTGGCGAAACTCGATCCACGCCAGGCGCGCATCGTCGAACTGCGATTCTTTGGAGGGCTAAGCGTTGAGGAAGCCTCCGAAGTCGCTGGTATCTCACCAAAAACGGTGAAGCGCGACTGGAGCCTCGCGAAGGCTTGGTTGTATCAGGAATTGAGGGCAGTGCATGGAAATGACGCCGGAGAAGTGGGGGAAGCTGAAGGTCCTCTTTGAAGCGGCGCTGGAACGGCCTGCCGAAGAACGCCTTCGGTATGTGACGGACAGTGACGCGGAAGAGGATTTGCAAGCGGAGGTTCTCCGCCTTCTCTCCAGCTTAAGCGAAGCGGGCAATTTTCTCGAACAGCCTGTAGCTCAGGGCTTGGCCTCATCTGGCGTCGATCTTGACGAAGGCTCTTTCCCGCCGGAGAAGCTTCTCGCCGACCGCTTTAAGATCATCCGTTTCCTCGCTAAAGGTGGTATGGGTGAAGTGTACGAGGCCGAAGATCTCGAGTTGCACGAACATGTTGCGATCAAGGCGGTTCGTCCGGAACTCCTCCGTGACCCCGCGGCACTCCAACGGTTTAAGCGAGAAATACACTTAGCCAAGAAGGTCACCCATCCTAATGTGTGCCGTGTCTTCGATCTGTTCCGCCACCAGGTGCGCGGCACGGCCGGCGATGCTCAGGAAGACTTGATCGTGGTCAGCATGGAGTTGCTGAAAGGAGAAACTCTGGCGGCGCGCCTTCGCCGGGGCGAACACTTCACTGCCGTCCAGGCTTTTCCGATCGTCTCGCAGTTGGCTGGGGCGCTGGACGCGGCGCACGGTGTCGGCGTTCTGCATCGTGACCTGAAACCGGGCAATATCATGTTGGTCGCCGGTCCTGAACCGGCCACGCCTCGCGCCGTCATCACGGATTTCGGGTTGGCGTTGCGTTTCGGGGGCGAAGACAGCGTCAGCACCGAGTCCACACGGACTCGCGGAATCCTCGGCACACCAGCTTATATGTCCCCGGAACAGTTGGAGGGACGCGAACTGACCTCTGCCACGGATCTCTACGCCTTGGGACTCGTGCTCTATGAAATGGTCACTGGCGCTTTGCCTTTCGCGTCCGACACTCCCCTTTCCAGCGCCCTCCGGCGGCTGCAGGATCCGGTGCCCTCGCCGCGCGCGAAAGCGTCCGACTTACCGGCCTCTTGGGAAACCGGCATCCTGCGCTGTTTGGAACGAGATCCCGCGAAACGCTTTTCCTCGGCGCGAGAGTTAGTACAGGCTCTCGCTGGGCGTGCCCCTCGCTCTTCGCCGAGCCTCGCACCGGGCTGGCGCGTGTGGGTGCCTGCACTCGCGGTACTGCTCGCGCTAAGTGTTGGCGTGTCCTTTTACGCGTTTCGTCAACACCGCGTCGTTCCGCAAGTGCCGCAAGCTCCGCAACTGCGGCCCAGTGTCGCGGTCCTGGGCTTCAAGAACCTTTCGGGTCGTCAGGATATCTCGTGGCTTTCCACCGCGCTGGCGGAAACCATCGACGCCGAACTGGGCGTCGGCGAAAAGTTGCGCACCGTCTCGCAAGAAAATGTCGCGCGCATGAAGAACGATCTGACTTTAAACGATGCGGAAAGTTATGCACCGGACACGCTCCGGCGCATCCGCCGCAATCTCGGCACGGATTACGTGATTGAAGGCGCCTATCTGGCAATCGGCACGGAAGCCAGCGGACAGATTCGTCTGGACGTTCGGCTGCAAGACACGCGGACCGGCGAAACCGTTGCCTCGGTCGTCGAGTCGGGCGAGCAGCCGCGCCTCAACGAGCTCTTTACCAAAGTGGGAGCGGATCTGCGAGGCAAGCTCGGCGTAACCGCTGTTTCCCCTCAGGACGAAACCGCGGCGCATGCTTCGCTGCCCACCAGCCCGGAAGCGGGGCGGTTCTACGCCGAAGGCCTCGACCATCTTCGCAAACTGAATTACCTCGCAGCGCGTGACTCTCTCTCCCGCGCGGTAGCCCTGGAACCAGGGTTTGCCATGGGTCACTTGGCACTAGGTGTGGCTTATGCACAACTCTATCAAGACACCCAAGCGAAGAAAGAGGTCCAACTCGCGTCCGAGCTCTCCAGCAATCTCTCACACGAGGAACGCCTGAACGTCGAAGCGCGCCTTCGCGAAGGCAACGGCGAGCGTGACCGCGCCGTGCAAATCTACCGCTCGCTTTTTGACTTCTTCCCGGACAACGTCGATTACGGCTTGCATCTGGTGAACGCCCAGGCTAGCGCCGGCAAACCCAAAGACGCACTCGACACGATCCACACACTTCGTGCTCTGCCTGCTCCGCAACGTGACGACCCCCGCCTCGACCTGGCCGAGGAGAACGCCGACTATCTTCTGGGCGACTTTAAGAACGCGTATCAACTGGCCGTCCGCGCCGCCGACAAAGCCAGACAGCTTGAATCGCCCGCGCTGTTTGCCAGGGCCCGCCATGAACAAGGCAGCGTGCTTCGCATCCTCGGCGATCGAAAAGGCGCAATCGCCGCCTTGCAAGATGCGCAGCAGTTCTACGCCAAGATCGGCGATCGCGGCGCTCTGGAACGCGTCACCATCAGTACGGGCATCGTTTATATGGACGCCGGCGACCGTGAAAAAGCGAAGGAAGAGTTAAGCCAGGGACTCCGGATGGCGGAGGACCTCGGCGACCAGTACGGCATCACCTCTGCGGCTCACAGTCTTGGAAACCTTTTGCAGCAGCAGGGCGACCTCGACGGCGCCAAGAAATACTTCGACCGGGCGCTCCAAAGCGCTCGCGCGCAGAATCGCAAAGGTGCCGCTGCGATGATCTTGGGAGGCGAGGCCACTCTGCTGGCGAACCAGGCGAATCTCTCCGAGAGTCTTAACAAATTTCAAGAAGCCTTGGGCCTGGCGCGCGAAGTCGGAGACCGGCAATCCATTCAATACGAGCTCTATTCTCTGGCGACGCTTTGGTTGAACACGGGAAAGCTGCCAGAGGCGGATGCCGCCTACCTGGAAGCGGTCGACGTCGCTCGTCAAATGGACAGCACCTCCAGCTTGGCTGCCGATCTGGTGGGCCGCTCGGGACTCCTTCGCGCCAAAGGAGACCTTGTCGGCGCGCGCAAGGTGCTGGACGAGGCGAGCAAACTTGTGTCCGACAGCGCAGACAAATCCCAAGCTCCCTGGGTCCACATGAATATGGCTGCACTGGAGGTCGACGAGGATCACCAGGACACCGCCCAGGCGTTGGCTCAGCAGTCCATGCAAGAGTTTCAATCCCAGGGCGACTCGGACGGAGAAGGAGCCGCGGCCGGGATGCTGGCGCGTTCTTTTCTCGCCCAAAACAATGTAGCCCAGGCCATCGCCGCCGCCCATCAGGCCGAAGCCGCCGCCGCGAAAAGTCACGATCAGATGAATATTCTGGACGTCGCCATCGTGGCTGCCCGCGCGGAAGCGGCCGATGGAAAAGTCTCTGCCAGTCAAACGAGGCTCAAACAACTACTGGCGCAGGCCGTCAAAACGGGTAACGTGCAATCGCAATTCGATGCCCGCCTCGCGTTGGGTGAAATCGAGATTCATTCGCAGGAACGGTCTGACGGAAAAACGACTCTGTCGAGTCTGCAAAAGGACGCCACTGCGAAAGGCTTTCTGTTGATTGCCAAAAAGGCGGCTGCTCTCAGCGCCAGCTGATCCCAGGTGACCGTCTGGCTCAACTTCTCCAGGACCACAAATTCCTCCGGGCGAAGGCCGGTCGGCGCACCGGGTCCGGACGAAAGCCGCCTACATTTTGTTCACAGCAAATCTCGTTCGTACGGATGGTCAATGGGTTATTGCAAGCATCGCAGATACAGGACGGAAGGATTGTGTTCGCAGGTAGACCTACCTGGCGCTCCTTTCCCCATTCTCATCAGCAATCTTCGTTTCGGCGATTCGTCTTGGCTAACTCCGGATTAGTCGCGTTACCGTAGAAGTGACCCAAATCCACTTGGACGATAACCGCGTTTACCACGCTCTAGTTCGCTTATAAGGGCCCCCGCATTGTTCGCCAAGGCCACGAATCCAAAACGCGTAGCGTTAAACAACTATGTAGAACTACGTAAGGGACGTATCATGTCCGAAACATGCTGAAATCAGTTGATGCAGTCGTACTCCTAGTTTGTTTATGCGCGTCACCTTGCCCGACAGACGCCCAGCATTCCGCCGCGCATATTGTGCCGGTCACAGTCGTAGCGGTGGACGGCAAGCCGGTGACGAACCTTCAACCGCGGAATGTTCGTATTCACGGTCGCGAAGTGCAGGTTATTGGATTTAGCCTGGACACGTCTCCCCGAAGAATTGTGCTGCTCATCGATGTAAGCAGCAGCATGAGTAAGTCGAATGGCAAAGTAAATTTATTGCAAGCGGCTGTACACGCTGCGGGATTGTTCTTGGATCGAGTGCCATCAGTCGATTCCATTTCGGTACATGTCTTCGCAGAGAAGGAAAGAGAAATCGTTCCTTTCAGCCATGATTTCGCAGCAATCCGCGCGGCAATTACGAGCCTGCCAAAACCGGGCACCGAAGAAACTGAGAAAGAGTATGGCGCTCACACCGATCTGGACAACGCTTTGAACTCCATTCTGACTCTTTTATCCGGACGCCCTCAATTTGGCGACGCTATAGTCATCTTCTCAGATGGCCTCTTCCCGCGCTCTGGTGAAGGCGACATTCTCAACTACTATGATCAACCGGATTATCTTCTTCGAGTTACGCCCCAACTCGGAACGCTCGGCATTCGCGTCTTTTTTTCTCTGGCAGGCAACGTCGCGGGAGCACCTCCTCTTCACGGCATTGAGCTCTTTATGGGAGCGACGGGCGGAGAATCCTTTGAACTGCACGACTCTTCATTTCTTGGTCCAATCAATCCGCTCGACTCGTACGATCACCCTAAGACCCCGATTTACCGCTCTGACTCTCTTGAGCAGCGAGCGTTTGCGCTTTCTGCTGCCATTCAAAATACGTACTGCCTGCAGCTACAGTTCGCAAGGCCTCTTGAGAAACCGACGCGGTTGCAGTTTGATCTAGTAGATGAACGAGGCAAAGTGCTTCACAACCTGGCCGTCCTCCGCCCAGCGTTTGTTTATCCAGAGGCCGGAAAGCAACCGTAGGCAAATCGGAAAAGTTGATGCCAGGTGCTTGACCTACCGACTAGCGGCTTATCAAGCGCTGGATGTGGTGCTGTCCAGCCCGCAATCGAAGGCGACGCAGCCGCAAAAAATCGAAGCCTGCCAGCTTGTCTATCCAAATGCCTGGTAAGTCGGGTTACCGGTAACTTGGGTCGGTCCTGAGCCCTACTTTTCCGGTAAGCCGGTCTGCGAGGCCGGACCTAAGCCAAAACTAGAAAATGCAGAAGGTGATTTCGAGTTTCAAGTTGCGAAGACATGTGAATGAGCGTCGGTGGAACGCGCTATTCCTCTCGCTTGGCCGTCTAAATCCTTTGTTTAGGCAAGCGGACCTATTTTGCATTCGAGGTGGACCTAATGCCGCGCTCCGTTTTGGTGTTCTTTTCGCTCATGCTTCTGGCCGGCTTGGCCCAAGGCCAGCCCGGCTCGCCGCTCACCCCCGCGGTGCGGGAATTCGTGAAGATCGATGCTCCGATCGTTGT
>Ga0210384_10006615_pt1 | contig 12331 bp, 4 predicted proteins | sample IncBWH2MmetaG_FD_160574 | JGI IMG/M metagenome (GOLD analysis project Ga0210384, IMG submission 160574) | Forest soil microbial communities from Barre Woods Harvard Forest LTER site, Petersham, Massachusetts, United States - Inc-BW-H-2-M | ecosystem: Environmental > Terrestrial > Soil >... | reverse complement strand
GAAGAAGGATCAGTAGCGAACGCGGGCAACAAAGACAGCTGAGGAACTCAACAGAGCTGATATCGGTAAGCAGCTTAGAAACAACGCACTTTCGGTTGAAACGTGCGTTTAGGTGAAGAACTCTCCCCCCTCAGTCCCACCATTTGGACCGAATCGAAACGTCCAGTGTAGTTGAGGCCGCGAAGGCGTGCGCGCTACGCACCTGAAGGAAAACGCCCCTGCAAAACCCTGCAGGATTTCGCGATACAAGCGTCCCGGAATGTTGCGTCGGACGGCCGGTACGAGGGCTGATTTTTCCCTCGCACCGGCCGCACAACTAGTAAGTGATCTTCAAGCCGAGTTGCATCACGCGGCTGCTTCCTGAACCGACCAGCGGATTGCCGGCCGCGACGTCGGGCGTGGAGCACCCGCAGCCGAGCGCGCCGGGGTTGCTCGGGTCAGCGCCTAAGAAGCTCGTATTCGTTGAGCCGTACGGATTGGCGTAAATCGGGTGATTAAACACGTTAAAGAACTCGACCCGGAATTCGGCGCCAACTCGCTCCTTGAACTTGAAGCTCTTGAACACGGAGAAATCCACGTTCTTGAAGGCCGAGTCCCGGAAGATGTTCCGGCCCATGTTGCCAAAAGTTCCATTCGCGGGGGGAGTCATCACCGAGTTGCCCTTTACGAAGCAGCCCGCAGCCTTAAGCGTGCTGGCGTCGAGGGCGACTGCCGTGCACTGCGCACCCAGCGACGACGGGAGGGGAGTTACTATGCCAGTAATTCCGGAAGTCGAGGAGCATGAAGCTGCTCCTATGTTAGCGAGCGTCACTACAGTAGCCGCCGGAGCGTTTGGGAACGAGCAGAACGGAATGGAACTCGATCCGGACTTGAAGTCGCTGGGGTTGCCGAAGAAATCCCAGCGATCGTTGAGGTCTCCCAGTTGGGTTCCGCCCGTGCTGATGTCGTCGTGCGTGTCAAACATTAGCCACGGCTGGGAAGTCTGAACGGTCACGATGGTGTTGAGCTTCCAGCCTTCCAGCAACTGGCCGTGGCCCTTTATCCCGGGAAGCTCGTAACTGGCCGTGACGGTCAGGCGGTGCCGGACGTCGAAATCGCTGCTAGCGTACTCCCTTTGCAGATGCGTGCTGTCCTGTGGAGTGAGTCCTTGAAAATTCTCCGAACCAGTGTCGAGGCCGTGGCCGTACGTGTAACCGGCCGTGAATTCCAGCCCGTGAGACAGCCGCTTGGTCAGCGTCGCCTGCAAGCTGTTGTAATTGGAATGGGATTCATTATCTACGAAGTTAATAATCCCCAGGTAAGGGAAGTTGCCGAGACTTGCGGGAACGCCGGGGCTGGCGGCGTGGCCATCATACGGACGGACGCACGAGCCGGAACCCTGACCAAGGTAAGGGCCGGGGTTCGGGAGAAGAAGGCACTGATTGATGTCGCGCACAGCCTGCAGGTTACGGCCCTCATTGCCGACGTAGCCAACCTCCAACGAAAGGTTGCTGGTTATCATGTGCTGGATATTGAGGTTGTAATTGACGACGTACGGGGTTTGCAGGTGCGGATCGATCGCATAGAGGCTGCACTGTGAGGTCAATGTGCAAGAGAGCGCACCCTGCGGAAAGAGAACGCCATTCCAGTTCAGTCCAGTGGGGACTGGCGTGGCTGCATTCACCGATCCAATGTAGTTGGGTTGGCCGAGGTTGATCGTGCCACCAAAGTTCCCAGACGCCGGACAACCATTTGAACCCGGCGTGTTGCAGGTGGCGGCTGACGGGTCTTGAGCGATGTTGCCCGCCGAGCCGTTCGGAGGCCCGTTGTCCATGAACGGCCTCGCATAGATCGTCGCGTAGATGACACTGGACGCAGCGCGGACCACAGTGTTCCCGTTGCCCCTGACATCCCAGGCAAGACCCACGCGGGGCGAAAAGTTATGGGTATTGGGCTTCCAGAGAGTAGGGCCTACGCTGGCTTGGCCCTGCTGAACAATTCCAAGCTTCGGATCGAAGTTACCCAAGAGGTTGTTGACCTCTCTTATCGGCGATGCGTATTCATAGCGCAGTCCCAGATTGAGCATCAATCTCGGCTTGATGCGCCAGTCATCCTGGACGAACCCGGCGTAATGCATCCATTTCATCGTGCGGACCCCGTCGCCGATGTTGACGATTCCTTTCCCGGGAGTCCCGGAGAAGAAGTCTTCAAGCGGGGTGGAGTTGGGGATGCCGAAGGTCTGTCCGCCGCTAAAGAGAACGAGAGCACCCCTGAAGTCTTGTATGACTTGATCGGCCTCGATGTGCGTGACTTCCCCGCCGAATTTGAGGGCGTGCTTGCCGCGCAAATACGAGATGCTGTCCTGAAAATCGTAATACGGGCTGGGGCCGGTAAGACCGGGGCGGGTGCCATTCGGGTTGCCCAAGCCGGCGCCGCCGCCGCCGGTGAAACCCGAAATTTGAATAAACGGCAACCCGCCCCCAACCGTTACGCCTGAGTTGAGGGGGTAGTGGCCGCCACCGCAACCGCTGGCGGTGCACAGACCGCCCGTGCCATCGGGGATGATCTTTTGGTCGCCGACGGTAAAGCCCTGGCTAACGCTGTCGTAGCCGATCCGGAATTCGTTCACCAGTGTGGAAGTGGGGGTCCAAATCCAGTTCCCGACGACCGTCCGCGATACAACTGAAATTCCAGTATTGAACAAGTTATTCACAATGGGGTGATCCTGCCCAGTGGCTCTGTAATCCCCGGTCCAGAACATGCCGCTGATCCGGTGCTTGCTGTTGATCGAGTAGTCGATTTTCGCAATCCCATTGTCGGTGACATTCTGGTTGGGGAATGTAGAGGGGTAGTTGTTATTATTCGCGGGAGCGTTCGCGTAGAGGCCGCCCGTGCAGGTGTATGACCCTGCTGTTGCCGGCGTGCCGCTGCACCCCAGCAAATCCAGGCTCGGTGAACTTAGACACTTCGTGGTAACTGAACTCGAACATAGTTGATTAAAGCCGGCAGCCTGCAGCGCTCCGATCGCATCCACCATGCTGTTCGCCGGGCTCCCTAACGTGCCGGTCGCGGGAGCTTGAACGACAAATATGTTGCCAATTAAGGAACGCAGGCCCTCATAACCGGCAAAGAAGAAGAGTTTGTCCTTCTTGATCGGTCCGCCCACCACGGCGCCGAACTGCTCGAGCTCGGCCGGCAGCTTATCGCACTGAGAGGGAAGGCCCCGGGTGCAGGATCCATCCGCAGCCAGCGCAGGGTTGAAAGTATTGCGAGCGTCCCAACCGACATAACGGCCAAACGCGTAACCCGACCCGTGAAGAGTGTTGGTTCCCGATCGGATTCCCACATTCACCGTGGCGCCGGGCTTCCATCCGTACTCCGCTTTGGGATTCTCCAGAGTGTTGAATTCCTGAATGGCGTCGATGGGCACGATGGTCGCCGCATCGGTAAACGCGCTCGGCGCATTGCCTACCTGACGGGCATCATAGAAACTGACATTAATGATCCCGTCCATCATCCAGACGGTTTCATCGGGGCGCATGTTGTTGGTGCTCTGCGACCAGGGTGAGCCTCCCGGCTGGACCATGATGCCCGGGCGCAGAGCCATCAGATTCTGGTAGTTGCGGCCATTGAGGGGCATATCGTTGATTTCTGTGTTCTCCAGTGTGCCGCCCAAGGTGGCGTTGGTGGTCTCCACCAGCGGCACCGCTTCGGTGATGGTGATGGTCTGCTCCTGCGCACCGGGCTGAAGGGTCAGGTCAATTCGAACTTCATGACCAACTTCCAGCGCAACGTTTTGGCGCTCAACCTTCTTGAACCCTTTGGCCTCGGCGCGGACCGTATAGGCGCCGGGAATGAGCGTGGGAGCGTTATACTCTCCGGCATCATCGGTGGTCAGCGTACGCGCCACGCCTCGCTGCGTGTCTATGACGGTTACCGTGGCGCCAGATATGACGCCGCCGCTTTGGTCCGTAATGCTTCCGAGAATGCGTCCGAAACTGCCCTGTGAAAACAGCGGCAGACTCAGCAGAAGCACCCCCATCGTGCCCACCAGCAATTGCACCGCTTTCCGGAAACGAACACCACAAAACCTCTTGCTCTCGGATCGTAACGAACTCATTGCTGGACCTCCTGTCCAAAATAGTTAAACTGGAATGTGGACCCGAACCTCACCCCTGGTCTGTTCCCAATGGCTGCAAGGTGGAGATAGCAGTAAAAGCAAACTTCCGCCTTGCGAATGTGAACCCCCGTATCAGCCGGATGATTCCCAATTTAAGCAAGAGCAATAATATCGGGCCAGGCCTTTCCAGGCTTGGCGCCGATTTTAAGAATTGCGATAACTAACTATTTCTCCGACAAGTGCATATCCACTTCAACCAGGGTCGGGCCGATCGCCATGTGGGCGATGACATGAGTTAGGCGGGGCTGTAAGTCCACTCGAGCACCCCACCCGGAACTTCCTCACTTGGGGGGAGGTGTATACCTTTCAAGAACGATTGTCAACCATGATTATTGGTGATTATCCCCTAGGCACAGATAACCGGGGCTTGCTATTCTTCGGCCAGAGAGGAAATGCCGATGACTACTGACGAAATTGAAATTCTGCTGGCCAACACCATTAGCGAGATCAACCGTTTAAGTACTTCCGTTGAAAATATTCGTCAGGTTCTCGTAGAGGTTTTGAGTCAGGAACAGACCCATAAAGATCGAGAGCGTCTGAAAGGGATTTTAGCCCCGTATCAGTCCGACGCCCAATCTCATTGGCTTTTCGCAGCCGGGCAAAGGGTTCGAGAAAGGTTTGATAAGGAGCAAACGGCACAGATGGACTTGTTTTTTCAAGCGGGATTGAAACTTCCGAGGTAGCCAGGTGAATCTGCGCTTTTACCGATCTCAAGGGTATTATTCAATTCTCGAAGCTTTCCCATTGTAATCTTAAGTCGCTCACGGGCGCCTCTAGTCCCTCATCCTGTGCTAATACCAGGCGGTTGCTATGGAATTCTGCGTCTCCGGGTCTAGTCTCGAGTTTCTTTGCTATTGCTTCCAAGTTATCTGCTATTCCGTTCGCCCCATCCTTTCCTACTTTCTAATTCGGCGGGCATCTGCGTGAAGGTAATCATCCCGAAATTCTTGCGGGAGGGGGGTTGGACCTCCGCTCCTTATGAAGTTTGCGGGATCCAACCTGCCGTCGTGCGGGATTTTTCGGCGGCCTGCTCCGGGGGCAGCCTAGCATCCCAGAGATTTGCGACGAAGCGGCTCCCGGTCACGCCGCCGGCTGCTTCCGAAACGAGCCATAGGAGTGGCGGAATCATAATGTCGGGGTGTAACAACTTCTGACGCAGGTGGGGAGGAATGTCTTGCGGCACCATGCCTGTGTCGGTCGCGCCGCCGGGCAAGAGAGCGTTCACCGTTACCCCGGTGCCGGACAGATCCTGCGCCCAGATGATTGTTTGGGATTCGAGCGCCGCTTTCGACGGGCCATAGGGGGAAAAGCCAGGGCGGCGCATGGTCTCGTGGTTGATCGAGATGTTGACGATGCGGCCCCAGCGCTGCTTCATCATGTGCGGAGCGGCGGCGCGAGCCATCAGGAACGGGCCGTTGACGTTCGTGTCGATGATCATTCGCCACACGGCCGGATCGGTTTCCCAGAATTTTGTGGGCGCATCGAAAAATTTCTCGCTGACAAAACGCATCCCACGGCCCGCGTTGTTGACGAGGATGTGCACACCGCCGAACTCGCGCACCGTTTCGCTCACCACGTGTTGACAATCTGCTTCGCTCGCGACATCGGCCAAAAGCTGCCGGACCGAGCCGGCTGCGGGGCTTTTCGCGGCTTCCTCCGCGACCCGATCGATTTCCTGGCGATTGCGCGCCGCCGTCAGCATGACGTTTGCGCCGGCGCGCGCCAAGCCCAGAGCCATGGAACGGCCCAGTCCTCGGCCCGCTCCTGTAACGATCGCCGTCTTCCCAGAAAGCTTGCCATCCATCATTTTGATTTTTTGTGACCTCATTGTTCCGTGGAGTGCGAGCGCAATGCGAGTCGCCGGAACAGTAGCGCGGGCTTCAGCCTGCGGGGTTTAGTCCTTGCAAGGACGTACCCCCACAGGCTGAAGCCTGCGCTACCAAATTCTACAATCAATTGGGATTTGCGGCTTCACTTCCATACTCGCACGCTGGCACAATGGGCTTCAGTAGCACAGACTTCAGTCTGTGGGTTTTGGGTCTTGCAAGGACGAAACCCTACAGACTGAAGTCTGTGCTACTGGAAACCATGACCACGCGCAACGAAAAAGCGGCAATTCTCATTGTCGAAGACGAAGCCAAGATGAGGCGGCTGCTTGAGCTGCAACTCGGCGAAGAAGGTTTCGCCGTGCACTCGGCGGCGGACGCGGAAACGGGGCTGCAGCTCCTGGTGCGCGAAAAGCCGGACCTTGTCGTGACGGATTTGCGCCTGCCGGGAATGAGCGGCCTGGAATTCTTGCAGGCCGTAAAGCGCGCCAACGCCGCGCTTCCCGTCGTAGTGATGACGGCGTACGGCACGGTTGAATCGGCCGTGGAAGCGATGAAGGTCGGCGCGAGCAATTACGTGACGAAGCCGTTTTCGTTCGACGAGCTCGCGCTGGTGATCCGCAAGGAGCTCGATTCGCACCGCCTGCGCGAGGAAAACCGCTCGCTGCGCGAAGCGCTCGGACGCCGCTACGCCTACGACAACATCGTCGCGCAGAGCGACAAGATGCAGGCCGTGCTCGCGATGGTCGAGCGCGTCGCGCCGACGAATTCGACGGTGCTGCTCGGCGGCGAAAGCGGCGTCGGAAAAGATCTGATCGCCCGCGCCATCCACGAGCATTCGCAGCGCGCTTCCGGCCCGTTCATCAAAATCAACAGCACGGCGATTCCAGAGAATCTACTCGAAAGCGAACTCTTCGGATACGAAAAAGGCGCGTTCTCCGGCGCGACGGGAATGAAGCCGGGAAAATTCGAGCTGGCCGACAAGGGCACGCTCTTCCTCGACGAAATCGGCGACGTGCCCGGCTCCATTCAGGTAAAACTCCTGCGCGTTCTGCAGGACCGCGAATTCGAGCGCTTGGGCGGAACGAAAACGCTCAAAGTGGATGTGCGCCTCGTCGCCGCCACCAACCGCGACCTGCGAGCCGCGCTCGAAGAGGGTACGTTCCGGGAGGACCTCTACTATCGCCTCAATGTCGTGGCCATCGACATTCCTCCACTGCGCGAACACAAGGAAGACGTTTCCGCGCTCGCCAATTATTTTCTCGAGCGCCACGCCGAGGAATCGGGAAAAACCATCACCGGGATTACGCCCGACGCGATGAAGCGTTTGATGGATTATCACTGGCCGGGAAACGTCCGCGAACTGCAGAACATCATCGAGCGCGGCGTCGCGCTTTCCGCCTCCACGACGCTCGACTCTGCCGATATCTACCTCGACGATCCCGCCAAGCGTTCCCCTGCGCCGGGCAGTTCACCCTACGTCTTGCCGTCCGGCGTCACGCTCGAACAATGGGAAGACGAAGCCATCCGCGAAGCGCTCCGCCGCGCCGCCGGCAACAAAAGCCAGGCCGCCCGCGCCCTCGGCCTCTCCCGCAACGCGCTGCGCTACCGCCTCTCGAAATTGGGCGTGGCGGATTCTGCTGACTTGGAAAATTGATCGGGGCACTGTTCACGCTGTATTATTGAAGATGGAAGTATTCATGTACGTAGTCCTCACAGCCTATCCTTCCAATAGCCTGGCCGGCGTCGTCCATGGGCGACAGCAAGAATCCGAATGTGATCCTCCATCTCCCAATAAATGACCGCAAAAGGAAAACAAGGAAGGTTTAGTTTACGGGTGCCATTCGTGCCGCGAGGCCAGCGATGGGGGGCTTCCAGGATCCTATCGATCACTTGGTTGAGTTCATCGACAAATCTTTTCGCTGCCCGAGGACTGCGTTCCCGGTACCAACGGGCTGCGGCCTCAGCCTCTTCGATAGCGGCTGGGTGCAGATAAAAATCCTGTGCCGTCATTCAATGGCTGTGGAAAGTCTTCGCCGGGCCTCTTCAATGGAGACTGGTTTGACTTTTCCCGAATTCAAATCTTCCATGCGCCGGACGATTTCAGCGTCCCATGCGGCTTGAACGGACTCGTCCTCCGCCTCATCCAAACTCTCGATCAGAGATCCTGCGAGTTCCGCCCGTTCTGCCACAGGGAGGGTGAGTGCCTTCTTTAGGAGATCCGATGACTCTTGGCTCATGCTCGCAATTATATATCGAAAACACAACTAGGACGCCGCGTTATAGAGGCGGTGGTTGAAATCCACCACCCCATGCTTGAGAACCACCGGGTTTTTAGTTGGTGAGGCTGAGCCCCTCCAACGAAGTATTCTGTATCTTATTGTAAATAAGACGCTTACTCTAAATTTGAGATTCGCGAATGTTTGGCACCCGCCCTGCAATAATCTAAGACGAGTGTGAGCAGCAATGGGCCTGAGCAGTTGTGGGAGGTCGGCCATGAAAAGTCATATTTGGAATTTGGGAACAGTTCTTCTGACCGGGACGCTCATTCTGGGAATGGGCGCGGGGGCGGGCGCGCAGCAGGGGCCGCCTGCATCGCAGCAGCCTATGGAGATTCCGGCGCAGTATCCGCCGCAGCCGCAGGGCGGGCCGCAAGGGCCACCGCAGCAGGCACCGCAGAACGATCCCGGCGCGGCGCGCATCAGCTTCACTCAAGGCGACGTTTCGACGCAGCACAATGGATCGACTGACTGGGCCGCAGCCACGGTGAACACACCCGTGGTCACTGGCGACCATATTTCCACGGGGCAGAACGCTCGCGCGGAAATTCAGCTGGATCACGCGAACATCCTGCGCCTGTCGGATCAATCCACGGCCAATGTCGTGAGCCTGTCGCGCACGCAGATGCAGCTTCAGATCGGGCAGGGCCTGGCCAATTACGAGGTCTTCAAAAATAACGAAGCGAACGTTGAGATTGACACGCCCAATGTCTCCATTCATCCGGACATGGGCGAAGGCAGCTACCGCATCCTGGTCAATTCCGATGGCGAAACGATCGTCGACGTGCGCAAGGGCTCCGCGGAAATTTCCACTTCTCAAGGGAGCACCCGCGTGGAGCGCGACCAACGCATTACCATTCAGGGCAACGCGGACAACGCGCAGTATCAAGTTTCCGGAGCGCCCGGCAGAGATGATTGGGACAAGTGGAACAGCGACCGCGATCGCAACATCGAAGGCGCACAAAGCTGGCGACACACGAATCCCTACTACACGGGCACGCAAGATCTGGATACTAACGGTCAATGGACGAATGTTCCTGACTACGGCAGCGTGTGGTTTCCCGCGGAAGCCCCCGGTTGGGCTCCCTATCGCGATGGACGCTGGGTGTATGAACCCTACTATGGCTGGACCTGGGTTTCCTATGAGCCTTGGGGCTGGGCGCCGTATCACTACGGACGCTGGTTCGTTTATGGCGGGAACTGGGGCTGGTGGCCGGGGCCGGTCTACGGCGGATACTACCCAGTCTGGGCGCCGGCTTATGTTTCCTTCTTCGGATTTGGCGGGGGAGGCTGGGGAGTGGGTTTCGGCTTCGGATTCGGCGGCGGCTTCGGAAGTGTGGGTTGGCTGCCGTGCGGGCCGGGCGACCGCTTCTTCCCGTGGTACGGCCGCGGCATCAACCGCGTTAACAACATTAATATAACTAATATTAATAATGTGAATATCCACAACAATTTCGGCGGAATGAATCCGCTCAGAGAAGGTCCGCACGCGTTCTCGAACATTGCTCGAGCGTCCACCGACGAACGTGTGCGCGGCGGAATCAGCTCTATGGGGAGCAATGAATTCGGCCATGCCCGCGTTCCGATGCAGCAGTCGAGGATCGACGCGGGTACGTTCCGCAAGGCCAGCGTAATGACCGGCGCAAACCCGGTGTCGCCTTCGCGGGAGAGTTTCCATCCGACGGACCGGCAAGTCAGTCCCGGCTCGATTCCGAACCGTGCAAACAGCAACCAACATTTCTTTAGCAGCAGCGCTCGCCAAGGCGCATCCGTTCAAGCCGAGCATGGCGTGAATAATTTCAATCGCGGCGGAAACCCCACCAGTGGCCAACCGCAGCAGAACACGGCCAGGCCCGGATTCCAGAGTTTCGGACCGGCGAATTCCGGGAATACAAATCCCGGCAATCGGCCGGGAGGCGTCGGCACCGGCGGAAACGCGGTTGGGAGGGTAAACCAGGGACCCGCTCCCGATCAGAATTCCAAGTTACCTCAATCCCCCAATCAGGGGCAGCGCGGTTTCACCCCGCCTTCCGCTCAGCAGGGTCAGTCGATTCAGTCCTCGAGACCCAACTGGCACACTTTTACTCCGCCGTCGGGCCAGGCAATCCAACCGAACGGCAGCAGGACATTTGAAGGTCAGGGCGCACCTCAGCCGCGATCGAACTATTCGCAACCGTCCGAGCCTCCGCGGCAATATCAAAACAATTCGCGCGGAGGCTTCAGCGGCAGCGGATCGAACCGGCCACCGCTCAGCATGCAGCAGCCTGTCGTAACGCCGCGCGGCGGAGGCTCCTATTCTGGCCGACCAATGCCAAGCGCGCCTAATGGTGGCGGCGGATACCGTGGTGGGCCGCCGAGTGGAGGTTCTTATTCCGGCCGACCAATGCCAAGCGCGCCTAGTGGTGGCGGCGGATATCGTGGTGGGCCGCCGAGTGGAGGTTCTTATTCCGGCCGACCAATGCCAAGCGCACCTAGTGGCGGCGGAAACGGAGGCGGCGGATCGCGAGGAGGGAACTCCGGAGGCGGGTCGCATGGAGGCTCTTCTGATGGGGGACACAATCGCCGCTAAATGATTTCCACCCCGTTTCACCCCATACCTCACTCACCGTCAGGAGGCCCCAAAAGGGGCCTCCTGCCCTCCCGACTGTTCGGGTGGAGATGGGGGAACGGATTTCGCAGAACAGCGCACAGCCCGTGAAGGATGTTGCAATCAAGGATTATCATCTAGGAGTAAAATGAAAGCAGCCGCACGGCCCTCGAGACTGCGAAGGTTGGAGGAACAAATCGCTATGCGAAAAACTATTTTCTTTTTCCCAGTTATGGTTCTTCTGGCCGGATATCTCTTTGCCTTTTCGTCGCCCGCGTTCGCGGACGATGATCCCCCGGGAAGAGTGGCGCGCCTCAACTACATCCAGGGATCGATCTCCTTCCAACCGGGCGGCGAGACGGATTGGGTCCAGGCGAATCCCAACCGCCCTCTCACGACGGGCGACAATCTGTGGGCCGACAGGGATTCGCGGGGCGAGCTGCATATTGGCAGCACGTCCCTTCGCATTTCCAGCGAGACGGGCATTACTTTTTTAAATCTCGATGACCGCACGGTGCAGATTCAGCTCGCCCAAGGCTCCCTGAGCGTCCATGCGCGCCGGCTCGAAGGCGGCGACGCGTTTGAGATCGACACGCCGAATCTGGCATTCACCCTTCATCGGCCCGGCGAATATCGCGTCGATGTCGATCCGAACGGCAACGCCACGATTGTCACCGTGCGCGAGGGAGAGGGAGACGCCACCGGCGGAGGCAGTGAATACCACATGGACTCCGGCGATCGTGTGACGTTCACCGGAACGGATACGCTGACCTTCGATGGCGGGCAAGCCCGGGGTTTGGACGAATTTGACAACTGGTGCCGCTCCCGCGACGATCACGAAGAGCGCGCCCAATCCGCGCGCTACGTCTCTCGAGACGTTATTGGTTATGACGATCTCGATGACAACGGCGAATGGCGCAACGTTCCCGACTATGGAAATGTGTGGTTTCCCACTCACGTCGCCGCCGGATGGGCGCCGTACCGCTACGGACACTGGGTGTGGGTCGCGCCGTGGGGATGGACCTGGGTGGAAGACGAACCCTGGGGCTTTGCTCCATTTCATTATGGGCGCTGGGCCGAAGTCGGCGGAGGCTGGTGCTGGGTCCCCGGTCCCGTAGTTGTGCGGCCGGTGTACGCGCCGGCGCTGGTTGTCTTCGTTGGCGGACCGCGATTCGGAATGTCGTTGTCGTTTGGAGGTGGAGGGGGCGTTGCGTGGTTCCCGCTCGGTCCGCGTGAAGTGTACGTTCCGCCGTACCGCACGAGCGAGCGGTACGTGCAGAAGGTAAACGTAACGAACACGACTGTGAACGTCGTCAACGTAATCAATGTATATAATAATGTAAACGTAAACAATGTCACCTACATGCACCAGAACAACGTCGCTGCGGTGACCGCGGTTTCGCATGACACCTTCGTGAACGCGCGTCCCGTGGCCGCGGCCGCCGTGCGCGTGAATGCGCAGCAGATGCAAGGGGCGCAA
>Ga0210384_10006614_pt1 | contig 12332 bp, 9 predicted proteins | sample IncBWH2MmetaG_FD_160574 | JGI IMG/M metagenome (GOLD analysis project Ga0210384, IMG submission 160574) | Forest soil microbial communities from Barre Woods Harvard Forest LTER site, Petersham, Massachusetts, United States - Inc-BW-H-2-M | ecosystem: Environmental > Terrestrial > Soil >... | reverse complement strand
GTCGACCAGGACGGCGACCGAGATGCGGTTGACGCGGCCGGCCTCGGTCACCTCGGTCTTGGTGGTGCGCGAAATCTCGTAATTGTTGGTTTCCTCGGTCTTCTTGCTCTGGTCGCGCGTCTGCGCGGCGCCATTGGCCTGCGGGTTGCCGGGCAGTTCGTTGTTGACGGTGACCTGGCCGTTATCGGCGCCGGAGGCCGAGGATTCCTCGCGGGTCTGGGTCGAGCGCAGCACGCGGCCTTCGGGATCGAACTTGTCCGAGGTCTGGGTGATCTTGTTGTAGTCGAAGTCGGCCGACAGCTCGACGCGGGCGCGGCCGGCGCCGACCACCGAGGACACGATGTCCTCGACCTGCTTGCTCAGCCGCTTCTCGAAGGTGGCGCGGCGCTCGTCGCCGACGGCCTGGTCGATGTCGGTCTGGGCGCCGTCGGCGAGCAACGAGCCGTTTTCGTCGACGATCGAGACGCGCTGCGGCTTCAGCCCGTTGACGGAAGAGGCGACGAGGTGGCGGATGGCGCGGATCTGCTGCGGTTCCAGCTGGCCGCGCACCCGCACCACGATCGAGGCGGTCGGCTCCGGCGTCTCGCGCGAGAACAGCGGCCGTTCCGGCAGCACCAGGTGGACGCGCGCCGCCTGGATGCGGTCGATGCCGCGGATGGTGCGGGCGAGCTCGCCCTCCAGCGCGCGCAGATGATTGATGTTCTGGACGAAGCTGGTGGTGCCGAGCGCGTCCGACTTGTCGAAGATTTCGTAGCCGACGCCGCCGCCCTTGGGCAGGCCGCCCTCGGCGAGCTTCATGCGCAGCCGCGTGACCTTGTCCTTCGGGACCATGATCACGCTGCCTTCGTTGCGCAGCTCGTAGGGAATGGCCTGGCGATCGAGGTCCTTGATGATGCTCGAGGAGTCCTCGAGCGATAGATCCGTGAACAAAGTGGTCATCTGCGGCGTCGTGACGCGCATGATGACGAAGGCGAAAAAGCCGATGAGCGCGGCCGTGACCGCGATCATCGCCATCAACCGCGCAGCCCCCAGGCCCTTCAGGAAGTCGACAAGACCTTGCAAAACCAACAGCCCCAGATTCGGCACCCAACAGCCGAGTAGGCAATTATTGCCTATGGGATGGTTTCGATATGGTTAACGAAGGTTAAGAGGCGTTACCGAATCTGCAGACATGAAAAAAATCGACCTCGCGGGGCGAGGCCGATTTTCTTCAAATGCCCTAGTTCGAACAGGGGCGATTATTGGCGATATTGCTGGATCCGGGTGGTGCGCAGGCCGGCGAGGCCGTGCTGATCGATCGAGAACTGCCAGGAGAGGAATTCGTCCACGGTCAGCGTGTAGCGGCTGCATGCCTCTTCAAGCGAGAGGAGCCCGCCGCGAACCGCGGCGACAACCTCAGCTTTACGGCGAATGACCCACCGTTTGGTACCGGGCGCGGGCAGGTCCGCAATCGTAAGCGGGCTGCCGTCGGGCCCGATGACGTATTTCACCCTCGGGCGATGGGGTTCTGTCATGGCGTACTCACAAACTCTTAACCACTGAACTCACGGTACGACCCTACGCCGTGCGGCTTAAAATTTGCCTAAGCCCAAGGCTTCAATACGATTCTCCTTCGATGTGACGGCAATGCGTCGAACCCGGCGCCTCGCGGAGCCGGGTTACGCGGTTTTGAGACGTGGTTTTTAACCACTTGTTAATTTTTTGGCGCGAGGCGCGCCGGTCAGGCGAGGCTATCAGTTGCTGCTGGAGCTGCTGCTCGAACTCGACGAACTCGATGAACTGCTCGAACTGGCGCCCGCGCCGATCGCCGTGATCTGACTCATCGTATAAGTCTGCCCCATGATCGAGAGCAGCGGCGGCGACTGTGACAGGTCGACTGAATCGACGGGGCCGCCGACCAGCGTCGTGATGGCGACGTTGTTGCCGTTGCTATCCTGCCCGGTGGCCGTCATGGTGTAGGAGCCGTCCGGCCACTGCGTGCCGTCACTGCCCTGACCGTTCCAGGTGAAGGGCTGGTTGTTGCCGGCGTTCGCCGAGTAGGTACCGCTGTAGACGGTCTGGCCGGTGCTGTTGGCGATGGTAATGTTGAGGGTGGAGGCAGTGGGGACATCGAGCTCCCAGACCGCGCTCGAGTTGTTCATATAGGTGGTGTTGCCCTTCACCACCGCGGTCTTGCCGACATATTCCAGCGCCTGCGTCGCTTGCGCGGACTGCTGTAGCGAGACCAGGCTCGACAACGAGTCGTTGGTCTTGAGCTGCTGCTCGACCCCGGCGAATTCGACGAGCTGCTGGGTGAATTGGTTGGTGTCCAGCGGCGAAAGCGGATTCTGGTTCTGCAGCTGCGTGGTCAGCAGCGACAGGAAGGTCTGGAAATTGCCCGCGATCGTCTGGTCGGTGCTCGAGCCGAGCGACGAGCTCGATGACGAGGACGACGGCAGAGGTGTCGTTCCCGAAACGATCGAAGAGGCATTGGTCGCTGCACCGGTACTCGCCATGTTCGTTCTCCGTTACACGCTGATATCGACGCCGCCGCTGGCGCCCAGCATGCGGCCATAGGATCGTCCCGCCATCGTCGCGGGCACACTGTCGTCGTCTGAAATCACCAGGCGCTGCGGCTGGCCGCCCGACTGGTTGAAATTGCTGTTCTGGCCCGACGAGGACTGGTCGCGCAGGCTGAATTGAAGTCCGCCGCTGCTGGTCTTCAGACCCGCATCGTTGAGCGCCTGCTGCAGCTGCGGCGCATCCTGCTGCAACATCGACAGCGTTTCCGGCTTCTCGACCGTCAGATGCGAGGTCACCTGGCCGTTGCGGTCGACATCGATCCGCACGTCAATGCGGCCGAGCTCGGCCGGGTCGAGCCGCATCTCGAAGCGGGTCTTGCCGTTCTGCACATTGGCGGCGATCTCGACGGCGATCCCGCTGACCGGCACCGCGCCGCCTGTCGCTTGCGTTGCGGTCAGTTTGTCGGTGCCGCCTACGGATGTTGCGGTCGTAAGCTGCTGCGGCAGGGCGAAAGCCTGCGCGTTGGGATCGACAGATGCGGTCGGAGCCTGGGCATTGCCGGCCGAACGATCGTGGCCGGCGGCGGACGAAACCGAAGCCGTGGACGCAGCATCGCCATCCGGCTTGATCGCGGCGCCGAGGGTCGCCGTGGCGTCCGCCTTGGCGTCGACGTTCGGTTGCGGTGTGCCGGTGGTCGCGGCCGGATTGGCCGTGGCGGAGGGATCGGTCGTTGCCGTGGTGCCGCTCGTCGCCGTGGTCGCGGTCTTGCCCTGGGTGACGGTCGTCTTAAGGCCCGTCGTTTTCGTATCGCCCGGCTTGCCGGCGGCGGCCGCCAGCGCGAGCTCAGCCGAGGTCGCGGTCCCGGCCGTCGCAGCCTGCGGCGCTGCGGCAGTGCCCGCGGTCGAAGCCTGAGTCTGACCTTGTGTCTTGGCCGTCGTGGTTGTGTCGGCGGTCTTCGTCGAGGCCGTGGTATCGGTCGTGGAGCCGGCCGTGACCGCGCTGGTGGTCGAAGCGGCTGTTGCGATCGCGGCAGCCGCAATCGTGAGCGGCGTCCCGGAATTGCCGGACGTGGAAGTCGATGCCGAGCTGAGCATACTAATGGCGATCGGAGGCAGCGCAGCGATCGGTACTTGCGCGACGGTGATCGTGTTCGCCGCCGTCGCTGTGGCGCTCGCATCGGTGGACTGGCTGCTGTCGGTCGAGCTCTTGTCCGATGACGAGCTGTCGCTGCTCTTCGAGCCGTCGGATTTCGTGCTGCCGCTGCTGCTCTGCGAAGCCGAGCTGCCGCCGTTATTATTGCTGTCGCCGTTGTTCGCGCTCGCGGGCTGGTTGGCCTGGTCGTTGTTGTTGGCCGGCGGATTGTTCACCTGGTTCGGCTGGCTTTGGCTCGCTGCGGACGAGGAATTGTTGTTGTTCGTCGTGTTCGGGTTCGGAGCCGAGTTGTCATTGGCCGAACGCTGCGGCGGCGGGGGCGGTGTTTGTTGCGCCGCCGGCAGCAGGCTCGAAGGGTCCGGCGGCTGGCGGTTGTCGACCATCGAGGCAAAGCTGCTCGCAAGCTGCGAGGCGTCGGGCAGGGCGGCTTTGGGCGGTGCGTTCTGATAGGACGCACTTGCTGTGACATCTGACGTGACGCTTACCACGGGCCGGCCTCTCGAATGAACTCGTGCCAAAGAGTTAGCAAGGAGCGGGCCAGCTTCGGATGAGATAAAATATCGATATTTTTCAATATGTTATGGCGGAGACCCGGAGCATTACGGAGGCTCTTCGCCACCGCTTTTTCTGCCGCTCGGCAAGAATTGCCGTTTGCATTGCAAAAGGGTCCCGCGCGATTGCTTCGCGCCGATACGGCCTATATTAAGAGTGCGCTTCCTTGAGGCGCTTCTGATTGAGCCGAGATCGGAACCGCGCCAAAAGCCAGGCTAACTAACCGCAAACGGCCTCGTGCAACGGCTTCCGGATCGCTGGAAGCAGCCGATGCCATCAGCGCTTTGATTGACCGCAACCATGCTCAACAGTCTCGATATCGAGGGCCGTCCGCAGGATACCAGGGTCGTTGTCGCCATGTCGGGCGGCGTCGACTCTTCGACCACGGCTGCGCTGTTGAAGAGCCAAGGCTACGACGTCGTCGGCGTCACGCTGCAGCTCTACGACCATGGCGCCGCGTCCCATCGCAAGGGCGCCTGCTGTGCCGGCCAGGACATTCACGATGCGCGCAATGTCGCCGAGCGCATCGGCATCCCGCACTATGTGCTCGATTATGAAGACCGCTTTCGCGAGTCTGTGATCGACACCTTTGCCGAGAGCTACGCGCTCGGCGAGACGCCGGTGCCCTGCATCGAGTGCAACCGTTCGGTCAAGTTCCGCGACCTGCTTGCGACCGCGCGCGAGCTCGGCGCGCAGGCGCTGGCGACCGGCCATTATGTCGCTTCTCGCCGAACCCCTGACGGATCGCGGGCGCTGGTGTGCGCGGCGGATGCCGATCGCGACCAGAGCTATTTCCTGTTTGCGACCACGCGCGAGCAGCTCGACTATTTGCGCTTTCCGCTCGGCGACATGACCAAGCCCGAGGTGCGCGAGCATGCGCGCCGCTTTGGCCTCGAAGTCGCCGACAAGCACGACAGCCAGGACATCTGCTTCGTGCCGACCGGCCGCTATACCGACATCATCAGCCGGTTGAAGCCGAATGCGATGGAACCCGGCGACATCGTCGACCTCGACGGCAACGTGCTCGGCACGCATCACGGCATCGCGCATTTCACCGTCGGCCAGCGCAAGGGGCTCGGCATCGCCTCCGGCCATCCGCTCTATGTCGTGAAGCTGGATGCGGCGACGAGGCGCGTCGTGGTGGGGCCGCGCGAGGCGCTGCGGATGGATCGCATTACGCTGCGCGACGTCAACTGGATCGGCGGCGGCTCGCTCGACCGCGCCATCGGCAATGGACTGGGCAAGGGACTGGACAAGGGGCTCGAGATTTTCGTGCGGGTGCGCTCGACCCGCGCGCCGCAGCCGGCCTGGCTGCGCGCGGCCAGCGGCCACTACGAGGTCGAGCTCGTGGCCGGCGAGGAGGGCGTCTCGCCCGGACAGGCCTGCGTGTTCTATGACGCGCCTTCGGGACAGGCTCGCGTGCTCGGCGGCGGTTTTATTCAGAGCGCCGCGGCGACGCGCGCCAACGCCACAACGCGGCCGCTTGCCGAAGCGATACGCGACTAGATCATGATCCGGAAAAGTGGGAACCGGTTTTCCGAAAAGATCATGATCACAACATAGAAGAAAAATCAGGGGCGCGCGGGGGCATGGTTGGCGATATCGACCGCGACGGGGTCGAAAAGGCGTATGGGCGCTGGGCGCCGGTCTACGACCTCGTCTTCGGCAAGGTGTTCGACCAGGGCCGTCAGTCCACCATCGCGGAAGCGGACCGCATCGGCGGGCGCATTCTCGATGTCGGTGTCGGCACCGGGCTGTCGCTGTCGGATTACTCGCGCTCCACGAAAATCTGCGGCGTCGATATTTCCGAGCCGATGCTGCGGCGCGCGCAGAGCCGCGTGCGCGTGCAAAACCTCACCAATGTCGAGACACTCGCGGTGATGGATGCGAAGAATCTCGCATTCAGGGACGCGTCCTTCGATGCGGTGGTGGCGCAATATGTCATCACCGCGGTTCCCGATCCGGAAGCGACGCTCGATGATTTCGTGCGCGTGCTCAAGCCCGGCGGCGAGTTGATCCTGGTCAACCACATCGGCGCCGAGAGTGGCCCGCGCAAACTGTTCGAGCTCGCCTTTGCGCCGCTGGCGCGGCGTCTTGGCTGGCGGCCGGAATTTCCCTGGGAACGGCTGGTGAAGTGGGCGGCGCGGCATGGCGGCATCACGCTTGCCGAGCGGCGGCCGATGCCGCCGATGGGGCATTTTTCGCTGATCCGCTACCGCAAATCCTGAGCCGATTTGCTCGGAACCAGCGCACGGGCCGCTGCGTTTTCACCCCATGACAATGAAACCGTTTTGGGCGGCCTCCTGCGCGCTGATGCTGGCGAGTGCGGCACATGCGCAGGCCCCGGCCTCGCCCGCGACCCCTCCGGCGCAAACCGCGCCGCCGGCCGCGTCACAACCCGCCAATTGCGTGCCGATGTCGCCTGATCGCACCGGCACGAGAGCGAAAGACGGCACCACCGTCGGCCAGTCCAGCGAGGCGCTCGGCGACAGGCTCGCCAGATCCGACGGTACGCTGTGCCCGCCATCCAATGTGGACCCGGAAATGCGCGCGCCTGTGCCCGAAACCGGCAAAATGCCCGTGATCCCGCCGCCCGGCAGCCCCGGCGGCGACCCCAGCGTGCGGCCGAAATAAGACCTCCCGCGCCCTCGCGTTTGCTTGACAGGGCCGAGTGCGATTCCCTATATCCCGCCCACCTGCGCCGCGGTCTATAATGGCCGCGGCGCAATGCCTTGGCGGGGTAGCTCAGCTGGTTAGAGCACGGGAATCATAATCCTGGGGTCGGGGGTTCGAGTCCCTCTCCCGCTACCATCTTTCCCCACACTCCTTTGACCTGGTTTGGATAGGCCTTTTCCCCGAGTAGGGCATTTAGTCGGCCTGCTATCTCCACGGCCACACCACCTGGGCGCCCTGGGGCGCGGAACACAGTGACCGTCTCGACCAGGTCTCTGATGGCTTCTGCGGCCTCTCCGTCGCCCGCACTAACACCTTTTGCCAGTGTTTCTTCAAGCCGACTGAGTTGCTCCTCATATCGTTTGAGGATGGCCGGATGCAGCGCGACCTCTTTCGAGGTGGGCGGTTCGCTCTGCAACTCCTCAGATATTCTCTTTCGTTCGGCATCTAAGGCAGTCGATCGCGGTCCGAGAACGGATGGATCGCCATGTCCTTTAGCAATCGCGTCCACCAGCCGTTCAATTTCCCGGTTTAATTGCCCCAGCTGCTGCTCAAGGCGCTGCCGTTTTGCATGTGATGTAGCTGCGAGGCGCTTTCGCTCATCGAGATACGTGCGTACGTACTCCGAAATAACCTTCGGCGCGCGCAATTCGGCCTTTAACCCGCTGAGGACTGCACTTTCGACCGTGCCCAAATAAAAAGTCTTGGCGTCAGGACACGTCCCGCTCTCCGTCGCTGCCGAGCAGCGAATACGAACGCGTCCTGATTTGTCTCGCCCATTGGTTGCCATGCCCGAGCCGCATGAACCGCAACGGAGCAGGCCAGATAGCATCCGACGGGGCCGACGTTGATGGCTTGGGTGGGCGCGACCGCGCTCCTCTTTGCGTTGCTGAGCAGCTGTGAACAGCTCTGGACTGACAATTGCAAGATGTGGCACTTCAGCAACCTGCCAGTCACTCTTCGGATTTGGTCGTGACAGGCGCTTTCCCGAGTCGGGATCTTTCACCATCCTAACCTTGTTCCAGACGAGGCGCCCTACATAAAGCTCATTCTGCAGAATGCCGGCACCCCTCTCAAGGTTGCCATTAATTGTTGAGGCATTCCATGCCCGCCCACGCGGAGGTGATACCCTCTCCTTGTTGAGATCGTGCGCGATTTCGCGAGGCGTTCGACCGTCCACGTATTCCTGAAAGATACGCTGGATCACCTGTGCCTCGGCCTCGACGACGACCCGTTCGCCGCTTTTTCCGGCGACCGCGGCGTATCCGTATGTCAGACCACCTCCAGCCAAACCTTGCTTGACCCGCCCTGCTTGGCCACGACGCACCTTGTGAGCGTTGTCCTCACGATAGAGTTGTCCGACCAGACCGCGAAGACCGACCAGCACGGTGTTAACGATGCCCTCGTGAACCGCCCGGATCTCGATCCCGAGAAAGGATAGCCGCTTATGAATGCCTGCGAGATCTTCCATGTCGCGAGAGAGCCGATCTAAGGCTTCGACGATCACTACGTCAAAGGATCGCTCCCGCGCTTGGTCCAACATTTGCAAAAGGCCTTCGCGTCCCATGACCGAGCCACCTGAACGGGCCCGATCTTCATAGGCGCTGACAACGGTTAAGCCTTCGCGCTCGGCATAGCTTTGACAAAGTGAAAGCTGATCTTCAATCGAACGCTCATTTTGAAGATCGGTTGAGAATCGAGCATAGATCGTCGCTCTCTTCTTTGCCTTCTCGATTGGCGAGCTCTCTTTCATGATCTTCCCTCGCGGCCAGACGAGCAAGTACGCGCGCGAGGCGCAAGATCGCCTTGTCTGGATTCGTCTGCAAGGACAATTTGCGATGCGCGTCCCGCACAATCGAACCTCTAGGTCATCGCGCAACTCAACGAGGTGCACGCACCTGCGCTGGCGTCAATCCACAAAATGTCGGCGGTGGTGACCATCCCAAGCATCATGCTCGGGCGATGCCCTAAGCGGAACAGCTGCTAGGAGCTCGTCGTGCAATTGGATGCTGCGGCGAAGAAAAGGCGATGGAGTCTGGGACGGCTTCGCCGCCGAAGTGCTTGCTGCTAGGGAGCGGTACATCCAGCTCTTGGCACCCGGCAGGTACTGGGAGCGAGATTCCGGCGCCGTCACCAACAGACTGCGACCAGCCATTGATTTTGTGGCTAGTTCGGCCTGCGTCGAACCTGCAGCCAGACCGTTATGAGCCGTAGAATATCGATTAGCTTCGTTGATTTTACTGTCTTTTCGGTTGATTTCGGTCGCATTCGTTATGGTTTGCCGAGGTTGTTTCTGATGCGAAACTGGTGCGGTTCGTCCAATCGAAACTTGGACTTAGGGTGTTGCGTTCTGTTCGTGAGAAGGTAAGTCAATCCCAGCGACCGATGGCAGGCGAATTCCTTACGCCATCATGCTGGCTGATCGCCGCGGCCTGTCAAGGTCAGCGTCTCGGTCCGCGCGCTATCGGTAGCGAGTAAAAGAGGTTCATGGGAAAGCAAACCAGGCGAAATAGATCGTGAGTTTCTTCGAGCGTCTAAAGACAGAAGCATCCGCTGAGTGGCGGGCCTATACCGAACATCCCTTTACGAACGGATTGGCAGACGGATCGCTCGCCGAAGCGGCGTTTCGTCACTACCTCGCTCAGGACTACCTGTTCCTCATCGAGTTTGCGCGCGCTTACGCGCTCTCGGTCTACAAGTCGCCCAAGCTTGCCGACATGCGTGAAGCAGCGGCCGGCCTCTCGGCCATCCTTGATGTCGAGATGAACCTTCATGTGAAGCTCTGTGCCGGTTGGGGTCTATCTCTGAGCGACCTTGAACAAACCCCTCCGGCAAGTGAGACGCTGGCCTACACACGCTACGTGCTGGACGCCGGAATGCGTGGCGATCTGCTGGCACTCAAGGTGGCGCTTGCCCCCTGCGTGATCGGGTACGCGGAGATCGCAACGCGGCTCGCCTCGCGACCCGATGCGCACGCTGCGCCTAACCCCTATCGCGTTTGGATCGACGAGTACGCCGGCGTGCCATACCAGGAAGTCGCGGCGAAAGCGCGGGCGCACCTGGAGCATCTCGCGGATCTCTATGCCACGCCGGCCCGCGAGGCAGAGCTGATTGCGATCTTCAAGGAAGCCACCCGACTCGAGGCAGACTTCTGGGAGATGGGCTGGCGCGCCGGCCAGCGTTAGCATTCGGCAATCGTCTGGCTCATAACCTGAAGGTCGCAAGTTCAAATCTTGCCCCCGCAACCAACCGACAAGTCCTTGAAATCAGTTCGCTTTCAAGGGCTTTTCGCGGCTTGAGATTTGTCTTCAATTTCCGCTCGTGGAAGCGGCAGGAAGTAGGTCGTAGCGTAAAGTCGACGATCTTGGCAGGCCTCGATTGCTGGCAGTTGTTTGAGGCCTACGTAAAGACCAAAAAGCCAGCCGATGGCACCGTGGCGCGCTGGAACGCGGTTTTTTCGCAGATGCAACGAGATTTTGCGGGTACCGGCGCCAGCGGGATCACCGAGGATGCCGCGCGCTTGTGGGTAGCTGGATTTGGATTAATCTCCGAAAAACGATCCGCTAAAACTGTGCGTGAGGTTTGGCTTGCGGCGTCTCGGAGTGTGTTTAGCTGGGCGGCGCGACATAAGCCAAGAACTCCTTCGCAGACGTAAAGGTTGACGTACCCAGACGGGCGCGGAGCCGCGAGACGAAGGCGTTCAAGTCTGAAGAGGTTCGACTGATCCTTCGGGCCTCAATGGCCTATAAGCTGCCGCGAACCGCCCGCTAGCGTACGCGCCGATGGGTGATGTGGCTCTGTGCCTACTCAGGTGCTCGCTCTGGGGAGATAACCCAACTTCGCGGGATCGACGTAATAGCGCGTGGGGACTTCTACGTAATGACGCTCACGCCCGAGGCAGGAACGATCAAAACAAGACAAACCCGCATCGTGCCTATTCACGAGCACATCATTGAACAAGGTTTTCTCGATGTGGTCCGACAGGTCGGAAGCGGTCCGTTGTTCTACAACGCCAGCGAAAAGCCGCGAGCCAAAGCTGATCCTCTGAAGCCCACCCGCTCACGTGCCGCCACAGCGCGGGCACATCTGAGTGATTGGGTGCGTGAATTGGGTGTGAACGACCCCGAGGTTAACCGGGTGGGGGCGCTTCAATCCCGTGCGCTTTCTTCGGCCCCGTGGAGACCCAGAGAAAGCCCAAGGGACTCGTAGGCCGGACTTGAGGGGGAGCCCGCGCCCGAGGAAGCTGCACCTGTGACTCCCGTAGAGTCTCCTGCAGGCATCTCAGGGGACACCGTGAACCGTCGATACTGAGAACATGCGAGTAAGCAAGAACGACACACTGGCTGGGCTTCCGCTAATCAAAATTCGCGACCTCCTTCGCCCTTTTCGAAGGGGTGCAATCAGCACCGAGGATGTTGAAAGGGAACTGGGCCTCCCAAACACCCAAGCGGAGGACGTTCTCCAAGCAATGGTCGGCGCGGGTTTTATTGAGCCGGACAGCGAAACCGCGAGCGGATCAAATCCGTACTTCGCTGTAACGACCCTTGGCTCGCGCCTGTGCGTGGCTCGCTTCGTCAAGCGGATTACTCGGGCGAAGGCGGACGTTCTGGTCAGCCAAATGCTGGCACGTGTCACCGAAATCAACGAACGGGACGAACTTGTTTTCCGTGTAAAGCGGGTTCGTGCTTTCGGCTCTTATGCTACCGACGCCCCGGAAGTGTGCGACATAGACTTGGCGGTCGATTGGGAGCGACGCCATCCCGATAGGGACATCATCGAACAGTTGTTGGCTCGTGCGGACGCCTCCGGGAAGAGTCTCAACACTTACATGGCTCGATTGAACTATGGTGAGGTGGAGGTCGACAGGCTGCTGAAGGGACGCAGTCCCTACATCTCCATCCAGCGCGGGGACTTTCCCGAGAAATTCAAGGTGCCAGCCGTTCTTCTCTTTCCTTATCCCTGAATGCCCGAGCTGTGGACAAGTGACGTCTCGGCACCCATCTCATGCCACCAGTGCGGTTCCGATCCACACCCACGACGCCATGCATGCGTACAAGAGGAGCCATTTGGTAGCTCTGAGGCATCGGAAGATTTCGGCGAGTGACCCGCCTTCAACGTGGTGGCCGGGAGAGAGGTGATCTGTTGATGTCCGATGTTCGGAGAAGACCGGAAGTGACGGGCGACCTGCCAAACCGTCGCGAATGACCCCAAGCCGACATGACGCTTCCGACAGGGGGCCTTAGATGGAAGGAGCTTTTTGGCCCGTCTTCCGGTTCGCGCTTGGTCGGAGTAGTGTGGATTTCAACATTGGTACCAGTAGCGTTAAGGGCTGCCCGTGTCGAAGGCGATTGCCATCTTGGGCTCTGCTCTATTCTTCGTCGTCGCGCCCTTGGTGCTGGCGGGGTTCGTCCCATGGTGGATCACACATTGGGAGTTCCGGCCGGCTTTTTTCG
>Ga0210384_10006613_pt1 | contig 12335 bp, 9 predicted proteins | sample IncBWH2MmetaG_FD_160574 | JGI IMG/M metagenome (GOLD analysis project Ga0210384, IMG submission 160574) | Forest soil microbial communities from Barre Woods Harvard Forest LTER site, Petersham, Massachusetts, United States - Inc-BW-H-2-M | ecosystem: Environmental > Terrestrial > Soil >... | reverse complement strand
AAGACGTCATGACGCGCTTTATCGGCTATGGATGGAACGTGACGCGTGTCGCCGACGCCAACGATCGAACCATGCTCGCGCGCGCATACGATACCTTCTTGAAAACGAAAGATCGCCCTACGCTCGTCGTCGTGGATAGCCACATCGGGTACGGCTCCCCGCACAAACAAGACACCTACGAAGCGCACGGCGAGCCGCTCGGCGAAGCCGAAGTGAAATTGGTCAAGAGGAATTACGGCTGGCCGGAAGACGCAAAGTTCCTCGTGCCTGACGGCGTCTACGATCAATTCAAGAACGGCATCGGCAAACGGGGCGCCGAAGCCCACTCCGCCTGGAACGCGAAGTTCGCCGAGTACAAAAAACAGTTTCCGCAGCTGGCTGACCAGATCAACCGCATGCAAAGCGGCCAGCTCCCCGACGGCTGGGACAAAAACTTGCCTTCCTTCCCCGCCGACCCCAAGGGCATGGCCACCCGCGAGAGCTCTGGCAAAACGCTGAACGCGCTCGCGGCGAATATTCCCTGGCTCATCGGCGGGTCAGCGGACTTGGCGAAATCCAACAAAACGAATCTCACCTTTGAAGGCGCAGGCGATTTTTTCCCCGATGCTTATCATGGCCGCAACATCCACTTCGGCGTGCGGGAACACGCCATGGGCGCCATTGTCAACGGCATGACGCTTTCGAGGCTCCGCGCCTTCAGCGCCACCTTTTTCAATTTCAGCGACTACATGCGCCCCAGCATGCGCCTTGGCGCCCTGATGGAAATTCCATCCATTTATATCTTCACGCACGACTCCATTGGAGTCGGCGAAGATGGGCCAACACATCAGCCCGTCGAACAGCTTGCCGCCTATCGCGCGATGCCCAACATGCTGGTCTTTCGCCCCGGCGACGCCAACGAAGTCGTCGAAGCCTACAAAGTCGCTATGCAGCACACCCACGGCCCCGCAACACTCGTCTTCACTCGCCAGGCGATGCCTACTTTGGATCGCACGAAGTATGCCCCAGCATCAGGTGTCGTCAAGGGCGCCTACGTCCTCGCCGACGCCCCAGGCGCAAAGCCCGATGTTATCTTGCTCGCCACCGGAAGCGAAGTCGGCCTCTGCGCTGCGGCTTATGAAAAGTTGACCGCCGAGAACGTAAAAGCCCGTGTGGTCAGCATGCCCAGCTGGGAGCTTTTCGAAAAGCAGGACGCTGCTTACAAGGAAAGTGTTTTGCCCGCCAGCGTGACCGCGCGCGTTTCCGTCGAGATGGAATCCGTTTTCGGTTGGGACCGCTACGTCGGCCCCAAGGGCAAAATCATCGGCATGCGCTCTTTTGGAGCTTCCGCCCCGCTGAAAGATTTGCTCAAGAAATTCGGTTTTGAAGTCGAAATCGTTCTCGCCGCCGTCAAAGAGGCCTTGGGAAAGTGAGCGCTCCATGAAAGTTGTGATTGGTTCCGACCATGCCGGCTTTCAACTGAAGAACGCCATGGGCGACGTGTTGCGTTCGATGGGCAACGACGTTCTGGACGTCGGCGCTTTCAACGAAAATCCGTCAGACTATCCCGATTTCGCGGAAGCGGTTGGCCGAGCCGTCCTCGATGGCAAGGCCGAACGCGGCGTGCTCATCTGTGGCAGCGGTGTAGGCGCCAGCGTGGCCGCCAACAAACTCCCTGGCATTCGCGCGGGCATGTGCCATGACACCTATTCGGCGCATCAAGGCGTTGAGCACGACAACATCAATGTGCTCGTGCTCGGTTCCCGCGTCGTTGGCGTGGCCCTTGCGCATGATCTGGTGACGGCATTTATGGGCGCGAAGTTTTCAAACGAAGAGCGCCACGTGCGGCGGCTCGCCAAAGTGAAGGCCCTGGAGACCAAGTACTGCACGGGCTCCTGATCCCTGGTTGGCATTAACCTGGACCGCCCCAAGAACAAGTGACCGGCGCGGCCAGACTCCCAAGGAGTACAATAGACGTTCAACCGGTTTCCAACGCTATAGGAGAACTATCATGACCACGACCACCTCAATCCCAAATATCGGCACAGCCCAAGGCACCAATCCCTTGAAAGCGCTGCTGGGTTTCGGGCAATCCCCGTGGATGGACTACATTCGCAGAGACCTACTCACCAGCGGCAGCCTGAAAAAATATATCGATGACGATGGGCTCCGCGGCATGACGTCCAATCCAGCGATTTTCGAGAAAGCCATTACGGGCAGCAACGTCTACTCGGACATCCTCAATTCGCCTGATGCAAAACAACTCGACGCCAAAGGTCTGTTCGAGAGAATCGCCATCCGCGACGTTCAGGATGCCTGCGACATTTTCAAAACGGTTTACGCCGAGTCCAAACGCCGTGACGGCTACGTCAGCCTGGAAGTCTCTCCCTATCTCGCCAGCGACACCCGGGGCACCATCGAAGAAGCGCGCCGCCTCTGGAAGGCCGTCAATCGCCCCAATGTCATGATCAAGATTCCCGCCACGCCTGAAGGCCTTCCCGCAATTCGCCAAACGCTCGAAGAGGGTCTGAACATCAATATCACCCTGCTCTTCGCGCAATCCGCCTATGAGAAGGTCGCTGAGGCTTTTCTCGCCGCTCTGGAGGCCCGCTCGGCCAAGGGCCAAGACATCAGTCATATCGCCAGCGTAGCCAGCTTTTTTGTCAGCCGCATCGATACCCTGGTCGACAGCAAGGTTGACGAAAAACTGAAGACCACCTCCGACCCGGCACAAAAGGGTCTGCTGGAAGGTCTGCACGGCAAAATCGCCATTGCCAATGCCAAGCTGACCTACAAGAAATACCAGGAGCTGTTTAGCGGCGCTCGTTGGAATGCTTTGGCGGCCAAAGGTGCGCAAACGCAACGGCTGCTGTGGGCCAGCACAAGCACGAAGAACGCAAAGTATCGCGACGTCGTCTACGTCGAGGAACTGATTGGCGCTGACACCGTGGACACCATTCCACCGGCCACTTTCGACGCTTTCCGCGATCACGGCAAACTCCGCAACAGTTTGACGGAAGACGTCAACGGAGCGCGCACGATCATGGACAACCTCGCCAAGGCCGGCATTTCCATGAAGGAAGTGACCGACAAACTCCTGGTGGACGCCGTCAAACTCTTCGCCGATGCGTTCAAGCAGCTTCTGGACGCGACGGGAAAAAGCGCAGGGGTGGGTGCGTGAGCGTGAATCGCCAGACCTACACACTCCCGGACAAACTCGAAAGTGATGTAAATGCCTCGCTTCAGAATTGGAAGAAGGGCGGCAAGGTAAAAAGACTCTGGCAAAAAGATGCCTCGCTTTGGACCGCTGCCGACGAGAATAAGTGGCTCGGCTGGATGGATATCACCGAACAACAGATCGAAAGCGTTGACGCGCTGAACGAGATCGCCGCCGACATCAAAATGGCAGCCTTTAAAGACGCCCTGCTGCTCGGAATGGGCGGCTCCAGCCTCTGTCCCGAAGTGCTCCGCTTGACCTTCGGCCAGGCCTCCGGGTATCCAAACCTCCACGTTTTGGATTCCACCGATCCCGCGCAAATCAAATCCATCGAAGAAAGCGTGGATCTCGCCAGCACCATCTGCATCGTTTCCAGCAAATCCGGCAGTACGCTCGAGCCCAACATCTACAAGCAATACTTTTTTGATCGCGTCAAAGCGAAAGTAGGCGAAAAAGAAGTCGGCAACCGGTTCATCGCCATTACTGATCCCGGCTCAAAAATGCAGCGGGTCGCCGAGAAAGACAAGTTCCGCAAAATTTTCATGGGCGTGCCCAGCATCGGCGGCCGTTACTCAGCCCTTTCAAATTTCGGGATGGTGCCCGCCGCCGTGATGGGCATCGACGTCCTGAAGTTCCTGAAAAACACGCAAAAAATGGTGGAAGCCTGCGGAGCAGACACCGATGCCGACGCGAATCCAGGCGTCATCCTCGGAACCATTCTCGGCATCGCCGCTAGTCAGGGCCGCGACAAGATCACGATCATCACTTCGCCCGGAATTCTCGACCTTGGCGCTTGGCTCGAGCAATTGCTTGCCGAATCCACCGGAAAATCGGGCAAAGGCCTCATTCCCGTCGATCGGGAACGTCTCGCCAAACCAGATAGCTACGGCGCTGACCGCGTCTTCGCCTATCTGCGCCTCGAGTCGGATCCGGACAGGGAACAATCCGCTGAAGTCGATGCCCTGGCAAAGGCTGGGAATCCGGTCGTCCGCATTGTACTACCCGACATCTACGACCTCGGCCAGGAGTTCTTCCGCTGGGAAATCGGCACAGCGGTGGCCGGCGCTCTGATCGGCATCAATGCCTTCAATCAGCCCGATGTCGAGGCCAGCAAGGTGGAAACGCGCAAGTTGACCACCGAATATGAATCCAGTGGCAAGCTCCCTCCCGAATTGCCTTTCTTTACAGGCGACGGCGCGAAGCTCTACGCCGATATGAAAAATGCCGCCGAGCTTAAGGGCGGCGGCACTCTGGCTGGCTTTTTGAAGAAACATCTCTCTCGCATCGGTCCCGGGGACTATTTTGCCGTGCTCGGCTACATCACCATGAACGAAGCGCATCAAGAGGCGCTCGAAGCCATCCGCCTCGCCGTGCGTGACAGCAAAAAAGTCGCCACGGTCCTCGGCTTTGGCCCGCGTTTCCTTCACTCCACGGGACAAGCCTACAAAGGCGGTCCCAATTCGGGAGTTTTTCTGCAGATCACTTGCGACGACGCGGTGGACATCCTCGTTCCGGGGCAGAAGTACACTTTTGGCGTCGTGAAAGCCGCGCAGGCGCGCGGCGATTTTGCGGTGCTGGCGGAGCGTGGCCGGCGCGCATTGCGCGTCCATCTCGGTAAAGATGTCGCCGCAGGTCTGGCGACGTTGACGAACGCGGTCCATGAAGCGCTCGCATAAAAATAAACTGCAAAGACTTTAAAGCAGGCAAGCTCTATAAAACAAAGGCACAGGAGCAATCGCGATGCAACTTGGCATGATCGGTCTTGGGAGAATGGGCGCCAACATGGTCCGGCGTTTGCAAAAAAATGGCCACACTTCGGTCGTCTATGACCGCAGCGCGGACTCCGTGAAACAACTCGCCGGAGAAGGCGCGACGGGAGCCGCCTCGCTCGACGATTTCGTCAGAAAACTCCAAAAGCCCCGCTCCGTCTGGCTGATGGTTCCCGCAGCGGTCGTCGATGCGACCCTCCACGATCTAACCGGCAAGCTCGAATCCGGCGACATCATCATCGACGGCGGCAACTCCTACTACATCGACGACATCCGCCGCGCCAAGGAACTTTCCGCCAAAGGCCTTCATTATTGCGACGTTGGCACCAGCGGTGGGGTCTGGGGTCTCGAACGCGGCTACTGCCAAATGATCGGCGGCGAACCGGACATTGTGAAACACCTCGATCCCATCTTCAAAACGCTCGCCCCAGGCCGCGGAAACGCCGATCGCACTCCTGGCCGGGAAAAGGCCGGGGGCACCGCCGAAGAAGGCTATCTCCACTGCGGCCCGTCCGGTGCCGGCCATTTCGTGAAAATGGTCCACAACGGCATCGAATACGGCCTCATGGCCGCGTACGCCGAAGGCCTCAACATCCTGAAGCACGCCAACGCTGGAAAATCCCAACGCGAAACGGACGCAGAGACCACCCCGCTGCGCCATCCCGAACACTATCAATATGACTTCAATCTGGCCGACGTCACCGAAGTCTGGCGACGCGGCAGCGTGGTGGCCTCTTGGCTGCTGGATCTGACCGCCATCTCCCTTCTGGAACAGCCGACTCTCGAGCGCTTTTCAGGCCGGGTCTCCGATTCTGGCGAGGGCCGCTGGACCATTCTCGCGGCCATCGAATCTACTGCACCTGCGCCCGTCCTAACCGCATCTCTTTTCCAGCGCTTCACGTCGCGCGGCGAGGATGATTTTGCAGCCAAAGTTCTCTCGGCCATGCGTTTTCAGTTCGGTGGCCACATTGAGAAAAAATCTGGCCACTAATTTCTCGACCGGCGAACTAAACAGTTGAGACAGGACTACCCCGATGAATTCGAATCACACCGATCTAAGCCCCACCGGCTCCCCATGCGTGATGGTGATTTTCGGCGCCAGCGGCGACCTCACCAAGCGCAAGCTCATCCCTGCGTTAATCAACCTCGCGCAGGAAGGCCTTCTTTCGCAACAATTCGCCATCGTCGGTTTCGCCTTCGACCAAATGAACACCGACTCTTTTCGCTCGCTCCTCAACGAGGAGATCAACAAATTCGAGGACCATCCCGTCGATCCGAAGCTCTGGCAATGGTTTCTCGATCGCATTTACTACGTGCAAGGCGATTTCAAAGACCCCGCCGCCTATCAGCGTTTGAAGGACCAGATCGGGGAGGCGCAGCAGAAGCACGGCACCCAGGGCAATCTCTTCCATTACCTGGCCGTCTCTTTTGAGTTTTTTTCGCTGATCGTCCGAAACCTGGGTGAAATTGGCCTCACCAAGGAAGAAAACGGAAAGTGGACTCGCGTGATCGTGGAGAAGCCTTTCGGTCACGACCTTTCGTCCGCGCAACAGTTGAACAAAGAACTTAAGCAAATCCTTACAGAGAAACAGATTTTCCGCATTGACCATTACCTCGGCAAGGAAACCGTTCAGAATCTCATGGTTTTCCGCTTTGCCAACAGCATGATCGAGCCACTCTGGAATCGCACGTACATCGATCACGTGCAAATCACGGCCGCCGAATCCGTCGGCGTCGAACACCGCGGCGCCTTCTACGAAACAGCCGGGGCCCTCAAAGACATGGTTCCCAACCACCTTTTCCAGCTCCTCACGCTCACCGCGATGGAGCCGCCCATCTCTTTCGAGGCCGACGCCGTCCGCGACAAACAAGCCGAAATCCTGCACGCGTTGCAGGTTCTCACGCCCGAAGATGTTTTGCACCACACCGTTCGCGGCCAATACGGTGAAGGCATTGAAGATGGTCAAAAGGTTCCCCCCTATCGCAACGAGCCCAACGTCCGGCCGGATTCGAATACGGAAACTTTCGTGGCCCTCAAACTCAAAATCGACAATTGGCGCTGGGCCGATGTCCCTTTTTATCTCCGCACGGGAAAACGTCTCGCCAAACGCGTGACGGAGATCGCCATCCAATTTCGACGCACGCCTTTCATGTTGTTTCGAAAAACGCCCATCAAGGATCCGCGCACCAACCGCCTGGTGATCCACATCCAGCCTGACGAAGGCATCTCGTGGCGCTTTGCGGCCAAGGTTCCCGGCTCGGTCATGAAGCTCGGCCTCGTCAACATGGACTTCGACTACGCGCGCGATTTTGGCACGTCGCACAGCACCGGTTACGAACGCCTTCTGTACGACTGCATGCTTGGCGACGCTACTCTTTTCCAGCGCGCCGACATGGTCGAAGCCGGATGGGCTGCCATCGAACCGGTCATTGACGTCTGGAAGGCGCTTCCCGCTCGCGGCTTCCCCAACTACGCCTCGGGGTCCTGGGGACCGAAGGAAGCCGACGAACTTATGGCCCGCGACGGCCGTGCCTGGCGGAAGATCGGCGAAGAAGAAGACGACGCGAGGAGTTCCGCGACCGCCACGGAAAACCTGAAGAGTGCGGGAGCCATGAATCGGTAGCACGGGCTGCTATGATCGACTACCAAGCCAACACCGAAGTTCGCATCTTGGCGGATGGACCGGCCATCGCGAATCGCTGTGCGCAAAAGTTTGTCGAAATTGCGACGGCCGCGGTAAAACAAAAGGGCTCCTTCGACGTGGTCCTGGCCGGAGGTTCCACACCCAAGCTTCTCTACGGCCTGCTCGTCAATGATCCAGCTCTGCACTCCCTAGTCCCTTGGGACAAAATGCACCTGTTCTTCGGCGATGAGCGCCACGTAAAGCCGGACCACGCGGACAGCAATTTCCGTATGGCCAGCGAATCGATGATTTCCAAGTCTCCTCTGAAACCGGAGCAAGTCACGCGCATGAAAGGCGAGTACCCCGTGGCCGAAGATGCCGCCAAGGAGTACGACCAATATCTTCGAACGTATTACAAACTGCCAGAGGGCCAGTTTCCTCGCTTTGACCTGGTGCTTCTCGGGATGGGCAACGAGGGGCACACGCTTTCGATTTTTCCGGGCACAAAAGCCCTGCGCGAAACTCGTCGCATTGCGGTGCATAATTGGGTAGGCAAAGTCCTTATGGACCGCATCACCCTCACCGCCCCAGCCGTCAACAACGCGGCCAACATCATCTTCATGGTGACTGGCGCCGACAAAGCTCCAGCCCTCACAGCAGTCCTCGAACGCTTTTACGAGCCGGATCAGTTGCCGGCCCAGTTGATTCAACCGGTGAAGGGCACCCTGCTTTGGCTGGTGGATACCGCCGCCGGCAGCATGCTCACGCGGGCAATACGCGAATAACTTAGGAGACGGACATGGCCACCACAACCAGCACAGGCAACATTGAGACCTACCTTGGCGCAAAGGCCGAATATTTTCTGGGATACAAGAACCCGAAAATCGCAAAAGAACGCCTGCATCTTCCCGGCCCGGATTTTATCGACCGCGTCTGGACCCTCTCCGACCGGAACAGCCGCGTTCTCAGCAATCTCAATCGCATGTTCCATCACGGCCGCCTCCGCGGCACCGGCTACCTTTCGATCCTCCCCGTTGACCAGGGCATCGAGCACTCCGCCGGCGCCAGCTTCGCAAAAAATCCCGATTATTTCGACTCGGAAAATATCGTCAAGCTTGCGGTCGAAGGCGGCTGCAACGCGGTAGCCTCGACTTTTGGCGTCCTCGGCACCGTCTCGCGCAAATACGCCCACAGAATCCCCTTCATCGTAAAGATGAATCACAACGAGCTCCTCACCTACCCGAATCGCTTTGATCAAGTTCTCTTCGGCACTGTTCAGGAAGCCTGGAACTTGGGCGCCGCAGCCGTCGGCGCCACAATTTACTTCGGCTCCGATCAAAGCACGCGCCAAATCGTGGAAATCAGCCAAGCCTTCGCCCATGCCCACGAACTCGGCATGGCCACCGTGCTCTGGTGCTATCTCCGCAACAACGCGTTCAAAAAAGACAAGGACTATCACCTCTCCGCCGATCTCACCGGCCAGGCCAATCATCTCGGCGTCACCATCCAGGCCGACATCATCAAGCAAAAAATGGCCGAAAATAACGGCGGCTACATGGCCCTCAACATGGGCGATTCCAGCTACGGCAAATTCGACAAGCGCATCTACACGGACCTCGCCAGCGATCATCCCATCGACCTCTGCCGCTATCAGGTCGCCAACTGCTTCATGGGCCGCGCCGGAATGATCAACAGCGGCGGCGCCTCCGGTGCCAACGACTTCGAAGAAGCCGTCACCACCGCGGTCATTAACAAGCGCGCCGGCGGCACCGGCCTAATCTCCGGCCGCAAAGCCTTCCAGCGTCCCATGAACGAAGGCATCCAACTCTTAAACATTATCCAGGACGTCTACCTAAGCCCGGACGTCACCGTAGCTTAGGGTCACGTGCAGATCCGCGCATTTACGACGTTGTGATTGCAGGCGCTGGACCTGTAGGTAAGGGGCCGTGCAGGTGCGGGGCTTTAGCCCCGCGCTTTTCTCCGAGCTTTGTCTTATTCTTTAATACGTGCCAGCTTTTTCTAAGAACGCCGCGCCCGCACTCGCGCGAACGTCTCGCGAAGACGACCCTGAAGCCCAGCGGCATTCCAGAAAACTCCGCCGGCTCCTCCTCATTTCCTTTAGCTGGCTACTGGCCCTCCTAATCGGCGCCGGCGTCGACGCTCTCCTTTCCGTTCGCCGCCTCGACCGCGCCTCCCAGGAAGTGAGCCGCCGTTTTACCGTTCGTAATCACGCCCTCGGCACGATCGTCGTTTCCGTCCGTGTCTACGACGACCACCTCGAGCGCTTCCTGCTCCGGGATCAACTTCAAGAGTCCGGCCCTGATCCCGCCGACGTAACAAATAAAATCGCGGCGGTCCGGGCCGCCTTGCTCGATTACCCTCGCGATGGTGATCCCGATGAACAACTCCTTCTCGCGGCAATGCAACAGGAACTCCAGGAAGAAGAGGCTTCCTGCGCCATCGTCCTAGCCTGGCGCTCCGATCTTCGCCAGCAACGCGCCTATCAATTCATCGGCCAGCAGCTCATTCCCTGGCGCACGCGCATCTTTGAACTTTCCGCGCAGATCTCCTCCCTGGAAGAACGCAGACTCGCTCTCGAAAATCTCGCCGTCGCCACGCGCTTTCAATCGCTCGAATCCCGGCTCGTCTGGCTCGTCTCTCTCGCCCTAATCGCCGGCGTCTTGATGTCACTGGTCTGCGGCTGGTACATCCTTCGCCTCGAGCGCCAAGCTCGCCTGCGCTATGAGTCGCTGGCCCGCAGCCGCCTCGAGCTGGAAGGCCTCTCCGCCCGCCTCGTAGAGGCGCAGGAAGAAGAGCGCCGCTCCATCTCCCGGGAGCTTCACGACGAAGTCGGACAGTCGCTGGGCGCGTTGCTTGTCGAAGTCAGCCAGCTCGGCAAGCTCGTTCCGCCCGAAGACCGCGTCACCCAAGCCCAGATCGTCCAAATAAAATCCGTCGCCGAATCGGCCGTCAAATCCATTCGCGACATCGCTCTCCTTCTTCGTCCGCCCATGCTCGACGATCTGGGCCTGGTCCCCGCCCTTGAATGGCAAGCCCGAGAGATCTCCCGCCGCAGCGATATGGAAGTGGAAGTTCACTCGGAAAACGTCTCGGAAACGCTCGGTGACGAAACGAAAGTCACGGTCTACCGCCTCGTGCAGGAAGCTCTAAACAACGCCGCCACACACGCCTGCGCCAAAAACGCGAAAGTAACCATCGCGCAAAATCCCGATAAGATCATGGTAGAAATCGTCGATGACGGCCACGGCTTCGATCCCGGCCGCCAGCGCGGCATGGGCATCCTCGGCATGGAAGAGCGCGTGCGCCGCCTTGGCGGCACGCTGAGGATCGAATCCGCACCCGGAAAGGGCGCGACCGTCGAAGCCGAACTGCCGCTCCATAAGGCGGATTCGGCGTGAGCCAAGGGCCATGAGAAAAACTCGCATCCTCCTTGCTGACGATCACAAGCTGATTCGCGGCGGCCTGCGCCTGCTCGTCGAGCAGCAACCCGATCTCACGGTCGTCGGCGAAGCCAATGACGGCCGCGAAACGGTCTCTCTTGCAAAATCTCTAAAGCCGGATGTGGTGGTCATGGACATCGGCATGCCCAATCTAAATGGCATCGAAGCCGCTCTTCAAATCACCGAAGCCAACCCCGAAATCTCCGTCGTCATGCTCAGCATGCACTCGGATGAAAGCTACGTGCTGCGCGCCCTAAAAGCCGGTGCCAAAGGCTACCTTTTAAAAGACTCGGCCGAGTCCGACCTCATCAAAGCGGTTCACGCCGTCGCGGGCGGCAAATCGTTCTTCAGCCCCGCCGTCAGCAAGGTCCTCCTCGACGACTACGTCCGCAAGCTAAAGCGCAGCGGTGCCGAAGACGCCTACGACCTGCTTACGCCACGCGAACGCGAAGTCCTTCAGCTAGTCGCCGAAGGCAAGTCCAACAAAGACGTTGCCAACCTTTTAAACCTCAGCGTCTACACGGTCGAAACGCACCGCTCGAACATCATGGAAAAGCTAAATCTGCGCGGCATCCCCGAGCTCATCCTCTTCGCCGTGCGCAGAGGCATCATTTCCTAAACGGTTAGGGGGTCGGCCTTCTGACGCGGACCGCTCTACGCCTCCGCCCGCGGCAAGCTCCTTCAGGTCCATTTTCCGGTCCTACCCAATCGCCGGCACCCAATATCCCGGCCACCAGGGAGAATCGCCTCCCCTCCCTCTAACGTCTGAATACGTGCAATCGGAAATAGCAGCAACCAGCCGGCGTGTCGGTTGCAGCGAATCACATTGAAAACAAGAGAGGAAACATGCATCCATCGATATCCCTGCTGAGATCCAAGCCAGCCGTTCTCGTACTGGGTTTTGCTTTGGGCGCAGCAGGCTTGGGCCTGGCCCACACTACGGAGAAATCACTATCGTCCAATCCCCCCGCGACCTTAAAACTCGCGGACACGAGCGAAGGCCCGAGCAAAAGCAGCTACGCTCCGCTTATCAAGGAGGTCTTACCATCCGTCGTCAATATCTCCTCCTCCAAAGTCGTGCACAACCGCATGAGTCCCGAAGAAGGAATGCCGATGGACCCATTCTTCCGTCAGTTCTTCGGACAGGAAGGAAATGGCCGCTACAACATGCCTCGTGACTCCCGCGAGAAAGCCCTGGGGTCAGGCGTAATCGTGAGTCCGGAAGGCTACGTCCTGACGAACAATCACGTAGTCGACGGTGCCACGGACGTGCGCGTCACGCTTT
>Ga0210384_10006610_pt1 | contig 12340 bp, 12 predicted proteins | sample IncBWH2MmetaG_FD_160574 | JGI IMG/M metagenome (GOLD analysis project Ga0210384, IMG submission 160574) | Forest soil microbial communities from Barre Woods Harvard Forest LTER site, Petersham, Massachusetts, United States - Inc-BW-H-2-M | ecosystem: Environmental > Terrestrial > Soil >... | reverse complement strand
AGGAAGAGCCGAAAATTTTCTCTGTGCACTTGATTCAAGAAAAGAAATTGTTGATAAAAATGTGCAACTTGCCGTGCGAAGGGAAAAATTCAATGTCTCTCTGGTAAGGTTAAACGAAAATAATTTTCTGCAAACCCTTCGTAATAAATTGTCATGGGGACTGGATCAGCGGAATTAACAATTTTCTTATAAGAAAAACCCTTTTGCTTCGTTAGGTTTGATATAATTCACCGGACGGACGAAAGATTATCATTTATTTTGCGGGTATGAAACGATTTTTCTTGTTTGGGATGACCGTTTTTTGTTTGATTTTCCGGGCAGGTGCACAACCGGACAATAGTTATGTTTACCAGGGTGAATTCGGCATAATGGGTGGCACATCCCAGTATTTTGGAGATCTTAACCCGAACTACCATTTCAACACCCCTAAAATAGTGGTGGGGCTTTTTTTCAGAAAACAAATAACCGATTATATCTCTGTTCGAATTGAAGGTCAATTTTCACAGTTGGGTTATTCTGACGTCTACAATACCCAAAACGCTTTCTATCTAAGAAGAAACCTTAGTTTTAATACCAATGTTTGGCAGCTGGGTTTCCAGGGAGATTTTAACTTCTTTCGATTTATCCCGGGAGACGGAGACCACCGCTCCACCCCTTATCTCACATTTGGAATCGGTATGTTCAGCTTCGATCCATATGCCTATCTGAACGGGCAGAAATACTACCTGAGGGAGCTGGGTACTGAAGGTCAGTCAGTCGGATATGAAGGGCGCAAACCCTATAATAATATAGCTGCCTTTATTCCCCTGGGTTTGGGTTATAAATATAATCTGAATCCCAAAATGAATATCAGCTTTGAAGCTGTCTACAATTTTACTACAACGGATTATCTGGATGACGTAAGTAAAACCTATGCAGGGATAGCCAATTTCCCAACTCTGCCCAATGGAGATCCCTCTGTTGCCGCTCTCCTGCAGGACCGTTCCTATGAAACCGGTTCCCCGCCTATCGGCATCCAGGGGCGCCAGCGCGGCTACTCAAACCAGAATGACAGCTATATTTACTTTGAAATTATGTTTTCATTCAATATCAGTTCCTATCGTTGTCCAACAGCGAAATAAGGCTTGAAGCCTAAAGCTTAACGTCCAATGCGAGACGATTAAGGAAGACTGTCTGGATTTTCCTGCAATTAACAATTAATAATTAACCATTAACAATTAACTTCGTGCCCTTCAAAAACGGGCATGGAGTCTTTGAAATTCAGTATTAACCCGGCACGTTTGCCCAAACATATTGCCATCATTATGGATGGGAATGGGAGATGGGCTAAAGTGCAGGGCCAGGACAGACTTTTCGGGCACTATCATGGAGTGGAAAGCGTCAGGGATACAGTAGAAGCATGTGCCGAATTGGGAGTAGGTTATTTGACCCTTTATGCATTTTCAACAGAAAACTGGGAAAGGCCGGTACGGGAAGTAAGTGGACTGATGGAATTGCTTGTGGATACGATACGAAAGGAAGTACCCACACTGAATAAAAACAATATCCGGCTGCATGTTATCGGGAATACAAGCATGCTTCCGGAAAAAACAATGACGGTTCTGAACGAAGCGATCCTGGAAACCGCTTCCAATACAGGTTTAAGCCTGGTAATGGCCCTGAGTTACAGTAGCCGCTGGGAGATGGGGGAAGCAGCAAAACAGCTCGGAATGGACGTGAAAGCGGGTAAGCTGGACCCTCGTACAATAGACCAGGATTGTTTTCAAAAATATCTCTGTACCAGTAATTTTCCCGATCCTGAACTGATGATCAGGACCAGCGGAGAACACAGGATCAGTAATTTTCTTTTATATCAACTCGCGTATGCTGAATTATATTTTACACCCGTACTCTGGCCTGATTTCCGAAAAGAACATCTCTACGAAGCTATCCTTGATTTTCAAACCAGGGAAAGGCGATTTGGCAAAACCAGTGAGCAATTGGGCTGAGGACCCCAAATCCTTCAGAAATGCTTGAGAATAAATATGCTGCAGTGCTGATGCAGCCTGTATTTTAACAAACACTTTTAATTAATCCCCTTAATTTGCCGCTCTAAAAAACCCGCCCGGATGCTACGAAGTTTATTGACTGGTGTTTTTTTGTTTACTATCTGCTTATTGAAATTGACGGTTGCTGAAGCGCAGGTTACTGATACCACTCATCCTGTTTCTGTAGATCCTGAATTACTGGCGATTGAAAATGCAAAAACGCCAAAAGAATACGTAATCGCTGGTATTAAGATTACCGGAACCAAATATCTCGACGAGTCCCTTTTAATTTCTGTATCAGGTCTGAATGTTGGAGATAAAGTAATGATACCCGGAGGTGATAATTTCAGTAAAGCCATTCAGAAATTGTGGAATCAAAACCTGTTTTCAAATATTGGAATTTATTTCACTAAGATTACCGGTAACGAATTGTCTGTTGAAATCAATGTGACGGAAAGACCCCGCCTCACGAATTTCACCTTTAAAAACGCCAGTAAATCTGAATCAGATGAGCTAAAAATTAAAACAGGATTGATCAAAGGCCGTGTAATCACAGAGAACATGAAACAAACGGCCGACGAGAACATTAAAAAATATTATGCTGAAAAGGGATATCAGGGAGTGGAAGTGAAAATAACAGAAGAACGTGATCCCAAAACTCCTAATTCCGAATCCCTGACTTTTGATATCGATAAAGGAACTAAGGTCAGGATCAACCAGATTACCATTTATGGAACCAAAGCCATCTCTCCGGCGAGGTTAAAGAAACAAATGGATGATACCAAAGAGGTAACCAAGTTAACACTATACCCGGCCAAAGATTCTTCTTCCTATGGTGTAGTTAATCCAATGAGCTTTAAAGAATATATTGAAGAACAGGGTTTTCTTTCGTATACAAAGACCAAAGAGGTACTGGATCCATATTTCCGTTTCAAATTATTTAGTTCTGCAAAGTTTAATGAGAAAAAATATAAAGAAGATCAGCAGAAAATTCTCGACTATTATAATTCCCAGGGGTATCGGGATGCGGTGATCGTTTCCGATACTTTGTTTTACAATAGTAAAAAACAATTGAACATCGCCATCAAGGTTGATGAAGGAGTGAAATATTATTTTGGGAATATAACTTGGAAAGGGAATACGAAATATCCTGATACGGTACTTTCATTAGTGCTGGGCATTAGAAAGGGAGACGTTTATAACCTGGATATATTAAATAAAAAACTGGGAAAACAGGTGTCGCAGGAAGGTGGTGGCGTGAGTGATCTTTACCTTGATGACGGTTACCTTTTCTTCAGAATAGATCCCGTTGAGACAGCCGTATATAATGATACCATCGATTTTGAAATCCGTTTGGTGGAAGGTCCGCAGGCGACCATTAAAAATGTAACCATCGCAGGTAATGAAAAAACTAAAGAATACGTAATCAGGCGGGAACTGCGTACTATTCCAGGAGAAAAATTCAGTCGACAGGATATCATTAGGTCCACTCGTGAAATTGTAAATCTGGGTTATTTCAACCAGGAAAAAGTGGTGCCGAACATAGTACCAAACCAGGAAGACGGAACGGTTGATATCAACTGGTCGGTCGAAGAGAAATCGTCGGATCAGCTCGAACTTTCTGCAGGCTGGGGCGGAGGGATAGGTGTGACTGGTACCGTGGGAATAACCTTTAATAATTTCTCTATAAATAATATTTGGAAGAAGTCCTCCTGGGATCCCTTACCTACAGGTGATGGACAGAAATTAAGTTTACGTGTACAGGCAAATGGTAAAGCCTATCAGTCATATAACCTTTCTTTTACAGAACCATGGCTGGGAGGCAAGAAAAGAAACTCCCTCACTGTGAGCCTTTACCGTAGTGCTTTCCGTACGGGTGGATATAATTATACTACTTCAAAATATGCATATAGCGATACGAATTCACTTAAAAATTTCGGAGTCGTTATTGCTCTTGGAAAACAATTGAAATGGCCAGATGATTATTTTACACTTACCTATTCATTGAATTATACTTTATACGACCTGACGAACTATTCTCTGTTCTCGCCAGATTTTCGTAATGGTTATTCAAATAATCTTAGCTTCACTGTGGGACTGGGACGTTATTCGGTGGATCAGCCTATTTATCCGCATGGTGGATCAAACTTCCAGATCAGCGCACAGTTTACTCCTCCTTATTCTTTATTTAAATCGAATTATAACACTACACAGGACCAGTTTACATTACCTGAATACACAAAATTTCGACTGACAAGCCAATGGTATATTCCCATTGGTAAACCCATGGGAGCTGATAAGAGCAGGCAATTCGTGCTTTATGCAGGCGTGAAAATGGGTTTTATGGGTAGGTATAGCAGTGAACAGAATTTTTCTCCCTTTGAAAGATTCCAGCTGGGAGATGCGGGCCTTACAAATAATTTTGGTCTGTTGGGTTATGAAATCATTTCACAAAGAGGTTATCCGGTTTACCAGAATTCAGATCCCCGTATCAACCCGGAACAAACCGGCGCTACCCAGTTCTTTACTATGTTCAACAAATACACGCTGGAAATGCGTTATCCGTTTGTTACCAGCCCGAGCAGCACAATTTACGGGGAAACATTTTTTGAAGCAGCCAACGGATGGTACGATTATCAGAGTTATAACCCTTTCCGTTTGCGTAGGGACGTGGGCGTTGGTCTTCGTTTCTTTCTTCCTATGTTTGGATTGCTGGGATTTGACTATGCAATCGGACTCGACAGGATTTATAATGGTTCGCTTAGCAACGCATCCCGATTTACCTTTATGCTTGGCGTAGAACCTCAATAATTCATTTAAATTTTTTTCAAATGAAACGATTCTTTTTGGTATGTACACTGGTCCTTAGCATTTGCGCTATTGCTACCGCTCAGCGTTATGCCGTCGTGGATTCCAAATATATCCTGGATAAAATGCCGGATTACAAATCAGCACAGAAACAACTGGACCAGATCAGTGCACAATGGCAAAAAGAAATTGACGATAAACAAGTCGTCCTCGATAAAATGTATAAGGATTTTGAAGGGGAAGAAGTGATGCTGAGCGATGATTTGAAGAAAAAAAGAGAGGATGAGTTATTTAACCATGAAAAAGAAGTGCGGGACCTTCAACGTAAACGCTTTGGTTTTGAAGGGGATTTATTCAAAAAACGCCAGGAATTGATCAAACCTGTGCAGGATAAGGTTTATAACGCGATTCAAAAAATTGCAGTCAGCCGTATGTATGACTTTATTTTAGATAAAAGTGAAGGAATTACTGTTATCTTTGCCGACCCTAAGCTGGATAAGAGTGACGACGTACTTAAAGAACTCGGGGTTAAGTAGATAAATTATTATTAAATCAACTATTCAAAAACAAAGAAAACAGAAAGCAATTATGAAAAAAATTGTTGCCATTGTATTAGTAGCAACCGCACTTACCTTCACCGGGAACAAGTTGCAGGCCCAGGCAAAATTCGGATTTATAAGCCTCAGCGAAATGATCACGGGGATGCCTGAGTACAAAAAAGCTGATTCATCCATGCAGGATTATCAATCCGCCCTGAATCAGAATTTTGAAGATATGAAAAGAGAATTCAGCGAAAAAGACAGTTTGCTTTCATCCAAGGATACTGCAAAATATACAAGGGCCCAGCTCGAAATTAAAAGAAAGCAATTGGGTGAACTTTATTTAAAATTACAGGGCTATCAGCAACAGGCGGGTCAGCTTTATCAGCAGAAACAGCAGGATCTGATGGCGCCCATTCAGAGAAAAGCATCTGACATTGTTCAGACAGTTGCTAAAGAAAATGGATATACTTATGTATTTCTGAAAGACGCATTACTAGTCTCACCGCCCGCTGATGATTTACTTCCACTGGTAAAGAAAAAGCTGGGAATGAAATAACCTGAATTGCAAATTATTAAAGGCCATCTCGCAAACCGGGGTGGCCTTTTAGTTTTTGTTGATTAATTTTATATATGCCCTCTTACCAACCGATTGGAGTTTTTGATTCAGGTTATGGCGGACTAACCGTTTTAAAGTCCATCGTTGAAAAACTCCCTGATTACGATTTCGTTTATTTGGGGGATAATGCACGTGCACCTTATGGCAATCGTTCTTTTGAAACCGTGTACCAATATACCAGGGAAGCGGTACAATGGTTTTTTTCCAAAGGCTGCCCTCTTGTAATACTTGCATGTAATACTTCTTCAGCAAAAGCTTTACGCACCATTCAGCAACAGGACCTTGTTGAATCAGGAACAAAAAACAGGGTTCTCGGTGTAATCAGACCAACAACCGAAATAGCAGGACTTCTTTCCAAAACAGAAAACATAGGTATCCTTGCAACCAGCGGAACCGTTAATTCAGAATCCTATGTGTTGGAAATAAATAAATTCTTTCCCAATGTAAAGGTCCATCAGCAGGCCTGCCCGCTTTGGGTTCCATTAATAGAGAACAATGAACATCAGGGTCCCGGCGCAGACTTTTTTGTGAAGAAATACGTGGACGAGCTTCTTGCCCAATCATCAGCTATAGATACGGTTTTGCTTGCCTGCACGCATTATCCCCTGCTATTGAATAAGCTCAGGCAGTATTTTCCTAAGCATATCCAATTGATCACACAGGGGGAAATAGTGGCTGAGAGTTTGGTTAAATATTTGAAAAATCATCCCGAAATAGATAGCCGATGCAGCAGACAAGCCCTTATTTCTTTCTATACAACGGATGATTGTGCAGATTTTGACCGACATGGTGGATATTTTTATAGTAGGGATGTCAAATCGGAAAGAGTATTTTTGTAATGATTTCTTAACAACCACCCGAAAACCTAAACCTGCTTATGAAATCGCGATTATCTGGTTACCTGCTGATTGCTGTCTTATTTTCGTTTATTTCCTGTTCCAAAGAACTCAGTAAGGAAAAAAATACTCCCGGAACGCAAATACCGAACGGAGATTTTTATGCAACCATTGACGGAACCCAGTGGAATGCCGACAGTCTTCAACTGGTCCTTGTAAGTAATAGTGGTGTATCTATATCAGGGCTAAGTAAAACCGGCGAACAGATTACCATGCTTTTGCCCACATTCAAAACGGGCAATTACACACTGAATGCACTCTCTGCTCCAATAGCTATATATTCTAATCTCCTGACCAATGTTTCAACTGTTTTTATAAGTAATACAGGTGCAGCCGGAGGTAATGTGACCATTTCAAAAATTGATTCAGTTAAACACCTGGTAAGTGGAACTTTTATGTTCACCCTGATCAACCCTTCCAATAATTTACGGAAATCGATTACCGCTGGGGTCTTTAACTCTGTTCCATATACTGTGGATACTACCGGCGGGATAACTCCCTCTGCTACAGATACCCTGGAGGCTTCCGTTGGCGGTGTCCAATTCAATAGTGCACAGGTTGTTGCCAGTATAACAAACGGAACGCTGTTTATCGCGGGGATATCCTCGGATGGGGTCTCGGACATTGCACTGGGCATGCCTCCGGGTATAACTCCGGGTACTTATAGTATGGATTTTGCCACAGGGATGTACTACGGTGTTTATAACCCGAATTCCAGTACTACACTGCTTTCCCAGATGAATGGCACACTTACGATTATTTCAAACAATACGGTTTCCAGAAGAATAATTGGGACATTCATCTTCATAGCCAGTCCTCTGATGAGTGGTACGCCGGTCACCATAACTAACGGTTATTTCTCTGTTAGTTATTGATAAAATGAGCTTATTGTTGGCAGTCATGGCGGAATTATTTAGCTTTGCCGTCCCTTTAAACCGATTGTCCCGCTGCAGGCGGGATAAATTGAAGGGAAATTCACTGATAATCAGGGACTAAGAGATAAAAATAATACAATGAAACGTACATTCCAGCCACACACACGCCGCCGTAAAACAGTTCATGGATTTCGTAAACGTATGCAGACTGCCAACGGACGCAAGGTGCTGGCCAGCCGCCGCGCAAAGGGCCGTGTCAAACTTAGTGTTTCTGATGAATCAGGAGGCAAATAGGCGTAAGGCTCAAGGCTAATCCGCCAACCGCTAACCGTCAACCGCTAACCACCAACCGCCAACGAAAAAATAGCGTTCAATATAGGAAAAAATGCCAGCCCCTCCCAAGGGGCTATTTATTTTGAATCATCGAATGACCAGTAATAAACCATATTCATTAGGTAAATCCCAGCGTTTAAAAAGCAGGAAACAAATTGATATTCTTTTTGAAAAGGGAAAGAAAATTACTCAATTTCCATTCAGGCTCTTGTACCTGGCAGAACCGGGAAAAAGAGAAGTCAAAGCCGGTTTTACAGTCAGTTCAAAAAATTTTCCAAGAGCAGTTGACAGGAACAGAATTAAACGGCTTAGCAGGGAATCATATCGTATTCAGAAAATTGAACTGGAAAATTTGATATTGAAAAACAGAACTGCGCTTAGTTTGTTTTTTATTTATACGGGAAGGGAAATTATTTCTTATGAAGAAATTTCGACTGGGTTAAAACAGGTTTTGGATAAACTGATAAGGGTCATTAATGCAGATGATACTCAAAATACTTAGTTACCCGCTGATTTTACTGATTCGGATTTATCAGTTGGTAATTTCTCCATGGCTGGGTCCCAGATGCCGCTTCACGCCCAGTTGTTCTGTTTATGCAATCCAGGCTTTCCAAAAATATGGATTGTTCAAAGGCGGCTGGATGACAATTCGCAGGATTTCAAGTTGTCATCCCTGGGGCCGTCATGGGCATGATCCGGTTAACTAGAAAGTATGGGAGTATGGGAGTATGGGAGTATGGGAATGTAAACAAAAAACTACACTCCCATACTCCCATACTCCCATACTCCCATACTACTTCTCATATTTGTATTTACTCATCTCCGTTAGTTTTTGAATAATGGTGTTTACTTCGGATAGGTTATAGAATTTGTAGATTTCAGAAACTGAGCCGGCATCAAAGTCATTTGGGATGGAAGTAAAGGGTCCAAAAATTTTTACATTCGTATTATCAGAGATCTTTTCGATTTTGGTGGGAGCAATGAAATAATTTTTTGCCTGTGCAGAAACATTCGTTCCCTTCACCAGTTTGTTTAAACTGTCTAACCGGTAGTTTAACTCTTCCTGCGTAATCCGGGTATGGGCTGTATTGCCCGTATGCTGTAAACTGCCTACAATCGTATCTTTTTTCAGGTTGGCCAGCCAGAATCCGTCTCCTTTGGCTTCCAGAGTATAATGCCCCTGGGGTCCCGTAATATTCAGGATAACAGGATCAGCGCCTGTAAAATTTAATTCTTTTTCAACCTGTGTGTTCCCGTCCGAAACCGTAATATTTTTTTGGGATTCATCAACCTGTATATTGCTGTTGGCGTAAAGCAATATCTTTTTTTGATGGGAGGTACATGCGCTTAGAAAAAGGACGAGGGAAATCAGGAGCCAGGATTTTTTTTTCATATGCATTTTTTAAATAAGAAGATCCCGTCCCGCCGAAAGCAGAACAGGATCTGAAGTTAATCAAATCGTAAAATTATTTTACAGGGAAGCCTCGTATCTTTTATTGACTTCTTTCCAATTTACAACATTCCAGAAAGCCGCCAGATAATCCGCACGACGGTTTTGATATTTCAGGTAATATGCATGCTCCCACACATCAACACCCAGGATCGGCGTGCCTTTTACTTCAGCAATGTCCATTAATGGATTATCCTGGTTAGGCGTGGAAGAAATTAGTAATTTACCGTCCTGCTCTACGAGCCACGCCCATCCGCTACCAAAACGACCCATACCAGCAAGGGCGAACTTTTCTTTAAAAGTATCAAAAGATCCGAAATCTGCATCGATGGATTCGGCAAGTTTTCCGGTCGGCTTTCCTCCTGCATTAGGCGCAATTATTAACCAGAAAAAACTATGGTTCCAATGTCCGCCTCCATTATTACGAATGGCTGGTGCAAGAGTTCCCGCAATACTGACCAGTTCTTCCAGCGATTTATTTTCGTTAGGCGTACCCGTTACTGCTTTATTAAGATTATCAACATATGCCTGGTGGTGCTTGTCGTGATGTATCTGCATCGTCAATGCATCAATATGTGGCTCAAGGGCAGCCGGTGCATAAGGAAGTGCAGGTAATGTAAATGCCATAAGTTTTTAATTTTTGATGAAAAGTATAGGATTCTGTTGAAGGATAACAAAATTACTGATCTAAGGTTGATAACTCAAAACAAAAGCCTTTAATAATTTTATCATTTAGCAGAAGTATAAAAAGGATTCAAAGAACATAGATTAAGGGATCATAAGAATGTGGAAATTAAGGGACAAATTTTTATTATTTGTTAAATTCTGATTATTAATAAGACAATTCTTGTCCTCTTATTTCTTGATCCTGTGATTACCTCCTTGCTTTAAAAAATTCTTTCATGAGTGTTGCACATTCATCCGCCAGTATTCCTTCTACTACTATGGTTTTTGGATGAAACGGTCTTGGGGCAATTCCAATTTCTTCCAGAGAGGGGCAGGGTTCCACATATTTTTTATATCCGTTCTTTATATCGGCTGCTCCATACACTACTTTTTGAATTTTACTCCAGTAAAGAGCGCCGGTACACATCAGGCAGGGTTCAACCGTGATATAAATGGTCGCATCAGGTAAATATTTTGATCCAAGAAAATTAAATGCGGAAGTGAGGGCAATAATTTCAGCGTGCGCCGTGGGGTCGTTTAATCGCTCTACCTGGTTATGACCACGGGATATGATTCTTTCTTTCATGGTGATAATGGCACCTATTGGTACCTCTCCATCATCATAGGCTTTTTTTGCTTCCTTCAAAGCCTGTAACATGAAATATTCATCTGTCATAGTTGTTAATTGTTAATGGTTAATTGTTAACGGTTTTGTTTAAAACCTTATTTATTATTTACCACTAATAATTAAAAAGCGTTGGGCTTTACGCGTTAAGCCTTAAGCTTATTTAGTTCCATACAAACTTATCAATTTCAACAAAACCCCATTCGTCCACCCGAATCCATCCTGTCCGCCATATTCTCCACCCCCAGCCTCCTTATTAAGATCTGTAACATTGTATTTCTCCATTAGTTTACCAGTCTGTTTATATACATGGATATTTAATTTTATCCATCTTTTCGCTGCCTTGGTAGCCAGATTTTTTTGTCCGCAGCGATCCAGGCCCCAGATCATCATCCATTCCAAAGGAGCCCACCCATTGGGAGCATCCCATTGTTCACCCGTATTGTACATGGTAGTTACAAACCCGCCGTCCTTAAGGAGTTTAGCCTCTAATACCGCAGCAACTTTACTGCCAAGCAGGCTTAAATAATCTGGTTGTTCATTAATAAAACAAAAAGGATAAAGTCCCGCCGGTGTAATGTTATTCAGCTTCGATTGTGTTTTGAACTGGTAATCGGTGAAGAAAGAAATTGTATTATTCCAGAAATATTTATCTATCAGCAACCTCCTTTGTTCGGCCTTTTCACGGAAAAGTTTTGCTCCGGCTTCGTCTCTATTTATCAGTTTTGCCCTCGCAATGGTCCATTCCATATGGTATATCAGGCTGTTCAGGTCAACGGGCAAAAGGTCAGTTGTTTGAATGGAGGTAATCGTTTTATGATCGGTAAACCATCTGCTGCCGAAGTCTATTCCGCTTTCAGCACTGGCCCGCAGGTGTTTGTACATTTCAATTTTATTTCTTCCCGATTTTTCGGCAGTCATGAAATCCTCCCGCCAGCTTTCCTGCCTGGGCACCATGCTATCGTCCCAGTAGCGGTTCAGCAGGTCTCCGTTTTTAAGGCGGACAACTCTGCGGTAAGTATCACCGGCTTTGAGTTTATCGGCGCCTTCCATCCAGAATTCATATTCCTTTTCCATCGCAGGAAGATATTTCTGATAAATGCTATCGCCCTGAATGCCTGCCAGCAGCTCCACCATGCATGAAAAGAAAGGTGGTTGTGACCTGCCCAGGTAATAAGTACGGTTTCCGTTGGGAATATGTCCGTATGTTTCGATCAGGTAAGCAAAATTGCTCACCATATCCTGGATAGTTTTTATCTCACCACTTTCTTTCAAACCCAGCATGGTAAAATAAGAATCCCAGTAGTATATTTCACGGAATCTTCCTCCCGGAACTATATATGGATTTGGAAGTGGCAGCAGCGAGCTTCCTTCTATCTCTTTATCTGGATTTCTTTTCAAAACAATCCAAAGTTTTTTTATATGGGTTACAATATCTTCTGAAGTATCCGATTTATAATTGGCTGTAACGGCCTGTGGGATTTCGAAATTATCCTCAACAA
>Ga0210384_10006609_pt1 | contig 12340 bp, 18 predicted proteins | sample IncBWH2MmetaG_FD_160574 | JGI IMG/M metagenome (GOLD analysis project Ga0210384, IMG submission 160574) | Forest soil microbial communities from Barre Woods Harvard Forest LTER site, Petersham, Massachusetts, United States - Inc-BW-H-2-M | ecosystem: Environmental > Terrestrial > Soil >... | reverse complement strand
AACAGCAGGTAATAGCTGCCGTAGCGCACGCGCGCCTCGAGGGGTACGTCGTAGTAGCGCGGGTTGTGCGCCGGGGCTTCTCCGCGCCAGGCGGCACGGAGCGAGACATAGATCGTCGGCGCAATCAGCAGCAGGATCATCGGGAGCATGGGGCTGGGGTTCAGCAGAAAAACCCCGGCTAAGAGCGGCACGCCGACGAACCAGATCTTTGGCGACAGGATCGCGACAATTCGCCCGCCATCGAAGGGCGAGATGGGAATCAGGTTGAACAGATTGAGGAAGAATCCCGCATACGCCAACGCCATCAGCAAGGCACTGTGCTGCGACAGCGCGAGCGCCAGCATTGCGCAGGCAGCCACCGTGCCGGCAAAAGGGCCGGCGAAGGCGATGTGTGCCTCCTGCTCGACGGTGAGCGGCTGGTCCTTGAGCTGGATCCAGGCGCCCACGAAGGGAATGAAGGTGGGTAGGCCGACGTTCATCCCCAGGCGGCGCGCGGCGATGTAGTGGCCCATTTCATGAATCAGCATCAGCACGATGAAACCCAGCGCGTACTGCCAGCCGAACACCAGCGCGTACACTCCGAGTGACAACAGCATGAAGCCGGCCGATTTCAGGATCGGCCCGAACTTGGCGACTTTCAGCAACAGCAGCAGCGCCTTGATCATCGGCCGGCCCCGTCCAGGTCCCAGAGCGTGACCGGAGCGCCGCGCCGCAACCACATGCCGCAACCCAGCGGCTTGAAGTCGCGCGTAAGCTCGCGCCGGTACCAGGCCGCGCTTCGCAACCAGGGCGTGAGCTGCGTGCGCGACTGGTCGCAGTTATCGCTCCAGTCACCGCGCGTCAGTGCACCGAAATACAGCGCGCCACGACAGACCTTTCCCAGCCTGGCGATCGCCTCGCGCGCATCCGCAGTGTTCAGATATTGCAGCACGTCGTAGCAGATCACCAGTTCGTAGCGGGTACGCGGCGTGAGCGTCTGCAGCGTGCCCTGCCGCCAGCCGTAACGCCGGCACAGATATTCGCTGTATTCCAGTCCGACGTAGCGCGCCCGTGGCAGGCGGCGCAGGAGCGGCGAGCGCATCAGTCCGACCCCGCAGCCAGCGTCGAGGATGCGCTTCACGGGCAGGCCGAGGTAGTTGACACAGGCGGCGATCAAACCGGCCCGTGCCCCCATTTCGGCGCGTGAGGTCACGGCCGTACGCGGGTCGTGGTAGAAACGCTGGTAATAGGCTTTGTCGAAGGGCATGAGGTCAGCGCACCGCGCCTTTGGGCAGCTGGGGGGCCGGCTCCTGGTGTAATATGGCGCGCTCATTGTAGCGGACGCGCCGCTCGCCGGCCCGATCACCCCATGAACCCAGCACCAGCTTCCGCGCCTGGCGGCACAGCGGCAAAGCGCCGCCGCGATCCAGCGAGCGCGGTCCCGGCAGTGGGCTTCGTCAGCCTCGGCTGCCCCAAGGCGCTGGTGGATTCCGAGCGCATCATCACCGAGCTTAGGCTGCGCGGCTATAGGATCGCTCCTGAGTACCGCGACGCCGACCTCGTCGTGGTCAACACCTGCGGCTTCATCGAGGCCGCCGTCGACGAATCGCTCTCCGCGATCGGCGAGGCGCTCAAGCTCAACGGCCGCGTGGTGGTGACCGGTTGCTTGGGTACCCACCCCGAGCGCATCCGCGCGCGCCATCCCAAGGTGCTCGCGATCACCGGCCCGCACGCCACCGCGGCCGTGCTCGCGGCCGTCAACGAGCACCTGCCGCAACCGCACGACCCGCACCTGGATCTGCTGCCGCCACAAGGCATCCGCCTCACGCCGCGACACTACGCATATCTTAAGATCAGCGAGGGCTGCAACAACAAGTGCAGCTTCTGCATCATTCCCGGACTCCGTGGCCTGCTCGCGAGCCGGCCCATAGACGAGGTGATGCGCGAAGCCGAGATGCTGGTGCGCAGCGGCGTCCGCGAATTGCTGGTGATCTCGCAGGACACGAGCGCCTACGGGAGCGACCTGAAGTACCGTCCGGCCGAGTGGCGCGGCGAAACGCGCGCGACGCGCTTCATCGATCTCGCGCGCGCACTCGGTGAACTGGGCGTGTGGGTGAGGCTCCATTACGTCTATCCCTATCCGCACGTCGATGCAGTCATCCCGCTGATGGCCGCGGGCATGGTGCTGCCCTATCTCGACATTCCCTTCCAGCACGCCAGCCCGGCCGTGCTCAAGCGCATGCGCCGGCCGGCACACGCCGAGGACACCCTAGCGCGCATCAACCGCTGGCGCGGGGAGTGTCCCGGGCTCACGCTGCGCAGCACGTTCATCGTCGGTTTTCCAGGGGAGAGTGCCGCTGACTTCGAGGTGTTGCTGGACTGGCTGGACGCCGCGCAACTCGATCGTGTCGGCTGCTTCAGGTATTCAGCGGTGGAGGGCGCCGCGGCCAATGCCCTCGACGGCGCCGTGCCCGAAGAGATCAAAGAGGAACGCTACGCACGCTTCATGGAGCGGGCGGCCACAATCAGCGCCCGCCGGCTCCAGCGCCGCGTTGGCCAACGGCTGCGGGTGCTCATCGATCGTGTCGAGGATGGGATCGCAATTGCCCGCACCGCCGGCGACGCCCCCGAGATCGACGGGGTCGTGCGTGTTGCCGCCTCGGCGCTCACCCGGCCAGGCGATTTTATCGAAGTCGAGATTGTCGGAGCCGACCGCTACGACCTGCAGGGCCGGCTGGCGAGCTAGGGCAGCAGGCGTGCGAGAGCGCTGCGCCGCCACCACACGCGCGCGCTTATCCCTAAGCCCACGGCAACTCCAATCGCGGGCAGCGCGAACACCCCATTTGAGCCGAAGTGGGCGCTGATCCAGGGCAACGCGAAGTTGATCAACAGGCCAGCAGCGAAGGCCACGCCGATCAGAGTTCCCAGAGTACGCTGGCGCAACCGCACGTATTCGCTGTGCAATGCGGCGAGCTGTGCCGCGAGCTCGTGCTCCAGCGCCGCAACTGTCATCGACGGATCCCGCTCGCCGCTCCGGATGATCGCTGCCTGCAGGCGCTGCCGGAAGCCGGCCGGGAATGACGGAGCGACGAGATTGCGCTGCAGGGCGCGATCCAGCGCGCGCTCGAGCCGGTCCCCGCTCACCGAATCATCCTCGCCGTTCATACCAGTCTCTCCAGCCATTGTGCGGGATCGGCGAGTCCGAGGGCGCGGATCCGCTCGAGCAGCAGCGCGCGCGCGCGGTGCAGATTGGTCTTGATCGTGCCTTCCGGCACGCCCAGCATCTGCGCCACTTCGCCGACGGCGCGCTCCCCATAATAGTAGAGCGTGAGCGCACTGCGATAGCGCTCGGGCAGCTCGTCGACGAGGCCGCGCAGGATCGCGGCCCGGTCCTCGTCGCGCTCCGGTGCGCTGGCCTGGACGGACTCGACCTCAAGCTCCACCGCCGGATCCGAGAGCGATTCCTGGATACGCCGCCGCTCGATCGCCGTCAGGCAGCGGTTGCGCGTAATCGCGTAAATCCAGGTGGACAGGGAGGCCCGCTGATCGTATTTCGGTAGCGCTTTCCAGACCCGCAGCAGGCTTTCCTGGGCGGCGTCCTGGGCCTGGTCGGGATCGCGCAGTACAGAACAACATAGCCGGTACACCTTGTGCTCGTAGCGGCTGGCCAGCCGCTCGAAGGCCGTCTCCATGGCCCCGCCACGCAGCAATTCAACGATATCCTGGTCGGGCGGATCCCCGTCTGACCGGGCCGATTGCTGCACCTGTCTCTCCTTACCGCCTTTCTACCCGGCTGGGTGGGGTTCGGTTTCAAAACGATGGCGGGAGGGCCGGCCGGGTTGCCCGGCCACCATTTTGGGTCCCACTGAAACCGCCGGGCGGGGCGCCGAGTATCAATGCCGTACGAACCAAACACACAAAGGATAGACCAAATGTTGCCCCAAATTACCGCCCTGATGATCCCGATCGTCGCCATCGTGATGGGTATCGGGATTGCAATGCTGGCCCTGGTCCTGGACTATCGCAAGAAACGGGACATGTTCGCCATGCACCACAAGGAGCGCCTGGCGGCCATAGAAAAGGGCATGGAAGTGCCGCCGCTGCCGCCCGAGTTCTTCCAGAACGGGAACCGCCGCTCTTGCACACCCGCCACCAATCTGCGCCGCGGACTGGTCTGCCTGCTCGTGGGCGCCGCCATCATGGTCGCGCTCTACAACACGCTCGACCGCAACTATCTGTGGGGCCTGATCCCCGTTGCGATCGGCATCGCAAATTTGCTCACGTATCTGGTCGAGAGCCGCAAGGCGCCTCGGGAATGATCAACACAACCCTATCAGGAGACACGACCATGAACACCACAATGCATGCTCTTGGATTCGGCCGCAGCCTCGCCTGCGCCGTGGCCGCCTGCCTGTTGACGGTGGTCCTGCTCGGCAGCATCGGCCAGTCGCCGGTGCAGGCCGCGCAGTCGGCGGCGATCGAACTGGCTCAGGCCTGAGGCAGGGACACCGCGCCCGTTGACGGTCTGGTCTCGAGCCACTTCCTGATACGCTGGGCGTCCGCGACGCGCGTGTACCTGCCGTAGGAATCGAGCAGCACGATCACAATGGAACGGCCCTGGATCATGGTCTTCATCACCAGACACTTGCCGGCTTCGGCGATGTATCCGGTCTTCTGCACGATGATGTCCCAGGCGGGGTTTCGGACGAGCAGGTTGGTGTTGCGGAACTCCACCTGCCGCCGGCCGACCCGCACCGCATAGCGCTCGTCGGTGGAGTACTCCTGGATCGCGCTCACCTGCGAGGCCGCGATCACCAGCAGCGACAGATCAGCCGGACTGGCGACATCGTCGCTGGACAAGCCGGTCGGATCGACAAAACGGGCATTGTGCATGCCCAACGCGCGCGCCTTGGCGTTCATCGCCGCAACGCACGCCGCCAGTCCACCCGGATAATTGCGCCCGAGCGCATGCGCCGCGCGATTCTCGGAAGACATGAGCGCTAGGTGTAGCAAATCGCCGCGGCTCAGGCGTGTGCCGGTCGCGAGCCGTGAATAGGCGCCGCGACCGCGCTCTCGATCGGCGTCGGCCACCTCCAGAATCTCATCGAGCGGCTGCTGCGCATCCAGCACCACCAGCGCGGTCATGAGCTTGGTGATCGACGCGATCGGTGTGGACTGGTCCACCTGCCGCGCCAGCAGCACAGTGGAACTGCCCTCATCAAAAACCAGCACCGAACTCGAGCGTATGTCGGGCTGCCCCCGGCTCGCAGCGTGATGGCGAGCCTCGCTCGTGGCACTCACCATAAGCGGGAACAGGAACAGAGCCAGGAGACGCAGGGGATCGCGGTTTTTCAAGCGCAGGCCTTTGCTGAATTTGCGGCGCGCGCAGTGTAGCAGTTGAACCGGAACGAGTCCCGCATGGCACTTACGCGGATCGAGGAATGCATGGTCACTCTCGCAATTCCACACGCGAAAAAGGATAATTGAATGCCCTCGATGGGGCGCCGGAGCACCCGATGACAACCGCCTACACTCGTACCGCCGTCGCACTGCACTGGATCGTGGGGGCGCTGGTGATCGCCGCGATCATTGCGGGCTGGGTGATGACCGACATGGCGGTCGGCCCGCTCAGGCTCAGGCTGTTCAACTGGCACAAATGGACCGGCATCACGGTGCTCGGCCTGATGGTCGTGCGGAGCCTCTGGCGCCTGTCACACCCGCCGCCGGCGCCGCTTCCCATGCCGGCCTGGCAGCGCCTGGCCTCGCTGGCCGTGCACGGAACGCTCTACCTCATGCTGCTGGTGCAGCCGCTGACGGGCTGGATCTTCAGCAATGCCGCGGGGGTTCCGGTCGTTTACCTGGGCCTCATCCCGCTGCCGAACCTGGTCGACAAGGACAAGGCCTTCGGTTCCTTTGTTAAGGAACTCCACGTCGCCGGCGGCTGGGTGCTGGCGGCCGTCATCGGTCTGCACCTGCTGGCGGCGATCAAGCATCACTTCTTCGACCGCGACGACACGCTGCGGCGCATGCTGCGCTGGCGGACGAGCTGAGCGGCACCAGGAGCTCTTCACCGTGGTGCCAGCTCCCACCCGCTGGATTGTGTTGCCGGCGGGACTTGCGATCGCGGCATTCGTGCTGGCCGCCGACAATGCCATCGATGCCGGCCAGAGCACCATCGTGGCCACCTTAAGGCAGATGAACGTTCCGCTCGACGCCGCCTTCAGGCGATTCAGCGGCACGGTCGTCTACGATGCGACGCATCCTTCCGAGGCCCGCGCCGCCGTCGATGTGGAGGTGAGCAGTCTAGATATTGGCGATGAATCCTACAATGCCGAGGTGCGCAAGGCCGCCTGGTTCGACAGCACGCATTTTCCCTTGGCCAGTTTTCGCTCAACCAAGATCATTCCCGGCGGTGCTGATCACTTCGAGGCAACCGGCACCCTCAGCATCAAGGGCCGCACGCAGACCATCACGGTGCCTGTTGTTGTGCAGCACACGGCCAGCGCGACGGCTTTCGATGGCCGCTTCGAACTTTCACGCAAGTACTTCGGCGTAGGCGATCCGGACTGGGATGGAGTGCTCGAGGACAAGGTGCAGGTACACTTCCACCTGCAGAAGGGCACCGCCACGGTCGCTGCGCCAGCTCAGACCTCGCGGTCGTAGACGATGAACCCGTCGTAGCGCGCGAGCGTATCGTAGAGGCGCCGGCCCGCGGCGTTTGATTCATGGGTCTGCCAGTAGACGCCGTGCACACCGGCTGAGCGGCATCGCGCATACACGCCCTCGATGAGCGAGCGTCCGATGCCGCGGCCTCGGTGCGAGGGCAGGGTGTACAGGTCCGAAAGATAGCAGCTCAGTTCAGGCCGGATGGTGCTGCGGTGATACAGGTAGTGCGCCAGGCCGACGAGCGATCCGTGGTCCTCGGCCACCAGGGCGTGCATGGGCTCCTGCGGATCCAGGAAGCGCTGCCAGCTCAGCCCTGTGATGCGCTCCGGCAGCGCGCTCTCGCCCTCGCGTCCATAGAAGGCGTTGTAGCCATCCCAGAGTGGCCGCCAGCGGGCATAGTCGCTCGCGGCGACTTCGCGCACGATACACGGGGTCGTCATCGGAACCTCACCCGATCCGCTTCGAAGGGATCCGAACCTCGCAGTACTTGCTCCGCCCGCCGTTGGCCCTCAGCAGTCCGACGTAATACGCGGACATGGCCTGCGCGCGGCGCATTTGCCCGGGATCGGCGGACAGCAGTGGCTGCACCGCCTGCGCCCAGTCCGCCGCGCAGGCTTCCTTGGGACGATCGGTACCCGAGCAGTCGATGAAGGACTCGAACGCCTGCTGGTACAGCTGGAACTGCGACCGCTCCATCGGCGCGCCGTGACCGGGAATCGCCACCCTGAACGGCGTCGCGCTCACCGCCGCCAACGCGGACTTCCAGCCCTCCGGACAGGCGGTGTCCAGGAAAGGCGCGGGCAGCGTCACCAGATCGCCGAGCGCGGCGATGCCGCTGCGCTTGTCAAACAGCCACACGTCACCACTGGTCGCTGCGTCGGGTGCAAGATTGATGCGGAATTTACGCCCGCCCAACGACAGGGACTTCGATGTACTGATGACGACGTCCGGGCGCAGCGCAGCTCCGTGCTGAATCGTCGCCAGGTCCAGGCGCATGTCTGCGCGTGTCTCCTCCGGCACCGTCGGGTCATCGAGGTACGGCACGCTCTCCTTTGCGCTCGCAGGCAGGAAGCCGCTCAGGGCAGCGTCGATCGCATTGCTGGCGTAGACACGCAGTGCGGGATACGCCGCACGGAGCGCCGGATTGCCGCTCACATGATCGAGATGCCAGTGGCTGTTGACGATGGCGACGATGGGCTTCTTCTGCGCGCGCGCCAGCGCCAGGATGGCTTGGGCGTGCCACTCGTGGCGGCCGGTATCCACGACGATCAGGCCCGCCGGCGCATCGAAAATTACGGAGTTCCCGTCCGGCTCCCGATTCGGAAGAATCCCACCGCTGATGAGCCACACACCCTCCGCCAGGAGTTGCGGTGCCGGCTCCGCCGGTGCGGTGGCGGCCGATGAGCCGACCGGGGTGCCGCCGAGGCCGGCCAATCCCACAGCGATGGCCGTCCAGGTTGTCCGCTTCGATCGCATGCGCCAGGCAGCTCCCAACTGATGGTCAGATTTCGAGCACGACATTGCCGGTCACCCGGCCTTGCTCCACGAGTTCATGGGCCTCGGCGATGCGCGCGAGCGGCAGGCGGACGCCGATGTTGTGCGTCAGGCGATTCTTCTCGAGATCCTCGCTGACCGCGTTGAGCGCACGCGCGCGCGCTTCCGGGTTCAGGTTGTAGACGATGAAGAATCTCAAGCGCACACCCTTGGCGATTGCCGGCACGAAGGGCACGGCGATTTCGGCGGCACCGCTCCCATAGACGATGAGGTCGCCTCCCGCCCGGATAGCCGCAAGATCGGCTTTCACGTTGGCGGCGAAATCCACTTCGATGATCCGATCGAGGCCCATACCCGCGGTCGCCTCCAGACATCTGTCGACCAGATTCTCGCCCCTGTAGTTCACCGTGAGGTCGGCACCCGCGGCGCGCGCGAGCGCCGCCTTCTCGACGCTGCTTACGGAGGCGACGATCCGGCTCGCGCCCTGCAGTCGTGCAAACTGCACGGCGTAGCGGCCCACTGATCCTGCTCCGCCCGCGACCAGAACGTTCTTGCCGCTGACACCACCGTCGACCACGACCGCGTGATACGCCGTGAGCGCCGGTATTCCGAGGCACGCACCGACGGCCAGGTCGATCCCGTCGGGCAATCGCACCGCCTGCGGCGCAGGCAGCACGACATACTCCGCCGCCGTTCCATCAGGGCGATTCCAGGCGGCATTCCACAACCAGACGCGCTCGCCGATACGCGCGCGATTCACGCCCTCGCCCACCTGGTCAATCACGCCCGCACCATCGCTGTGCGGCACGATCCTCGGGTACGGCAGCGACTTGCTGCGGATGCCCGAGCGCGTCTTGACGTCCGAAGGGTTGACCCCCGACCACTTCACGTTGACCCGGACCTCCAGCGGCCCGGGCACCGGAGTGGGAATTTCCGCCACGCTCAACACTTCAGTGGCCGGGCCGGTGTGGTCGTAGACAGCGGCTCGCATCAGGGTTCCGGCGGATCAGCTGGCGGAGGGGAGGCGCGCGTAGATGCAGGTGTTCACGAGCGCGCCATCGGTTGCGCGCCGCTCCTGGCTCAATATGCCCTCCAGTGTGAACTGGCAACGTTCCGCGACCTTGCGCGAGGCGCGGTTACCCTCATCGGTGATGATCTCGACCCGCACGGCTTGCAGCCGCTGGAAGGCGTAAGCCGTCATGGCCGTGACCGCCTCGCAGATGAATCCGTTGCCGCTCCTCGAGGTCCGAACCCAGTAACCCACCTCGGCCTTGGGCGTATCCCACGCGATGCGGTGCAGGCCGGTCGCACCCAGCAATAGACCGGTAGATTTCTCGAACAGCAGGAAGGGCAAGTCCTTCCGCGCGGCGAAATTGGCCAGCGCATTGCGGCAGTACAACTCGGAGGCCTCCGGCGAGGGTTCCGCCGCCACCCACGGCAGTGAACCGAGGAAGCGGCGCAACTGCGGGAGCGATTCGGAGACCGCCGCATACAGCAGCGCGCCATCGCCCCGGCGCGGCGGCCGGAGGTGCAGGCGTTCCGTGTCGATGGACTCCGGCAGGTCGATCAGTAGTGGGTCGCGCATTTTTCGGTGCGTCAGCCGCTGCTCCCGACGAATTCAACATGGGCGATCCAGTTCCGTTTGCGCCGCGCGAGGCGCTCCCCCTCGCCTTCGCCATCAAAGCTCGACGTTATGCGCCGGATCAGCGAGCTCGCGACGCCATCGAAGGTGTTGACGCTGACGACCGCGTAGAGCCGCCCGTCGAGCCGGCTGGTGACCACCGGCACGATGCCACAGCGCGAGCACACGTGAAACTCCGCCGTCTTCGTGCCGAAAACGTACTTCGAAACCTGCGCAGACTCCCTGACCGTGACCCGAAGCGACCCGGCAGGCCAGGAGGTCCACAGGCCGCCGAGCTTGGTGCAAAAAGTGCAGGTGCAGGCGCGCGCAGGGATTTCCGCCGGGCTGGGCTCCCATGACAGGGTGAAGGAGATATTCCGGCAATGGCAACTTCCGGAGATCAACACGGCGGCACGAGTCCCATCCAGAGATATCCTGCCGCGGGCCGCGTCCAGGCACCCCGCCGTGCTGCAACATCAGGCATTGCCACGCCGCAGGGCGGCCTGGTGGGCCTCGATCTGCGGCAGAATCGCACGCCTGCGTTCCAGACTCTCAGGCGACCAGTACATCTCGCGATCATAGTAGGCAGGCACCGCGGGTGTGCCGGAAGGAAGGACCACCCACGGTTGCTTCGATTCGGCAAAGATGTGGATGTCGGGCGGCAGCGCGTCGGGTTCATCGAGCGTACCCACGCGCACAAAGGCCAGGATCGGCCCAGCACCCGAGTAGTGGCTCCACAGCGCGACCCAGCATGTCGGGCATCTCGCAATATCCTGGCCTTTGCCGCTGTGAGTCGGAGTCTTGACCAGCTGCGGTGCCCTGCCAAGACGGGTCAGCCGGTCCGTCTCAATCATAGCGTTCAGCGCAAATGACGCGCCAGTCTCCCGTTGACACCAGCGGCAGTGGCAGCAATGAACGACCATGGGTGCGGACTCCAGGCGATAGCGCACGGCCCGGCAATCGCACCCACCATCAACGGGAGCGGTCATGGTCATGGTCTACTCCTGGTTTGGTGCATCCTCGCGAGCACCCTTACTGCAACGATCACGACGGGCGCAAGGCCCGCTGCCGGATGACCGGCGAACATGGAATCCTCCTCCAGCCCCTTGCTAGGCGCCTGGACGCACAGGCGTGCTGGCCTTTTCGCCCACCACCGTTGTCCACTCGCGCACCCGCCAGCGCGTCACGAGCCCGGCCACCACGTAAGGATCCGCGGCGGCGAATCGTTCCGGCACCTGGCGTGACTCGCAATGAAACAGCAGAGCCGCACCATCCGCCGGATCGGCGTATGCGCCGGCGAGAACCAGTTCGCCGCGCGCCTGCGCCTCCCAGGCCGCATTCAGGTGTTCGGAGCGGAATTCACCGCGGCGCTGGAGGTAATCCGGAACGAACTCGTAGAGGAGCAAATAGTGCATCGAATAGGCCCGCCGGAGCGATGAATCTGGGCCCGGCGCCCTTCAGCCCCGGGGGATCTTGCCGTGCACCCGCCACGCCCAAACGGCCAGTCCCGCACAGGCCGCGGTCATGATGACGAATAAGGGATCGCTGAATTGCTGCATCCCTTCGACGATCGCACGCCAGAGGTGCAGGAGAACGAGCAGCGCGAACAGAGCGCCGGTCGTGATCACATAGGCCTTCATCGTTCGGCTCCTTCCCCGCCATCAGCCGGGGTTAGTTATGTAGGGATAAATCTCATCGGCGATCCAGTAACTCGCCAGCACTCCGGCAAAGACGACGCCCGTCGCCCACAGCACCCATCGGCGGCGACGCCACAAATCGCGGAACGAGGAGTACTGCACCGGAACATCGACCAGATAGGCGGCGCAGTAACAGGCGTTTGCCAGCACCGCGAGCGCAAACAGCGCGAGCAGCGACGGCCAGTTCAGGGCGCCACGGAAGTGCGGCCAGGTCAGCGTCACCCAGCCTGCGACGACGGCGCCGAGGACCAGGTTGTAGCCGACGCGCCCGCGCTCCCAATAGGCTATGGCGTCGCTGATGATCTCGCGAAGACCCGACGGTTCCAATGACATCATTGTGCTACCGAACGTGCCATGTTATCTCCGTCAACAGGAAGGCGATCAGGATAGCGCCCCGGGCAGCTAGAGAAAACCAATAGGTCCCCGGACGGTCCTGACCAGTGATCAGCCCGGACCACCAGGCACCCAGCGCCTTTCCAGAAACCAGTTGGCACGCCAACACGGAGGCCAGCAACAGCGCCATCATTCCGTAGCTGAGTCGGCTCACGGGCCCGTCCCGCAAAGCAGCTCACGTGCCTCATTCTGCCCTGTTCGGGCGGCGGTATCGGCGGGCGTCTCGTTGCGATGGTTCCGCAGCGTCCGGTCCGCCCCGCCGGCCAGTAGGACTCGAATGGCTTCGACATGCCCGGTAAAGGCCGCCGTGTGCAGGGGTGCATAGCCCTGTGGATCGGTCTGGGCATTCACATTGGCGCCCACCTTGATCAAGGTGGCGCACACCTTGGAGTGACCGTTCATGGCGGCACAATGCAAGGGAGTAAATCGATTGCCACGGACCGCACCGGCATCGGCATTGACGGGTGGGGCCAGCAGATACATCACCAGA
>Ga0210384_10006608_pt1 | contig 12340 bp, 11 predicted proteins | sample IncBWH2MmetaG_FD_160574 | JGI IMG/M metagenome (GOLD analysis project Ga0210384, IMG submission 160574) | Forest soil microbial communities from Barre Woods Harvard Forest LTER site, Petersham, Massachusetts, United States - Inc-BW-H-2-M | ecosystem: Environmental > Terrestrial > Soil >... | reverse complement strand
AAATATGCAGCGCCGAGGACGACTCCCAACACGCCCCAGGCAGCCCACTGCCAGCGGACTTCGAAAACCCCGCGCAGAATCGTGAATTCACCGACGAAGCCATTGAGCAGCGGCATGCCGAGCGAGCTGAGCGTAACGATCATATAGACGGCCGCAAAATTCGGCATGGGGGTCGAGAGCCCGCCGAATTCGGAAATCAGACGCGTGTGACGGCGTTCGTAGAGGACGCCCACGATCAAGAAGAGGGCACCGGTGGAAATACCGTGGTTAATCTGCTGGATAATGCTGCCGGACAAGCCGAGCGGCGTGAGCGCGAAAATTCCCAGCGTGCAGAAACCCATGTGGCTGACTGAAGAATAGGCGATGAGCTTCTTCATGTCCTTCTGCATCATGCAGACGAGCGCGCCGTAAATGATGCCGATCAATGAGAGCGCGATCATGATGCCGCGGTAACGGTTGGTGGCGTCGGGAAACATGGGGAGAGAAAAACGCAGGAAACCGTATGTGCCCATCTTCAGTAAAACGCCGGCCAGGATAACGCTGCCGGCGGTGGGCGCTTCGGTGTGCGCGTCGGGGAGCCAGGTGTGGAACGGGAACATCGGAACTTTGATGGCAAAGGCAAAGAAGAAGCCCCAGAAGAGCCACTTCTGGAGTTGCATGCTGAACATTACATTCGGCGACTGCAAAATTTCAAGGATGCTGAAAGTGTGGGCGTTGAAATAAATCGCCAGGATGGCGAGGAGCATCAGCACGGAGCCGGCGAGTGTGTACAGGAAAAACTTGATGGCGGCATAGAGGCGGCGCTCGCTGCCCCACACGCCAATCAGGAAATACATTGGCACAAGCATCACTTCCCAGAACACATAGAAGAGAACGAAATCGAGGGACACGAAGACGCCGAGCATGCCGGTCTGGAGCAGGAGGAACAGAATGTAATATTCCTTTTCGCGTTTCTGGATGGCGGACCAGGAGGAAAAAATCGAGATGAGGCCCAGAATGGTGGTCAGCATAACCATTAGGAAGCCCAGGCCGTCGATGCCGAGCGTGAAGCGCGCGCCGATGGAGGGAATCCAGGAGTGGTCCACAAGGAATTGAAATTGCGGCGCGGCGGCGCTGGAATTGAAGCGCCAGATGAGCGGCAACGAAACCAGGAAGCCGAGGAATGCGAAAAGGTTGCCCATCAAGCGGTGCGCGCTGGCATTCTCGCGCTTGATGAAGAGCATCAGAATCGCGCCGACCAGCGGCGTGAACAAGATGGTGGTCAAGATGTGGCTATCGGAGAAGAGCATTCATTCCCTCGCCTTCTAATTGCATGCCGCCCCCACTTGCCCCGATGAATCGAGGCGCCGAGCAGGATTCGTCAGTGAATCACGTGATGCGCGAGATAAAAGTAATACGCCAGAACACCGATCAGGCCGACGACGATCAGCAGCATGTAATTCTGAACGTAGCCGGTCTCCAGGAATTTCGAGACAAAGCCGAGGCAATACACAAAGAACGAGCCGAGGCGCACCGAGCCGTCGACGATCCAGGTGTCCCACCACATGGAAACTTTGGAGACGAATCGGGTGAGCCAACCGGCGCCGTTGACGCCTGCGCCATCGATTACGTTGCGATCGAATGCGCCGAGCGCGAGGCCGAGATCCTTGGCGCGATTGACGAACATCGCGTCGTATAGCTCGTCCACATAGTATTTGTGGAATACCAGATCGTAGAAACCATTCAGGCTCTTTGCGATTTTGGCGGGCAGATCCGTCCGCTTGAGATAGAGAAACCATGCGAGAGCGATCCCCGCGAATGCAATCGCAACGGATGCGCCCATCAGGATAAGCTCTTCGGCTGGGGCGGCTGGAGTGGTGGCCTCGAGATCCTGCTCGAGTCCTTTCCGCGCCTCCTCCGAATGCAAGACTCCCTCTTGGCCAAGAAGCGGCACATGTTGAAAGCCCTCGGTGTGGCGCTGGATGTGCACAACTGGCGCGAGGAAATGTTCAAATCTTCCGCCGACGCCGATCCAGCCGCCAATGATGGAGAGGACCGCGAGGATCATCAGCGGGACGAGCATGGAATTGGGCGATTCGTGGATGTGGTGCTCGACTTCATGGTCCACGCGCGACTGGCCATGGAAGGTGAGGAACAAAAGGCGGGACATGTAAAAGGCAGTCATTCCCGCGGTGACCCAGCCGATGAACCAGAGGAGATGACTGTGGCGGAAAGCGTGTCCGAGGATTTCATCTTTGCTGAAAAACCCGGCGAGCGGCGGGACGCCCGCAATGGCGAGCGTGGCAATGAGCATGGTGAAATAGGTCTTGCGGATCTTACCGGAGAGAGCCCCCATTTTTTGCATGTCCTGCTCGCCGGAGAGCGCGTGGATCACGCTGCCGGCGGCAAGGAAGAGCAGGCCTTTGAAGAAGGCGTGGGTCATCAGATGGAAGATTCCAGCGGCGAAGGCGCCGACGCCGAGCGCGAGAAACATGTAGCCGAGCTGTGAAATCGTGGAGTAGGCCAGAACTTTCTTGATGTCATTCTGCACCACGCCCATGGAAGCGGCAAAGATTGCGGTGACAGCGCCGATCACGGCGACAACGGCCATGGCCGCGGGCGCGAGCTGGTAGATGGCGTTGGTGCGCGTGACCATGTAAACGCCGGCGGTGACCATGGTGGCAGCGTGGATCAGCGCGCTGACGGGCGTGGGCCCTTCCATCGCGTCGGGGAGCCAGACGTAGAGGGGAATTTGCGCGGATTTTCCTGTGGCGCCCACGAAAAACAGCAGCGCGATGGCTACGATGCGCGGATCGCCCAGCGCGAAATGTCCAGCGGCGAGAGCAGGACCGATTTCCGCAAAGCGGATGGTGCCGAGCAACGCGGAAGTGAGAAAAATGCCGAGCAGGAAGCCTGCGTCGCCGATGCGATTGACGATGAATGCTTTTTTCCCTGCATCAGATGCGGATTTTTTGTGGAAGTAAAAGCCGATGAGCAGATAACTGCAGGTGCCCACGCCTTCCCAGCCGACAAACAGCAGCAGCAGGTTATTCGCGAGCACGAGCATGAGCATCGAGAACATGAACAAATTCAGGTAGCCGAAGAAGCGGTAGTAGCCGCCCTCGTGCGCCATGTATCCGGTGGAATAGACATGGATTAGAAAGCCGACGCCAGTGACGACGAGAATCATGACCGCCGAGAGCGGGTCGAGTTGAAATCCCCAGTCGGCGAGGAAATTAGAGATGCGGCCGTTGAGCATGTGATACGGGCCCGCGGGAATCCACTCGAAGAGGATTTTGATGGCGGTGCGTTCGGCAGCGGGCATGGCGGTGAGCTGCAGAAATGCGCCGAAGGAGTAAATGAAAGACAGGAAGACGCTGCCGACGCAAAGGTAATTGACCATGCTGTTCTTCAGCCGGCGGCCGTAGAAAAGCATCACCGCCGCCGTCGCCAACGGAAACAGCGGGATCAACCAGATATGGTCGAGAAAATATGGCAGCGGCGCGTTCATTCGGTGGCCTTCACCATTTCAGCAAATCCATTTCATCGGCCAGGAGCGTTTCACGATTGCGGAAAAACGCCAGGATGATACCGAGCCCGACAGCGGCTTCCGCGGCCGCGTCTGTGATGATAAAAATTGCGAATACCTGGCCGTTCACGTCGCCATAGAGGCGCGAAAAAGCGACGAGATTGATGTTCACAGCGTTGAGGATGAGCTCGATGGACATCAGGATGATGATGACGTTGCGGCGCGTGAGGACGCCAATCACTCCGATGGTGAACAGCGCCAGGCTGAGCATCAAATAATGTTCCGGCGAAATCATCGTGTGCGTCCTCAGACTCTCCGTTTTGCCATCACTACCGCGCCAATCATGGCGACCAGCAGCAGGATGGAAGCAATTTCAAACGGGAGCATATAGTGCGTGAACAGCGCGTCGCCCACGGCTTCCGTGTTTTTCGGGGACATAATCTGCTGGGCGGGATGCGGCATCACTCCAGGCCCAACCTTGAGCGCCAGGAAAACTTGCGCGCCAAGAACCAGCGCCAGCGCTCCGGCCACAAAGCGCTGGTGATTGAATTGGACCAGCCGCATGGAGACATCCAGGTTCACAAGCATAATCACAAAGACGAACAGCACCATGATGCCGCCGACGTACAAGATAATTTGCACCACAAAAAGAAATTCCGCATCGAGCTGCAGGAATATGCCCGCGGTTGCCAGGAGCGTAGTGATCAGAAAAACGGCGCCATGAATGATGTTTCGCCGCGTGACCATCAGGATCGCGGAGGTCACCGCAAGCGCGGCGAAAAAGTAGAACACCGCCTGGCTGAACATTAGTTATTCACCATCCGCCGCCACCACTGCAGCGACAGGTTTTTCGTCTTCACTCGCAAGCCATATGGCCACGCCAATTGTTGCAGCCAGAGTGACCAGCTCAGTGACACGTGGGTTCCAGCCCCACTGTTGCTGGAGAACGATGGCGGTGCCCACTCCAATCACGTTGACGAGCGCGAGTGGAATCAGGAAACGCCATCCGAGGCGCATCAACTGGTCGAAGCGGTACCGCGGAAATGTGAAGCGGATCCAGAGAAACGCGTAGAGATAGGCCATCACCTTGACCATGAACCAGAATCCGCCGTGAACCCCCTGCATCACCGTGGGCGGCGCAAAAAGAGATGCGGCCATAGCTCCGGCGAGCAGCAGACAGAGGCCGCCAGCCGCGGCCATTACGAATTTCTGGATTTGTACCGGCTGGCGCGGCGTCAGGCGGAAGCAGTAGAGTCCGATGGCCAGAAAAATGAGCGACGGGAGCGCGTCGAGCAATTCAACGGAAGTGCCGAAAAGATGTTCATGGATGCGGGGAAACGGACGGAGCCAACCTCCGAGGAAAAGCGTGGTGGCGATGCCGGCGACGATAATCATGTTGGCATATTCCGCGAGGAAATAGAGCGACCAGCGAAAACCGCTGTACTCGGTCATGTAGCCAGCGACAAGCTCCGATTCCGCTTCCGGCAAATCGAAGGGAGCGCGGTTGGTTTCCGCGATGGAGCCGACAAGGTAGACGAAAAATCCGATGGGAGCGACCAGGATAAACCAGACACCCTGATCCGCCTGCGCTTGCACGATATCCTTCATCGAGAGCGAACCGGCCAGCAGCAATCCGGAAACAAGTCCCAGACCGGCAGCCGTCTCGTAACTCACCAACTGCGCGGCACTGCGGAGCGCGCCGAGCAAGGAGTAGTGACTGTTTGAAGCCCAGCCGCCGAGGACGATGCCGTAAATTCCCAGCGAGCTGACGGCGAGGATGAAGAGCAGGCCAACATTCAAGTCGGCAATCTGAAACGCCGGGCCAAAGGGCATGGCCGCGTATGCAAGGAGAGCCATGGTGACGCTGACGAGAGGCGCCACGTAGAACATCAGCCGGTCGGCCTCGCGCGGGACGATGTCTTCTTTGAGGAGCAGCTTTACGGCATCCGCGATTGGCTGCAACAGGCCGTGCGGTCCCACGCGCATGGGGCCAAGACGCGCTTGCATATCGGCCATCACTTTGCGCTCGAGCAGCACGATATAGCCCGCCATGAGCGGCAATACAGCCACAATCACCAGCGCGTACACGACTGGCAGCACATAGGGAACTATCGCGGGTGGGATCAAGTGCATCATCTTGTGCGCCCGGCGGCCGCCCCTTGGTGGTTCCGCATCGCGGTCATCGGTCCACTTCTCCCAGCACGATATCGATGGTGCCGATGATGGCGACAACATCTGCCACCAGCGAGCCGCGCGCCATCTTATCGAAGGCCTGCAGATTAATGAATGAAGGCGGACGGACTCGGACTCGATACGGCTGCGTGGTGCCGTCGCTGACGATGTAATAGCCCAGCTCACCCTTGGGCGCTTCGATCGAGTGATAGACTTCGCCCGGCGGTGGCTTCAGCACTTTTCCAACTTTGGCCATAATTGGACCGGTAGGAATATTTTCGGCCGCCTGCAGGCAAATCCGGCGCGATTGGCGCATCTCTTCCATGCGGACGAGGTAGCGATCGTAGGTGTCGCCGGTTTCGCGCGTGGGAATATCGAATTCATACTGGTCGTAAGCCGCATAAGGCTGGGCTTTGCGCAAATCCCATTTCACGCCGCTGGCGCGCAAGACGGGACCGGTGACACCCAGCGCAATCGCGTCCGCGGCGTTGAGAATGCCGACGCCCTTGGTGCGGCCGACCCAGATGCGGTTTTCGGTGAGAAGAGTTTCGTACTCGTCAATCTTTTGCGCGAAATCCTGGCAGAAGCGCTTTACTTCCTCCTCGAAGCCATCATAGGTTTCGTATTGCAGGCCGCCGATGCGGAAAGCATGGGTGGTGAGGCGGGCGCCGCAATACTTCTCAAAAATTTTGAGAATTTCCTCGCGCTCGCGGAAGCAGTAGAACACGGGAGTGAGCGCGCCAATATCGAGAGCATGCGTGCCAAGCCAGAGCAGGTGGCTGGCGATGCGTTGGAGTTCCGTCAGGATCGTGCGGACAACTCGTGCGCGCGGCGGAGCTTCCGCGTTGAGCAATTTTTCCACCGCCTCGCAGTAACCCAGCCCATTCGAGACTGCGGCGACGTAGTCCATGCGGTCCACGTAGGGCGCGAATTGCTGGTAGCTGCGATGCTCGGCAATTTTTTCCACGCCGCGGTGCAGGTAGCCGATGATGCATTCGGAATCCACCACGCGCTCGCCATCGAGCTTCAGTTTCACGCGCAGCACTCCGTGGGTTGACGGGTGCTGGGGCCCCATATTGAGGATGATTTCGTCGGCACCCAGCACCGTAGTGCAGACGTCCGAGCTGCCGTTTTTGCGCACGTCGGTCATGTTCTGGTGGCCGCTATTGGCCGCTCTCGATGCCCAGGTTTTCACGCACCCAGGCGGTGTCCTGCTTCAGAATGTCGTAATCCTTGCGCAAAGGATGTCCTTCCCATTCATCCGGAAGCAGAATGCGCTTCAAAGCCGGATGGCCTTCGAAGATGATGCCGAACATGTCGTAGCATTCGCGCTCGAGCCAATTAGCTGCGGGCCAGATCTCGACCGAACTCGGTACCGGCTCGTTCTCTCCCGCATGCGCTTTCAGGCGCAGGCGCTCATTTTTCGCAAAGGAGTAGAGAATGAGGATGACGTCGAAGCGCTTTTCGCGCTTGGGCCAGTCCACAGCGGTTAAATCCACCAGCATGTCGAATTCTTCTTCGTCGCGGCAGTAACGCGCGATATCGCGCAGCTTGTCCGCAGCGATCAGCACGATGGCTTGCTTGCGATCAAGCGTCGCTTCGCGAATGGCATCGCCGAAGCGCGCCTTCAGCCGCTGGAGAAGCTCGTTATCAAGTGGGACTTGCAGCGGCACAGCCGCTTTCGGGGGCGGGGGAGCTGCTGGTTTGGGCGGAGCAGAGGCAGCAGGAGGTGAGGGCTTTGGGGAAACAGGAGTGCTCTCCGCCTTGCCTTCCGGCGGATTCGAGGGAGGGACCTTTTCCGAGGGGTCGTTGGCCATCAGTTCCAATGTCTGCAATCGCTGGATTCGAGAGCACGGATGCGTTGCCTCGGCCGCGAGCAGCCCGCCTTTTTAACACACCTCCAAAATGAACGTCAACGCACGAGGAAGGAAGAAATTACGGCGCGGCTAGACCCAATCAAGCGCGCCCTTCCGGTAGAGCCAGACATACCCGACGAGCAAAATCCCCAGGAAAACGAACATGGTGAGCAAACCATAAGCGCCCAACTGGTTGAACTTGACGGCCCAGGGGAAGAGAAAGATGGTCTCCACGTCAAAAATGACGAAGAGGATTGCCACAATGTAAAAGCGAACCGAATAGCGCCCGCGCGAGCTGCCCTCCGGCGGAACACCGCACTCATACGGCTCGAGCTTCGCGCCCGTTGCCTTCATGTCGGGCCGGATGTATTTGGCGACAGCGAGTGTGACCGCGGGAAACGCGGCTGCGAGCAGCGCGTAGAGCAGGATCGGAATGTATTGGTGCGGCATCGTCGAATTAAGAAGCGCCATCCTAGCACAACGGTCAATGCGCGGCCAATGGCGTTCGCTTGGTATTAGGACGTCAGTTTTGGACAGTTCTACTTATCAGGATTGGACTCTTATGCTTGTTCCTGTCAATGCTAGCGTACCCAAGACCGACAGGTCCGCGAAGTGGACTTACTGCATGAGTTCGTATTCTGTGCCACAATCCAGTTATGAACCCCTTCAAATTCTCCCCTGACAACTCGGACCCATACGCAAGCGCCGACTGGTTGCAGAGGCGCCTAAGACGGGAAAGAAGGTGGAAATGGCCCGCAGACTATCGAATTTTCATGGGCTGGATATTCGCGCTCACAATCCCGACGAGCTTATTGAACATTACCCGCGCAATTCTTCACCCTCATGCACGCTCGCTTCTGCAAAACGCACTCGTCGGACCGGTGTTCTTTTCAGTGATGGCCGCCATGAATGGAATAGCTTTATGGGCCATCTGGAAGGATAAGTATTGGGCCAGAGGCTGGGCAGTCGCTGCAAGCTCCGTCTTTTTTCTAGATTTCTTTAGACAATTCATTATTCCTGTGCGACCAGCCTGGGACCACTATATCAGCTCATTGATTGCGGCATTGGTGGGAGTGCTAGCTTTCTCGTGGCGCAACAGACAGGAGGGCGCTGCCCATTCTGACTAGACTAAATCCAGATTAAAGCCGTTGTCTGCAGCTGACCCATTACTCGCGCGGGTGCTGAGGATTTCTGACCCGCGGCCGCTATTCGTGGCGGGCGCCGTTGAGGACGGCGACTGCGTGCGGGAGGAGTTCTGCGATGGCGTCGCGCGATTCGACGGCGACGCACGCGCTGCCGGGGAGGATCACGATTATTGTCTTGCCGCGGATGTATGCAACACCGCGTGAAGGCAGCGCGCGCCAAGTTATCGAGTGCTTCTGTAGCCCAAGGCTTGCTCGGCAAAACGTTTTTTGCGGGCGTCGTCGCCTGCGAGTAAGAATGAAGCGTGGTAAAGACCGTAGGGAACTACGTGTGCTCCGCCATCGATCATCTCCTGCTTGAGGCGCTGATGAAGCGCGGGCAGCTCCGACCAATGAACCCGGGGATGATCGTGATGTTCGAGGTGAAAACCAATATTGAACATTGTGAGATTGAAAAATTTCGACACAAACACGGTGGAGTGGCTAACCGGCCTGGCAAGACTCTTCGGGACGCATCCCGCGTGCTGGACATACATTCCCGAACCCATCACCAAAGCGTTAGCGATCCAATGCGGGAGCACCCAGAGCCATACAGCCATTACCGGATCGATCCAGAAAGGAATTGACCACAACGCAAGGAAGATGGCGAGTTCACGCAGCGATTTGCGACGGAGGCTTTTGCGCGCGGCCATGTCCCTCCGGAGACGAACTACGAGCCGCCATGGCCAGTGCGAGAACATGTACCGGCGGTAGTCTTCAAATGATCCATCCGCGTTCTGCTTCGGGAGAGTCCAATCCTCCTTAGTTAGCAGCTTGGCATGGTGAATGGTGACGTGGCAGTACTCCCAAAAAAACGACGGCCAACCGCCGGAAAACGTCCACATCCGGCCGAACCAGCGATTGAGGAATTTCGAAACGAAGATTGGGCGATGCGAGTGGTTGTGAAAGTTGACCCCAACATCTATGCCCGAAATGATGCCCAACATCACCGCCGAGGCTGCCACGAAGGCTATGCGAGACCCGGCGCCAGAGATCCCGGTTACTTTCTGGTGCAGGTATAGCCAGAAGGCGCAAGAGTACGCTGCGAGGCAAGTGATATGGAAGACTACGCAGTTCCCGTCCTGGGGATGCGCAAAAATGCGCCAACGGCTGGGAGCTGCGGGGGCATCGCGGTCCTCTCGAGTCATAGCCACCTCATAGCCGCTATTACGGTGAGGATTGTGATCGCCAAGCTCACCCACGGCCCCCACAGCGCCGCGCCAGCGATGACCGCGATCGCAAAAAGTGGCCAAAACGATCTTCCAAATACCATGCCCGTCTGTGCCAGAAATGTGCGAGCTGGACGCCTCAAGGTGGGGCTTTCCCTAGGACCGACACCACGAGTCGGCCAAGAAACGGCGGGCAATTGCCAGGGTACAGGTCTCGATTGTCAAGCCGGCATTATTTGAATAAACCAGCGGTAAGACTGTTCAATTTGGCACACTTTCTACAGTTTCTGCGAAAGTCACGAACCGCAGGCAATGTCCCGTTGCAAATCCGCCTTGCTTGAGCTGACGACTCTGAGATGACTATTCGTGGCGGGCGCCGTGGAGGACGGCGATAGCGTGGGGGAGGAGTTCGGCGATGGCGTCGAGCGATTCGACGGCGCCGCGCGGGCTGCCGGGAAGGTTCACGATGATGGTTTTTTTACGGATGGCGGCGACTCCGCGTGAAAGCAGGGCGCGCTCTGTCTTTTTCCGTCCCTCGGCACGCATGTGCTCGGCAAATCCGGGGATGAGCCGTTCGGCGACGGCCAGCGTCGCTTCCGGCGTCACATCGCGCGGGCCGACTCCTGTGCCGCCTGTGGTGAGCACAATGTCGAAATCATTCGACGCGGCCGCTTTCTTTAGGAATGTCTCTATGGCGGGCTGGTCGTCGGCCAGAACAGCGGTGGATGCGATTTTCCAACTCAGTTCCCTGCACCGGGCGACAACCGCAGGCCCGGACTGATCCTCATATTTGCCTGCGGCAACAGAATCGCTGATGGTGAGGACGGAGACGCGCATGGAGTGATTGGCGACGGACTAGCCGTCGGAAGCGCCGGCACCGTCGCCCGAGCCATCGCGCTGCTCTTCATCCATGACGCGCAGGGCTTCCATCAGCAGGCCGGTGGTGGTGCGGGAAATTGTGGAGCGAGTGGGCGCGGAATTGAAATCTATCTCGAATTCGCCGTCAGCCCAGCGAACCGCCTGGAAAACGGCGGCTTCACCTTCCGAGGATCCCATTTTCGCGTCGGTACATTGACCGGAAGAGAAGAACAGCTCGCCACTTTCGTCGCCGCGCCGAATCGTGAGGCGGCAGGATTTCTGGCCCATTTCGAGCGACTGCATGAGGTCAAGGATGCTCATTTCCTCAAGCCGCCCCTGCACTACGCCAGGGCGAACGGCGCGGTTCTGCAGTTTTTCCAGGTGCAGCCGGTCCACCACTTTTTTTGCGCGGCGAACGAGATCTTTCAGAAAAAACGGCTTGGGAATGAATTCTTCGACGCCTTCGACAATGGGGCGCAACTTCTCTTCGATGTCGGCGCGGCTAGCGAGAAAAATAAATGGCAGCAGCTTGGTTTGCTGGCGCCCGCGCAATTTTTCATAGAGCTGGCGGCCATCGAGCCCGGGCATGCGGTAGTCGCAGACAACGAGGTCCGGAGGATCGTCAACAATCTTCAGCAGCGCATCGGCGCCATCCCCCGCGGCGCGCGCGTCGCAATGCGGTGATAGCCCCTTCATCAGCAGGTCGAGGATCAGCGCGTTATCGTCCACCACCAGGACTTTTACACCCTTGATGGGCGTCATCGCGGCGCCCGCTTCGGGGCGCGCTGGTAAAGGCCGCTTCGCCCGCCTGATTTTTTCACCAGATACAAATCCGTAATCTCCATGCCGCGCTCGAGCGCTTTGCACATGTCGTAGATCGTGAGCGCCGCCACGGAAGCAGCCACCAGGGCTTCCATCTCCACGCCGGTGGGTCCAGTGGCCGTGGCCTCCGCGACAATCTCAATTCCATTCTGGCATAGCTTCGCGTTCACATCTATGTGAGTCAACGCGATGGGGTGACAAAGCGGAATCAGCTCCGCGGTGCGCTTGGCAGCGGTGATTCCGGCGATGCGCGCGATTTCGAGCGGATTGCCTTTCGGCGATTTCAGGCGCCGCAGCGCCTTCACCGTGGCGGGCTGCATGCGGACGAATGCGTGTGCCACGGCCTGGCGCGAGGTGGCGGGCTTCGCCGTGACGTCCACCATGCGCACGCGGCCTTCCTTATCGTAGTGAGATGGTTTCTTCATGCTCAGCCAAAATCAACATGCGCCACGCCGGGGTAGCACGTCCACCCATTCGCCCGCGGCAAGCTTCAATTTCGCTTCGTGCACAACAAGGAAGCAATTGCTGCGCACCACTGCGCCGATATCACCCGAACCCTCCCAGTGCAGGATAGAGACAGTGGGTTCGCCGCTGGGCCAGGTGACGCGCGCGGGCAGAAAATGTGTGAGGGCGGCTCGCTGCTCAATCGGATGGACCAGCTTTGCCTTGAACAGAGGCAGCGGCTCCGGCTTGTGGCCACTCATCAATTCTATTCCGGGGACAACAATCAATTCGCACGTGACCATGGTCGAGACTGGGTTTCCGGGCAAGCCG
>Ga0210384_10006607_pt1 | contig 12341 bp, 11 predicted proteins | sample IncBWH2MmetaG_FD_160574 | JGI IMG/M metagenome (GOLD analysis project Ga0210384, IMG submission 160574) | Forest soil microbial communities from Barre Woods Harvard Forest LTER site, Petersham, Massachusetts, United States - Inc-BW-H-2-M | ecosystem: Environmental > Terrestrial > Soil >... | reverse complement strand
TGAAGCTGCAGACGCACATCCTCGAGACCGTGGTCGAGGAGCGCACCCGCGAGCTCAGGGAGAAAAATGCAGCGCTGGAAAAAGCGCAGGCGCAGCTGAAAGCAGAACTCGAGGTCGCACGCGCACTGCAGCTCGCGATCCTGCCGTCCGCCTTTCCCGCGAGACCCGGGTGCGAGGCGGCAGCGCGCATGATTCCCGCGACCACCATGGGCGGGGATTTCTACGACTACATCGAGCTGCCCGACGGGCAGATCGGCCTGGTGATTGCGGATGTCTCCGGCCACGGCGTGCCGGCGGCGTTCTTCATGGCGGTAGCACGCACCAACCTACGAGAGCTCGCGGTTCGGCATACCGATCCCGGCGAATGCCTGGCGCAGACCAATGACGCGTTGTGCGCGCAGAATCCGCTCGAGCTGTTCGTGACGGTCTTCTACTGCATACTCGACCCGAAGACCGGGGTGCTGCGCTATGCCAATGGTGGCCACAACCAGCCCTACGTGCGGCGTGCCGCAGGCCCGATCGACTCCCTCGACGGTGCGGGCGGACTCGTGCTCGGGGCGATGACGGGGGTCAAGTATCCAACTCACACGGCGCAGTTGCTGCGAGGTGATCGGCTCGTGCTCTATACGGATGGCGTGACCGAAGCCTTCAACCCGACCGAGGAGCTCTACGGAGCAGAGCGGCTGGTCGATGAGGTGCACGTGCACGGCGGCGGTACGCCTACGGCGCTCGTCGAGCGCATCTGCCAAAGCGTGACGAATTTCGCCGGGTTGGCGCCGCAGTCCGATGACATCACCCTTACCGTTCTCACCTGGGGTGCGCCATGAACCTGCGGATCGAGGCACTGGCGGAGGTCAGCTACGTGATTCCGGAGGGCAGGCTGGATTTCAGGGTTATAGCCGGTGTGCAGCGCGACTGCAGCGAGGAGGCCCGGCAGGAGCAGATGCAGGCCGCCGCTCGTAGAGGTTATTGGAGATCATGGCGAGGATGCTGGCGCTGCGTCCGCTGATGATGGCCACCGGTAAGGAGATCTGGCAGCTGACGCTGCTTCGCCAGTAGTTGCGCTAATATTCGGTCCTTTCTTACCGGGCGGTGGCTGGAGCCTCACCATGCAGTTGCAACTCGCAGATGCGGGCGATGGAGTGCTGAACGTCTTGCTGGTCGGCAGGTTGGACACGCCGGGTGTCGACCGCATCGAGACACAGCTGACCGCTCACCTCGTGCCGCGCGGTGCGCGCGCCATGATCGATCTGTCGCAGGTCACCTTCATCGGCTCCGGCGGGATCCGCATGTTCATCACCATCGCTCGTGCGCTCGGCAGGAAGGGCGGCAAGCTCGTGCTGTACGGTGCACAGCCGCTCGTGGGGCAGGTTTTCGAGACGACCTCCCTGAACGACATCGTCCCGGTGCGCTCCGATGCCAGCGCCGCTGCCACGGCGGTGCGCGGCTGACAGCTCGGCTTCCTGCAGTCGGACGGCGCCATGCATAGCCGGCGCGTCGAGATTCGTTTTGCCGGCAGCCACGCGGGCTTCGCGGATGGGTTCGTGCAAGCCCGCGGTGCGCTCGATGCGCAACGACTGGATGGAGCTACGCGTTACAACGCCGAGCTGGTATTCGAGGAGATCACCGCCAACATCATCGCGCACGGCGCCCCCGATGGCCATGAACTCGAGGTGTGCGTGACGCTGGAAGCCGGCGATGACTCGATCGTCCTCACCTTCGAGGACAACGGCGTGCCATTCGATCCGCGCAACCGTGCAGATCCCCTGCCCCAGAAATCTCTCGATGAAGCCCGGATCGGCGGCTACGGTCTCATGCTGGTGCGCCGTGCCGCGAGATCGATCGATTACCTGCGCACGGCCGAAGGCCGCAACCGGCTGACCGTGCGTCTGCCACATGGCGATGTGGGAGCGACGCGCTAGCGCCCCCCTCGCTGCGCGGACGCAACCAGATCCAGTCGCCCATACCACCCGTGTGCCCCAGCGTGGGCTCCGGCGCTGAAGAACAGCGTCGTTCGCGGCTGACCGGCGTAGTCATTGCCAAAGGCCAGACCGTGAAGGCTCGGTATCACGAGCACCGTGCCGGTCTCATCCGTGAGCGAGCCGAGCAACGTGCCGTTCGCCAGGTCGAAGGCGTTGATCGTGCCGTCCCCGGTGTTTCCCACGAGTAGCGCGCGACCAAAGGGAAACTCGCCATCGGCCGGAGCCCGCACCATTGCCCAGGGAGCATTGAGCGCGCCTCCAGCCGTGACGAGGCGGGTGATGAAGTCGCCGCCCGGCGTGAAGACGCCGATCATTCCGAGCCCGGGGCCGCTCACTGGATCGGCAGTGGTTGACGGTGGCCGCTGCGCGTAGGCGACGTAGACGAGATCGTCGATCACTGCAATTCCGAAGGGGGCGTACCCGGACGGGAGTGCCGGATCCGTAAAGGCAAATTTCGTGCGCGTGGGTGTCTGCTTCCTGAAGGCCGTATCGAATACGTCGATGCGTCCGTTGCGGAAGTCAGCCGCATACAGATGGCTCTCGCCTGGGGTGCTGGAAGTTGCGATCGCGAGGCCCGTGTAGGCCGCGGAGTCGTCGGCCGCGAACACGGCGAGGGCGGCGCCGATGTCGACCCCGGGCGACCATGCGGCGATCATGCCAGCCCTGCCCGCATACAGAAGTTGCGCCGGGGCTGACTTTCCGGCTGCGGAGACGATGAAGTCGTCACCGGAGTTCGTGGCGATCCCCGCGGCGCCAAAGGCCGTGCTCTGGGGGCCGTCGGGTAGATGGAGCAGCGGCGGAGCTGGGACAGGCTGCGCGCTGCCTGCGCCCGCATACACGGTCGAGGTGTTGCTCCGCCGGCTAGCCACCACAGCCGGGAGTTTTTCCGGTAACACGAGACCCCAGGGGTCGGAGAGGTTGACGTCGGTGCCGAGCGCCCGGGTGCCGGTTACATCGGCCACGAGATCCGTGCGCCGAACTCTCGCGTCCCGTCGTCCGACGAGGTGGCGTGCGCTGCCGACCGCTGCCATGGCGGTCACGGTGAGCGTAGCGGACTGGGCAATGGATCCGGTGGAGGCGGTCGAGCAGTTCAGCACGTAGGCGAAGGTACCCGTGCTGGCGGGCGTGACCTTGGTACTCCCCTGCAGCGACTGCGGCCCACTCCACGCACCGCTGGCGGTGCACGCTGAGACGCCGGTCGATGTCCAGCTGAGTACGGCACTCTGTCCCAGCACGATGGTTGTGGGCGTCACCGCGATCGCCAGGCTCGGTGCGGGCGGGGGCGGAGGCGGCACGATGGGTATAGAGCTCGTGGTGCCGAACGAGCAACTGAAGAATGAAGAAGCCTGAGCGCAGAGCGCCACGAGAGCCGTGCACCAGAGGAGCGCTCTTGAACGGGAAGTGCGTCTTTTCGACACGTGCACGGCACGCGCTGCCTTATCGCAACCCTACCGGAGCGGGACCTTGTCGGTTCGAACCCTTCGTACGTCCGGCCGGGCGCCTGAATCCCTCAGACTGTGCTTTCCGTTTACCCTCCAAGCGGCCCCGCTGGCAAGGGAAGGAACGGGCGATGGCCCCTTCCGTGCACGGGAAACACCTGCGTGAGGTTACATCGGCGGCTCTTAGCCCACAGCCCGCCGCAATCGACATAATCCCGACTCTCGAGAGAGTGCATCGCTCGCGGAATGGGTCACTGCGCGAAGCGCGCGAATCGATACGCGAGTTGCGGACTCCCGCTGCCTTCGTAGGCGAGCTGGGCGATGAGCAGGGAGAAAGGCTCGGTGTAGCGCGCAACGCGCAGCGGCCCGGCGTCCACGGGATCGAAACCGACATCGCGAATCAGCCTCGCCGCAAGCGCTTTCGCCTGCTCATCGTCCCCGCAATACACGAGGCTCGGTGGATCGGCCTTGCCCCGTGCCTCGAACACGCTGAACAGCACCTCGCTCGGGAGCGTGCTGAAGGCGGCAACGACCCGCGCCGGCGGCACCTTGCGCGCGAGCTCCTCCGCCCCGGAGGAACTCTGGCCCACGATCAGTGCCGTATCGTCCATGTTCATTGGCAACGAGCAGCTGATCAGGATCTTGCTGCCGAGGCTGCCAGCCTGTTGCAGCACCTCATCGACTTTCGACCAATGTACGGCCAGTAACAGCACATCGGCCGCGCGCGCCGCCGCGGCTGGTGTGCCCGCACGCGCGCGGGCGCCGGCCTCGCGCGCGAGCCGTTTGAGCTTCTGCTCGCTGCGCGCATAACTGAAGACCACTTCGTGCCCGGCACGCGCGAAAAGCGTGCCGAGCTTCCCTCCCATGAGACCCGACCCGAGTATGCCTACATGCACGGTGCTCCTCCTCGCGCGTGCCGACTCTTACCGCTTTGCGGGCGCGATGACAACCATGGCCGGCTGCGCCGGTAAAGGCACCCTCATGAGTGAGTCTGGCGATCGCCATCGCGGAAATGATGCTATATGGTCGCGTTCGATCCAACACCTGAAGGTGAGTACTGAACGATGCACACAAGAACACTCTCGCCCTGGCTCATTGCGCTCGCGGCGTTGCTCGGCACGGCTACTGCCGCGGTGCCTGCGCCGGAGGCCGCGCAGGAGAGCGACTTCAGGCTCCGCTTCGTGGGGCCGAAGGTCGGCAACCGCATCGCCTCGGTCGCCGGGATTGCCGGAGATCCGAGTGTCTATTACGCGGGAGCGGCTTCAGGCGGGGTGTGGAAGTCCACCGATGGTGGTAACCGCTGGCTGCCCATCTTCGACAAACAAACGGTTGCGGCGATCGGCGCGCTGGCAGTGGCGCCCTCGCAGCCGAGCACGGTGTGGGCCGGCACCGGCGAAGCGTGGGTCATCCGCGACAGCGACGTGATGGGCAATGGCATCTATAAATCCAGCGATGCCGGACGCACCTGGACCAACATGGGCCTGCCGGAGTCCGGTCGCATCGGCCGGATCATCGTCCACCCCTCGGATCCGGACATCGTATTCGCCTGCGTGCTGGGACGCGCGACCGGACCTCAGCAGGAGCGTGGCGTGTATCGCACGAACGACGGCGGCCAGCACTGGGCGCGTGTGCTGTTTGCCGCCGAGAACGCCGGCTGCTCGGGACTGTCGATGGATGCGCACGACCCACGTACCTTGATGGCGGGAATGTGGCAGCTGGAGATGCACACCTGGGGTGAATACAGCGGCGGCCCGCACAGCGGCATCTATGTCTCCCACGATGGCGGGAACAAGTGGACACGGCTCGAGGGACACGGTTTGCCGAATGCTCCCCTCGGTAAGATCGATGTCGCCATCGCGCCGACCAACTCCAACCGCATCTATGCGCTCATACAGACGAAGGATCAGGGCTCGGTCTGGAGATCGGACGATGCGGGCGAGCAGTGGAAGCTCGTCAACTCGCAGCGCGCGTTGATCGGGCGCGCCGGCTACTACATCCGCCTCGCGGTATCGACGGGACGCGACAACGAGGTCTTCGTCGCCAACAGTTCCTTCCACCAGTCACTGGACTGGGGTGAGAGTTTTCACGAGGTGCGCTGGGGCGGCGACACCCACGACATCTGGATTGATTCTGCCAATCCGGATCGCTTCGTCATCACCGACGACGCAGGGATGCTCATCACGACGGTGCACGGCCGCGGGTTCCATCGCGTCACCTTGCCCATCGGGCAGATGTACCACGTGGCAGTCGATGACCAGGTTCCCTACTACTTCTACAGCAACATGCAGGACGACGGGAACATGCGTGGCCCAAGTGTCCCCATCGATTCCGAGGAGACGGGCTGGGACCGTCACATGGGCGGATGCGAGTCGGGGTTCACGATTCCCGATCCCAGCGATCCGAACGTCGTGTGGGCAACCTGCTACGGGGACACCGTGACCCGCTGGGATGCGCGCTACAAGGAGGCGCATTCCGTCAGCCCGTGGAAGCACACGCTCGACTCGCCGCCAAACGCGCTGAAGTACCGCTGCCACTGGACTCCACCGCTGGCGATCGACCCTTTCGACCACAACACGGTCTATTACGGTTGCCAGGTCATCTTCAGAACGAGCGACGCAGGCCGCAGCTGGTCCGTCGTCAGCCGGGATCTCTCCGCCCGCGATCCGGCGCACATCATGCCCTCCGGAGGCATCGTCGGGGATAACCTCGGGCAGTTCTACGGCGAGGTGGTATTCGCGATCGCACCCTCGAAGATTCAGCAGGGGCTCATCTGGGCGGGCACCAATGACGGCCAGGTCTGGGTCACCAGGGACGGCGCCGCCAACTGGACCAACGTCACGGGGAACCTCAAGGGACTGCCTCCAGGCGGCACGATCACCAGCATCGCCCCCTCGAGCTTCGATGCCGGCAGCGCGTACGTCAGCGTCGATTTCCACCTGCTCGACAATCGCGATCCCTTCATCTACAAGACCGCCGATTTCGGCAGGAGCTGGAAACGAATCAGCAGCAACCTGCCGAAACACGCGTTGGCATACGTGCGCAGCGTCACGGACGACCCCAACTGTCCGGGGCTGCTGTTTGCGGGGACCGGTAACGGCCTGTACTACTCACTGGATGACGGTGGGCGCTGGAGCTCACTGCAGAACGGATTGCCTCCCGCTCCCGTGACCTGGGTGGTGGTGCAAAAGCAATTTCACGATCTCGTGCTCTCCACCTACGGCCGCGGACTCTACATCCTCGATGACATCGGCCCGCTCGAGCAGATGGCGAGACAGCGGTCGCAGGCGGCGGTGGTGTTGTTCGAGCCGCGCAAGACCTACCGATTCGCGCGCGGCGGCGAGGCATTGCTCAGTTACTCGCTGTCGGCCGCACCCAAGGATCCGGTGCAGCTCGAGATCCTCGACGCCGCCGGAAACGTCGTGCGGAAACTCGAAGGCAAAGCTCTGGCCGGCCTCAACCGCTTCAAGTGGGACCTGCGCTACGAGTCTCCGCGGGTCGTCGCACTACGCACCGTTGCACCGGACAATCCGCGAATCTGGCAGGAGCCGAGATTCCGCGATGCCGACTCACGACCTATCACGCACTGGGGATCGAAGCCGGCCGAAGTGGGGCCGATCGCCGCCCCCGGCAGCTATTCCGTGCGCCTGAAAGTCGACGGGCAGCCCTTCGTGCAGCCGCTCACCATCGTGAGCGATCCGCGCTCACCTGCGACGGATGCAGACCTGCAGCTGTCGGTGAGGACCCTGCTCAGCATCCGCGACAACATCAGCCACGCTTCGGACTCCATCAACCAGATGGAGTGGCTGCGCAAGCAGCTCGAGGTCATCCAGACGATGCTGCGACCGGCGAAGCCGCGCGAGAAGCCTCAGCCGCTGATCGTCGAGGAGGGCGATGAAGAGGAGCCGGAGCCTCCGCCCGCACCGCCGCGCCTGCTGAGCGATGCGCAGGAGCAGCAGCGGGTCCAGTTGCTCGCAGCCGCCGAGCTGCTGGACAACAAGCTGCAAACGCTCGAATCACGACTGGTCTCGCGGGCGCTGCGCAACAGCGATGACAAGTATTTCGTCGAGGCCGATGGGGTCTATCTCGATCTCGTCTGGCTCAACGCCGAGGTGGGAACCGGTGGCGGCGACGTCGCGGGAGGCGCTGACTTCGCCCCCACCGAGGCACAGCTGGAGTCCCTGCAAACGCTCGAGGGCGAAATGGCGAGCGTCGATGCGCAGTTGCGGGAGATCCTGCAAAGCGATCTGCCAGCGTTCAATCAGGCGTTGACGCACGTCAGCCTCGCGCCTCTGCTTTCCATGCTCGAGAAACCGCGCCATTCGACGCCGAGTCGCCCGCAATGAGTCCGGTGTCGAATGCCTCGTGGACGCGCAGGCGTTTTCTCGCACGCACCGTGCGTGTCTCGGTCGGTGCGCTGCTCGCAGCGGGGACTGCGCATAGCCTGCGCGCGAGTCCCCTCGGTGGGCCGGTTGGCATACAGCTTTATGCGGTCAAGGACGCACTGCAGGCGGATCCTGCCAGGACACTGCAAACCGTGCGGCAAATCGGCTTTGGCGAGGTGGAGACGGCAGGATTCGCGGGTCTCTCCGCGCAACAATTCCGCAAGTTGCTGGAGGATGCAGGGCTCAAATGCCCGAGCGCGCACCTCCAGTTCGACCCCGGCAATCTCGGCACGGCCTTCGAACAGGCGCACGCACTGGGCGCTCACTATGCAGCGAGTGGCAGCCTGCGCGCGGCCCTCTCCTCGGTCGGGGCCACGCGACAGACGCAAGCTGCAGCACCGCCGACGGGAGGGATGACTCTGGACGAGGCCCGGCGCACCGCGCAGCTCGCCAATCGTATCGGCGCACAGGCCCGGCGCGCCGGACTGCAATACGTCTATCACAATCACGATTTCGAGTTCGCCGAGCAGCCCGGTGGAATCGGCTACGACCTGCTGCTCAGGGAAACCGACCCCGGGCTCGTGCAGTTCGAGATCGACTGCGGCTGGATGGTCCTCGGCGGCCGCGGTCCACGCGACTACTTCGCCCACTACCCCGGCCGTTTTCCGCTCATCCACGTGAAGGACTTTCTGCCGATGCCGGTGCCTGGCGCCGACCATCCCGGCGCGGAGCTCGGGCACGGCATGATCGATTACGGACCGATTTTCGAGGCCGCAGAGAAGGCGGGGTTGCAGCACTACTTCGCCGAGCAGGAAGGCCCCTTCACCCGCATGAGCCAGCTCGACGCCGCGCGGCAGGCCTACGATTACCTCCGCAGGCTCCACTGACCGCACGCGCGCCTGAGCGCGACGCCGGCGGATCAGCCGAAACGATGACTCCACACCGTGATTCCTCGGCGCAGCGCGCCAATAATCAACATTTGCGTTGACAATCAACTTGCAAGTTGATATTAAATGCCAATGATGAATATTGGCGCGCAACTGCAGGTGGTCGGCGATCCGGGGGGGAGCCCCGAGGAGGCGGCCGAGCAGCGGCTCGACGCCCTCTTCTTCGCACTCTCGGACCCCGTGCGCCGCAGAATCCTCGAGCGGCTCGATGGTCAGGCACTGCTCGTGTCCGAGCTTGCTGCCCCCTTCGACATTTCGCTCCAGGCCGTCTCCCGTCATATCCAGGTGCTGGTGCGTGCCGGCCTGATCCAGCAAGAGCGCAGCGGCCGCATCAGCCGCTGCAGTCTCGACGCCGGCCCGCTGCTCGATGCGGCCGTGTGGATGAACCGTTACAGCAAGTACTGGCAGCAGCAGTTCGAGCTGCTCGCGGCGACGCTTGCAGAGATCGACGCACGGCGCCCCGAGCGCGCCGCGAAACAACCGGCTCGGAAGCGGACCCGCACGCGCGGGTCCCGCCGGACATCGCCAAGGAGAGACCCATGACCGACCACACGATCGTGAGCCACGATGAATGGATCGCTGCCCGGCGCCGCTTCCTTGCGAAGGAAAAGGAATTCACACGGCTGCGCGATGAGCTCAGCCGGGAGCGGCGCGAGCTGCCCTGGGAGCGCGTTAGTAAGGAGTACGTGTTCGAAAGCAACAACGGTCGGGAGGCGCTCGCCGACCTGTTCGGCAAGCACAGCCAGCTCATCGTCTACCACTTCATGTACGGCCCGGACTGGGAGATCGGCTGCCGCAGTTGCTCCTTCTGGGCGGACAACTTCAACGGAATCGTTCCGCACCTGGCCGCGCGCGATGCGTCGCTGGTCGCCGTGTCACGCGCACCGTTGCAGAAGCTACAGACCCAGGCGCGACGATTCGGCTGGACCTTCAAGTGGGTCTCCTCGCTCGGCAACGACTTCAATTTCGATTACCACGTCTCGTTCTCACCCGAGGCACTCGCGCGGGGTGAAGCCTGGTATAACTACACCGCGCAGAAGCTCGACAGCACGGAGATGCCCGGGATCAGCGCGTTCTTCAGGGACGGCAACCAGATCTACCACTCCTATTCCGCTTACGCGCGCGGGCTCGACATGCTCAACGCGGCCTACCAATACCTCGACATCGCGCCGAAGGGACGCGATGAGGCGGGGCTGGCCTATCCGATGGAGTGGGTGAAGCACCGCATCGCCTACGAGAGCTGATCGTAGCGGACAAATGGAGAGCGGATATGAGATACGCAGACGTGCATGGCACGCTCACTGACTATCGCCGGCAGATCACTGCAATCAGGGAGAAAATGCGCGAGACCCTCGCCGCGGTCGAGCCGCAAGAGGTGCAGGACTACGAGTTCACGAACACCGAGGGCACGGTCCGCCTGTCCGAGCTCTTCGGCCAGCACGAGGATCTCATTCTGATCCACAACATGGGGGTCTCCTGTTCGTACTGCACGCTGTGGGCCGACGGTTACAACGGCCTCCATCCACACGTGGTCACGCGCGCAGGCTTTGCCGTGTCGAGCCCGGACCGTCCCACCGTGCAGAACAAATTCGCCGCGAGCCGCGGGTGGAAATTCACCATGGTGAGCCATGCGGGATCGACGTTCGCCACAGACATGGGCTACGTGTCCCCGAAAGGTGGATGGATGCCAGGGGTGTCGGTCTTCAGACGTGAGGGCAATGCGCTGCTGCGCGTTTCCGACACCGGCTTCAGTCCGGGCGATGACTTCTGCACACTGTGGCACTTCTTCGATCTGCTGCCGGGCGGGGTCGGGGAGTCGCCGGTCGTCGCGAAGAAGCCCTCCTGCTGCGCCAGCAGCTGAAGCCGAGCACTTGCGATGTGTCCGCTTTGCATCGGCTCGGCGCTGCTTGCCGTTACGGGAGCGAGTTCAGCCGGAGGGCTCGCGCTCGTTGCGGCGCGTATGGTCGGCTCCCCGCGAAGGCGCCGAGGCGTGCTCACTCGGGCATCGGCACCGGCGATGACCGCTGCGCGGTCGCAGTCCAGCTGGTGCCGACCGAGGCGAGGATGATCAGGGTGATCGCGGTCCATTGAGTGGCGGAGAGCTGCTCGCGCAGCATCGCCCAGCCAACGACCGCGGCGAACACCGGTTCCACGCTCATGAGGATGCCGAAGCTCCGTGCGGGCAGCCGCGTGAGTGCGATCATCTCCAGCGTGTAGGGCAGTGCCGTCGACAACAGCGCGATCGCCAGTCCGTACGGCAGAGCCGCAGCCGAAAAGAGCCTGGCGCCCGCTGCCGCTACACCGATCGGCACCACGATGATCGAAGCTATGACACTGCCGAGGGCGACGGTCTGTGCGCCGTAATCGGCGCCGGCTTTCTGGCCAAACACGATGTACAGCGCCCAACATGCGCCGGCGCCAAGCGCGAACAACACGCCAGTCGGATCGAGGTTTCCCTGGCTTTGACCGATCGGCAGAAGGAGAGCGAGGCCGGCGGCTGCGAGCCCGATCCACAGAAAGTCAATCGCGCGGCGCGATGTAAGTACGGCGACGGTCAGGGGCCCGGCGAATTCGATTGACACCGTAATGCCGAGCGGCAAAGTCCGCAGGGCCATGTAATAGAGAAGATTCATGACACCCAGCGAGACGCCGTAGACGGCCAGCGCAGTCCAGGATCCGTCGCCCACGCGCACGCGCCAGGGCCTCAGCACCACGACGAGCATGAGGGTAGCCAATGCGGTGCGCATCGCGACCGCTCCCGGAGCTCCGACGCTGTGGAACAGCATCTTGGCAAAGGACGCACCGACCTGAATCGAGCCCATCGCCACCAGCAACAGGACGACGGAGATGAGATACCGGCCGCGCGCGGTGCGGGAATCGTAGTTCATTGCGATGACGAGTGTAGCCAAGGCTCGGCCGAAGTGAACGTGGCCGTTGCTTCCCTGTCAGCGCTCGCGCTCAGCTCTGACGGCTGGAACTTGGCCTTCGGACTCAAAGCGGGTCCGGCCTTCCCCGCTTCATCACACTGACACGGAAGAATCCCGGTCGTGTCACATGCCGCGCGCACACTCGCCTGCGCTGCGTTCGCCGGAGCCGGTGCGACGCACCGTGCCACCACAGGAATCGCCGGGTTCTGTCGGCGCAGCCAACGCTAGTCCGCTCTCTCACACCCAAGGAGCATGTTCAATGAAAAGTCTCGTGATCGGTCTCACCGCGGCGACGGTCATTGCGGGAACATCACCAGCAGCGCTGGCCGAATCAAGCGAGGCCGTGCCCGGCCTCGATCACGTGTTCGTACTCGTGCTCGAGAACCACAATGCGTTCACGAGCTTCGGTTCCAACGGGATTCTCGATAATCCGCAGGCGCCTCACATTCAGGCGCTCGCCAAAAAATACAACTTCGCTGCCAACTACAACGCCGTGTGGCACCCGAGCCTGCCGAACTATGTGGCGATGATCACCGGTGACTGGATCGGTACGGATGGCGTGGCGACGGGTCACGCCTATCCGGCTGGCAGCACCGTCGGCATCAGCGACGATGACTCGCCCTCGGTAGCGACGGACATGCCGCCCGCCAACACGTCGACCCAC
>Ga0210384_10006604_pt1 | contig 12348 bp, 9 predicted proteins | sample IncBWH2MmetaG_FD_160574 | JGI IMG/M metagenome (GOLD analysis project Ga0210384, IMG submission 160574) | Forest soil microbial communities from Barre Woods Harvard Forest LTER site, Petersham, Massachusetts, United States - Inc-BW-H-2-M | ecosystem: Environmental > Terrestrial > Soil >... | reverse complement strand
GGGGTGGGAGCCAGTTCGTTCCGCTCGTGTCGAGATTGGATCCGCGGGCGGGGTTCCGGTTCTTGCGAACGAATACCTTGTGGCACAGGGAACCAAGCGGGATATGGTTCTCTATTGGTATCAGTCGCATGGACGGATCGTTGCGAGCGAATACTTAGCCAAATTCCTGCTCATTTCCGACGGATTGAAGAACAGGCCCACCGACGGAGCGATAATCCGCATCTGGACTACTGCAGTTGATGGAGAAGTGACCGCCGCGGCGCGGGCTGCGGAGTTCGCGCACCGCATCTATCCGCAGGTCGACGGATTCCTTCCCAACTGACGGGCTTGTTTTGCTGGATCTTCCTGTCAGCGGAAAGTTCATTACTCTTATCCGTCAGGAAAGTCTTTTTCTTCAGGTGAGGCCGCGCTCGACCATGTCTCGTGGTCAAGCGGACAGCACGGAGTGGCCTCGATTCCAAGTCATTGCAGAAAGATAGAAGGATGGTATGCCCATGAGAAATATGAACCGGTTTTTCATTTCACTTCTGCCCTGGACCGCATCCGGGCAGGGATCGGGGATGCGGCCGCGGAAATGGATTCTTGGACTGTCCCTTGCTGCGGCGCTGCTAAGCTGGGGTTGCCCGAAACAGGATCCTCTCCAAGCTTTTAGTCCTCCTGCGACTCCCATCGACCAGGGGCCAGCTCCCGTACCGGAGCCGGCTACGGCTCTGCTATTCGGGGCCGCTCTTTTGATCGGGGGAGCTATTGCCCGGCGGCGACGCAATGGAGGTCACAAATGAAATATTGTCGTTAGCTCGGCACAGAAGCCTCGTCTTCCGTTTGTCCCCCATCCTGTGGAGTATTCCTTGATCCGTCTCTTGAATGCGTACATCCCGAAACGAACGCTTCTGCTGGGAATTTCAGAAGCCTGCCTGATCACTCTGGCGCTAGTGGCGTCCGCTTTGGCGCGACTCGGCCCCGGCGAAGCCCGGCTTATGCTTACCGATCAGTACGGCTCGCTAAAGATTCTATTCGTGGCGGCAGCCTTTCTGACGTGCATGTACTATTTCGATCTTTATGATTCCGCCATTGTGAGCAATCGGCGCGAGGCGCTGGTTCGCCTCATCCAGGTGCTGGGCGTCGCGTACATCGCTTTGGGTGTCCTTTATTACCTATACCCGCCGGTGAAATTGGGCCGGGGAATCTTTCACCTCGGTTTCTTGTTTGTTGGACTGCTACTGCTTCTCTGGCGGAGGCTCTTCGCGGTCATCAACAGCACGCAAAGGCTTGCTGAGCGGGTGGTCATTTTGGGTGAGGGCTCGCTGGCTGCTTCTTTACTGCGTGAAATCGAAATGCGGCCTGAGCTGGGAATTCGTGTTGCGGCCCGCGCACAGCTGCGCGCACTCGGGAACCTTTCTGGCAATCACGAGATGGGCGAATTGCCGGTCACTGTCTCGCAGACCAGCGTCGGCGAGGACCTTGCAATCGGCCGTCCCATGCGCGGGGTCGACCGGATCGTCGTGGCAATGGAGGAGCGCCGCGGGAAGCTGCCGGTGGGTTTGTTGCTGGCGCTTAAGAATCGGGGCGTGCAGGTGCAGGATGGCAACGATGTCTACGAATCCATCACCGGAAAAGTTCCCATCGAATCCATCCGATTGAGCTGGCTGCTCTTCTCACCCGGCTTTCATGCGTCACGGCTCTTTCAGATTTACAAGCGGTCGGCGTCCGTGCTGATTTCGATCGTCGGACTGCTACTCAGCGCGCCGCTCCTTCCATTCGTCATTCTAGCCATCAAGCTTACCTCGCCAGGCCGAGTCTTGTACTGGCAGAATCGTGTAGGGCGTCACGATCGGGTCTTTCGCTGCTACAAATTTCGGACCATGCGCTCCGACGCCGAGGCGCACAGCGGGCCAACCTGGGCGGAGGACGATGATCCTAGAGTCACGCCGGTGGGCAGATTCCTTCGCAAGACGCGCATTGATGAGATTCCGCAGCTCTTAAACGTACTGAAGGGCGACATGAGCCTTGTGGGTCCACGTCCCGAGCGGCCTGAGTTTGTCGCAGCATTGAATGAGAAGATTCCTTACTACCACCTGAGACACTCCGTTCGTCCGGGGATCACCGGGTGGGCTCAAATTCTTTATAAGTATGGAAGCTCGGTCGAGGACGCCAAGGAAAAACTCCGCTACGACCTCTATTACATCAAGAACACGTCCGTAGGGCTAGATTTATTGATCTTCCTGAATACCATCAAGATTGTTCTTGTGGGACGTGGCGCCAAGTGACGCCCGCTTGCGCTTCTCTGGAAGAGCCATTCTTGCTCTTCTCCGCACAAATTGTTCTAGGCCCAGCAATCGGTTTAGCGAGACAGAACGGGCCGATCGAAGTAGCCGGCTGATCATGGGGTTCGCACTCACCATCCTCTACATCGTAGTTACGATCATCTCCCCGGACCAATTCGGAAAGGAGTGGGCGCACTATCACGCCGTGACGTACCTGGCCGGGATTACCGCTCTGGCTTCCTTGCCTAGCATGGCGAGGTACAGCTATTGGAAGACGTCCGTACAAACATATTTGCTGGTCGGCTTCATCATAGCGATTGCTCTCTCGGAGGTGGTTCACGGATGGCTTGGCGGGGTGATCGAGAGTTGGCGCATGTTTCTGCCGAGCGCCGCGGTCTTTTTTTTCATCATCGTAAACGTGACCACGATACGAAGGCTAAAGATTGCGACCCTGGCAGCAGTGGCCTCCTGCCTGATTGTCACAGTGGAGGCCCTCTGCGGGTATTACGCGGGCTATCAGGGCGAGACGTTCGTTCTGCTGACCAATGTCTTCTCGCCGCAGGACGAGGTGATCGGGCAATTGGCCCGAATACGCGGAGCGGGTTTCTTGAGCGATCCGAATGATCTGGCTCAAATTCTCTTGATCGCCCTTCCGCTCGCCTTTGTCGCCTGGCGGCGAGGGCGCCCGGTTGTTAACTTCTTTGCCGTGCTTGTACCGGTTGCTTTGTTGCTCTGGACCACCTATCTGACGCATTCCCGCGGTGGATTGGTCGCGCTGGCGGCTATCGCGCTCATGGCCGCACGGAAAAAACTAGGAACCACCGCGTCAACGGCTCTGGCCGCCGTGTTCATCCTGGGCATGATAGCTCTCGATTTCACGGGCGGCCGGGGGATTTCGGCAGCTGACGGTACCGACCGGTTGGAAGCTTGGGCCAGTGGCCTGGAAATGTTCAAGAGCGCGCCGCTATTCGGAATCGGATGCAACCTCTTCACGGATTTGCATGACATCACGGCGCACAATTCCTTCGTCCTCTGTCTGGCCGAACTCGGATTACTGGGAAGCGCGTTGTGGATGGCACTACTCGTGACAACAGTCACGGGCCTAAATCACATTATCAATGTTCCAAAGAAAAAGCGGGCAAACCGATTTCTCGGATTACTGCGCCTCTTTGAAATGAGTTCTATCACCAGCACCGCTGCACTCGGTCCGAATTCCGCACCATCGTATGGCCTCCTCGCTCTGAAATACGAGCATGCGTCCTCGGTACTGCCCGCCATGGCTGGCGCTAAGGCTCCGGAGTTCGAAACGCACATTGAAGCGGTTCCTTTGCCGAGGGTGCCCCAACAGTGGATAGTGGCGGTGCGACTGGGATTGGTCTCGTTTATGACGACCGCGTGGTTTTTATCGCGCAGCTACACAATAACCATGTACCTGGTTCTAGGACTGGCCACCGCGACGATTGCACTTCACGAAGGCGACCGCAAGTCCGCTCCTCGGGGTCACTGGATAGTCTCCACCGTCGCAGCCGAGGTTCTGCTCATAATTTTGATTTACGGCCTTGTTCGCCTCCGATTCTGAAAATCACAAATCGATAGGACACGCCCGCGGCAAACACCACAACGTCGATGCAGCTGCGGTTTATTCCCACAAGTCCACTGACCAGCAAGCTCAAGCAGCCCCCCGGCTGGAGCGCTGTTCTGCCGTGTCGTGCGCTCCCAAAACAAGGAACATCAGATGGGCGGTATCCACCTTCATACCTATGCATTCTGGTTTGCCGCAAGCCTCATGCTCTACATCCACGCCGGATATCCGTTGTGGATGTACGTACGCAGCCGCCTCGAACCGCGTCCCCAGCGGCAAGCATCGATACTTCCCACGGTGAGCATCATCCTGGCTGTCCACAACGGCGCTGCGCTGCTGCGGCAGAAAGTCGCTCACCTGCTGTCGTTGGATTATCCGCGAGATCGCACGGAAATCGAGATCGTCTCCGACGGATCGACCGATGGCACGGACGAAATTCTCAAGGAGTTTCAAGACCCGCGCGTCAAGTGCTTTCGTTGTGCCGAGCATTCGGGCAAGGCCGCAGCACTGAACATAGGAATCGAGAACGCCACAGGGGAAATCCTGCTATTCCTCGATATTCGACCGTGGATGGAAAACAACGCTCTGCAACTATTGGTAAGCAACTTTGACGACCCCCGCGTCGGATGTGTTGCCGGAGAGCTGGTGCTGCGCGACGACGGCCACGATGCGGGCGCCAGGGCCGTCGCAGGCCTCTATTGGCGATACGAGCAGTGGATTCGCAATTGCGAGGCAAAGGTCGATTCGCCGCTAGGGGTCTACGGCGGGTTTTATGCGATCCGCCGCAAACTGGCGAGCGCGCTGCCGGAAGGAACCATTCTGGACGATATGCTGCAGCCTCTCGGTGTGATTCGCCAAGGCTATCGGTCGGTATTGGACCTGCGTGCGCGAGTCTATGACGTCTGGCCCAAGAGTTTGCGCGGAGAATTTCACCGAAAGGTCCGAACCCTGGCGGGCAACTTCCAACTGATACAACTCGCGCCGTGGTTGCTGTCGCGCCAGAACCGGCTACGGTTCGAACTGATCTCGCACAAGTTGATGCGCCTGCTCGTGCCACTTTTGCTGGTGATACTGCTGGCAAGCAGCGCATTGTTGGCACATCATTCTTTTCTATACGCGGGGGCGCTCGCGTCGCAGATTGTCTTCTATATTCTGGCCGCTCTGGGAAGCGCGCGTAACATTCCGATTCTTGCGCGTGTAGCCGCCCCGGCGAGCGCCTTCTGCGTGTTGAATGCTGCCGTAGTAGTGGGCTTCTACAAGTTCCTTTTCACACGGGGACCGCTCTGGAAAATTTGGACTTCCGGGGCGCCCGCGTCGCTTGCAGCGGACGGGCAAGAGAGCGCGGATTGGAACGCAGCAACGCTGAACTTGCGCTTGCATGATCAACTACGGACCCGGGGTGTGACGCGATGAGACTGAAAGTCACCGTAGTTACCTCAGATTTTCCTATTCCGAACGAACCGTACCGCGGACACTCCGAGTATCAGATACTGCTGGCACTCTCAAAACTGGCCGACGTAAACGTACTGTGCCCTTTCCCGGGCTACCCCAGCTGGTTCCAACCGGGTTACGATTATCGCGCGCCTGATTTGTCCTTTTCTCCGCCCGGTGTGGCGACACGTTACTTCAAATATCCAGCTTTACCTGGTGTGACGAGGTGCATCAACGGTTTGGTTTGTGCCAGATACCTTGAGCCATATTTCCGCGAGTCCCTGCCAGACGTGGCTTGCAACTTCTGGCTATATCCTGAAGGCTACGCCACCGTCCGAGTGGCGCGCCGGCTTGGCATCCCCGCCATCGTCGGTTCCATTGGCTCAGACTTGAATCGCATTCCCGACCCGGCTTCCGGATGGTTGACGCGGCTAGCGATGAAGCGGGCAGCATTCGTAGTAACCAAAAGTGAGCACTTGCGCCACAAAGCGATCCGCATGGGCGTGGACGCCAGCAAGGTCCGGACGGTGCGAAATGGCTGCGACCCGAGCGTGTTCCACCTGGCTGACCGGAGCGCAGCCCGCGCGCAGCTGGCCGTAGACAAAGAGGTCGAGCTCGTGTTGTTTGTGGGACGTTTGGATACCAAGAAGGGGATCGGAGAATTGCTCGAGGCCTTCGCTTCGCTAGCGAGCCGGCGTCCTAATTTGCGCCTGGCGTATATCGGGGATGGGCCCGGCGGCGAACAGTTGCGAGGTAGATCCAAGCATCTTGCATTGGAAGACCGCGTCATTTTAATTGGTGCCTGTTGTTCGCAGAAAGTTGCCCAGTGGCTCGCTGCTGCCAACGTGCTCGCCCTGCCCAGCTATAACGAGGGATACCCCAACGTTGTCATCGAAGCCCTCAGCTGTGGACGCCCCGTGATTGCGACGAATGTGGGCGGAATCCTCGAACTGGTCAATAAAACGTCCGGGATTTTAATTGCTCCAAGAGATACGCGAGCACTTGCCGGTGCGATTGACGAGACGATGAACCGGCATTGGGATGAACATTCCATCTCGGAGCAATTTCGCAGGGGCTGGGATGAAGCTGCCGAGGAATTGCTTCGCATCTGTGAGCTGGCTTTGCCGCAACGCAGAGAGAGACGGCAGCTGACGGCTAGAGCTGCGACCATGTTGAGCCGTTGATTTAAGGCACACCAGGTTGACCGCGCGACCATGCGATTAATCCACAATTCGCAAATCTGGGGTCCCTCTTATATCCGGCAGCGGCTGCGGCAGATTACGCAGCGGGGTGCGCCTCCGCTGGAGCGCATTTGGGTGACCATGGCGGACCATTACGAGCCTAAGTGGCGGCGCGCCGATTTAAGCACCGCGCAGGGGCGTGTCGCTCGATGGCGGTCTCGATGGCCAGAGATTGCGAGGCGATCGAAGCCGGATTCCGTTGGCAACGCGCCTCGATATACCTTCTTTTTCCCGGAAGAAGAATATCATCCGACACTTCTGGAACCACTTGCGGAAATGGTTCGCGATGGGATAGCGGACGTGGAGGTCCACCTTCACCATGATGGTGAAGGTCGCCAGAACTTTGTCGACCGCGTGAGCGGTTTTTGCAGCGTATTGCATGAGCAGCATGGCCTGCTGCGCAAGCGCAACGGGAAGGTGACATTCGGATTCATCCACGGCAACTGGGCCTTGGACAATTCGCGGCCGGATGGCCGCTGGTGCGGCCTTAGCGATGAAATCCGCCTGTTGAGAGACCTTGGTTGCTATTCCGATTTCACGATGCCGTCCGGCGATTCCCCGACCCAGGCTCGCCTGGTAAATACGATTTACTATTGCAACGGCGACCCTGATCGTCCGAAATCGTATGACCGGGGCGTCGCCGTTATCCCCGGCGGTGCTGTCGAAGGCGACCTGCTCATCATTCCAGGGCCACTGGGCATGCGCTGGAGAGACCGTTGGCTTCCCCGGCTCGAAACCGGCGAACTTCGCCATGGGAACGTAGCGACACGATATCGTGTAGGGCGATGGGTGGAGTTAGCGCCGCGCATTGGGGTCGATACCTTCATCAAATTATATACGCACGGCGCCCAAGAACGGAACTCCTCTGCTTTATTGTCGGACGTGCTGGCGACAGCATTCAACTTGTTGGTGGAAGAAGCCAACCGGCGCGCGTGCTCAATTCATTTCGTCTCCGCCTGGCAGATGTACCTGGCCATAGAAGCAATCCGGCAACGTCGCGATCCCGTGGCCACGGCGCTCGCCGGCCAGATGGAAGTGCCGATTGCCGGCAATCCTCACACCACCCGTGTCGGCAAGTCCAAAGGCAGCAGATCGGTGTGACAACGTCGCGCTTCTCTCTATCAGGCGGAGGCAGTTGCTCCGGTGAGCGAAAGGTGACGAGCAGTCGCTTGTTACGTTCCGCAGCGGCTCGGAGGCGGTTAGCGTGAGCAAACCAATTCTGCCAATGGCCGCGACAAATCCAGCAGTGATCCCCACCACAGAGTCGCGGCGTAGTTCAGAGGATTTTGTTGTAGGTGTTGCGCTGGGCCCGGACTCCGATGGCAGCTTCGATCACTTGCACGCTACGTATGCGAATCTCCGAAAGACCGGTCGACGGACAAAACTGGTTATTTTTGGCCTCCAAGATGTGCGACATCTCTGCAACAAATCTGCCTTGGAGGGACTAGGTCCGGACCCTCAGTGGGTATCTGATGAATCGAGCACACGTGACCTGCTGCAGGCATGTGACGTACTGGTCTCGCTCCAGGACGGGGTTCCGCTCCTGGTGCTGCGCGCCATCTCTTCGCGTCTTCCTGTAATCACCACGGCTGTCCGCGTTCCAGAAGCCATTCGGAATCAACGAACGGTAAAATTCATTCGCCAGGGCGATCAGCACGGGCTGCAAGAAGCGTTGCTTCGCCTGTCTGAGCAGCCGAGACGGAAGCCGACTCTTGGTTTTGTCTCCGAGGAGAGCATCGCGAAATACTATAGCGATACCTATCTGTGGCGCGAAAATGGTTCACCCCGTGCGAACGGCGACGCACCTAAAGGTCGCGCGCTGATTAAGAAAGTGTTGCTCGGCGCCCTTCCCAGCCTAGGATTGCTTCGGCATGGGAGTCGGGACCGGACGCAGATTGCTTTAACGGTCGATGACGGGCCGGATCCAGTATTTACCCCGCGGATATTGGACATTTTTCGGGATCATGCGGTGAAGGCCACGTTTTTTGTAGTGGGGGGAGCCGCCGAGCAGTATCCGGAAATCGTGCTGCGGATGAAAAGAGAGGGACACGACGTCGGTAGCCACTCTTATAGCCATCCCTACTTCCATAGGCTTTCCTGGTCTGGCGCCATTCGAGAGATAGGGATGACCCAATGGGTCTTGAACCGCATCTTGGGAGAGGAATGCAAGCTCTTTCGTCCGCCCCACGGCAAACTGTCGTTGCGCAGTCTCATCCCAGCTTGGGCGGCCGGCCAACAGGTGGTGATTTGGAACGTCGATCTGAAGGACTACCGCGCCGGTTCGGGGGAAGTGGAAGCACAGTTGGATCGGACTGTTTTCGTCTCCGGAGACATCATTCTCTACCACGGCACCAGCGAGCCTGCGTTAAAAGCTCTGCCGCGCGTAATCGAAGCGGCGTTAAGGAAGGGTCTCGAGGCCGTCACAATTTCTCATCTCATTCGGAAGTAGGTTTCTTATAACGCCGCGCCAGTCATGCCGGGCGTTATCAAGATGTCTTCTAGGAGCGCGTATGCATTGGCGACTGAAGGGGCTAGCGCAAAAGGGCCTTAGCATTATCCCCGGCGGGGGATATCTCAACGACGGTTTGCAGATCAAATATGGAGGCCTCCGTCACTTTGAACAGAACATCGCGGACAAACTCGAGGACTGGCGGCTTTCAATGCGCTACCTCCAGCAGGTCGGCTTCGCATGGGATGGCGCGAACCTCATCGAAATAGGGACGGGCTGGTACCCCACGCTGCCTATTTGTTTCAGTCTCGTTGGCGCCAGACGTGTACTGACGTACGACGTTTCAAGGCATATGAACACCGGGTTGACCTTCCGGATGATTGCGGCCTTGGAACCGCATTTGGATTCCATAGCCGAAGCCGGTGGTGCCTGTCGGGAAGACATTCGAGCCAGGCATCACGAATTGCTGCAAGCGAAGGACCTGAATCAGCTATTGGAAAGGGCTCGAGTGGAATACTGCGCTCCGGCCGACACACGAGCGACGGGGTCGCCGCCCGGCAGTGCGGACCTGGTTTACTCAAACAGTGTTCTGGAACATGTGCCAAAGCCGATCATTCGATCTCTTATGGAGGAGATCATGAGGATGCTTCGACCGGGCGGCCTGACCCTCCATAATGTGGGTTGCAATGATCACTATGCTTTTGTCGATCGCAGAATCTCTTTTGTAAACTATTTACGGTATAGCGAAGCACGCTGGAGCAGGTGGAACAATCGTTTGCAGTATCAGAATCGGTTGCGCGCTCCCGAGTTTTTGGAACTGGCCGCTGAAGCCGGGTTAGAGGTGATCTACAAGCAAGTCGCAGTCAGGCCAGGAACACGCGAGGCACTGACGACATTCGAAGTAGCCCAGGAATTCCAGCGATTCTCCGTGGAACAGATGGCTATTACCACGGTAGATTTCGTCGCAAAGAAGCCAGATGGACCCTCCCGATCTGTCGAAGCAACCAACATAGCGAGTCAGCGATAACAGGAAACGCGAGGTACTGGCTGGAACCTCGCGCATATACAACCGATGAAATCAGTTTCTCATACCCGGGACACCGTCTGGTCGCGTCCGATGCCGCTGCGAACCACGAATGCGTCTCGCGTCCCAAGATTTGTTACAGGAGCTCCGCTGCTCTTTAGATTGGCCAAGACCATGACCCGCTGGCGGATCCGCGGCGGCAACTGGCTGGTGGGAATCTTTGGGCAATTGGGAATGCTCAATGTGGTCGCGCAATACCAGTTGGGCCGCGGCGTGAGCTTCTATGTGCCGCTGTTCCGCGCCGACACCTGCTGGGACGAGCGAGACATTGAAGACTATGAAAGTCGACTGATTCATTCGTTTTGCCAGTTGCTTGAACCGCTGTTCGATGTCGTCCTATTCGACTGTGGAGCAGACATTGGGACGTTCTCAGCGCTCGTCTGTTCGAAAACCTCCCGCATCAGGCGAGTGATTGCCTTCGAGCCCAACCCCGACGTTGCCGTCTTCCTGAAGCGAAATTTGTCCCAACTGCTGATCCCATCGAAAGCCATCACTAAGGCAGTCAGTTGTGTCCAAGGCGCCGGCCGGCTGGAAGCCCCAGCTTATGACAACTCAGATCACGCTCGTTTTCTCGTTCCCGGCGCTGGCCCGTTGGAAATCGTCACCATCGATAGTTTTGGTGCGCGAGGCGGCGACGTAGCCATAAAGCTGGACGTAGAGGGCGGTGAACTAGAGGTGCTCAAAGGTGCTCGAGAGACGATCGCGTCGGCTCGAAAATGCGTGATAACCGTAGAAGCCAGCCCCCGAGTTGCCATGCGGACGAAGCGCGACCCGGTGGAATGTTTAAGATTCCTTCAGTCCTTGCGGCCATTTAGCTTTGTCATTGCCGAGACCGAAGAATCTCCCTTGACGTCCTCCCCGATCATCAAGGATGGACAGGAGGGCACCCGAAATGTTGTCTGCTGGACCCAGTAAGCCAGTTACTCGACGCGCAGAGACGAGTGCCGAAGCCGAACCGTCGTTTTAGACCTGATCGGGCCTCCGAGTCCGGCTGGTTCCTCTAGGTTTCTCGCTATTCCGAACGGATCATCCCCGTGTCTTAGAAGGTCGCAGGTATTTTGATACCTCTATCCAATCCGGAAGTTAGTCCGACGACGTCAACCACTCCAGCCCCAGCACTCGCCCCCAGCAATGCCAAGCTGATCGGCCGCAATTTTATCTTTATGGGCCTGGAAGTGGTAATTACGCTCGTTTGTACATTGCTGACGACAGTGGCCATTGCGCGAGTCATTGGACCGACGCGGCTTGGATACTTCAATTTGGTATTTTGGCTGACTTCGATCACCTGCTCGGTCGGCTCGCTAGGCATACCGCTCACGACTTTCAAGTACATGGGCGAGTTCCTCGGAGGCGGCAAAAAAGAACTTGCGCGCGCCGTATTCTTCTACAACCTCTGGGCCCAAACGGTGATTGCCTGCGCGCTAACGGTGATCGGCCTGATCGCCGTTTTCACTCTCGTTGACCCCGCGTATCGTGTCTGCTCCATTTTGCTCGTCTTGAGCATGCTGCCCAACATGGTTACGTTCGTGTCCTCGCAGGCGAACTCCGCGGCCGAGGATGCTGCTCTCAATACGCGTGGCGCTTTCGTTGGATCGATCATCTATGTGGTCGCAGTGGCTGCAAGTCTCCTCCTCGGGTGGAACCTGGTCGGCATCGCCGCAGGCGTTTTGCTCTATCGCACGGTGGAGTTGGCGGTAAAGACCGTTCCGGTGCTGGAGTCAATGAAATCCGTACCTCGGGTTCCAGTGCCGAGAGAGATTCGCAGGCGAATGTTTTCCTTCTCCGGTCTGAGCACCGGACTGATGATTTTGCAGATCGTGATTTGGGACCGGTCCGACATCATCTTCCTGAAATTGCTGCAGCCCGATATTCGTCAACTGGCGTTTTTCTCGGTTTGCTTTAGTGTCGCGGATCGGCTCATGCGAATCCCGCAGACATTTGCCAATGCGCTTTCGGCCACGCAGATGGCCGAGTACGGACGTGACAAAGCTCGCCTCTTCAGAATGACCTCGAAGGCCTCCACGTATGTCCTTTTGGGTGCGCTTCCGATTTTGATCGGGGTCGCCTGCATCGGCGGTCCTTTTGTGCGAGTCTCGTACGGATCGCAGTATCTCCCGGCGATACCAGTTTTCATTGTCGTGGCACTCCTCAGTATTCCGAAGGCCATACTGACTCCCGCGCAGACGCTCCTGTATTCCGCGGAAGACCTGGGGTTCATCCTGAAGTGGGGCTGTGTAGCAGCGGCGATCAATATTTTGCTTGATCTCGCGCTGATTCCAAGTCATGGGGCTCTCGGT
>Ga0210384_10006602_pt1 | contig 12352 bp, 11 predicted proteins | sample IncBWH2MmetaG_FD_160574 | JGI IMG/M metagenome (GOLD analysis project Ga0210384, IMG submission 160574) | Forest soil microbial communities from Barre Woods Harvard Forest LTER site, Petersham, Massachusetts, United States - Inc-BW-H-2-M | ecosystem: Environmental > Terrestrial > Soil >... | reverse complement strand
TGACGGAATTGCTACGGGCGCAGAAATCCGAGGCTTGGCAGGAAGTGGCGCGCCGGATCGCGCATGAGATCAAGAATCCGCTGACGCCGATCCAGTTGTCGTCACAGCGGCTGTCGCGCTTTCTGGACCGGCGGGAGCGTTCCGGAACGGTAGCGGCGAGCGATCCTGAGTTGACCATCTTGACGCAGGAGTGCTCGCGATTGATCGAGCGTGAAGTGGCCACGCTGGCGGGGCTGGTGAATGAGTTTTCACAATTCGTGCGCTTCCCGACGGCCAGGCTCAGTCCGATCGGCGCGAACACGATTGTGCAGGAAGCGCTGGAGGTTTTCTCGGGCCGGCTTGACGGCATCGTGGTGAAGTCAAATCTCACGGAGGCGCTGCCGGCGATTCGCGCGGACGCACCTTTACTGCGCAGCGTGGTCGTCAATCTGATCGACAACGCTGCGGAAGCTCTTGAGGATTCGCCCTTGCGCGAGATTCTGGTAACGACTCGTGTGCGGCCGGAATCGGACAGCGTCGAGATCTGCGTCGCCGACACCGGCCACGGAATTTCGCCCGAGGACAAAGACAAGCTGTTCCTTCCGCACTTTTCTACGAAGGATCGCGGCACCGGGCTCGGCCTGGCTATCGCTGCGCGCATCGTCTCGGAACACGGCGGGAGCATCCACGTCGAGGACAATTTCCCCGTGGGCTCGCGCTTCCGCATCGAACTGCCCGCCGCTGATTTGACGGCCGGTTCCGTCATTGAACAAAATGGAAGTGAAGCCGCGCGATAGCTCATCCAATGACGCCAAAACCTTATCTGCTTATCGTGGACGACGAAGCGGGAATCCGCGAATCTCTCGCCGCTATCCTTCACGAAGAAGGCTATTTCGTGGAGGCGGTCGGTTCGGCGGAGGAAGCGCTGGAGCGCGCCGCTTCCGGCGACGTCGAAGTGATTCTTCTCGATGTGTGGCTTCCCGGAATGGATGGCCTGGAAGCGCTGGGACGCTTGCAGGCGTTCCCGCGCCCGCCGGCGGTGATCATGATTTCCGGACACGGAACGATCGAAACGGCGGTGCGCGCTACCAAGCTGGGAGCTTTTGACTTCATTGAGAAACCGTTGTCTCTCGAGAAAATTATCGTGCTAGTGCGCAATGCGTTGCAGCAGCGGCGCCTCGAGGAAGAGAACTACCGGCTGCGCAGCGAGTTGGGGGCGCGCCACCAGGTGCTCGGCGACAGCGTACCGATGAAGGCGCTGCGGCAACAGATCGCGGTGACCGCGCCGACCAACGGGCGGGTTTTGATTTATGGCGAGAGCGGCACCGGCAAGGAACTCGTCGCTCGCGCCTTGCATGCGGCCAGCCTGCGCAGCAAAGGGCCCTTTGTCGAAGTGAACTGCGCGGCCATTCCCGAGGAACTGATCGAGTCCGAACTTTTCGGGCATATCAAAGGCAGCTTCACCGGCGCTACGGACGACAAGGTAGGAAAATTTCAGAAAGCCGATGGCGGCACGCTTTTTCTGGACGAAATTGGAGACATGAGTCTTCGCACGCAATCGAAGGTGCTGCGCGCCCTGGAAGAGCAGCGCATCGAGCCGGTGGGTTCGAACCAGACCATCAACGTGGACGTTCGTGTGATTGCCGCCACCAACAAGAATCTCGAGCAGGAAATTGCACGCGGGGCGTTTCGCCAGGATCTTTTCTATCGGTTAAACGTGATTCCCTTCCTGGTGCCGCCGTTGCGCGAGCGTCTTCAGGACATCCCAATCCTGGCGCGCCATTTTCTCAACGAATACAGCGCGGCTTACGGGAAGAAGCCTCGAGAACTCAGCGAAACGGCAACCGACGTTTTGCTGCGGTATCCCTGGCCGGGCAATGTGCGCGAACTGCGCAATCTCGTCGAGCGCCTGGTGATTATCTGCCCGCAGGCGCGCATCGAGCCGCATCATTTGCCACCGGAGCTTTTCCGCGGTGTCGCGGAAGCGCCGCAGCACCCGTATTCCACGCTGCATGAGGCACGCAGCGCTTACGAGCGCGAGTTTATCTTGCGGAAGCTACAGGAGCACCGTTGGAACATGACGCAGACCGCTTCCGCGCTGGGCCTCGAGCGCAGCCACCTCTACCGCAAAATGAAATCGCTGGGCATCGCTGCGCCGGACTAGTTCTCTTTCTCTTCCGGTATCGCTTTCTGGTATTCGCTGAGCGCTTCCAACTGGGAGTGCCAATCCAGTTCGCGCACGCGTTGCGGATTCTCGCGCCAGTCTGGCATCACTTTGACGAACAGTCCGAGATACACTTTTCGGTCGAACATCTCCTCCAGTTCTTTGCGCGCCTGCGTTCCAATCTTCTTGAGCATTTCGCCTTTGCGCCCAATCAGAATCTTCTTCTGCGAGTAGCGCTCCACGTTCATGGTCACTTCGATGCGCACCAGCTTGGGACTCTCTTCCCATTTCTCGACCGCGACGTTTAGCGCGTAAGGAATTTCGTGATACGTCAATTGAATGGCTTTCTCGCGAATGATTTCCGCGGCCAGAAAGCGTTCCGGCTGGTCGGTCACTTGGTCTTCGGGAAAATGCGGCTCCCCTTCGGGCAGCAACTGCAGCAGCTCCGCCAGCAGCTCTTTGCAACCGTCACCCTTCATCGCGGAAACCGGCACGATGGCTTCAAACGCATGCGCCTTCTGGAACGCCTCTATCAGCGGAAGCAGCTTCGCCTTCGGCAGTTGGTCGATCTTGTTCAGGACCAGGACGGTCTTCCCGCCAAACCGCGTCGCTCTCTGAATTAGCAACTCGTCCGAATGGGGCAGTGTATGGCTCGCGTCTACCATCAGCAGCAGAATGTCAATTCCCTCCACCGCCGCTGCGACTTCATGCATCATCTGCCGCCCCAGAGCTGAGTCCGCATCGTGCAAGCCGGGCGTGTCGATGAAAACGATCTGCCCTTCCGGGCGCGTGACGATTCCTTGAATGCGATTGCGCGTGGTCTGCGGTTTCGATGTGACAATCGCCACCTTTTGGCCCACCAAGCGGTTCAGTAGCGTGGACTTCCCCGCATTCGGCCGCCCCACAATCGCAACGAATCCCGACCGCTGCACTTTTCTTTTATCTTTGCTCACGCTTTCCCTTCACTTGACTACAGGCAGCTCCAACATGCTCGGATGATCACCGTCGTGGACGAGCGTGATGTGCGCGGTTCTCGCGTCTTTACCGGTTTCGGCGGCGACCACTCCGCCGCTATTGTAGTTCTTCTCGGCGCCGATCGAGTTGATACTGTGAACCACCAGCCGCAATCGGCTTCCTTTGGCAATTTTGCGCGAAAAGAACGTGAAATTGTCGAAGACATATTTCTCCGTCTTCCCTGCCGGAACCGGGGAAGGCTCGCGCAACGAATTGCGGTAACGCGCGCGCATCGCCGCGCTCGTCAACTGCACCGATCCTCCGTCTGCCAGGATCTCATAGAGGTCCGCCTGAAGATCGGTATCCGGCACATCCATACTCAGCCAAATCGCAAGTTTCGCAAAGCCGGTAAGCTCCGTCGGCGCCGCGAACGCATCGCCATGATAAATGGCCCCTTCGCCGAAGAGGTTCAGCGCTGCCCGCTGCGAAGTTAGCCCCGCAGGGTCGTCGTCGGGCTCCGCGTCGCCCGGCCGCGTCTCCAGCGGATCGTACGTCCACTTGTCCGCATCCGCGCCTGCCGTTCGCATTTCTTTCATCTGGCCCGAATGGAAAATGTCGCCAGCCGTTCCATTTGACCCCAGATAAAGCGTCAGCTTCGCGTTCGAAATGGCCTCCAGGCTATCGGCGTATTTCCACTCCTCCGCCCCCACAACGTAGTACGCCACGCGTTTTTTCAAAAACTCAGGCTTCGCACCGCCCTTCATCGTCCAGTCGTACCACTCCCGGTGCAGCTTGTTCAGGTCCAGCAAACTGGCCGCGCCAAATTTCAAACCGCCGACCTCCGCCTTGGGCGTGCGCGTGCCCGGATGATCCCACGGCCCGATAATCAGAAAATGATTCGCCTTGGCGTCGGCCGAGCCATTTTTCATGTGCCGTTTGTAATATTCGAATGCCCCGGGCTGGTCGCCGTCGTAGTGCCCGGTGATTGTCAATATTGGCACCCTGATTTTCTTGTAGTGCTCCGGCGTCGGAATCATCGCGTCGTAGTAAGAATCCGGCGTCGGGTGCTGCACCCACTTTTGAAACGTTTTCGATGGATTGCCCACCAGCTTGTCGTAGTCCTGAAACGCCAGATGCTGCTTGTACATCTCGCGCGCCTTGCTGGCCCAGAATTCGCTCTTGCCAAACAGCGCGCCGTTACTCGTCACGCCGCTGGTAAATGTCAGCCACTGCTCGTCATACGGCCCAAATAAATTGTATTGGAACGGAAAATCCACTCCTGGATGTGCCGCCGCCGCCGGGACGATCGTCACCAGGTGCGGCGGAAATTCTTTCAACACTGTCCATTGATCGAAGCCGGCGTAAGACCCGCCCCACATGGTCACTTTGCCGTTGCAATACACCTGCTTGGCCAGCCATTCCACCACGTCGTATCCGTCGCGCCCTTCGTTCACGAATGGTTCGAACTCGCCTCCCGAATTCCCCCGCCCCCGCACATCGACCAACGCGTAGACATATCCATGGTTGGCAAAATAAAGCGCGCGATCCGTGTACGAATCGCCGATGTACGGAGTAAACGTGAAAATCACCGGCAGCGGCTCTTTCTGCGCGTGCGGCAGAAACACCGTGGCGTTAAGCGCCACGCCATCGCGCACCGCAATCTTCACGCCCCAGTTCATGTCCACCGCAGCCTCAGTTTTCTCCTGCGCCAAGGTCACCGGCGCTCGCCAGCAGCAGCACCAGGCCGCCAGCACAACCACAACGCGCACCAGCTTCATTGTTCCGAGCACGAAATGACCTCCTCGCCTCTCTTCAAATAATTTCACGAATCTGTGTATCACAGATCGGGCATAGCCGCTTGTGCCTGCAGCTTGCGAATCCGCACGCGCAGCACTTTGCGCTGATTTGCTTCCAGCACTTCGAATCGGTGTCCTGCCAGATCCATGCGATCTCCCGGCCCCGGCACTTTGCCGGAGTTGTGGCTGAGCAGCCCCGCAATGGTCGTCACGGTCTCGTCCGTTTTCTCGCCGAACTGCACTCCCAGGAGATCCTCGATCTCATCAATCGCCGTGCTTCCCCGCACCAGCAGCCCACCGTCTGTTTCGCGCACCACATCCGGCGCCGGCGCTCTTCGGTCGCTTCCGCTCTCTCCCACAATCTCTTCCACCAAATCCTCGACGGTCGCAATCCCCGCGACCGAGCCGTGTTCGTCGATCACTACCGCCAGCGGCTGCCCTTTCTGGCGCATTTCCCGCAGCAAATCCGAGCCCGCCTTGGTCTCCGGTATGAACAGCACCGGCTTTACGAACTCGCGCACTTTTCGTCTCGGCAAATCCTGATCCGCGATGTGCAGCAAGTCCTGCCCATACGCGACTCCGAAAATATCGTCCAGACTTTTTTCGTACACCGGAATTTTCGCAAATTTCGTCTGCACCACTTTTTCGTGCAAGTCCTCCAGCGTCGCATCCGCCGCAATCGCCACGATATCCGGCCGCGGCGTCATCACCTCCCGCACGCGCTTGTCGCTGAACTCCACCACCTGCTCGATCAAGTCCGCCTGCTCGCGTTCGATGATGCCTTCTTCTTCGGCGGCTTCCACCAGCGCTTCAATTCCCTCTTCCGTGCGCTGCTCTTCCGTTTTTTCCGGTTCCTGCTCGGAAATCCGCGCCAGCGACTCGGCTCCTTCCAGGAACATGCGCACCGGCCACACCAGCAGCATCGCTGCTCGAATTACTGGCAGCAGCGGCAGCAGCCACCGCCCGGTAGTCCGGTACAAAAGCATATCCGGGATGAAATGCATCAGGATGACCACTTCGAGGGTGAGAAAAACGCAAAACTCCACGAACGATTCCCACGTCCCCGGAACGAAATACACCACGCCCCGCGTCGTCTCCAGTACTAAAAAAGCCAACCAGAAGTGCCCAAGGATCCGGAACGTTCGCCCGCCGCTCTTCCGCTTGATGCGCAGCTTCGGCTCGATCTCCGCCTCAAAGATGTCCAGGTGTTCGTGGACGCGCCCCGTGGTCATGCGCCCCAGCTCGCGGTAGATCAGTGTCAGGTAGGAAAAAATCGGCAGCGTGAGCGCCATCGCCGCAACGCTCGCCCAAAACGCCAATTGCCAGGTCATCACGTCAGTCCGAGCCGCCGTCTCAGTTTTTTCTCGATGCGGTCCATTTGCCCGTGGTCGGTTTCGTGGTCGTAGCCCAGCAGGTGCAGCGCTCCGTGTAAAATCAGAATCCTCAATTCATCCCCTAGCTTGCGGCCGTCCCGCTGTGCGTATCGCCGCGCGGTCTCCGGCGCGATCGCGATGTCCCCCAGAAATCGGGCGCCGTCCGAGTCCGCTTTTCTCCGTTCCTTCGCTGGAAACGATAAGACATCCGTGGGCCCGCGCTTTCGGCGGAACTTCTGATTCAGCTGCGCCATCTCCGCATCGCTTACCAGACAAACCGTAAGCTCCGCATCCTTCTCGCGCGTCTCCGCTTTCACTCGTTCCAGAAACGTTTCCAGCGGCCCGACCGCCACACGCATCTTTCTCTGCCGGTTCAAGATCATTCTTACTGCGTCTCGTGCTCCGCCGCTTTCGGCGGTTCTTTTTTGAGCGCTTCGGCTTTGCCGTTTACGCCGCCGCGATGCGGATGCGCGGCGTCGTAATCCTCATAAGCCCGAATGATCTGCTGCACCAGGTTGTGCCGCACCACGTCCTTCTCCCCGAATTGCACTACGCCGATGCCTTCGATCTTTCCACACACTTCCAGCGCCTCGATCAGCCCGGATTTCTTCCCCGCCGGCAAATCGATCTGCGTGGTGTCGCCGGTAATGACCGCTTTCGAATTGAACCCCAGGCGCGTCAAGAACATTTTCATCTGCTCGCTGGTGGTGTTCTGCGCTTCGTCCAGAATAACGAACGAGTCGTTCAAGGTCCGCCCGCGCATAAACGCCAGCGGCGCTACTTCAATAATTCCCTTCTCCAGAAAACGCTCCAGCTTGTCCGCATCGAGCATGTCGTACAGCGCGTCGTAGAGCGGCCGCATGTACGGATCGATTTTTTGCTGCAGTGTGCCCGGCAAAAATCCCAGCCGCTCGCCGGCTTCCACCGCCGGGCGCGCCAAAATAATGCGGTTCACCTGCTTGGTCAGCAGCGCGCTCACGGCCATCGCCACCGCCAAATACGTCTTGCCCGTTCCGCCTGGCCCGATCCCGAACATCATGTCGTGCTTTTCAATCTCTTCCATGTACCGCCGCTGGCTCGCGTTCTTCGGCGTGACTACTTTCTTCCCGAACGCGCGCGTTCGTCCCTGCTCGAACATCCCGCGCGGGGATTCCTGCGGCTGATCGGTCGCCACGCGAATCAGGCTTTTCACCTCTTCGCTCGAAAGCGTTCGTCCTCGCCGCGTCGCGTGGTTGTACTCCTCCACGATTTTCACGGCTTGCTCGACGGCGTCGTGCTCGCCTTCGATGGCCAGCCGCTCGTCGCTCAAGTGCGTGCGCACGTGCAGCACGTCCTCCAGCAAGCGGATATTCTCGTCCAGCGTGCCAAAGAACGGTTCAATTTTTCCGGATATATGTACAGTACGTCTCATCCAAGTGGCGGGTTTTCCTGCCGATACCGGGTGGCCGATGGCATTCCCCCTTACTTACCGCGAATGGCGCTCCAGCGCCGCTTCCAATGCAACTAAACTGTCGCTGCAAGTCACTTCGGGAAGAAACTTCTTACACCCTAGCGCACGCTCCGCCCACGGTCAAGTTACCCCATTGTAAAAATCCAGCTGGCCCACCTGCGCCGGCTAGTCGCTCGCCAGAAAATCGAGGAACTCGCCCCGCGTAAACCCCGCTTCCCGCAAAAGCGCGAGCAATGTGCCCTTCGCCATATCGCGATTGTGGCGTGGTACGACCGCTCGCCGCTTCGACAAAGCAAGGTCGTAGACATGCGGGCTTCCAGACACGTGGTCAAGCTCGAATCTATCAGCACGCCCACAAAACTCGTGAGGGAATCGTAGTGCCTGCGAATAACATCATTCTTCCCCGGCGCTCCGCCCGTACTGCCACTCCATATATACTTTGAACGATGCCGAGCCTCGAGCCAACCCAAATGACTTTCGACCCACGCGCACTGCGACGCTTTGTGCGTACGGCCGTTCTCGCCGTCTTGGCGCTCACCGTTCTCGTCGTCACCGTCAACAAACTGACTCGACGCGCACCTGCCGCCAGTGCTTCTGCTCCGGTCACCTATCCGCGCGAAGTTGCGCGCATCACCTTTGCCGCCGCAGGCGACATCATTCCGCATCAAGCTGTCACGCAGTCAGCAGCCGCTCAGAAACAACTCGCCGCACAAGCCGCCGCGGCCGCGACGTCGCAAAGCGACGCGGCCGCCTCCAAGCCAGAGTCCTCCGATGTTCACGGCGGCTGGGACATTCTTCTCTCTCAAGTCGCCGACGCTTTCCGCCAAGCCGACTATGGCTTCGTCAATCTCGAGACGCCCGTCGCCCCCGCACACAGCCGCGGCTCCAAACCGTTCCAGTTCGACGCGCCCATCACCTTGCTCCAATCGCTCAAATTCAATGGCGTGAAAATCGTTTCTTTCGCCAACAATCACGTTTTCGATCAAGGCCACGCCGGCTTCTTCGAAACTCTCGATCATCTCCGCGAGCAAGAACTCCTGTTCGTTGGCGCTGGCGCGAATGCCGAATCCGCCTGGAAACCCGTCATCCTCGAAAAAAACGGCATCAAAGTCGGCTGGCTCGGTATGACCCGCTGGCTCAACGGCAACCGCAATCCAGACAGAGACTCCGACCCGCACGTCGCCTTCTTCCCGTACCCGGACGATTCCGGCGGGGCTCCCGGCCTTGAGCAATCCGCCGTGCTCGAAAAAATTAAATCCGCCCGCGCCGAATGCGATCTCCTGCTCGTCTCCATTCATTGGGGCATCGAGTACGCCACGTCCCCGAATCCCGGCGACGTGGACCTCGCCCATGAAATGCTGGAAGCCGGTGCCGCGGCCGTCATCGGGCACCATCCTCACGTGCTCCAGCCGGTCGAAACCTATCTCACGCACGACAAGCGCAACACCGTCATTCTCTATTCCCTCGGAAACTTCCTCTCCAACCAGTCCAGCAACTACGTGCCAGGCCTTACTCCCGACAAAGCGGGCGAACAGCGCGACTCCCTGGTGATCAAATTTTCCGTAATCAAAAAAGACTACGGTCCGGCAGGCATGCGCGTCGAGCTAGGCGACATGGGCATCATGCCGGTCTGGACCGAAAACAATCGCTTGCAGGTCCGCGGTGGTCACGCAAAAACGCTGCTGATTCGCCCCATTTTCCTCGATCGCGAAATTCCCCGCTTCCAGGCCCACGTCGACGAACTGCAAAAACTCGGCACGCAGCTTTCCGCCGAACAAAAGCTCGAGCTTGTCCAGGCGTCCAGCCAGCTGCAAATGCTAAAACATCGCCGCGAACTTCTTTTGCTCCGCACCGGCGACGATTTCGTCGTTGCTCCTCCCAATCCGTGACCTGCCACTCGCCGGCCACTGGGCCATCCGTAACCTGTCCTCTGGTACGTCCGAACCATTTACGTGGTACCTCTGCAACGCCAGACTGGCCGCGGTGGGGCAATCTAGCATTTGAGTTGTGAACCATCTCACTGAGGAGCGGTACAACCCATGGCATTCAAAACGAACTACCAGACAGCCCGCAGGCTCGTCTACTTTGGCGCACTGGCAACAACTGTCGTTCTCGTGCCCATTTCCGAAGCTCAGCACATCGGCAAACCCTTGTCTGCTATTGCCGGATCGAATGTCGTCGCCAGAATCAGTTGCCACGGCATCACCACCGTGCCGATGACCGCCGATTCCGCGCAAACTCTCCCGCTGCAGATCGTTGCCAACGTCCCATGCGGCGACGAAGTCGCCGTACTCTCGGACTTCGACGGATACACCGTGGCCATCCGCATCTCCGACGGCAAGAGCGGGTACGTCGCGCGCATGTTTCTCGCTGCACCTTCCAAAGCTCCCAGCCGTCCTGCGGCCGCATCCGCATCCGCTGAAGTCAAAGGTGGCGTCGCCCAATGGCAAGCCGGCGCGCCGGGCTGCGACCAGTTCACCTCCGAAGATGGCAGCGTCGAGTCCGTCACCGTCAATGGCCTGACCGTTCAGGTCTCTTTGCAGGACACCGGATGGAAGCTTCGCGCCAACATCGCTGTTGCCAACGACGGCGCCGATGAGGTCCATCTCGCTCCCGCTCACTTCACCCTGGACACGCTCCGCCCTCACGCGAAGTCGCTGGCCTACCAGGATCCCAACCGCCTGGCTTCCGCCGCAACGCACATGATCTACAACACCGCCGCTACCGCTGGCCCCGTCGTCGTGGATGCCTCTTTCCACCAGTCAGGTCGCAACGGCAGCGCCCCCAACTATTTCACACCGGCGATTGATCCTCGCTCCGGCTTTAATGGCAGCCCGTACGCCACCGCCGGGGCGCAGCAATATGACGCCGCCGCTCTCCGCGAAAGCAACGTAGCCGCCAAATCGTCTCTGGCCGGAGCGGTCTGGTTCGAGCGCGACAAACATGCCGACCAGCTGGTCCTCCGCGTCCCCGTCAACGGCGTTCTCTTCGAGTTCCCGCTTTCCTTCCAACGCGAAAAGTAAAAGCGCCCAACTCCACAAAAGCCCTGCGCCTCCCTCCGAGGCGCGGGGCTTTTGCTTTCCGTTTGTTTTCAACCCTCTTGCTTTCCGCCCTCTTGCCTTCCGACGATGCGCTACACTCGTGTCCAACCCTTGCGTCCCTGTTTGCATCTCCCGCAAGGTGGAAACCTTTGCTACAGTTCCAAAGCGCATCGAGAAGACTATGGGCTATTTCGCTCTTTTTTATGAAGTTGTTGACGATTTCGCTCACCGTCGCGGGCCCTATCGCGACGAACATCTCAAACTCGCTCGCGATGCCCACGCCCGCGGCGAATTGGTTCTCGCCGGCGCCCTCGCCGAACCCGCCGACGGCGCTCTCCTGGTCTTTCGGGGCCAGCAGCCTGACCCCGCCGAGAATTTCGCACGCCACGATCCCTACGTCATCAACGGCCTTGTTCAACGCTGGTACGTCCGCGAATGGTCGGTGGTCGTCGGCAACGAACCAGCCGGCTCCTCGGACGCCAACGCTACTGAAGTTCCCGGCGAGACCGGCAGCAGCACCACCACCTGACATGATCGCCCGCCTCTGGTCAGCTCGCACCACCCCCCAGCTCTCCTCCGCCTACCTCGAATACTTCGAGCAACACGTCTTGCCTGAACTCCGCGCTATTTCTGGCTACGTTTCCGCCCAAGTCCTAACAAACCCCAGCGCCGCCCAAATCGAAATCCTGGTTATCACCGCCTGGCAGTCCCTCGACGCCATCACCGCCTTCGCCGGCCCGGACTGCGAGTCCGCCGTAGTCCACCCCGCCGCCGCCGCCCTCCTCACCGACTACGACCGCCGCGTCCGCCACTTCGCTGCAGCCCTCTCCGACCCCTCTAAGTAGTTTTTGCCCAAGCGGTTTTGTGGAACATTCCGCCTCTTTCTTTCGTTTCTATCCATAGCAAGCCAAGAGGTGTCTTCGTGCGTCATGCAGCTTTCCTCCTAGCCGGAATCCTGATCCTGTCCCCTGCGAATCCTGCGACCGCTGACAAAATCGACGTCAAAGACCTTCCGAACCACCCCTTCGTCACCGACATTGCAGCCAATACCCAGCTCCGCCTGTATCTCCGCTCCGGAGACATCCAGATCCTCGCTCGCGACGACAACAAGCTTTCCGTCCGCTACGATGGCGGTTCGACTGGCAATTTCAAAGACTTGGGCGTGCGAGTTGAGCGCTCTGCTGATTCCGCCTCCTTTGAGCTCCATGGCGGACCCGACCGCGATATGCACGTCACCATCGAGGTGCCTCGCAGCACCTCCCTCTTCGTCCGAATGTCTGCTGGCAACCTCGAGTTGGCCAACATCACCGGCGACAAAGATATTCGCCTCCGCGCCGGAGAATTAATCATCGCTATCGGCGATCCCAAGGAATATTCGCAAATTCGCGCCTCCGTCCTGACCGGTGGCCTGGAAGCCGCCAGCCTCGGCGAATCCCACGGCGGCCTCTTCCGTTCCTTCACCAAGGACGGCCCGGGCAAATACAAACTCATCGCCCATGTAACCGCCGGCGACCTAACCCTCCGCTAGCTCGCCCTGACTTCGTCTCGTTCCCGGCGTACCGTCCGGATTTGTGGCATGTCCGTACTATTCTTTT
>Ga0210384_10006600_pt1 | contig 12353 bp, 11 predicted proteins | sample IncBWH2MmetaG_FD_160574 | JGI IMG/M metagenome (GOLD analysis project Ga0210384, IMG submission 160574) | Forest soil microbial communities from Barre Woods Harvard Forest LTER site, Petersham, Massachusetts, United States - Inc-BW-H-2-M | ecosystem: Environmental > Terrestrial > Soil >... | reverse complement strand
GCTACTTCGACTAAAACAAAGTAATTACGAGTTACATTTATTTGCTTCATCGTAGTTCGTTCTGTATCGTCGTAACATGGCAGTAAGAATTCGGACTATGTTGTGGCGCCACGCAAATCGAACTATCAACAGCCAATGGGAGGTAACACGTGGAAGTGAACCGTATTATTGCTGAAATTGATGCGCAGATATCGAAGCTGCAACAGGCGCGCGCGCTGCTGGCGGGGACAACGTCCACGTCACGCACAGGCCGGGGCCGCCCCAAGGGCAGCAAGAATACTGCTTCCGCCGCGACCACAACGACACCTCGCAAACGGAAACTGAGCCCCGAGGGCCGGAAGCGTATTGCCGACGCCATGAAGAAGCGCTGGGCAGAACGTCGAAAGCAGAACGCGAAGAGTTAGTTTTTAGCTTTGAATTGAGAAAAAAGCGCAGGCGCCTCGATTCGAGCGCCTGCGCTTTTATGTTTTGATTGGTAGAAAACCCGCAATCTGCCGGGTATTACCGGGTAATAATTACTTCGCGGAGACTGTCCTTCGCCAGAAAAAACCGGTAGTTACTGAACCCACTCAGCATGTTTTCAATCTTGCGATTGTTATAGATATTGAGCAGTGGATAATTCCCCGCCCGTTGCATCTCGACCACGTCGGTGTCGGTGAGATGGTAGCGGCAGAAGACCGTATCCGGATTCGATGTCTGATGGAAAAAAGCAAGCATCAGGCCTCCGGGTTGCAAGACCTCATGGATGCGGGATAAGACGGGAACTACCAGGGACTCGGGTAAATAATCTACCGTATCCCAGAGGATGACCACGTCGAACATACGGCCTGAGAAGTTGAGGTTGTTGTGAAGGAAGCGATCGACGTCGAACCGAGGCTCCTCTCCGGCTTCGCCGGGAATAAGCCATTCCGGCTTGGAAGCTTCTTCTACGACGTTCGCCATGTAAATGCTATGGCCGAGGTTGGTGACGTAGTTGATGTTGGTAGAGGAGGTAGGCCCGATGTCGAGGATGCGCAGTGACTCCTGCCCCCGCAGGTGTTTCAACAACTCCTTCCATCCGCTGGAGTGACGAGGCACGCGGCCAGCGTTGTCTCCACGTGAACTGCTTGTACTGTCGCCACCGCCAAAAAGGTTGCGCATGTGCTCGCTTCCCTTTCTAGTCTAGGCTTTGGGTTGAGAAAAAAGAGAAGTGCTCGCCTCGGCCGGAACGGGGACCGAGACGGCAGGAACTGAAGCTTTTGGCGCCTCTGAGGTAGCCTTAAGTTCGACGCGGCCAGTCAGAACAGCGCTCTCTTCGATTGAGAGCCTGCCGGCAAGGATATCGCCTTTTACGAGAGCCGACTGACGGAGTTCGACTCGGCCTGTGGCCTGAATGTTACCCGTAAGGTGGCCGAAGATAACGACCTCGCGAGCGCTGACATCGGCTTTGACCCGCGCGTTTGGGCCAATAGTTAAGCGGCTTTCCGGGAGAGTTACAGTCCCCTCGACATCTCCGTCGATGAAAAGATCTTCATTGCCGGAGAGTCCTCCCCGGATGATGACCGACTTACCGATGACGGTGGAACCCTCTGCTGGCTTCATAGGCTATTTGTTCTCCCTTTTGTCCTGCGTGCTGCAAGTTTGGTCTTGCCCGAACTATACCCAAGCTCTTGCCGTGAGGCAAACTCTCCAAACTTTGGCGCTGACCCAGCGTCTTACGTAAGATGGGCAGAAAGGGCAGACGATGGAGGAGAGAGGTGTGGTTTGGTAAGACTGGCAGCAACTGTGCCTAGCTCCGTTTTACACTGTGGGCGCGGGGTGGAAGCGGTGGCGGGGCGCCGCAGGTCACGGAACTGGATCGGCGTAGCATCTCTCATCCTGTTAGCTGCAATGACGGCGCCGCTTTTGAAGGCCCAAGGCAGCGATGCGGGAAAAGACTCGGCAAATACGTCGCTGCCGTCAATCTCACCATACGCTCTGGTAGCTGAAGCAGCTGCAAATGAGTTGGTGGCGCTCCACCACAAGGGCTCCTATTTGCGGTATCGCATGGAGACGGTCAACGAGAGGGGCGTTCAGGTCCGCGACGTGATCGAAAGTAAGGATGGTACGGTAGCCCGCCTGATTCTAAAGGATGGAAAGCAGCTGACCCCTGAACAGGACAAGGCGGAACGACAGCGTTTGGATGACATGCTCGCCTCGCCTGGAGCTTACGCCAAACATGTGAAGAACGGAGAGTCCGAAAAGTCGATGGCGGACAAAATAGTGCCATTGATGGCAGACGCGATGATCAACACCTACACGCCGGGACAGCCGCAGTCGGGCAGGAACGGCGGGGCGCCTGAGATTGTTCTGGACTATAAGCCAAATCCAAAGTTTGTGCCTCCGAACACGCAGGCCCAGGCCTTAACCGGGCTGCGAGGGAGAGTCTGGATCGATGCGAAGACCCATTACGTGGTTCGGATGGAAGGGACCATCTTCCGTCCGGTGAACTTCGGTTGGGGGATGCTCGCTCATATCTATCCGGGAGGCAGGGTGGTGATGGACCAGACCAATGTCGGCGATAATCGCTGGATCTTCACTGACTTTTCGATGGAGTTGAGCGTGCGCGCACTGATGGTCAAGAAGCTGGATATCCACTCGAGTGCAAAGACCAGCAACTATCAGAAGCTTGGTCCGATGAGCTATCAGGATGCAATTCACCTGTTGCTGGCGGCGCCGCTGCCAGAGCGATAGAAGGATTGCTTCAGGCGGTGACTCGTGCCTTGGACATGAGTGTGTGGCGGCGGACGGTGAGGGCTTCGACGCGATCGCGTTGTACGTCGAAGCCACGGCCGACGGCAGTTGGCACGACGATCTCGCCTTTGGGGCTGACGGTGACGGCGGGCTCGATGATGTCCTGGGACCAGTAGCGGCTGGATGCGGAGACGTCGCCGGGGAGCGAGAAGTTCGGCAGCGAGGACAGGGCGATGTTGTGGGAGCGGCCGATTCCGGTCTCCAGCATGCCGCCGCACCAGACGGGGATGCCACGTTCTTCGGCGGCGTTATGAACGGCGATCGCCTCGCTGAAACCGCCGACGCGGCCAACCTTGATGTTGATGATGCGGCAGGATTCCACATCGATCGCGGCAAGGGCGTCGCGCCGGTTGCGAATGGATTCGTCGAGACAGATGTCGGTATTGAGCCGCTTTTGCAGCATGGAGTGGAAGTAGAAGTCGTCGTACCAGAGAGGCTGCTCGATCATGAGCAGGTTGAACTGGTCCCAGCTGACGATGTGGTCGAGGTCCTTCATGCGATAGGCGGAGTTGGCGTCGCAGCTGAGGGTGATGTCGGGCCAGCGGTTGCGCACGGCCTCGAAGATTTTGGTGTCCCAGCCGGGCTTGCACTTGAGCTTGATGCGCTGGTAGCCGGCGGCGAGTTCGGTTGCGATCTTCTTCAGCAATTGCGCGGGGGAAGGTTGAATGCCGATCGACACGCCGCAGGGAATGACGCTGCGGGTCCCGCCTAGAAGTTCGGCAAGTGAGATGCGCTCGACCTGGGCTTCGAGGTCCCAGACGGCGTTTTCCAGTGCGGCTTTGGCCATGCGGTGGCCGCGCACCTGCCGGAAGATCTCCGGACAACTTCCGCCGCGTTCAACATTTGCATCGAGCAGACTGGGGCCGAGTTCGTTCTCGATCATGAGCCACGCGGTATCGATGGTCTCGTCGCTGAAGTAAGGATGCTCGCCGGCGACGCACTCTCCCCACGCAGTGAGGCCTTCGGATTCAAGCTCGATCAGGAGGATGCGGCGGCGAGTGGTCAGGCCGAAGCTGGTCTCGAACGGGTGGGCCAGCGGCATGTTGATCTCGCGCATGTGGATGGCATCGATGTTGAGCATGTACGTTCCCTGTCTTTCCAATGGTCTGATGTGAGTAGTGATCTAGCTGGCGTGGTCCCGGATCCTGCGTTGACGTTTATGGCTCTGTTCTTTGTTGTTCTGTTCTAAGGCGCTGTCACTTGTCTACTGTTGCATCTATGGGAGGCTGCTCCCATGGGCCAAGGAGAAAAGCGCCGCTGCCTTGAGCATCGCGTTCATAGCCGATGACCGCAAGACCGCGACGGAACGCGGATTCAAGCGCTTCCCTGTTGCTGCTCTGCAGGGACTGTGCGAGGTTTCGTTGTTGGGGGTCCTGCTTCCACTGGTAGATGGTGTGCGGGACGGTGACGCGTTCGATGACTTCGATTGGCTGGGCTTCACCGAGCAGCGTACTCGCTACCCGGGCGGAGCGCAGCCACCACTCCGCGTATAGCCTATCCGTCGGAAGCCCTCCTTGCAATGGGGATGAAGAGGGGCCGTAGAAATCGGGCTGGTAGCGGCGGACGATAACGCCTAGCCGGGCAATATTCAGGTGGGCGTTGCGGATCTCGAGCGGATCGAAGGTCCATTCCATGAGATCGAAGCCGCGGGCGATGGCGTCGTCACGCTGGGCGAGCTTGAGCCGGCGCCCGATTCCGGAGTTGCGGTATTGCGGCAGCACGGCAAGCATGTGCGAGTGGAGATAAGGCTTGCCGTCACGGTAGCCCGGCAAAGACATGGCGAAACCGACCAGGGTCTCGCCTTCGAAGGCGCCGATCACCTGGCCGCCAATGCGTTGCGCCACTACAAAGACGCGTCGGGGGATGACGTCGCCGTCGCTGTAGCCCCAGACTTCGATCTGCAGGACGCAGCAGCGCTCGAACTGTTCCAGGGTGGTGAGGGGTTGGATGTAGATGTTGCTCTGCGGACTTGCGTTCATGGGCTTGGCGGCTCACTGACGGCGTTCTTCGCCTGATTCCATAGCTGGTCGAGTTCTAACGGCGTGGAGGCCGCCAAAGCGTCTCTGCTGCCCGCAGCAGACTCCATCGCGGCGAAGCGGCTGCGGAACTTTGCGTTTGCTGCACGCAGGGCCGATTCCGGATCGACTTTGAGATGTCTGGCGAGGTTGACAGCGGTGAAGAGGAGATCGCCGAACTCGGCTTCGATGGCGGCTTTTGACTGGCTCGCTGAGGACGGCGTCAACTCGGCTTTGAGCTCGCCGATCTCCTCCTGGAGTTTGTCGAAAAGTCCGTCGGCGTTCGGCCAGTCGAAGCCGACCTTGGCGGCGCGGGAACCCAGCTTACTTGCCTCTAAAACGGCCGGCATGCTGCGAGGAATATCGTCGAGCATCGACAAAGACAGACCTGACGATTGCAGGTTTGATGACTCCTCCTTCTCGGATTGCTTGATCTCCTCCCAGTTGCGGAGGACTTCGGTCGAGTCCGCGACCTCGGCTCCGGCGAAGATATGGGGGTGGCGGCGAATCAGTTTTGCATTCAGGTTAGCGGCGACGTCCTCAAGGTTGAAGTATCCGGCCTCAGAGGCCATCTGCGCGTAGAAGAGCACTTGCAGCAACAGATCACCAAGCTCATCTTTCAAATCGGGCCACGCGCGGCGTTCGATGGCGTCGAAGACTTCGTAGGTCTCTTCGAGTGTGTGCCGCTTGATGGAGTCGAATGTCTGTTCGCGATCCCAGGGGCAACCGTCCGGCCCACGCAGGCGAGCCATTATTGCTATGGCTTCGGTGAGCGAAGCGGCGGTGGCAGCGGACGGTGCGGCTTCCAACTGAGGGCTCTGCGGGAGCTGAGGGCTCTGCGGGATTGGTGTAGCCATGCCTTCAACTTTACTCGATAACATCGGCTTTCTGGATTGGATGCAGATCGGTTATGCTTTGCACCATATGGTGTCTGAGCCTCGAGCGAAAGCCAAACCGACACGACGCAGGAGCCGATGGGTGCTGCTCCTCATATTGCCTTACCTTGGACTTTGTTTTCCAAAGGTTTATGCGCGCTCGACGCCGGCGCTGTGGGGCTTTCCATTTTTCTACTGGTATCAATTCGCGTGGGTGATCGCCGCCTCCGTGCTGTTGGCACTCGTCTACCGGAAGCTCAAAACTTAAGCACAGATAGCTGGCAGGGTAATATCCGTGCTGCCCTGCCGCCGTCGAGAGAAGATGTAACGCGGCGGCAGCATACCGGCCGCGTTACATTTGAAGGTGGGTTTGTGCTGCGGATTGTCGTACGAAGCTTTCAGATTACGAAGTCGATTGCTTACTGGCCATTCGGACCGGTCGATGAAGCTGTCGTCTTCTGGTCGCTCATGTTCGACAACAGCTTGATCTCGACTCGACGATTTTTGGCACGACCGGCAGCCGTGCTGTCGCTCGCCACCTGCTGATCCTTTCCGATCCCGACGAGGTAGAACTTGTGCGGCGGGATGTTGTACTTGGTCTGGAGGTAGTTGGCAACCGCGTCGGCGCGGCGCTGGCTGAGCTGATAGTTGTAGGTGGCATCTCCCACCGAATCTGTTCCGCCTGTCAGTGCAAGGATGTAGCCGCGTGCGCTGGTCAGACTTGCCGCCATATCGTCGAGCTGCTTTTTGTCGTCGGCAGTCAGAACGTATTTATCGAAACCGAAAGTGACGCTTACGTCGGAGAGCTGCTTGTAGTTGTCCAGGTTGGCGACGACTCCGCTCAGGCTGTCAACCCGGTTGTAAGCCTCCTGTGCCGACTTGTTGGCTGCATCCGCCGATTGACCTGCGGCAAGCGCATGCTGATCGGCTGTGTTTGCGGCGCTCTGAGCTCCGGCGATTCCTGTCTTGGCTCGCTCGTCGGTGTCCTGGATGTTGCGATGATCGGCAGCGGTTTTGGTGTCGAGGTCGTTGGTCTGCTGGATGATCGGAGCGGTTTGGGAGCGAACATAGTTCTTGGTCGAGCAGCCGACCGTAAAGACGATGACGAATGCACTGGCTAAAGCGAGGGTACCGGCAGATTTTAATTTTGTATCGTATTGACTGGTCGAGCTCATGGATTTCACTCTCCTGGTTGGAAGTACTGCAACGGAGTTCATGCAGCAATCGTCGTGCCAAAAGAATAACATTGATAACCCTATTGTTTACAATATTTTCACGGAAAGAACCTAGACGTTATACAGACGCGGTGCCGCCTCAATCGGGAACTTTTGATGGGATAGCGCGTCAAATTTTCTAAGCAAATCTCTGCACATTACCCGCACGGTTTTGGCGACTACACTCAAGATACGGGCCTGAGCACCAGCATGGATCTCCATCAGAAAATCCGGACTCTCCCCACGCAACCGGGGTGTTACCTCTACAAAAACGCAGATGGCGAGGTTATCTACGTCGGGAAGGCGAAGAACCTTCGCGCCCGGGTACGCTCCTACTTTTTGGAGGCGTCACAGGTCAACGCGAAGACCGGTTCGTTGATGCGGGAAGCTGTCGATGTGGAGTACATCACGGTCGCCAACGAGCACGAAGCTCTGGCGCTGGAAAACAACCTCATCAAGCAGAAGAAGCCACGCTTCAACATTCTGCTCCGCGACGACAAGACCTATCCGTACATCAAGCTGACGATGAACGACCGCTATCCCAAGGTCTTTGTGACGCGACGGTTGCGGAAGGACGGCGGCGCTTACTACGGGCCATATTTTCCGGGAAACCTGGCCTACCGGCTGGTCGACCTGATCCACCGGAGTTTTCTGATTCCGAGCTGCAAGGTCGATCTGTCGCGCTACCATCCGCGCGCGTGCCTGCAGTACTACATTAAGCGCTGCCTGGGACCGTGTCTTGAGGGATTGACGACGCCGGACAGTTACCGCGAGACCATTCGCGACGTGCAGCTTTTCCTGGAAGGGCGCCCGAGTGAGTTGGAGCACTCGTTGACGCAGCGCATGGAAGCAGCGGCGCAGGCGGAGCAGTTTGAGCTTGCAGCGCGGCTCCGCGACCAGATTGTTACGGTGCACCAGATGCAGGACAAGCAGCGCATGGCGACGACGGATAACGAAGATGCGGACGTCTTCGGCTATCACTATGAGAACGAGATGCTGGCGGTAAATCTGTTTCACATGCGTAGCGGCAAGATCGTTGACCGCCGCGACCTTTTCTGGGAGGACTTGCCGGAGTCGTTACTGGATACATTGACTGAGGTTGTGGCCGAGACCGACGAACTGGAAACGATCCCTCGCATGGAACCTGACCCTGCGGCGCCCGCACCGGAGATCGGAGAAGGCATCCCGGTCGTTCAGCACACGGCGGTGTCGGAGCCCGGTGCTGCTTTCAGCCCGGCGGCGTTTTTCTCTGCACTGTTGAAGCAGATCTACCTCGATCAGAGCTACGTGCCGCGGTCGATCCTGGTGCCGGTGGAGTTTCCCGATCGCGCGCTTCTCGTCGAGATATTGACGGAGCGGACGGGACGGCGGGTCGAGATTCTGGCACCGCAGCGTGGCGAAAAGCGTTCGCTGGTCGATCTGGTTTGTCAGAATGCGAAGCAGTCTTATGATCAGCGGTTTCGAGTGTTGCAGCCGGGGATGAAGGCGATTCAGGAGGCTTTGCAGGATGCTTTGACGCTGGAGGAATTGCCGCGCCGAATTGAATGCTTCGATATTTCGCACATCCAGGGCGCGGAAACGGTTGCTTCCATGGTGGTGTGGGAAGACGGGGCAATGAAGAAGTCGGACTACCGCAAGTTTCAGGTGAGGACCGTTACGGGAGTCGATGACTTCGCGAGTATGCGTGAGGTGATTCAGCGGCGCTACAAGAGGCTACAGGAGGAGAAGAAGCCGTTCCCTTCTCTCATTCTGATCGATGGTGGACTTGGTCAGTTGCACGCCGCCTACTCGGCGCTGGAAGAGATTGGCGTTACGCTGCAACCGCTTGCTTCCATTGCTAAGCGCGAGGAGATCATCTACGTCTATGGGCAGGAAAATGAACCGGTGGTGCTGGATCGGCGGTCTCCGGTGCTCCACCTGATGCAGAAGATTCGCGACGAGAGTCACCGTTTTGCCGTGACCTATCATCGCAAGCGGCGGCAGATGCGTGATCGAGATAGCGAGTTGTTGTCGATACCGGGTGTCGGGCCACGGACGCGGCAGCGATTGATTGAACACTTCGGGAGTGTGCGCGGGATCAGGCAGGCGCCGCCGGACGCCCTTACCGCCGTTGTGAACGCTGCGACAGCTGAGAAGATCCGGAATTACTTCAAAGCCGAGACTGCGAACTCAGACGTTCTGCCGATCCTTAGCTAGCCGCCTGCGTCCGCGCGATTATTGCTGGTTGTAGTCGCTGGAGGAAGGAACGGCGCCGCCGGTCTTGAAGGTATTGCACGCAGCGACGGTTCCCTGCTCCAATCCCCGTTTGAACCAGCCGACGCGTTGCGCGGAGGAGCCATGGGTGAAACTCTCCGGACTTACGGTTCCGCGTTGCATCCGCTGCAGGTGATCGTCGCCCACCGCGGCGGCTGCCTGCAGGCCGGCCGCGATATCGGCGTCGTGAATGATTCGGCGCTGCTCGCTGCTGTGCGCCCATACGCCTGCGAGGCAGTCCGCCTGGAGTTCGAGATCGACTGAGAGAGAGTTTCTCTGCGATGGATCCTGGCCGGAGAGGCGCTGAACGTGTTGTTCGATTCCGAGAACATCCTGCACATGGTGGCCGAGTTCGTGCGCGACAACGTAGGCCTGGGCAAAGTCTGCATTGCTCCCGCCGAGCCGCTTGAGTTCATCCCAGAAGCTCAGGTCGATGTAGACCATCTCGTCAGCGGGACAGTAAAACGGACCTGTCTGTGACTGGGCGACGCCGCAGCCCGAACGCGTGTAGTCGCGAAAGAGCACGAGCTTAGCGCGCCGATAATCTCTCCCGGTCTGCTCCGGCAACAAGGTTGCCCATGTCTTCTGCACATCGTCGAGCGTAAATGAGACAAGATGCGCAGAGCGGTCTTCCGCGGGCGATGCAGTATATGGGCGTCCGTCGGCGGGCGTGTTCTGCGAAGAGACAGCGCCGCCCCCGTGCAGATAGCTGCCGATGTAGTTGCGTCCAGTCACCAGACTGATGACGAGAAGGACAAGGAAGCCGATGATCCCGAGGCCTCCGCCGCCGAAGCCTCCGCCACCACCACCACCGGAGGAGCCTCGTCTGTCTTCGATATCGCTGCTAAGTTCGCCGGGCGTCCAGTCCATGTTTTGCTCCAGTCATTTTCGGTTCTATTTTACAAACGAGGACGTTCGCGGCGTTTGTCTCGGGAATTCGCTGTTGCGAACTCTCTGCAACGGTATGCTACTCTCCGGAAACCGATGCCGAAACTCCAGTCTGAACTCCCACGCGTTCTGAACGCATCTCACGCGACGTCCATTGTTGTGGGCATCATCATTGGCAGCGGCATCTTTCTGGTACCACGAGAGATGATGGCTGCGGTGGGCTCGTCACTCGCGGTTTACGGAGTGTGGATTGTGGGCGGCCTGCTCTCGCTCTTCGGGGCGATGACCTATGCGGAGATTGCTGCTGCGCATCCGCGGTATGGCGGAGAGTATGCGTTTCTGCGCGAAGCCTATGGCGATCTTGCCGGGTTCCTCTATATGTGGACGCAGATTACGGTGGCCAAACCAGCTTCTCTGGCGACGATCGCGGCCGGGTTGGCGCGCGTTCTGGGAACGTTCGCGGTCTTTGAATTCTTTGCGCGTCCTGCTTTCGCGCATCTGCTGTGGGGGCAGATCTTTGCCATCGCGATGACATGGCTGATCGCGGGCCTGAATATCATCGGAACGAGGAAGTCGGCCAACGTGCAGCTTTTGCTGACGTGGCTCAAGGTCCTGCTAATCGTTGTGATCGCAGGGTTCTGCTTTGGAGCTGCCGGGCATCACGGTTCATGGCACAACTTCGCCACTGACTTCGCGGGAGCGCGCGGCGGCTTCTCCGGCTTTATGATCGCGCTGGTCGCCGCACTATGGGCCTATGACGGATGGAGCGACGTCGTGACCATGGCGGGCGAGGTGGAGCGGCCGCAGCGCAGTATGCCACTGGCGCTGGTAGGCGGCGTTGCAATCGTCGGCGCGCTCTACATGCTGACGAACGCGGCCATTCAGTATGTTCTACCTGCAACCGCGATCGCGATGGCTGACCGGCCCGCAGCGGATGCGATGCGAGTGGTCGCAGGGCAGTGGGGAGCGACGCTGGTTTCGATTGGCATGGCCGTGAGCATTTGCGCGACATTCGTCGGATCGTCGCTTTCGGGAGCTCGAGTGCCGTTTGCGGCCGCCCGCGATGGACTTTTTTTCAAACAGCTGGCGCATGTCAATGCACGGTTTCAGACACCCTCGTCGGCGCTCGTACTTCAGGCGGTTCTGAGTTCTCTGCTGTTGCTCGCGATTGGAAGATTTCAAGCGCTGTTCTCGCTCGCCATCTTCAGCGAGTGGCTCTTCTATGCGCTCACTACCAGCACGATCTTTGTCTTTCGCCGTCGCGAACCGGATGGGGCGCACCCTTACCGCATCTGGGGTTATCCGGTGCTACCGGTTCTGTTCATCCTTGCCGCGGCTGTGCTGCTGGTGTTTTCGTTTGCAGATCAGCCGCGAAATTCGCTGATTGGAACTACGATCATCCTGGCTGGCATTCCGTTGCACTATCTCCTGCAAAAAGGGAAACGGGCCTCCTGAACCAAGTCGGCGGTTCACAGAGTCGACGATCGCAGCGGCTCACCAACGCGCGGATACGGCTGCTCCTGCCATTGACGCGCCTGGGCGATGGAGATGAAGTGCAGGATCAGAAACAGAGGGACGGCAAAGGTCGGAATCAGGCTCATGGGAAGCACTGTCATCGCGGTGGTCGCGATCCCGTGCGGATTAATCAGCCGGGCAGTCACGCCGTTGCCTACTGCCATGACCAGATCCGTAATTCCAAGCAGCTGCCAGAAGATGAAGCTCTTCCGGTGATTGGGGTTGGCTAGCTTCAAGGCGATCAGTGGGGCTGTCGCTCCAATCGCGATGTCTCCCCAGCCTGCAGGCAGCGCTAACTGACCCGGCAAGATGTTATAGGCATACAGCACAAGGAACACAAATCCGGCGATGCGCCATGCTTGCACAAACGTCAAGGTGCGCGGATCCAAAGACAATAGAAACTGCCGGAATGGTTGTGAGTTGGCAGACCAGATCACGAAGATCCCGATGGGAATCAGAACTGCCAGTCCAAGTGCCAGGGGCGGTTGATCCGGCTCGGTCCTGAAGAGGTGCAGGGCCGAGGCCGTGAGAGAGAAGAGAAACCAGACGAAGATCAGACCAGTCGTGAGCTTTGCGTACTTTGCGTTTGTCATGATGATTCTCCTTTGTCGATGAGTGCGTTGGTTACTTGTTGAGTCAGCTTCATGAGGTTGTCGGAGAGTTCTTCTCCAAGTTGCCGCCGTAACCGCGTTTGTGCCTTCTCCCAATGCGGCAATGCCTGTTTGAACTGTGTCTCGCCAGCCCTGGAGAGTCGCATGCGCCACTCCCGGCGATCCTCGCCACGACGCTTCGCTATCCAGCCATGACGGCTCATAATGTTG
>Ga0210384_10006598_pt1 | contig 12356 bp, 7 predicted proteins | sample IncBWH2MmetaG_FD_160574 | JGI IMG/M metagenome (GOLD analysis project Ga0210384, IMG submission 160574) | Forest soil microbial communities from Barre Woods Harvard Forest LTER site, Petersham, Massachusetts, United States - Inc-BW-H-2-M | ecosystem: Environmental > Terrestrial > Soil >... | reverse complement strand
GAAGCGATCGTCGACAAGATCAATCCTGCCGTCACTCAGGCCAAAACCTACGCCAAGCCCGATGACCTGATCGAATCTGCAGTAAAAGAGAATGTCCGCCAGAGCGCGAAAGATGTGCTCGCCAATAGCGAGATCTTGCGCGAGGCGGTGAAAGGCGGAAAGCTCACCGTGATCGAGGCTGAATATCAGTTTGACAGTGGAGCCGTGGTTCGCCTCAACTCGCCCGCGAGCGGTCAGAACTAGCAAGCCAATCCCGACAAAAGCAGCACAAAAAAAATCGGGCTGACGGAAGTCAGCTCCACTCTCCTCTTAACTAGATGTCGGTCCTAGTCGTCATCCGAAGGCATGGGCTCCCCCACAATGTTGTAGTAGACGTTTTTCGGCTTCTTGGGCTTGGCTGGCTCGGCCTTGGGCGCGGGCGGCACTGGTTTCGATGCCACCGGGTTCGGTACGGCTGGCGCAGCGGGAGCAATTGCTGCGGGCCTCGCCTCTGGCGCAGACGCAAGCGGCGGAGCCGGCGCTTCTGAAGCAGCCGGAACAAGTATCGACGGAATGACTGGATACGCCCTTGCTACCTCCGCTCGGGAGGGCATGGGCGACGGCGCTGGAGTAAATCCAAATTGCGGGGGACCTGTATCGGTTAGTGCCGATGACGTCGCTGCCTGAGGAACCACCCGTATCGGTCCGACTGGAGCAGCAGGGACTGAACTCTTCAGGGTTTTGACTCTTTTCGCGGTTGGCTGCTGGAAGAAATAGTTGAGAACCGCCGCCACCAGCCCCGCAATACAAAACTCAAACACGGAAACGAACAGTTCCGGATAGTTGTAGGGCCGCCGGGTGAACGATGTCGGCAATCCAGAAGATTGGCCCATGACATCCCCCAGCCAGGGCACGACCACATTGTTCATGACCGACACGATCAGGCCCCAGAGAGCTTCCCCGAGGAGCACGGCAATGATGAGACGTACGATCCACCTTCGTCCGTCTGCTCCCTCGGACGTGAAGGGTTTCACTGGTTGTTCCATAATTCTCTGCCTTTATCACGATTGTTACATACCGGCGAGTGGCGCGAAAGACAGCTGAAACGCCTTACGCCGACAAACACGCCTATTAAGGAGAAGTCCGCAGCAAAAAGTTAGGCTAATATGAGGCCAGTACCGCTCAATTCTCTATTCCAGCGTGATTTGCAGGAGGTTGTGCTTTCTGTCGCAGTTGACGAGAAGCGTTTTTTCGCCTTTCGGAGCAAGATTGACGGCGACAGTCCTGGACTGATCGTAGGCTGTCACGTGCGATTGGACCCGCACTTTTACCAAGTGCTTTCCTGACCGCAGTTCGATCTTGCGGGATTCATGGCCCTGGGCCCTGCGGAAGACCAGCAGGTGATTCTTGGGGTCGGCGTGCAACACCTGCGTGTAAACAAGTTGGTTATCCAGCCAGAGCGAAGCGCGTGCCTCGGTGAAAGGATGTTCAATCTCCAAATCAAGCTCTGCGGTGGCCGGGCGATGAAGGACCGGGCTGTCGACCGGTTGGACCAGCATGGGATTCTTGGGTGGAGGTGGGGGCTCGATGTTATAGGTTCGTGAAACAATAAACACGATGGCGGCGACGACGAGCACCGAGGCAACAATCGGGGCTCGCGCTCTTGCCCAGCGTGGCAGCGTGGAGGTTGCGACTCGAACCCCAGTACGTGAGGTTGACTGACCTCTCGATTCCGAGCGCAGCATTGTGGACGTGTTTCGTCCCCTTTTACCTCCCAGGTGAGTAGTTGCGTCCTGCTCGAGGTCTGCCGTCTCAACGAACCCACACTTCTCCCGCAGCCGCTGGATATCACGGGCCATTTCCCCGCCAGACTGATATCTCCGGGCCGGTTTTTTGGCGATCGCCCGGGAAACTACAAGATCGAGTGCTGGCGGAAAGTTCATGTCGTAGTTCGCTACCGCAAGCGGTTCGTGATGGGCTAGTTTGAAACAAACGGTTGCGATGCTGTTTCCCTGAAAGGGTCGTTGACCGGTGAGCATGAAGTAGAGCACTACTCCGAGGGAAAACAGGTCGGATCGCGCGTCCCCTCCTTCATCGCTCAGTTGCTCCGGGGCCATGTAGGCGGGACTCCCCAAAACTCGGCCGTGCTGGGTCAGCTGAGTCTGATTCAATTTCGCAATACCGAAGTCCGCTATTTTCACGTGGCCGCCGGCGGTGACCAGAATATTTGAGGGCTTGATATCGCGATGGACCACGCCCTGCGCGTGAGCATAGTGGAGGGCTTCCGCCACTTCTTGGGTCAGTTGAAGCGCGGTGCTTAGGGGCAACCGCCTATTCTCTCCACCCAGAAGCTGACCGAGCGACTGCCCTTTGACGTATTCCATCACCAGATAAGGCGCTCGTGTTTCCGGGTCCTCTGCCACGTCGAATACAGTGATGATACCGGTGTGCGAGAGTCGACCCGCAGCTTGGGCCTCCACAACAAAACGCTCACGATATTCGCGCTCGGCGTCCGGCTCCAACCCTGCCAGGGAAACGGTCTTGATGGCGACCATCCGGTTGATTTTCGGATCCCAGGCACGGTACACAACACCCATGGCGCCGCGCCCAATTGTGGCATTGATCTGGTATCGGCCTAGAAGGGTGCCTTCGCGGGTGGCCATGATCTCATGTGTTTTACTTCAGTGAGTCAGGCTATCTTAGGTGAGAACGCCTGGCGATCGATGCTCTACCATACGTTCCTTGATTACCTGCGTAACGGGCCTCCAACCACCCTCCGAGGTAACCCGTCCGGCAAAAATGGAGAACGTCGGCATCAGCGCCACAGTTCTCTGATCCCAGACAAGAGTGGCGCGCAAAAATCAGGGCCAACCGAAGGTCGGCCCCAACAATCCTGATTTCTGATGAAAGAAGGGTCAGTCTTGGGCAGTAACCAGTGGCATGTGCACCAGATGCTCGCTCAGGAACCACACCTGCAATTCATTGGTCCGCAGAACATCGCTGACTGCGAGGTCATTGGTTCCATCGTCGCCTAATTTGTCCGCCCGCTCTGCCAGTTCGCGGCACTGGCCGATGATGATCTTGTGGGCATCCAGCAGGCGTGAGAGTTGCACGGGCACTTCTTCGCGGCCGCGGGGAGGCCGCGCGATGCGAGTGGTCTCGGCGATGTCGTGGGCCATGGCGAGGCTCACCCCGCCCAGCAGTTGGATGCGCTCGGCAATCGTGTCAACCAACTCCAATTGCTCGTCGTAATGCTTGTCGAACAAAAGATGAAGCTGGTAAAAAGTGGGTCCGGCAACCTGCCAGTGTGACTTCTTGTACAGATCGCGCAGAGTCATGGTATCGGCCAGAAGCTGGTTGAGATGCTCGGTCATTTCCAGACGGACTGGTTCTTCCAATTCCAGCGGCAGGGCGTGGCTTACTGTGCCGTACTGCTGGATTTCAGCAGCTCGCTGGTTAAAGTGAGGCTGGGCGGTGATGCCACCGTTGTGGCCGGCGGTTTTCTTCGACATCGGAATTCTCCTCTTTGGATTTCCTGGTACAGCTCTTAGATGTGTCTGACTGATGTTATGGATACAGGTTGCTGGTAAGATTTGTTCCACAGAGAGCGAAGCGAATCCTTATTATAGCGCTTGCCAAATCGGTAGGGCCGTTCAAAACGGCGGGTTCGATCTCATTATTGTGGCGGGGCGAGCCAGCAAAATTCCGGATAATTGACTATCATGGGGGATTAAGCATTCATTGATGGAGAAAACCAGACGTGGCTGAGACGCAGACCAACGGTGTGGAAGTTCTCGAAACCCGGGAGTGGCTGGATTCACTGGATTACGTTTTGTCGCAGGGTGGCCCGGAGCGGGCTGGACGTTTATTGCAGCAACTCTCGCTGCATGCGCGGCGCGCCGCTGGGGTAAATCTTCCTTTTACCGCAACGACTCCCTACCAGAACACGATTGCTTCCCGGCAACAGCCGCCCTTTCCCGGCAGTCAGGAGATGGAGCGCCGCATCAAGAGCCTGGTGCGCTGGAATGCCCTGGCCATGGTGGTGCGGGCCAACAAGATCGAGAGCGGCATCGGCGGACACATTTCCACTTTCGCCTCCGCAGCCACGCTGTATGAAGTCGCGTTCAATCATTTTCTGCAGGCGCAAACCGAGTCGGGGGACCGTGATCTGGTTTACTTTCAGGGCCACGCCGCGCCTGGCATGTACGCGCGTGCCTATCTCGAAGGCAGAATTCCCAAGGAGAAGCTGCAAAATTTTCGGCGTGAACTGAAAGCCGGCGGCGGCCTCTCGTCTTATCCCCATCCCTGGCTGATGCCCGACTTCTGGGAATTTCCCACGGTCTCGATGGGGCTGGGGCCGATCCAGTCCATCTACCAGGCGCGTTTCATTCGCTACCTGGAAAACCGCGGATTGAAGAAATCGACCGGTGGCAGAGTTTGGGCCTTCATGGGCGACGGCGAAATGGACGAACCAGAATCCCTGGGTTCCATCACCCTGGCTTCGCGCGAGCGGCTGGACAACCTTACCTTTGTGGTGAACTGCAACCTGCAGCGCCTTGACGGGCCGGTGCGCGGCAACGGCAAGATCATTCAGGAACTGGAAGCGATTTTCCGCGGCGCGGGCTGGAATGTCATCAAGGTGGTTTGGGGCAGCGATTGGGACAACCTCATCACCAACGATCGTGACGGAATCCTGGTCAAACGCATGGGTGAAATCACGGACGGCCAGTATCAGAAATATTTCGTCGAGAGCGGCGCCTATTTCCGACACAACCTGTTCGGGAGCGATCCGCGCCTGCTGAAGATGGTGGAGCACCTTTCCGACGAGCAGCTCTCACGCATGCGGCTGGGCGGTCACGATCCCATCAAAGTGCACGCCGCCTTCAAGGCAGCGGTTGAGCATAAGGGAGCGCCCACAGTCGTTTTGGCCAAGACCATCAAAGGCTACGGACTGGGCGAGGCCGGTGAAGGCAAGAACATTACCCACCAACAGAAAAAGCTGAATGAGGACGAACTGCGAGTGTTCCGTTCACGCTTCGGAATTCCCATCGCGGATGAGCAACTGCAGGACGCACCCTTCTATCGGCCTGCGGATGACAGTCCGGAGATCCTCTACATGCAGGAACGCCGGAAACAGCTGGGCGGCTACCTTCCGGAGCGCAAGGTCCGTTCCAAGCCGATCGCTCCGGTGTCGGAGTCCCACTTCGAAGAATTTCATAAAGGCACGGACGGTCGCGAAGTTTCGACCACGATGGTCTTCGTGCGACTGCTGGGAAAATTGTTACGTGATCCGGAAATCGGCAAGCTCATCGTGCCTATCATCCCGGACGAAGCCCGCACCTTCGGCATGGAAGCGCTCTTCCGGCAGGTGGGGATTTACTCGAGCGTGGGCCAGCTATACGAGCCCGTGGACATGGACACGCTTCTTTACTACAAGGAAGCTAAGGATGGGCAGATTCTCGAGGAAGGCATCACCGAAGCCGGCTCGATCTGCTCATTTATCGCCGCCGGAACTGCGTACGCCAATCACGGGATCAACACGATCCCGTTTTTTATTTATTACTCGATGTTTGGCTTCCAGCGGATTGGAGATCTCATCTGGGCCGCCGCCGACATGCGCACCCGAGGCTTCCTGATCGGCGGCACCGCTGGCCGCACGACTCTTGCCGGTGAGGGGCTGCAACATCAAGACGGTCACAGCCACCTTCTTGCTCTGCCAGTTCCTAACTTGCTGGCTTATGATCCCGCATTCGCCTACGAAATCGGAGTCATCATTCAGGACGGCATCAAGCGCATGTATGTGGATCAGGAGTCGGTCTTCTATTACCTCACCGTCACCAACGAGCCTCTGGCCATGCCCGCGATGCCGGAAGGGAAGGATGTTCGTGAGGGCATCCTGAAAGGCCTCTACCGCTTCCGGACTTCGACCAAAAAGGACGCCAAGTTGCGCGCCCAACTCTTCGGCAGTGGCACCATCATGTACGAAGTACTCAAGGCCCAGCAGATCCTGGAAGAAAAATACGGCGTGGCGGCGGATGTCTGGAGCGTGACCAGTTACAAGCAGCTTTATCGCGATGGCAACGATTGTGATCGCTGGAACATGCTGCACCCTGGCGAGACTACGCGCGTACCCTTTGTCAGTCAGGCGCTCAAAGATGCACAAGGAGTGCTGGTGGCGGCATCGGACTATATGAAAGTTCTGCCGGAATCGATTGCGCAGTGGCTGCCTCGTCCGCTGGTGGCTTTGGGCACGGATGGTTTCGGGCGCAGTGAAAGCCGGACAGCACTGCGCGACTTCTTCGAGGTGGACGCGAAACATATTGTACTGGCCACCCTGACTGCGCTGGCGCGCGAGAAGCAAATCAAGCTCGACGTGCTGCAGAAGGCAGTCAAGGAACTTGGAATCAATCCGGAAAAGGCGAATCCGGCTAATACCTGAAAATCTGGGCCCGGGCGTCCTTGCTCGTGCTGCGTCCGTCACGCAGCCGCACGAGGGATGACGCTCGCGCCTCCATCCAAGCACCAGGAGTGATTGCTCAGTGACAGAATTCAAGCTTCCGGAACTCGGCGAAAACATTGACCAGGGGGATCTGGTCCGGCTGATGGTGTCCCTCGGCGCGAGCGTCACCGAAGGCCAGCCTGTCATGGAATTGGAAACCGACAAGGCGGTCGTCGAAGTTCCATCTTCAGTGACCGGCACGGTTAAGGAAATTCGCGTCAAGGAAGGCCAGAAGGTAAAGGTCGGCCAGGTGATCTTCACTGTCGAAAATGGGACGGGTGCCAAAGTGAAAACGGTCGAGCCCAAAGCCCCGGCCGCCAAAGCGCCTGCGGAACAGCCGGCGCCTGTCGCAAAGCCGCCAGTAGCTCAACCGCCGGCTCCCGCTGCACCAGTCCCTGTCGCCGGCGGCGCCGCTGACTTCAGACTGCCGGAACTGGGAGAGAACATCGATCAGGGGGACCTGGTCAGGCTGATGATCTCTCCGGGCTCCAAGGTTTCAGAAGGCCAGCCCGTCATGGAATTGGAAACCGACAAGGCCGTGGTAGAAGTTCCATCTTCGGTGACTGGCACGGTCAAAGAGATTCAAGTTAAGGAAGGTCAGAAAGTAAAAGTCGGTCAGGTGATCTTCACCCTGGAGGGCGGGGCATCAGCGCAGCCTGAAAAGGCGAAGCACGCTCCGGTCGAGCATATTTCCGAACAGCACGAAGCCCGCCTGTCGGTTCAGGCAGCCATTCAGGCCGAGGGAAAAACTCCCGCCCAGGTTTTTCTGCCCGATCAGCCTCAGCCGTCGGCATCCAAGACATTTGCCATGCCAGAGCAACTGGGCAAGGTAGCGGGAACCGAGCATCGCGCGCCCGCCCCCGCCGCGCCTCACGTCCGTCGCCTGGCGAGGGAAGTTGGGGTAGACATTTACGAAGTGAAAGGCAACGGCCCGGGCGGACGCATCAGCGAAGATGATGTGAAGGCGCACGCCAAGTCATTGCTGACTTCTGTTGCTGCCTCGGCGCAATCGGCCCAGGGACGTCATTTTGCGCAACCTGAGCTGCCCGATTTCACCAAATTTGGAAAAGTCGAACGCGTCTCCATGCGCGGTGTGCGGCGCAAGACCGCCCAACATCTGTGGGAGGCCTGGACCACCATTCCGCACGTCACTCAGCAGGACAAAGCCGACATCACGGAGTTGGAGCAATTGCGTGCCCGCTTCGCACCCAAAGCGCAGGAAGCCGGCGGCAAGATGACGGTGACCGCGATCGCGTTGAAGGTGTGCGCCTCGGCGCTGAAAGTTTTCCCCCAGTTCAATGCCAGCATCGACATGTCGAGGGAAGAGATTATCTACAAGCAGTACATCAATATTGGCGTTGCCGTGGATACCGACCGCGGCCTGCTGGTCCCGGTACTGCATGACGTGGACAAGAAAAATATCGTCGAACTGGCCGCCGAACTGACCCAGCTTTCGAAGAAAGCCCGCGACAAGAAGCTCACACCTTCAGAGATGGAGGGCGGGACTTTCACCATTACAAACCTCGGCGGTGTTGGCGGCACTGGATTTTCACCCATTGTGAATTATCCGGAAGTTGCAATTCTCGGGCTGTCGCGGGCCAGCATGGAACCAGTCTGGATGCATGGCAAGTTCGAGCCCCGGCAAGTGCTGCCGCTTTCGCTTTCCTACGATCATCGCCTGATCGATGGCGCCGACGCGGCACGTTTCCTGCGCTGGATCGCGGAAGCGTTTGAGCAACCTTTCCTGCTGTCGGTGCAGGGATAGAAACCCAAGTGCAGAATCTGGTTGATGCCTTTCTCATTGAATGACTGAAACCTCAAACTTGCATATTGCAGTGGTAGGCGGCGGGCCGGGTGGCTATGCCGCGGCATTTCTGGCCGCTGATCTCGGGCTGAGGGTCACGCTGATCGACCCGGAAGCCAATCCGGGTGGAGTCTGTCTGTATCGCGGATGCATTCCTTCGAAAGCCCTGTTGCACGTGGCCAAGCTGATTGACGAATCGCGTCACGCCAAAAATTGGGGGATCGAGTACGCCGATCCCAAGATTGACCTGTCCCGCCTGCGCTCGTGGAAAGAGGGCGTGGTCAAGAAACTGACCGGCGGCCTGGGCTTGCTCTCGAAGCAGCGCAAGGTTGAATACATTCAGGGACGCGCGGCGTTCGAAAATTCAAACACGTTGCGAATTTCGAAGGTCGGCGGCGATCAAAGCCTGACTTTCGATCGCATCATCCTCGCGACGGGTTCACGTCCGGCGATCATTCCAAGTCTCAAACTCGACACTCCGCGCCTTATGGACTCCACCGCGGCCCTGGATTTGAAAGAGGTGCCAGGAACGCTACTGGTGATCGGCGGCGGCTACATTGGACTGGAGTTGGGGACAGTGTACGCGGCCCTGGGCTCGAAAGTTTCTGTAGTCGAGATGCTGCCCGGACTGCTTCCCGGCGCTGATCGCGACCTGGTTCTTCCTCTGCACAAGCGGATCGGGAAAAGTTTCGACTCGATTCTCTTGAATACGACGGTAGCCGCGATGAAAGAAGAATCCAACGGCATCCGTGTGACCTTCGATGGCCCTGAGGTCAAGGAACGGGAAAAGGTCTTCGACAAAGTTCTGGTGTCAGTCGGACGCAAGCCGAATTCCGAGATACCCGGCCTCGACAAGACTCAGGTTCAACTTGGCCTTCGCGGATTCGTTCAGGTGAACAAACAGTTGCAAACCAGCGATCCCGCGATCTACGCCATTGGCGACGTGGTCGGCGAACCTATGCTCGCTCACAAGGCTTCGCACGAGGGACGCACCGCGGTCGAAGCCATCGCCGGACATAAAGTAGCATTCGAGCCGGCCGCCATCCCCGCGGTCGTGTTCACCGACCCGGAGATCGCCTGGTGCGGTCTCACCGAAACACAGGCGCAGAACGAAAACCGCGAGATCAAAGTCGCGAAATTTCCCTGGGCCGCTTCCGGACGCGCCATGACCGTCGACCGGACAGAAGGCATGACCAAACTCATCCTCGATCCGCAGACCGAGCGCGTATTGGGTGTCGGCATCGTGGGCGCCGGTGCGGGCGAACTCATCGCCGAGGGCGTGCTGGCGGTGGAAATGGCGGCTCTTGCCAGAGACATCGCGATGACCATTCATCCGCATCCAACTCTCTCCGAGACCGTGATGCAAGCGGCCGAAGTCTTCTTCGGCACCAGCACGGACCTGTACCGGCCGAAGAAAATGTAGGCACGAGCGCCCTCGCTCGTGCGGCAGCGCTTGGGACGCTGCGGCAGCAAGCGAGGGCGCTCGCGCCTACATTACAATCCTTGGCTGAAGAAAGAACATGTTTTCATTGCCAAAACAAGCGCTCTGGCTGGTCCTCTGTTTGGCGATCGCCCCGCCAGCACTGGCCTACCAACTATTGCCTGTGCAACCGACCAAGTCCGGAAGCGCCACGGGCGTGGCTGCAACCGACCCACTCGGTCGCGATACTCCGAGCGGCACATTGTATGGATTTCTTCAGGCCGCGCAGTCGGGAAATTATTACACCGCCGCCCAATATCTGCAGATGTCCGCCGCCCGGCGTCAGACTCAGGGAGAAGATGTCGCCACCAAACTGAAAGTCGTAATTGACCGCAGTTTCAGCGGCGACCTGCGCCGAATCAGCAATCAGCCGGACGGGACACCGCAGGAAGGCATGCCTCTCGACAAGCAGCGAGTCGGCAGCCTGATCGCGGGAGACGTGGATGCCGATCTCGTCCTCGTCCGGGTCTCCGACGCCGGCAGCGGACGCATCTGGCTCATTTCATCTGACACGCTGGCCCGGCTTCCCGAACTCTATGACCAGGCTGCGGTGCATCAAGTGGAAACACACCTCCCTCATGGTTTGGTGAGCCATCAGTTCCTGGGCCTGCTCTTATGGCAATGGCTGGCGATACTGATTGCGGTTCCGCTCGCGGCCGCGCTGGGATGGCTGGCGGTTCAGGTTCTCAGGCTGCCCTGGTATCTCTGGGCACGCTATCGAAAGCATGAGGTGCCCAAAGCCTGGAGTTCGATCGTGCGGCCGCTCTGGGTCGTGCTCGGGGTCCTCGCCCACGGGGTTCTGGTCTCGTACCTGCGCATTCCCGTGCTGCAAAGGCACCACTACCAGCAGGTGGCCGGAGTGGTGGCGGTTATCGGCTCCAGCTGGCTGCTCTGGCGGATCCTACGGGAACTGCTGAGGAGCGTGAGGCACCGAGCCGTCCTCTCCGGGCGCATGGGCACCGAATCGCTCGTGATTCTGGGCGAGCGGATGCTCAAAGTTGCAATCGTGGTCCTGGCCATTTTCATCGTAATGGGAACGCTCGGCTTCAACCTGAGCGCTCCGCTCGCTGGGTTGGGTATCGGCGGTATCGCCATCGCGTTCGCCGCGCAAAAGACGCTGGAGAATCTCTTCGGCGGCGTTTCGATTCTCGGCGACGAAGTCATCCGGATCGGAGATACGTGCCGCTTCGGGGACCGGGTAGGGACGGTCGAGGACATCAGCCTGCGCTCCACCCGGATCAGAACTCCTGACCGGACCGAGCTCTCCATCCCCAATGGTTCACTGGCCACCATGAACGTGGAGAACCTGAGCCGGCGCGACAAGATATTGTTCAACACCAAGCTCGGGTTGCGCTACGAGACTTCACCGGACCAGATGCGCTACGTACTGGCACAGGTTCGTCGCCTGCTGTACGAACATCCGAAGGTGGAAACCGAAGGCGCCCGCAGCCGCTTCGTTGCTTTCGACTTGAGCGCGCTCACTATGGAAATATTCTGTTACATTCTTACCCGCGACGACAAGGAGTTCCTGGCGATCCGCGAAGACATTTTGCTCCGCATCATGGACATTGTGAATGCAGCCGGCAGTGGTTTTGCCTTCCCGTCGCAGACGGTCTATCTGGGCCGCGATACCGGAGTGGACAAGCAAAAAGCGGAAAAGGCCGTCCACGAGGTGCAAAGGTGGCGCGAGGAAGGCCGGTTGCCCTTCCCTGACTTCACGCCGGCCGATATTTCCGAGATCAGCAATTCGTTGCCCTATCCACAACCGGGTTCGGCCGTCGGAAGAAAGCAAGACACGCGCTAGCGCCAAGCCACTATGCCAGCGACGTTGATGAGGTGGGGACATCCATGCGACGAGCAATCTACCTGATCCTGGTTACTGCCGCAGTTGCGGTCCTCGTGCCGCAAGTTCATTCCTGGGAGGTTCCCATGCCGAGTTCGACGGAAAGCGCCGCGGCCAGCACGGCAACCGCGACGGACGCCACTCCTTCGTGGGTGAAAGATTCCGTTTCGAAGATGGAAAGGGAATTGGTCGCGAAGTACGGGGATTCGCAGCGGGCGCGACTGCAGCGCGGATTGCGCCAAGTGGCCGAGTTCTGGCGCGCCGATGATGGCGACGCCGCTACTTTCGAGGATTTCGTTCGCGCCAACTTCGCCGGGGAACAGGTCACACTGGACACGATGTTCAACCGGCTCGAGAGCTTGCTGGAACAGCTTAGCGGCCACATGCATGAGATCAACCGGGAGTTCCGCCAGCAGTCGGACCTCGACCTCGGCCCGGTGCTTCCATTCGACGAAATTATTGGCGGCTACGATCCTTCCGCCCACGTGCTGGATGATTTCTTTCAGAACAAACTTGCGTTCGTGGTGCTGCTGAATTTCCCTCTGACTACGCTCGACCAACGTCTCCAGAACGGGCCTTCGTGGACACGCCGGCAATGGGCCGAAGCACGCCTCGCGCAAGGCTTCTCCAAACGAATTCCAGCGGATGTAAACCTGGGCATCGCGCAGGCGGGAGCGCAAGCCAGTCAATACATCGCGGACTACAACATCTGGATGTACCACCTGGTCGACGGCCAGGGACAGCGCCTGTT
>Ga0210384_10006597_pt1 | contig 12356 bp, 14 predicted proteins | sample IncBWH2MmetaG_FD_160574 | JGI IMG/M metagenome (GOLD analysis project Ga0210384, IMG submission 160574) | Forest soil microbial communities from Barre Woods Harvard Forest LTER site, Petersham, Massachusetts, United States - Inc-BW-H-2-M | ecosystem: Environmental > Terrestrial > Soil >... | reverse complement strand
AATGGATAGACCGAAGTGAGCACGTAAACCTGAACGAGCTGTTCGAGCGGATGACCACACAGGAAATGGAAGGCTACGCACGAGACGGAACTTTGCCGGCTTGGTTCGAGGCTGCAGTGAGCGCAACAACTGGTGGCGGTCAGGGGGCGTGAAAACCTTGGAAAAGCCGAATAAAGGGCATCCCATGCCCGCAACACTTTCGGGCTTCCGACCGGCGGATTTTCCACTCGGATCAATCGAATCTCGCGCCGCCGCGCGGACTCTTGTAGAAGCCACGCGCGGCAAGGAGGCTTCCAGCTCCCTAATGGTTCGAGAAAAAGTAAAAGATCCGCTCATTTGGCTTCAGAACCACACCCAAACCAAAGATCCGCACTGGCGGGAAGCATGCGCCAAGTCCCCTTATCGTTCCTTTCCCGAGAAGCCGTACTTCCGGCCGATCATCGAGTCTTACCAGCGAGAACCTGTCACGTTCGTCGCCAAGAGCCGCGACCTCATGCTCTCCTGGCTGAGTGTCGGGTATTTGACCCATGCCTGCATGATTACGCCCGGCATTGAAGTCCTGTTTCAATCGCAGACCGAGGATAAAGCGGCGGAACTAGTGGACTATGGGAAGTGCCTCTACGATCGTTCCGACGCCGAAATTCAGAAGGAATATCCGCTGGTTGCTCCCACGTCGGAGCAAAGCTGGCTGGAGTTGGAGTTCGCAAACGATAGCCGAATCATAGGCATCCCGCATGGCGCTTCAAAGATCAGGTCCTACCATCCCTGGGCTCTGTTCATCGACGAAGCAGCATTTGTGCCGGACGCTGGGGAGTCCTACGACGAAGCGATTTCGGCATGCCAGAAAATCATCGTGGTGAGTTCAGCAAATACGGGCTGGTTTGAAAGCGTTTGTGTGAGGGCAGAATGAAGCAACTACTACGAGGACTTAGCGAGAAAAGAACGCCTGAGGGCATCTGTGTCCTAACCGCGCGCTACACGGCGGATCCCGATCGAGCCACCCAAGAATGGAAGGAAACTGAACGCCGCAAGTACACATCGGAAGGAGCCTGGCAGCGGGAGCAAGAGATTGTGTTCTCGGCTGGCGGTGGCGAACGTTTGTTTGCTGACATTCTCACCCGCTATGCGCACAAGATCATCATTGATCCAGAAACGTCAGGCTTCCAGCCTTCACCTCATTGGGACTTCCTGGGAGGCTTCGATTACGGCAAGGCCAACCCTACCGCCGCCCTAGTCGGCACCATTGATTACGATGGCACGATCTATATTCTGCGCGAATACTACCAGCCCGGATTCAGCCCGAAAGAGCACCGCCCCTGGATCACACAACTACAAGGCTTCAGCTCGACGACCGTGTACGCTGACCCTTCCATTTTTTATGCGAATCAGGCGCAGGGCGATGGGACGTTCAAGGCGATCGCGACGATGTTTGCCGAAGAGGGGATTGACAACCTGACACCTGCGCCAGAGAACAACGAACTACTGGGCATGGAACGCATCCTTTCGCACTGGATGAACCTTGATCAGCGCGAGCCCACGCTCAAGATCGTCTGTCCAAAACGGCTGCAGGACATCGCGAAACCTACCCACGGGATAGTGAATGGGGGTGCCCCAACCTGCTCTGGGAATTGCGTCGTGCGCGCCGCGAGGAACTGACAGCAACCCAGTTATCCAAAAGGAACCCGACAGAACGGATTGTCGATAAGGATAACCATCTGCGGGACTGCCTCAAGTACTTGGTGCTAACTCTACCGGGACCAAGCCAGAAGTCAGCGCGGATGCTGGCTGCCGAAGCTGTAAGGCCTTTGGCCGAGCAGGGCGATCTAACCTCGAGCCTGATTCGCTTTCAGCAGATGACCGAAGACCCGCAGCGCGATAACCGGCCGGCAAGGCTTGGAAGGTACAGGCGTTGAGGTCGTAAATAAGAGGTAATAAGAGGTGTGTAAACAAGCCCTGCAAATTTGCAGTGAATCATTGTACCACCCTGGATATCTTTCCGCAGCCGGGACAGAGAACTGGACCAGCGATTGGAGTTGTTGCAACGGGAGCGGCACTCGATAAGGACGCACCACAGTATCGGCAGAATTTCTTCACCGAGGTGGCTTCTCTACCACACGCGGGACACTGAATGGATGTGGGCACTCGTCTAGCCGAGCCGGATCTTTTTCTACCAACACTAGATACAACGGGAAATCCTATGAAGCTCGCATACCGCGCTTGCCTGCTATTGTGTTTGACCACCACACTCATGGGGTCTACTTTTCGGTTATCGTCAATCTGCTCGGCGTGCCATATCGCAAGTAAAGTGATTGCTATCACATGGCGCACGTTTCCTGTTGACATCTTTCCCAATCGGCAGCCAATAGGAGGCAGCTTGCTGTGAGGCCCATATGAGTCAACCCAGTTCTACACGACGATCCTGCCCATTCGCAATGGGCTCGCGGTCGCAGTGAAAACGTAGATACAGTCTCAATTCGGCAGGAGTCCGTAAACGTCCACTCCGGTCCGCGTGCCCAAATAGACTTTGCCATTGGCCACCGTGGGGGGCACGAATTTCACGGCGTTGCCTGCGCGGTCACGATGGTTTGCGGCCATGGAACTGTTCCAGTATTCCAGGGCGAGATTGGTCGCGTCATAAGCGTGCAGGATGGCTGGGCCGGTGCACGCAGCTGGTACGGGAACTAAAGAGCAAAAGATGCCCGCATTAGGGGTGGCATAGCCGTAAAGGCTCTCATCAATTGCCCACACAAGACCGTGAGACGCACCGCGGGACGAGACTGACGGAGTCGTGCCTGGATAGCCGAAGACATGAGGCGATTGCGACGTCACTGTGGGATTGAAGAGCTCGGTGCTGGGCTGGAACGTGAACTGTCTGATGGAATCGCTCTGCCCACCAATATAAAGATTGTTCTGCCACCATGCGGGAGCACCCCACAAGCCGAATTGCGGGCCGAAAAAGGTCTGCACAATCTGGTCATTGTTTGACGGGTTGAATTGCCCCATGTTGTCACGGTCGACGAGATAGACGATTCCTTCCTTTCCCACCTGCGCCAGCAGATGCCTGGGCCCAGCGCCCGAGTTTTGATCGGGCAGCAGCACTGCCGCTCCGGCACCAAGGTCGCCATCGACCTCCGCCAGGAACAACTGGTCGTCAGGAGTAAAATAACCCGCTACGCGCAGATTCACACCGTTTGGAGTGCTTCCATGGAATGGGTGGAGCCTTAGGATGCTGTCCCCATAGTCATCGAAGGAAGGCGGCGGAAGGGCATCAAACAGGCCATTGCCTGTGGTCACGTAAACGTCTCCACCGTTATCGATGGCGGGAGCGCCGCCACCTGCCCAGATGCCGCCCGAACCGCCGTTAGGCGTGGTGTTGAAGATGCTTGGAGCTTGCGTGAGATCCGCTGTGTTATAGCCAAGTACCCAGCCGTGATAAGGGCCTTGGTCCTCGTGGGCAGCAAAGGTAACGTATACAGTGTTGTTCGACAGCGCGAGACCGGAGCGGTTGTGGTGATACTGCGAACTGAAATCGACCATACCACCTACGCCCGGCGAGGATGCTGCAATCGTTACCGGGGCATTTGATCTTTCTTTGCCGATGACGAGATCCAGGGCGTGCAGGCGGTGGAAAAACGGGAAAGGAGGAAAGGCGCACTTGCCGGAATCTGGACCCGGAATTTCCGACGCACTGACCACATAAATCGTGTTGCTCGCCGGATCAATCACGGGTGTTCCGGTAACCCCTATCTCCGGATAGATGTCGCCAAAACAGCCGAAGCCCGTGTTGCCGACGTCATTCCAAACCACTGGCTTCTCTCCGGCGGTTCCACCATGTAACGCGTCCAGCAAGTGGACATGCCAATAAGTCACGCACGGCGAGGCATCAGCATCGAAAGCGTAGACGCTGTCGTGTTGCGTTGCCACGAAGATCACGTTGTGAGTCCCACCGGCAATGCTCAAACCCCGCACCCATAGCGGCTGCGCGTAGATTGCGCCATCTACCGGGCAAGAGAACAGTTTGCCGAACGTTGCCGGGGTTACAGTCGCAGGCATCAAGGCGAATTCTCGCGAGTTCACTCCGTCGCGCGCCTTATCGTTGTGATAGGTGAAGACTCCGGCCAAATCAGTAACAGCGACAGTGGCAGTGCCTGAAAACTGCGGTGCAGCAACAGTAGTTGCTTTGACGACGTGAACGCCTGCAAGTGCTGGTGGCATATAGAGGCCACTGGCGCTGATCGTCCCGACTGATGCATTCCCTCCCGCCACGCCATCTACACTCCATGTGACATTCGCGACCGAGCACGTGAACTGCTGCGTCTGGCTACTCACGACGACTGCCGCGTGTTTTGGCGACACGGTGATGCCGGCGCTCCAAGCCAAGCCGGTCAACAGCATCCATGTCAGAGAAAATCGAAGGGTGGTAATTCTCGAAGAGAGCTTCATGGCTGCCTCCAAAAAGACAGTGTTCGTTGCACAATGGCGTCGTCAGCACCGGTCTGAGAATTTTTGGATTGCTCCTGGGCGAACGCCCCCGGAATGAGGATAACCGGCACCAGAAGGAAGCAGAGGCCCAGAGTCTTCATGGCTGACCCCCTATGACGCGAATTATAGCTCACTATCGCCGCTTTAATCCGGTTGGCCCACGGCTAAGTTTGTCGCTTGATTTCCGGTTGATCAAAATGGCCTCCAGATCCCACTATCGGGGCGCCGAATCTGTGGCAGATCCCTCACGGCCGCTCGAGCCGCCTGTTTCCATCTCTGCATCCGCGCACGGCAGCCTACGGTTCGCGCAGGGCTACTCTGCATCCATGCTAGTTGAGGAGTCGCGGATATTTTAGGTCACCACCTTCGGCACATTACAGCTTCATCAAAGCGAACTGGACCAGAATCAGGTGTTATTAGACGTGATGATTATTGCTGACGAGGCGGATCGGCAACTCACAGAAACCGTGCGTAGCTTTATGACGGCGCAGCAGGCCGCAGTGGCGTGAGCAACACAAGTCGAGTGCTTAGTGCTCACGAAATATTAGTTGTGCCCTGTCCGACTTGCGGTGCAGATAAGAACATGCCTTGTAAACCCGCCAGCGGCCAGCGGCGCATCCAGGCGCACCGAGAACGACAGTGGGCCGCATCCGACAAGCGCCTGTGCGACGAAGGAAACCAAAAAATGAGAATCCGACCAAGGCGAGAAATCTTAATAACATTCAGTTTGATGCGTTGGCCGTCATATCCGTCATCGGATAGCGCTGTGCATTGCTTCGCAAGCTGCCGTTCGAACCCGAGGAATGCGTTAAGAAGAGTCAAGGAATGCGCTCCTGGTCGAGAGTCGCCAAGCAGTAGTGACAGAGAATCTTTCGACGATAAGCATGGGAGTGGAACATTTTGGGCAGCGGAAACAAGTGGGCTGGGTGGGAGAGGAAGTGACGGCTGCGGGGGTGTGCGGCGTGGGATAGTCGACGAGCAGGCGCTGACAGAGGGGTAGTACAACTTCACTACCAATGAGATCCACCAGATGGGGCCGCCCCGCCTTTCGAGTGTTCGAAAGGCGGGGTATGACGGACACCTGTTCATTCGGCTCTTGGAGCTGCCCCAAAAGCTCACTCGCACCTACGGCAGCGGTACCGTGTTACCCGACAGCAGGTTGCCACAGCTGACGGTAGAGACGCCGGCCAGGTTCGCGGTCCCCGTTATGAACGAATTCGAATCACAGAACAAATCCGGCGCGTTACCACCAACCAGGGTCAAAGAACTGCTTGGTTGTACGTCAATCGTGGAAACGTTGGCCACAACCAGACCTCCGTGAAGGCTCCCTGTAATGCTCGACCCGGCCAAGGTCGCGTGGGAGTTGTTCGTCAAAATGACGCCCTGCCCCCGGCTGCCGGACACAACCAGGTTATGGCCCGCATCCAGAGTCGAACCGTTGGTGACGAAAACCGCGCCGGTGTTGCCTCCCCATGTCTGCCCCGCGTTCTTGATAATCAGTCTGGCGCTTTCTAGGTAAAGCGATGAGCCATCACTCACGATGGCACCATTAGAATTTGTGCCGGACGGGTTATCAATGGTCACGTCACTCGGCGCGGTGGAAACAAAATCGACTAAGTCCACGCTCCCACTCTGGCCGATGCTGATGCCGTATTGCATGTTGCGAATGGTTAATCCCTGCATCGTGACATGGCCCGAGCCAACGAGAACACCGGCGTAGAAGCCCGAGTCGGACGGGCGCTGCAGCAAGCCACCCGAAATGTGAACATCGGATTTGTCGAACGCAGAAATAGCCGCAAATCCGGAGGTTATGTTGACGGTCACTCTCACCAGCCAAACTTGGCTTTCCTCATAAACTACAACTCCCCAAGAACCGTCAACATGCACGTCTTGAAGCTGGACTTGGTCGCTGCCCTTTCCAACGCCAATACCTGAAAAAATGGGCGGCAGTGAGTGGACAGCAAGGTTAGAGATAGTAATTCCTCGTGAACCAGTGATGGACAGCACGAAGGAATTCGAATGCGGATTCGTAGCGGGCTGCTGTATCGCCGCGCCGGACTGGCCTTTCAGGGCCAGGCCTTCAAATCCGTCAATCGTCACATACTCCGTGCAGGTTCCCTGCACGATCACCGTGGTCGGCATTTGCTTATTCAGCTGAGACAAGGTGCGATTCAACGACTGGCCGTTGTTGCAGTTCACCGTGATGGTTAGTCCATTCTGCGCGTATGCTGCTGAAGCCAGGAACAGAATGAAAATCGCCCACACGCAGTGCCTGAGCGTTACAGAAACCTTCGTGATTTTCTCCAACATGCTTCCTCCTTGATTTCGGGCACTGGGACTGCTTTGCGCGATGAGGGCGTCACTGATATGTATTCGTGGGAATGCCGTTACCCGTCACACTATGTGGCGCCTTATATCGACCTTTTTCTTTTGTGTCTTAACGCAGAACAGCAGCCCACCCAACCCGCCAGCAACTTGGCGACGGGATTATAAGCTGAAAGACCCCATCAAACAACTGCTGTTTGAGCCAGAAGTCAAGATGGTTGTTGGCGAGAACTTGGCCGAGCACGGCAAGGTTGCTGTTCAGATCCTGCGAATGACTGATGAACCAGAACAGCTCGCCAGTCGCTGGATTCCCGCAGACCTGGTGCACTTACGGGGGACTGACGGGTACCATCAAGGTCTCGAATGGAGCGCCGACTGGAAACTGCTCAACTGCGGGAGTGTTCTTGCATAGTCCTTGCCAGCCTACACATGCAGACCGCAGACGATCTATTTGGCACTCCGCAAGGAAGCCCACGGACAGACAAATTGATTGCAGCCTCGATCCAAGGGGCTGTGCAGATAATGAAGAAGATTGATGCGGTGTGCGGGAAGGATTAGTATGTTGTGGCAAGACGACAGGAGGGTACGAGAATGAGCCTGGAGGAAGGAGATTTGGCGAATTTTTTCGACGGAAATGTCTGCGACACCTGTGGCGACAAAGCAACCCATGCGGTTCGTAACAAAGTGGAAGAGCCTAATTCAAGCGTCAGGAGATTTACTTATAGCCCTTGGCGTTTTGGCTGCGACATCCATAAGAAGAGACAGATCACCAAGTACGTGGATGGCACGTTGGAACAGGCAGCGTGAAGTGAGGCTCCACGTCGGAATCTGCGGAGCCTCTAGTTTTGGAATCGGGAGAAAGAGTCAGCAGCCCCACAACTTTCACCTTCCGCAGCCCTTTCCTCGATGCTCACCTTCCGACCCGCCCCTGTGCTAACTCTCAAGGGTGCTCCGGCGTTGGCAGAGGGTGTGTACGCTGAGGATTGGAACGTGTGGGGGCGAGCGTGGGCGAACAGGTCGTCCCACTCAGCTGCGTGTAGCTAACGTTAAAGAAGGTGTTCGGACTCACGGTATTTCCGCTCACGCCGGGAGTCACCAGTATGCCAGCGCACCCCTCGTTAATCGTATTGCCTGTCACCACATTACCGGTAGCGGTGCTGCCGCAAGAGTTGTCCAGGACGACGCCGGCAGGATTACTGAAACTGAGCAGGTTCGTCTTCACGGTATTGTTGTTGCTGCAAATGTAGATGCCGGCGACTCCAACGCCCGTCAGCGAACTGTAAATCTTGTTGGAAGTTATGATGTTGCCATCTGCCCCAGCATAGATCGCCCCTGTAATGTCATTGAAGGAGTTCTTGGTCACCGTGATGTTGCTCGGGCCATGGTTGGTAGATCCGACAATCATGCCGGTGGAAGTGTATGGCCCGTTCGTCAGAAGGAGATCAGATATCGAGTTGCCAGAGGCTGTTCCGGTGGCGTCGTTGCCGATTTCAATCCCATTCTGGACAAATCCGGCCGTGACCCCCGTATTCGCGACAGCGTTGCCTGTGACTGTCACGGTCGTGCCGGGGTTGTGGGCGACGATGCCACCTCCCTGAAAGTCGTGGACGCTGCTGTTCTCGATGGTGACGTTGGAGATCGCCACACCAGGGTCGTTTTCTACCCAGATCCCATAACCGTTAAAGCAGGTTGAGTTAGATGGCTCAAACTGGTTTTTAGTTACAACCTGGTTCACAGTGCCTGTGGCGTTCCGGTACACGATCCCCCCATAGATTGCGGAACAGTCAGGAAGCTGGTTATTGGTGCCGTCTACGGTCAGGTCACTGATGTTCACGCCCGTGGCTCCGTTGACCCCAATCTGTGCCACGAAGGGGACGCCATTAGCCGCCGTAAGGTTATTTACCAGGCCGCTCGACGGCGGCATGACAATTGCTGCTTTTGCGGTTCCGGCCTGTACTCCGATTAACGTCAGCGACTGTGTGATTAAGACCTGTTCGTAGTAAGTCCCCGGGCAGACCTGCACCGTGCCTCCCGGGGAAACACCGTTTACGGCGGCCTGGATGGACGAATATTGCACCACGCCGGTTTTGCACGTGCCGACGACGACCGTTGTCGCCATCGCGCGCTGTCCCTCTAGGCTCACCAGCACAGCGATCGCGAGGATCACTGGCATCAGTTTTGCTTGTCTCGTTTGCCGCATTGGATTTTCCTCCTGATCTAGCGTTGCCGAACTCGATGTCGTCTTTGTGGCGAACACAGTGAGGGTAGAGATCGCAGACCTTGCTGTTCACTTACCGTGTTTGCTCCCAACATCCAAACTCGGCCTCTATCTAGATAACGCGAAGAAACCACGGAAAAAGGTCCAAATTTCTTTCAAATGGTGCGGTCAGCGATTCTGGCTTCCCGTATCACAAGCTCCAAATGTGCCAAAACAAAGGCGTAAACCCCCTTTTCTTTGCCTTCGACTGGAAACCAACTGCGCGGAAGTCAGCGGCTTAGGATTCAGAGACTTCGAGAGGCCGAACATGGTCCACTCGCTGACCTGCTGACCGCTAATTTCATCGGAGCCATTTCGTCCCGTTTTGTGCACGGGCTACGTGGTGCGAGAGTTCCGCAGAGCACGGCAAAATTTCGGTGAAGATTCTGCGATGACTGATGAACCAGAACGGTTCACCGGTAGCCGGCTTCCCGAGGGTGCACTTACGGGGGACTGACGGGTACCATTTAACATCTCGAACGGTGCCCGGTTGGCAACGGCGGGACGAATGGAGTGTTCTTTCCCGCGAGCACGCGATAGCGTCCGCCCCGCCAGCGGCTTCGTCCAAATCCCCCATTACTCACTGATCCGGTTCCGAACTGCTCCGCTGTAGAATTCCCGAATGCCCGCCCGGAAAAAGATCAATCTAGAAAAAGTGAAGGCGTCACTGGCCGCCTATCTCGATTTTCGAGAAAGCGTTTATCGCGTATCTCGGCGACGTTTCAGGTGGAGAGTTGACGATCATCCTACGGAGTCACCTTGAACACAACGCCTTCTCCCTGCGATCCGCCAAAGTCGGTCGTCCCGTATAGGTTGCCTGCACTGTCCAGAATCAGGCTGCCAAACGGCCATTGTCCGTTCCTCTTGTTAAAGTTCCAGAGCGCCTTCTCGGTGTAGCTGCCCTTGCCGATTGGCGCGACGAGCTCGAAAACGATGCCACAACCAAACGAGCACGCGGAGCTGCTACCGCCCGCCGATGTAGTGCCATAAATGTTCGCGGCCGAGTCAAACACAATCCCCGCCGCCGGCCCGCTGCCATCTGTTGAGCCGCCCTTGAAAGAGTAAAGAATCGTCTTTTTCCATGTCTTTTTTCCCGCCACTGGCGTCAGCATGTAGACCGTTCCATTATTCTCTTCGCCGCCGGTTCCTGTCGTACCGTAGACGTTTCCGGCCTTGTCTAGCACCGGTGTGCCCTGTGCGGAGCTACCGTCTTTGGGAGCACCAGTAAACCTGTGGATCACAGTTGGTGTCCGAGTACCGTTGCCGTTCAGCGACAACTCAAATAGAGCCGAATTTGCCACGCCGAAGATGTTACCTGCGACATCCATAGTCAGTCCGTACGGACTGCCAATCGTACCGAGGTTGTAGATTACGTGCTTCGCCCATCCGCCACCGGACGGACTCAATTCGAACACAGTTCCATTTCCCTTTTTGCCCCCCCCGGAAGTTGTCCCGTAGAGATTCCCTGTCGGGTCCATTATCAGACCGTTCCTTGGATTGGCGCCATCCGCCCCACCAGCAAAGCCGTACAGGGTAGTTTCCGTCCAGCCTTCTGGCCCGGGACTAAGTTCGAAAACGGTGCCTTGATCATTCCCGCCGCCGCCGAGGGACGCTGTTCCATAAAGATTCCCGAGCCTGTCAAGAATCAGGTTGGAAGTCGGATTTTTTCCGTCCGGGCACCCCACGTTCTGGCAGAAGCTGTAGATCACCGTCTCCTTCCAGCGTCCCCTGCCATTGGGCGAAAGCTCGAATACAGTTCCATAATTCTGCACCCCCCCATCGAGCGTCGTCCCGTAGAGGTTGCCAACGCCGTCAAAGGTGAGGCCGGACATGGGATTAGCCCCATCGGCGCAGCCCGGAGGGCAGAAGCTGTGGAGCACTTTTTCAGTTTGAGCCTGCGCTTGGCGAGCGGCAATCAGCAGCGCACAGAGCACGAGTGTCAGAGCACCAAAAGTTACCAGTTGACGTTTTCTGATCATGACAATTCTCCTCAGTCTCAACCAGAAGTTTTGTTCACCCCAAGAAACGGGGCAATGATACTCCACTCTCAAGGTGCGCTAGCCGCGATAGAATCCCCCGATGCCCGGTCGGCGGAAACTCGATCTAGAGAAAGTGAAAGCTTCGCTCTCGACGCCTTGTCCGCACTGTGGACACGCGATCGCGCCGTCGGAACTGCGCCGCGTCGACTTCGAGCAAGTACGATGCCCAAGGTGCAAGCAGGCATTCACTCCTGGCAAGCCGAAAGGCTAACTGGCACGTGGCTACTGGTAGAGTCTGGGATCACGGGGCTGACGTAGATCACTGCCGTTGACTTGCCCTCCCATCCACCCTAAGATTGCCGCCCAAGGTTGGAGTGCCTCTCTAATTGATCGGCCAAACCATCTCGCACTACCGCATCGTCGAGAACTGGGCTATCCGGGGCCGATGCAAACAGCAGGAACGCACTACCCAGTCTATGTACGCGGGCAAGCTTATCTGGCCGCGCGCGACGGTGTCTCTGCCGCTACCGAGTTTCAGAAGGTGCTGGATCATCGAGGTGTCGTCATGAACGTGGTGACTGGCGCCGTCGCCCATCTCCAACTGGGACGCGCCTACGCCATGTCCGGTGACACCGCCAAGGCTCGTACCGCTTATCAGGATTTCCTCACCCTCTGGAAAGACGCCGATTCCGACATCCCCATCGTGAAGCAGGCCAAGGCGCACTACGCGAAGCTGCAGTAGCTGGAAAAAGTCCTTCCTCGCGGCGAAGGGAGGATCAATGACTGGCGAATCCTCGTACACAGTACCGAAAACAGTTCTTTTTGGAATACTTCGGCGCGATGTTTTTGGTCGTTGCAACCGAATGGCTTAGCAGCTTCAAATCCTGTGGGTTTATGGAACGAGGTGAGAACATGTTGGCCGCGACAGGATCGCGCCGATGGGAGTTCCTCAAGAATGCCGGCGGCCTAGTTTACTCTCAGGCCGCTTTCTTCTTCGGGACTTGTGCCGGACGGCGCTCCAACTTCTTTTCCAGTCCGTCAGACTGCCGCTGTGCTTTATCTGACTTTGTACGCTTCTCCCGACCAGCAAATAGGGCAAACGGGACAGTCGCTCGATTTATAGAACTTATGCCCGCGGCTACAGATTCTTAATTTAGCGTTTGTCTTTGGTTTCATTTTTCTTTGCTCGCGCTTTAACAAGTTTTCTTATAAGAGCGTTGGGGAGTTTTTGATCAAAAGAAAATTGAATAGTTGATTTTCCTGTCACGTTTAATTTTTTCTTGTATGCATCGGGAATTGGCGGCATAGCAAAC
>Ga0210384_10006596_pt1 | contig 12357 bp, 7 predicted proteins | sample IncBWH2MmetaG_FD_160574 | JGI IMG/M metagenome (GOLD analysis project Ga0210384, IMG submission 160574) | Forest soil microbial communities from Barre Woods Harvard Forest LTER site, Petersham, Massachusetts, United States - Inc-BW-H-2-M | ecosystem: Environmental > Terrestrial > Soil >... | reverse complement strand
TCTATACGCAGTGACGGGCAAGCAGTATTATCTGCACCTGGCGCAGCGTTTCGACAAGAAGCAATTCTTCGATCCGCTGGCTGCCCATCGTGACGAACTGAAGGGCCTGCACGTCAACACGCACATTCCGCAAGTGATCGCGGCGGCACGATACTACGAACTGACCGGCGACAACCGCTATCGCGACATTGCCGAATATTTCTGGGACGAGGTCGTCAGCGAACGATCTTATTGCACAGGCGGAACCAGCAACGGTGAGTCGTGGAACACGGACCCCGGCAAGCTGGCATCTGAGCTCAGCACCAACACCACCGAATGCTGCTGCGCCTACAACATGATGAAGCTCACGCGGCACCTGTTCGGATGGGATCCCGACGCCCGCTACATGGACTACTACGAGCGTGCCCTCTTCAACCACCGGCTGGGCACAATCAATCCCGAGGACGGAACCATGATGTACTATTTGCCGCTTGCTGCGGGATACTGGAAAACCTTTGGCAAACCGTACGATTCCTTGTGGTGCTGCACGGGAACGGGTTCCGAAGAATATGCCAAGCTCACCGACACGATCTACTTCCATGACGACGATTCGCTTTATGTAAATCTCTACGTCGATTCGCAATTGGAATGGCCAGAAAAAGGGATCCGCGTGAAGCAGGAAACGCGCTTTCCGGAAGAACAAGGAACTACGCTCACCATTGCCGGAAAGAACCCGACACAACTTGCGATCAAACTTCGCGTTCCCTACTGGGCGCAAAACGGCAAAGTAAAGATCAACGGCGAAGCTCTGCCGGCTTTTTCGAGTCCAAGCAGCTATCTCACGCTGAGCCGCGTTTGGAAGCCGGGAGACAAGATCGAACTCAGCCTGCCCATGTCACTCCACATTCAAGGCATGCCGGATGACGAAACGATTCAGGCTGCCATGTATGGGCCGCTGGTGCTGGCCGGACGATTCGAACCGGTCACGAAGGAGATGGCATACGGCGACTATGAGCCGAAGCCGGGCGACCAGAAGAAGGTCCTCGACATCTCCGCCGACCCTGCAGCACCTGCGTCGTGGATCGAGCCCGATGCCAAGATGCCGCTGACGTTCCACACGGTTGGGCAGTCGCAATCCTCAAGCATGGTGCCTCTGTATCAGATTATTCAAGAGCGCTACGCGGTGTACTGGAAGGTAGGGAAGAAATCGGCATAGAAGATTTCGCGCTCGATCGAGAAACCAGAATAGTTGCGAGCCAGCAGCGAGTGAGGTGGCGCATGAGATTGGCCGTCCGGATGTCGGGCAGCAGTTTGGCTCTCGCTCTCGTTTTGACGCTAGGGTTGCCCCAAACGCTTTCCGCGCAAACTGCGGCAACGGCGTCTACATCTGCGGGCCGGCGACAGCTTGTCTCCTTGTTTGAGGAAGAGTGGCAATACGAATTGCGCGCCAGCCCGGAGTTCGCGACCGTGCTGGGCGACAATCGATTCAACGATCGCCTCACTGACTATTCCCCTGAGGCATATCGATCCGACATCGAGCAGAAGAAGAAGTTCCTGAGCCGCTTTCAGGCTATCGATCCGTCAGATCTTTCTCACCAGGACAAGCTCAGCCTCGACCTCATGATCCGGCAGCTGAATCAGGAGATCGAAGGCGCTCGCTTCAACCCCTGGGAAATGCCCGTCAATCAGATGGGCGGAATCCATCTTGAACTTCCTGATTTAGTTGAGTTGACGCCGTTCAGCACCGTCGCCGATTACGAAAACTACTTGTCGCGCCTGCGCCAGATTCCGCAAACGTTCGATCAGGTGATGGCGAATATGAGGCAAGGCATGAAAGACCGTTTGATGCCTCCACGCTATCTTCTGGAGAAGGTCGCGGCCGAAGCGGAAGACGTTGCAGACAAGGCCGGTGAGAGCAGCCCGTTTGCCAAGCCAATCCAGCAATTTCCCGCCAGCATATCAGCGACCGAACAGAAACGGCTTCGGGATGCAATCCTATCCGCGGTCGCCGATCAAATTAACCCTGCCTATCATCGCTTCGCCGTTTTCGTTCGCGACGAATATGCGCCGCGTGGCCGCACTGACCCGGGAGTCTGGTCGCTTCCGGATGGCGCTGCGCGCTATCGTTTCGCCATTCGGCGCATGACCACCACCGACATGACGCCGGCTGAGATTCATGCGCTCGGCCTGAAGCAGGTGGATGAAATCGAAGCGCAGATGCTGGCCGTTGCGCATCAGTTGGGGTTCAAGGATCTAGCCAGCCTCAATGACCACATTAAGAATGATCGCAACCTGTACGCCAAAACCGGCCTGCAAGTGCTCGATCTCTACGCCGGCTACGCCCGCAACATGGAGCCGGAACTGCCCAAACTCTTCGGCCGGTTGCCCAAAAGCAAACTCACGGTGATTCCCATGGAAGCGTCTCGCTCCAAGAACGCCGTGCCAGCCGACTACACCGACGGCACTGCCGACGGTTCACGCCCAGGGCATATCAACGTCAACGAATGGGATCCCGAACACCGGCTCGTGCTGAATATCGAAGCGATCGCATATCACGAAGGCATTCCTGGACATCACTTGCAACTCTCGCTGGCGCAGGAAATGCAGGATCTGCCGCAATTCCGGCGCCATGCCGGCTATACAGCCTTCGTCGAGGGTTGGGCGCTCTATGCCGAACGTCTCGGGAAGGAAGTAGGACACTACCAGGACCCTTACAGCAACTATGGCCGCCTGGAAAACGAAATGTGGCGTGCGATCCGGCTTGTAATCGATACCGGCGTGCACGACATGCACTGGACACGCGAGCAGATGGTGGACTACTTCCATCGCTACACCGCCATGGATGAGCCGAATGTGCAGAGCGAGGTCGATCGCTACATTGCCTGGCCGGGTCAGGCGCTGGCGTACAAGTTAGGACAACTGGAGATTCTGAACTTGCGCGAACGAGCGAAGGCAAAACTCGGCGACAAGTTCGATATTCGCGCTTTTCACGATGAAGTTTTGGGCAACGGTGCGCTCCCTCTGGACGCGCTGGATGCAGAAGTCAATGGGTGGATCGACGCGCAGGCAAGACACTAGCTCTGAGATCACTCTGTGAAAACCCGGTTTTACAAAATGACAGGAGCGATGTTATGGATCGTAGAGAATTCCTAAAGAAGGCGGCAGCTACGACGGTGGTTTCTTCTCTTGGCGTCAAAGCGTCGTTTGGCGCATCGGATTCGATGCCCTATCGCACCATGGGTCGCTCGGGCGAGAAAGTATCTCTTGTCGGTCTCGGCGGCTATCACCTCGGCAAGCAGTCGGATGAGCAGGAGAGCATCCGGATTATTCGCACAGGGCTCGACAGCGGAATCAATTTTCTCGACAACTGCTGGGACTACAACGGGGGCGTCAGCGAAGTCCGCATGGGAAAAGCGCTGCGGGATGGTTACCGGCAGAAAGCTTTCCTCATGACTAAGGTTGACGGGCAAACGAAAAAAGCTGCAGAACAGCAGCTCGATGAATCTCTTCGCCGGTTGCAGACCGATCACATCGACCTGCTGCAATTCCACGAAGTGATCCGTGAAACCGATCCTGCCCGAATCTTCGGCGAAGGCGGAGGCATGGAAGCAGCGCTCGCAGCCAAAAAACAAGGCAAGATTCGCTACATCGGATTCACCGGGCACAAGACTCCCTACATCCATCTGAAGATGCTCGAGACCGGCTTCGCCCACCAATTCACGTTCGACGCCGTGCAAATGCCTCTGAACGTGATGGACGCCCACTACGACAGTTTTGAAAAGAAAGTGCTGCCAGTGTTGGTGAAACATGAGATCGGCGTGCTGGGCATGAAGCCCATGGGCGACGCCATCATTCTCCGCAGTAAGACCGCATCCGCCGTCGAGTGCCTGCACTATGCCATGAATCTGCCGACCAGTGTCGTGATTACAGGCTGCGATTCATTGCCGATTCTGCAACAAGCGCTGGACGCCGCTCACAGCTTCAAGCCCATGGGAAAAGAAGAGGTCGCGCAGTTGCTCGCCAAGACGGAATCGGCAGCGGCCAAGGGAGATTTTGAGCTCTACAAAACCACCCACAACTTCGACGGCACATTTATGAACCCGCAATGGCTGGGCTAGAAACGGAATTTTACGCAACGCGTTAATGCGAGTTGCGTGCGACGGGAGCGCCACTTCGGCCCACGAGGAAATCGAGGTCCGCGCCTTTGTCGGCTTGTTGTACGTGCTCAAAGTACAGTTTCAGCCAGCCGCGATTCGGAGTCGGCGGAGGCGACCATTTGGCACGGCGACTGGCGAGGATTGCGTCATCAACTTCCAGGCGCAGTGTCCGTTGCGGAACATCAAGCGTGATCAAATCTCCAGACTGCACGAGCGCAATCGGCCCGCCGGCCGCCGCTTCCGGACAAGCATGCAATACGACGGTTCCATAAGCGGTTCCGCTCATGCGCGCGTCTGAAATGCGCACCATGTCGGTCACACCTTGGCGAAGAAGCTTTTGCGGCAGCAGCATATTGCCGACTTCCGCCATCCCGGGATATCCGCGCGGTCCGCAATTCTTCAGCACAAGAACGCAGCTCTCGTCGACCTCAAGCGAATCGTCATTGATGCGCGCGTGATAATCCTCCACGGTCTCAAACACCACAGCGCGTCCGCGATGCTGCAGCAGACGCGGACTCGCGGCCGACGGCTTGATCACGGCCCCGTCTGGCGCCAGATTTCCCCGCAGCACCGCGATTCCTGCCTCTGGTTTGAATGGCGCTTTGAAGGAGTGAATCACGTCACGATTCCAGCAGGGCGCAGCCGACACATTGCTCCAGATTGTTTGGCCGTTCGCGGTCAGCGCATCGCGGTGCAAGACTCCAGCCTCGCCGAGCTCGCGAAGAACACCCGGCAGTCCGCCGGCGTAAAAGAAATCTTCCATCAGATGCGATCCCGACGGTTGAATGTTCACCAGGCATGGCAGCGACGATCCCAGCCGGTCGAAATCATCGAGGCACAATGACACGCCGATGCGTCCTGCGATCGCAATCAAGTGAATGACCGCGTTGGTCGATCCCCCGATCGCCGCGTTGGTGCGGATTGCATTCTCGAAGGCCGGGCGGGTGAGGATCCGCGACATGTAAAGATCTTCGCGAACCATCTGCACGATGCGACGTCCGGTCATCTGCGCCAACGTGTTGCGGCGCGCATCGACTGCGGGAATGGCTGCGTTCCCCGGCAGGCTCATGCCCAACGCTTCGACCATGCTCGCCATTGTCGAGGCCGTCCCCATCGTCATGCAGTGACCTTTCGAGCGATGCATGCAACTCTCGGCCTCGAAGAATTCCTCAGTGGTCATTTCGCCGCGCCGTACCTGGTCCGTCATCTGCCACAGGCCGGTTCCAGATCCCAGTTCGTGTCCGCGAAACATGCCCGACAGCATGGGCCCGCCAGAAAGCCCGATCGTTGGTAAATCGCAGGAAGCGGCCCCCATCAGCAAAGACGGCGTGGTTTTGTCGCATCCCATGAGCAAAACCACTCCGTCCATCGGATTGCCGCGGATCGACTCTTCCACATCCATGCTCGCAAGATTGCGAAACAGCATGGCGGTGGGGCGGAGTTGCGTCTCTCCCAGCGACATGACAGGGAATTCGAGCGGGAAGCCGCCGGATTCCCACACGCCACGTTTCACAAATTCAGCGAGTTCGCGAAAATGCGCGTTGCAGGGTGTCAGCTCCGACCAGGTATTGCAAATGCCGATGACCGGGCGACCATCGAACAAATCGTGCGGCCACCCCTGATTCTTCATCCAACTGCGATACATGAACCCGTCACGATCGTTCCGGCCAAACCACGACTGGCTGCGCAACTTTTTCATTTTCCGTCCTTCAGTTTTTTCTGGAGCGCGGGCACTCGTTTGCGCTTCACGCAGATCATAGCGCAAACGCAGTGGGTAAACGTAATCTCATTCTTACGTTTCCCTTGACGAACGGCGCGGAGTGGAAGATGATTTCGGTGCCTCTCATCCGCAGAAAAGGCCAACCATGCCGCGCATCCCGTTCCCGCTAATATCGCGATCCGTTCTGTACTTCGCTCTGTTTTCCTCCGTTTGTGTTTGGGCAGCAAGCACCCCCCGCAAGCCTTTGCAGATCTTCTTTGTCGACGTGGAGGGCGGACAGGCAACCTTATTTGTTACGCCTGCGCATCAGTCTCTGTTGATCGATACGGGATGGCCCGGAAATGATGGGAGAGATGCGGATCGCATCGTCGCCGCTGCCAGGAAAGCGGGCGTCAGCAAGATCGACTATGTGATCATCACTCACTTCCACAACGACCATGTGGGCGGCCTGCCGCAACTGGTCGACCGCATTCCGGTAGGCACAATCATCGACCACGGCGACAATCGCGAGAGCACTGACGCTCCTACGGTACAAGTGTGGCAGGCTTATCAGCAACTGCTGGCCACAAACAAGTTCAAGCGCCTGACTGTAAAGCCCGGAGACAACTTGCCGATCCACGGCGTTGAAGCAACCGTCATCAGCGCAGACGGAGTCGTGATCGCTGCACCGTTGCCGCGCGCTGGGCAAGAAAATGCGGCCTGCAAGGGCGCTGAAACCTATCCAGCCGACCAAACAGAAAATCGGCGGTCACTTGGGACTCTCATTACATTCGACAAGCTTAGAATCCTCGATCTCGGCGATCTTACCCGCGACATGGAGATGCAACTGGTTTGCCCCAACAATAAGCTCGGGGCGATTGACGTCTACATCGTCTCTCATCACGGTTGGTACCAGAGCAGCAGCCCGCAATTCTTGAATGCGATCGCTCCACGGGTCGCGATCATGGACAACGGCGCGAAGAAAGGCGGCACGCCGTCGACATGGGACATCATCGAAAAGTCTCCCCGGTTGGCGGACATGTGGCAACTGCACTTTTCGGAAGAAGGCGGCGCCGCGCATAATGTGGCTGCCGAATTCATCGCCAATCCTGAAGGTCCGGATGCCGCCAACTATCTGCAATTGACCGCCTGGCCCGATGGAAGCTTCGAGGTGTTCAATTCGCGGACCGGCAAAACCAAAAAGTATTCTGCACAGCACTAGCTTCTCACTCCGCAAGGTACAAACGGGAGTGAGCCATCTGAATTGCGCACAAATCACCGGGAAGATGAGAGACGCACCGTGAAGCGCTACCAGATTCCAGTCATTGAAGGCGACGGTATCGGCCACGAGGTCGTGCCCGAAGGAGTGCGTGTGCTGGAGGCTGCGGGTCGCGCTCGCGATATCGAAGCACTCGCACAAGGCATCTTAACCGGAGCCCGGCCGTAATGGCCACGGCCGCGACTGTCGAATACCGCGCCCGGCGGAGAATCGCGCTTCACATACTTCCCTTCCTATGGCTCCTCTATGTGGTCGCGTTTCTCGACCGCGTCAACGTGGCTTACGCCGCGCTGGAAATGTCGCACGATTTGCAGTTCAGCGATCGCGTCTTCGGCTTTGGCGCGGGAATTTTCTTCGTCGGCTACGTTCTGCTGGAGATTCCCGGAGCTCTCATCGTTGAGCGCTGGAGCGCGCGCAAGTGGATGGCCCGCATCATGGTCTCCTGGGGAATCATCACTGTGTTCGTGGGCTTCGTCCATACCTCGCGACAGTTTTATGGAGTCAGGTTCTTACTCGGGATCGCGGAAGCAGGTTTCTTCCCGGGCGTGATTGTCTATCTCACGCATTGGTTCTGCCGCCGCGACCTGGCGAAGGCGGTCGCTTTATTCATGGCAGCTTTGCCGCTGGCCAACGTTTTGGGCTCACCGCTCGCAGGGGTGATCTTGCGCGTTCATTGGTACGGGCTCGAAGGCTGGCGGTGGCTGTTCATCCTGGAAGGAATTCCGGCGATGATCCTGGGCATTGTTACTTTCTTCTACCTTACTGACCGGCCTTCCGATGCCGTGTGGCTCCCACCGGAGGAGCGGGACTGGATCATCGGCGAACTGAAGCGCGAGCACAAGGAGAAATCGACGGCTCGCCCCTATACGCGTGCGCAGGCGCAGCGAGTGCTGCTGCTCACTCTGATCTTCTTTCTCGGCACAACCGGCTACTACGGGTTCAATATTTGGTTTCCGACAATCTTGAAGCGCGCCTCCGGATTTTCGGTTGGAACGGTCACACTGCTGGCCGCACTTCCCTATCTCGCAGCCCTATTCGCGACCTTGCTGAACGCCTGGCATTCCGATCGAACGCAGGAGCGGCGCTGGCACGCCGCGGCTTTATTATTCGTCGGCTCAGCCGCGCTCGCGCTCCTCATCGTGTCGGAAACTCACATCTGGATTCAACTCGGATTCTTTACCCTGCTTGCCATTTGCGTACACGGATACCAGCCTTGTTTTTGGGCTCTTCCGACCATGACACTGGGAGAATCAGCTGCTGCCGCGTCAATCGGATTGATCAATTCGCTGGGAAATCTCGGCGGGTTCGCCGGCCCCTATATTGTCGGCTATCTCGTAACCAAAACGGGCTCGTTCAATCTAGGTTTGTTGTGGCTGATGGCGAGTTTGTTCGGAGCGGGAGTCCTAGTATTGTGTCTGCGCGGAGTCACGCCGCAGCAGGCGTGAGTTTTCCGTTCGCGCAATCCGCTCCGCCTACCAGCGATGATGCACGAGCGCGCGGATCTTCTCATCATAGATTCGCTGAACCTGAGCCATCGTTTCGGCAGAAAGCGGCGGCAGATCGGACGCACGACAGTTCTCGGCGACTTGCTCTGGCCGCTTTCCTCCGGGGATCGCGCAGCTCACGGCATCGAACATCAGAATCCAACGTAGTGCGAACTGACTCATCGATGTTCCCGCGGGCAATAGCCGTCGGATTTCCTCAGTGGCTTGAAGACCAAGATCGTAATCAACACCAGAAAACGTCTCGCCCACATCAAAGGATTCGCCGTGGCGATTGAAGTTGCGATGGTCGTCCGCCGCAAATGTGGATGTGGGTTGCAGCTTGCCGGTCAATAAGCCGCTGGCCAGCGGCACCCGCGCCAGTATTCCAACCTGCTTTGACTTCGCTTGCGCAAAGAAAAGTTCCGCCGGCCTCTGCCGAAAACAGTTGAAGATGATTTGCACGCTCTGGACGTTCGGCCACTCGATGGCTTTCAGTCCTTCGTCGACTTTCTGGACGCTGACGCCGTAATAGCGAATTTTCCCCGCCTTCACCAGATCGTCAAGAATGCCAAAGATCTCAGGCCGGTAATAAACTTCGGTGGGAGGACAGTGGAGCTGCAGTAGGTCGAGCGCGTCAGCCGATAGATTGCGGAGACTGTCGTCGACCCACGCAGTCAGATTTGCGCGGTTGTAGCCGCCGACGGTTTGCTGCGGCAAGCGGCGCCCTGCCTTGGTGGCGACAATAATCTCTTGCTTGCGTTCCTTCCGCAGCTGGGCAATCAGACGTTCGCTGCGACCGTCGCCGTAGACGTCCGCCGTGTCGATGAAATTCACACCCGAGTCGACAGCCTGGTGCAGCGCGGCCAGCGCGTCTTTCTCTGACACTTGACCCCACGAGCCCCCGATTGCCCAGGCCCCGAAGCTAACGTCGGAAACTTTCCATCCGGTCCTTCCGAGCGCACGGTAATTCATGAAGATCCAAATCCCCTTCTTCGATAGGTTATTGCGGAACTAGAACGTCAGTTCTATCCGCGTGCCGGTGAACGCCGCACTGCGGGTAGTTCTGCCGAGCTGCGCTTCAATTTGCCTCGTAGCCGGTAGCAGCATCCGCGAGCCGGGTGCGAGTTCTAGACTCAACTTTTTCTTCGCGTCGTCCCAGGCCATCTGAATTCCCGTCCACTCACCCTTGCGGTAGTTGAAGGAAGTCCCATCATCTTCGTATAGCAGAAACGACCCATCGGCGCCGGGATAGATCGAAATCGAAAGCGGGCCATCGACTTTCTCGCCCGTAAATTGTTTCACAGGTCCCAGCGGCAAGATCGATCCCGCACGAACAAACAGAGGGATCGTCTCCAAATCGACCGGGCGGCTGATTTCGCGGCCACCTTCGAGCCGCTCGCCCGTCCAAAAATCGTACCAATCCGTATGCGGCAGATAGACAGTACGCGACGTTGCCCCTTTTTCGACGACGGGGGCCACGAGCACGTTCTTGCCCCATAAATACTGATCTCCGCACGCGACCGCCTTCGCATCGTCGGAGAAATGCAGCCATAGCGCGCGCATGATCGGCATGCCCGTCGTCACGCACTCGTGCATTGCGCTGTAAAGATATGGCAGCATGCGATAGCGCAATTCCAGATACTTGCGGCAGATCGGTTCCACGCGCGCATCATGCAGCTGGCTTGAATCTGGAATCGCCGCGCCATTGTAGTTCGTGATCTCCACCGGGCCCGGATCTCCAGTGTTCCAACCCCAGGGCAGACGCAGCTTCCAGGTGCGCCCGTGGCAGCGGAATAGCGGACAAAATGCTCCAAATTGAAACCAGCGGATATACAGTTCCGCGGTAAATTCCGCTGTGGGCACAAAACCACCAATGTCGGTGCCCCAATAAGGGATGCCGGTCAGCCCGGTGTTCACGGCAATGGGAATGTGCGTCTTCAGTGTTTCCCAGGTGGAATAGACATCGCCCGACCACAGGAACGATGCGTAACGCTGCATGCCCGCGTAGCCATTGCGATGGAGCGCGTAGGGGCGCTCATTGGGACGATCGATTTGCGGCCCTTCCCAATACATGCGATTGCGAACCAGACGCGACGGTATGTCCAGCGGATCGCCTTCGTCCGGCCACCAACCATCGATGCGCATGGCAAAGTCGTTGCGATGCGCGTCCCAGTGGCAACTGGCTTGCTCTTCGTTGAAGCGCGAGAGTTCACATGGATCGTGAACCGTTCCGTGCAACCGGTCGGAAAGAATCACAACGTGCACCACCGCGCGAAAGTTCTTCTCGTGGAGCTCGTCGAGAATTTCCTTAGGGTCGGGGAATACGCGCGAATTCCATACGAACGAGCCGTTTTCCGTGTTCCAGCCCGACGGGCAAAAGCCGGTTCCCAGATAAATCAACGCATCGCAGGGCAGTTTTTTCTGGCGGAAGGTATCCGCCTCAGCGAGCACGTCTTCGCGACTGGCCAGCGTACGGTGCGATTGCTGATAGCCGAAGCTCCACAGGGGAGGCTTTTCCGCATGGCCCGTAATTCGGGCGTATTCAGCCATGATGGTCGCTGGATCGGGAGACGCGACCAAAAAAAGATCGAGAGGCAGAGTCTGGTCTGGAGCGGGCTGAAACCTGCAAACCGGTCCCGTGAAGTCGAACGTGCCGAACGGCTGATGAATATACATCGCCCAACCGGCAGTGCCGACGATCCACGGAATTGGCACGCGTCCGCCGTGAGTCCTAAGCTTGTACCCGCCTTGCCCGCTTTTCATCGGGTCGACGGACCCGCGGCGGTCGAATTGCGGCCCGCCTTGTCCCAGACCTAACAGCGGGGCATCCCCACTCTGAAAAGAAAGCTGACCAGTGTTAGCGTCCCAGTCTAATTGCTGAATGGCAACCCCCTTTTCATTTGCGATTCCGATGCGGACGGGATCAAAAGCAATCTTCAATTTGCAGCCTCCCGCCGCAATCTCACCAGCAGGCGCCGAGCGCAGTTTGACCGGAGATCCCCAAGATTCTTGAACGAGAGATCCATTCATCGGAATCGCACTGGATTTGTCGTGGGTTACGGGGAGGATGCTTAGTCGAAACGTGTGAGAGCTGATGGTCGACACTTGCAGCTCGATTGGCGAAGTTGCAATGCCTTCGCCCCAGGCTCGCCCCGCTTGTGCAGGAACGATTCCAGCGGCGGTAGCGGCTGCTAAACCTTTCAGAACATCGCGGCGATTCCATCTTGAACTCATAGTCTGCTCACGATTTTGAAGTGGAGCGATTGTAGCGAAACCGGCCAATGGAGTAAACGTTTACCATTTCGCGTATAATGCCCTCGCGTTTCCTATCTCACCCAGAAAAACGACAGCGGAGGAAGCCAGCTTTGCGGTGGCGCATTGCCATCCTGATCAGCGCTGCGATCGCGATCAGCTATCTCGATCGGCAGACGTTGCCGGTCGCAATCAAAGCGATTGGCAAAGATATTCCGCTGACCAACAGCCAATTCTCCGCACTCCAGTCTGCGTTCCTGTTCTCTTATGCGCTGATGTATGCCGGCGGGGGAAGGCTGGTGGACTTTCTCGGCACCAGCCGCGCGTTTCTTGCAATCATGATCTTCTGGTCGCTCGCTTGTGCCAGCCATGCGTTGGCGCTGAGTTTTGCGATGCTCGCCGCCAGCCGATTTCTGCTCGGCATGGGAGAAGGCGGCGGCTTCCCGGCGGCTACGCGCGCAGTTTCTGAGTGGTTTCCGACCGGCGAGCGTGCGACCGCGATGGGCA
>Ga0210384_10006595_pt1 | contig 12358 bp, 6 predicted proteins | sample IncBWH2MmetaG_FD_160574 | JGI IMG/M metagenome (GOLD analysis project Ga0210384, IMG submission 160574) | Forest soil microbial communities from Barre Woods Harvard Forest LTER site, Petersham, Massachusetts, United States - Inc-BW-H-2-M | ecosystem: Environmental > Terrestrial > Soil >... | reverse complement strand
TCCTTCGCCGTGAGGCGCCGACTCCTCCTCCTGACACCAGTTTTGCTCGCGGCCGTGCTCTACCTGCCGTGCGCCGGGGGCCGGGCCATCCTGGACGTCGACGAAGCACTCTATGTCAACGCGGCCCAGGGGATGCTCGCACGCCATGACTGGGTCACCCCTTACGTCAACGGAGTACGCTTCCTCGACAAGCCCCCTCTCCTCTACTGGCTCCTGGCATCCACGTACCGGGTGCTGGGCACGACCGAGTTCGCGGCCCACCTCCCCCCCGCCCTTTTCGTGATCGCGGCCACGTGGCTCCTGACTCGACTGGCGGCCTCGCTGGCCGGCGAGCTGTCGGGACTCGGGGCCGGCCTTGCCTTCGCCTTCAGCACGGGCACCTACCTCTTCACGCGCGAGACGCTGCACGACAGCGCCATGGTCTTCTTCCAGGTGTTGGCGATGGATGCGTTCCTGCGCTGGTATCTCGATCCAGAGCGTCCCACCTCCCGCATCCTCGTCTTCTCCGTGGCCCTCGCGGGAGGCGTACTCTCGAAGGGGTTGGTCGCGGTCATCATCTCGTTAGCAATCCCGCTGACCTACGTCCTTATCGACCGCGGTCGTCCGCGCCTGCGCCTCTCGCCCGCCCTCGGCGGGGGAGCGCTCTTTGTCCTCCTGGCCGCCCCCTGGCATATCGCGGCTTCCCTCGAGAATCCGGGGTTCCTGCGCCACTACTTCTTGAACGAGCAGCTCCTGCGGTTCTTCAACCGAAGAGAGCCCATGGACTTTGCATCCGTCCCCCTTCCCTTGTTCCTGGCCCTGGTGCTTGTCTGGCTCTTTCCCTGGACCCCATTTCTGGCCACGCTGGCCGCCCGGCCCCGGGGGGGCGGCGCCGATGACCCGGGAAGAAGGGCGATCGCTCGGCTCGGCCTCGTCTGGGCCGGAGTCACGCTCGTGTTCTTCAGCCTGTCCGCGAGGCTCGAGCACTACGCGTTCCCTCTCCTTCCCCCCTTCGCGCTCCTGATCGGGATCAGCCTGTCCAACCCCCAAGGGGAGGCCCGCCGGGCATGGGTCTTCAGAGCGCTGGCCGTGCTCGGTCTACTTCTGGTCCTGGTGGGGGCGGCCCTCGCCTTCGGGATCGGAGGCAGGAGCATCGGGGCGGTCGCCACGCGGTCCCCTCCCTTGCATGCGTGGGAGACCGACTTCGGGCCTCTCCTTGGCCTGCCCGGACCGGTCCTGGCCCAGCTCCTGACGCCCGCGGCGGCCACGGCCGGTCTCCTCGGCCTGGCGCTGATCGGAGCGTGGTGGTTCGCGGCGCGCGGGGAGGGAGTCCGCTCGATCCTAGCCCTCTCCTGCGGGATGCTCGCTTTCGGATATCTGGCCCACCAGAGCCTAGGCATCTGCGAGGAAGTCGTGTCCTCGAAGCGCTTCGGGCTGGCAGCCGGGAAGATCTGCCGCCTGGGAGATCACCTCGTCGTGGACGGAGACTACGAGACCGCCAACTCCATGAACTTCTATCAGCCGCTGCCGTTGCAAGTCGTTGAAGGCTCGGCGCCCACGCTGCAGGACGGGCTCCGCTACCCGGATGCGCCGCGCCTCCTCCTTTCGCTCCCTGATCTCGAGCGGGGGTGGAGGAGCGGGGAGCACTACTGCCTGCTTGCCCCCGAGGAGCGGCTCTCGGGGCTCGGGCTCAGCCCGGCTCATGTAGTCACGAGAGGCATGGGCAGGATCTTGGTTTGCAACCGGCCGCCGGGCTTATCCTCTTCCTTTAGCTCCGTACCTCTCGCGGAAAGAGTCCACCGCGAGCCCGATGGCCCTATCCCGCCCCGAATTGCGAACGCCACCGTCAGGCCGTTGAGGGCTTGGTTCTCAAATTGCGACCTCGCATTCGTACGCTCCACCTCGTCTGATTCCCTCTGGACAACCCAACCCTCGTCCCTTACGATGAAAGACAGTCTCCTCCTCCGCGTTGACGCTGAGATGCTTCCTGGCTTACAGCACCTGATGCCCGATCCAACGGAGGACTGGCCCGGTCCGGTCGGCTCGTGGCGAACCGCTTCGTGCCGTCCCCCGGCTCGGCGACGGCGGTCGGTGACCGGGGTGCAAGCCGCCCCGAGCCAACGAGCCGCGTGATGCGTCGTCGAGGGTGGGCGAAGGCTGCCGTCCTCCTGATAGGAGTCGGTTTCGGTTTCGGTACCCTCCTCGTGGTGACCGGTGTCGCGCGCCGCGTCGTCCATAAGGCGAAGGTGCTGGTTTCAGATGCGCGCCGCGCCCGGCGCGAGCGCCGCAATGCCGAGCGGCTCGCCGCTGAAGGCACTCCCACCGATCTCGGACCCGACGCGCGGCTCCCCGTGGCGGAGCCTATCTTCGACTCCGCCAAGGGGCTGGCGGACGCATGGATGGACTACGGTTGGTCTCCCCACGATCTCACCCCGGGAAAGCCGGCCAGCCTCGACCTTTCAGGGTTCGGGGGCCTCATCCTGGCCCATCCCGGGTTGGGAGGTGCGTACGGGGGGCTGGTCTTTCGCTACCGCGCCCCCGAGAAATTCGGGGATTTCCTCGAAGTCAGGCTCGAGGCGCCAGGAGGCGCCATTCTGGAACAGGTGCGAACGATCCAGTCCCGCGCAGTGCGGCAGGCCGATGGGTTCGCCGACGTCTGGATCCCGATGCGCGAGCTCAACCCATATGGGAGACGATTCGAGAGGATCGTGTTCCACGCCTGGCGGAGCGTGGGCCCGGAGCGCGTAGAGCTGGATAGGGTCGGCCTCACGGCGGCAGCGCCACCGCGGCAAGCGCCGCGGAGGGGACGCTTCCAAGTCGACTGCCGGGACGCCGATCACCCCATTAGCCCGCTCATCTTTGGGATTGCCACCAGCTTCGCCGATACGGGCGAACAGCAATGGACCCTGGGCGCCACCGGGCGCCGGTGGGGTGGGAATTCCTCGTCCAGGTACAATCCAGACATCCACGCTTGGAACCTCGACCAGGATTGGTTCTTCCGCAACGCCCCCGCGAGGAGTGCCGAGTCGTTTCTTGAGGAAAACCGCGTCCACGGCCTGAAGTCAGCCCTGACGGTGCCCATGCTGGGTTGGGTCGCGAAGGACACCAAGTCCTATTCCTTCCCCGTTTCCGTTTTTGGGCCCCAACAGCGGGTAGCGTGGGATCTGCCGGATGACGGCAACGGAGTGCGGCCCGACGGCACGCCGATACCGCCGCCCCCCCCGACAGCCACGAGCGTCTCCTGTCCCCCGGAATGCATCGAGCGGTGGATACGCCACCTCCGAGAGGCGAGGCAGGGTGGAGGACCCGGCGTCGACCTCTATATCCTCGACAACGAGCCAGGGATCTGGCACAACACTCATCGGGATGTTCATCCCGAGCCGCTGGGTTACGAGGAATTGCTGGATCGAACCATCGCGTACGGGACTGCCGTCCGCCACGCCGACCCCGACGCCCTGATCGCTGGCCCCGCAGAATGTTGCTGGCTCAACTATTACTTCTCTGCGAAGGACGTTGCCGCCAGCGTGTGGCTACGACCAGACCGACTACGGCATTGGAACGTGCCCCTGCTTCCATGGTACCTGCGCAAGCTCCGCGATAACGAGAAACGGACCGGCACCCGGGTGCTCGACGTCGTCGATGTTCACTTCTACCCAGCGGTGGACGTGGGCCCGCCCCGAGGCGGGCCCACGGACCCAGCGTCGGCGGCGCTGCGGATACGAAGTACGCGATCGCTCTGGGATCCTAGCTACGTAGATGAGTCCTGGATCGACGAGCCAATCCAGGTACTGCCGCGGCTGCGTCAATGGATAGACGAAAACTATCCTGGGCGCAAGATCTCTATCGGAGAATGGAACTTCGGCGCTGAAGATGATATGAGCGGTGGCCTCGCGGTGGCAGAAGCGCTGGGCCGTTTCGCAAACGAAGGGATCTACTCGGCCTACTACTGGACCTACCCTCCGGATCGGTCGCCCGCGTACTGGGCGTTCCGGGCCTATCGGAACTTTGACGAAGAGGGAGGGCACTTTCTCGACCGGTCTGCGCCGGTGAAAGGTGACGTACCCCTCGCCTCTCTTTTCGCTTCTCGCGACGAGGCGGGAGAAAAGATCGTCGCCGTGCTGCTCAATCGTGATCCTGGCTCACCGCTTCATGCGGAGGTGGGGCTGGAGAATTGCGGAACCGTGTCGGCGGCGCGGGCGTTCTCGTACGCGGGGAACGCGAGCGGATTGGCGGCGCATCCGGTGCCTGAGAGCGCGGATAGACGGCTGGATGTCGCCGTCGAGGCCTACTCGATCACGGTGATCGAGATGACGCTGAGGCCAGCAAAGCCCTGAGCGTGCTCGCCCCCTATCTGCCCCCCCAACAGCGACGATCCAGTTCCTGGCTCTAGTTGTAACTCGTTGAGTGGATGGCGCGCCCGCCGTGATTCGAACACGGTACCTCTTGGTTCGAAGCCAAGCGCTCTATCCGATTGAGCTACGGGCGCGTTGGGAATGATAGCACCCAGCCAAGTTGCCTCAAGAGCGGGAGCCCGGCTGGGAAGGAATCCGGACGGGAAAGAAAAATGGAGGCCGTCCGCCGCACGGATCGGCCTCCTTGGATGCTCTGTCCTCACTTGGTCTCTTCCCTGGCGCACCTCCTCGGGCCTCGCCAAACGGCCCAGAATGAAAAAGCCCTTCGAGGGTGGCTCGAAGGGCCTGCGGATCGTCCGGGGTCTTCTGAGCTAGTTGCGGCGTTCCCCGGCCACACCGATGGCCCTGAGCGATAGGCGACAACAACAGTCGCGGGCGCAGAGCCGACCGGAGCGGGATACGATCATCATGACTAAAGAGTACAGTATTCCTACCCGGGCCTCTTGTCAACCCCGTCCGGACCCGGCCTAAGTGGTGGGAGACGGCCCGGTGCGCTAAGATCCCCCCTCGCGCCGGGCCCGGGGCCCCACTCCCGGCCCGATTAGTCCGAGGAGTCGAAGCGACCCTCCCGTGCTCCGGCATGAACCATGATTGACGGTCGCGTAGCCATTGTGGCCGGCTGCCGGACGCCCTTTGCCAAGGCCGGCACCGCCTACCGCGACCTCACGGCGGTGGACCTGGGCAAGGCCTGCCTGCGCGAGCTCTTGGAGCGGACCGAGGTCGACCCGACGTGGATCGATACCGTCGTCATGGGCCAGGTGATCCCCTCGGTCAAAGCCCCCAACCTCGCGCGCGAGGCGGGGCTCGGTGCGGGCCTGCCGGCAGGGGTGCCTGCCCACACCGTGAACCGGGCCTGTGCCTCCGCCAGCCAAGCCGTGGCGGACGTCACGGGAGCGATCTTGGCGGGCCATGCGGAGGTCGGCATCGCAGGGGGGGCCGAGAGCCTGTCGGACGTGCCCGTCCTCCATAGCAAGAAGATGGCCCAGGCCCTGCTCGAGGCCTCGCGCGCCCGGAGTTGGGGCGCCAGGCTTCGGGCCTTCGCCAAGGTGCGCCCCCGCGACCTGCGACCCGAGAGCCCGGCCATCGCCGAGCCCTCTACGGGGCTGACCATGGGCCAGTCGGCGGAGAAGATGGCACGCGAGAACGGGATCAGCCGGGAGGAGCAGGACCAGATCGCCTACCTGAGCCACAAGAACGCCTCCGCCGCCACCGCGGACGGCCGGCTTCCGGCCGAGATGTGTGCGGTGTTCGTGCCCCCGCGCTACGACGTGGTCGTGACGGCCGACAATCTCCTACGACCCGCCACCTCGCTCGACGCCCTGGCCGCGCTCCCCCCCGTCTTCGACCGCAAATACGGGACGGTCACGGCCGGGAACTCCTCCCCCCTGACGGACGGGGCGGCGGTCGTGCTGCTCATGCTGGAGGCGAAGGCCAAAGCCCTCGGCTACTTGCCCTTGGCCTTCATCCGCTCCTGGGCGGTGGCGGCGGTGGATCCGGGCGGCCAGCTGCTGATGGGCCCCGCCCTGGCCATTCCCAAGGCCCTGGAGCGGGCGGGCCTGCAACTCTCCGACATGGACCTTATTGAAATGCACGAGGCCTTTGCGGCCCAAGTGGCCTCCAACATCCAGGCCCTGGAATCGGAGACCTGGGCCCGCGATAAGCTGGGGCGGTCGGCACCGGTGGGAAGGGTGGACCGCGAGCGGCTCAACGTGTCCGGGAGCTCGATTGCCCTCGGCCACCCCTTCGGCGCCACTGGGGCGCGAATCACGACCACGCTTGCGAACGAGCTCGCGCGGCGCCACGGGAAGTTCGGCCTGCTGTCGGTCTGCGCACAAGGAGGAATGGGCTTCGCGATGGTCCTGGAACGGTGAGGGATAGCGGAGTCGCCGCCCTGGAGGGCGTCAGGGTCCTGGACCTGACCCGCTACATCCCCGGACCCTACTGCACCATGCTCCTGGGCGACCTGGGTGCGGAGGTCGTGAAGGTCGAGGAGCCGCCGAGGGGCGACCCCACGCGCGCCGCGACGCCCGCGGTGGGGGGCGAGAGCGCGGTCCACGCCGCGCTCAACCGCAACAAGCGCTCGGTCGCGGTGGACATCCGCAACGCAGAGGGGGTGGGGATCGTCCGCCGGCTGGCGGCCCGCGCGGACGTCTTGATCGAAACTTTCCGGCCGGGGGCGCTTTCGGGCCGGGGCTTGGGCGCGGAGGTGCTGTGCCAGGAAAACCCCCGGCTCGTCTACTGCTCGCTCACCGGGTACGGCGGGGACGGCCCCCTGGCTCGCCGCGCCGGCCACGACATCGACTACATTGCTCTCGGCGGCCTGCTGGGGACCACTCGCGATGCCCTGGGGCGGCCCGTGCTCCCGACCACGCAGCTGGCGGACATGACGGGCGGTCTTCTGGCCACGATCGGGATCCTGGCCGCACTCCAGGCCCGCGCGCGCACCGGCCGCGGCCAGGTCGTGGACGTCTCCCTGCTGGAGGGCGTCCTGTCCTTGATGACCGTCCCCGCCGCCCGTCTGCTCGCGGGGGGTAACCTGGCCAGCGAGCTCACGGGCACGCACGCTTGCTACAACGTGTTCCGGTGCCGCGATGGAGGCTACCTGGCGGTGGGCGCGCTGGAGCCAAAGTTTTGGGAGTCCCTCTGCCGGGCCCTTGGCCTTCCGGAGCGTATCCCCCGCCAATGGGAGGCCGCCGGGGAGCGGCAAGAGACGATCGAGGCCATGGCCCGGAAGTTTGCCAGCCGGGACCGCGACGACTGGGTCCGCGAGCTTGGCCCGGTCGAAGCCTGTGTCGAGCCCGTTCTGGACCTGGCGGAGGCGCTGGAGCAGCCGCAGGCACGGGCCCGGGGCGCCGTGGTGGAGCGGCACTCGGGGGGGGTCGCGCTCCGAACCCTGGACTCGCCCCTGCGCCTCCGCGACACCCCCGTCCGCGTCCGTCGGGAGGTCCCCGCCTTCGGCGAGCACACCGACGCGGTCCTGACGGAGGCGGGCTACGGCCGCGAGGAGATTGCCCACTGGCGCGCGGGGGGCGTGATCGCGTGAGTGGGGCCCGGACCCTCAGCCGCGAGCTGGACCCGGGCGGAGTCCTCCTGGTCACGATCGACGTGTCCGGGGAGAAGGTGAACACCCTCTCCAAGGGCATGCTGGAGGAGTTCCAGGCCCTGCTGGGAGAGCTGGAGGGGGACCGGTCCATAAAGGCGGTCGTTATCCGGAGCGGCAAAGCGGACAACTTCATCGCGGGCGCGGACATCAAGGACTTTCTCGAGATCCGCAGCGCGCTCGAGGGGGAAACGCTCTCCCGCACGGGCCAGGCGATCCTGGATCGGCTGGAGGGCGTTCCCGTGCCGGTGGTGGCGGCCATCCATGGTTCCTGCCTGGGCGGAGGGCTGGAGACCGCGCTCGCCTGCCGTTACCGCGTCGCTTCCGACGATCCCAAGACCGCGATTGGCCTTCCCGAGGTGACGCTGGGACTCCTGCCGGGTGCGGGGGGGTCGCAGCGCCTGCCTCGCCTCGTCGGCCTCTCCCGCAGCCTGGATCTCATCCTCACCGGCCGCAGCCTCAAGGCCAAGCGAGCCCTCGCGGCGGGCCTGGTCGACGAGGTGGTGCCGTTGCCTCTGCTCGTGCCCGTGGCCAGGAAGGCCGCCCTCGCCCTGGCCGAGGGCAGCCTGCGGCGCCGGCGTTCCGGGCTCCGGCTCCACGAACGCCTGCTCCGGCCCTACATTTTCTGGCGGGCTCGGGCCACGGTGCAGGAAAAGACGGGCGGCCACTATCCCGCCCCCCTCAAGGCCTTGGAGGTCGTCGAGAAAGGCACGGCCGCGTCGCTGGCCGAAGGGCTGAAGATCGAGGCCAAGGGTTTTGGTGCATTGGCCGTCTCCGACGTCTCCCGGGCCCTCGTGTCCGTCTTCTTCGCCACCCAGGAGATCAAGAAGGACGCGGGCTACCCCCCAGACACGAAGGCGCGCGAGGTCACCAAGCTCGGAGTGCTGGGCGCGGGTCTGATGGGGGCCGGGATCGCGGGCGCCGCCGCCGAAGCGGGGGTGGCGGTTCGGCTGAAGGACGCCTCTCTGGAGGCGCTGGGGCGGGGCCTGCGCCACGTGCGGGGGGTCCTCGAAGAGCGGCGGGCCCGGGGGGGCCTCACCCGCCTGGAAGTGTCGAAGCGGATGGACCGGCTCTCCCCGACCCTCGACTACTCGGGTCTCCGACGGGCCGACCTCGTGATCGAGGCCGTCTTTGAGGACCTGGCCCTGAAGCGCGCCGTCCTCGCGGAGACGGAGGCGGTAGTGGGCGAGGAGTGCGTGTTCGCGAGCAACACGTCCTCCCTGCCCATCGCCCAGATCGCCGCCGGCGCGCACCGGCCGGCCCGCGTCCTGGGTATGCACTTTTTCTCACCCGTCCACAAGATGCCCCTCTTGGAGGTGGTGGTCACCCCCGAGACCGACGCCTGGGCCACCGCGGTGGCCGTGACTTTCGGCCGCCGCCTGGGCAAGCACGTGATCGTGGTGCGGGATGGCCCCGGCTTCTACACGAGCCGCACGCTCGCCCCCTACTTGAACGAGGCGGCGCGCCTCTTGGAGGAGGGAGCCGCCATCGAGGAGGTGGACCGCGCTCTGCTCTCCTTCGGTTTTCCGGTGGGCCCGATAGCGCTGCTCGATGAGGTGGGGATCGACGTGGGGGCGAAGGTGGCGAAAGTCATGCTCGAGCACTTCGGGGAGCGGATGGCCCCGCCCGCTCTCATGGGAAGAATCCTGGCCGACGGGCGCCAGGGCCGCAAGAACAAGCGGGGCTTCTACACCTACGACGGAAAGAGAAAGCGAGTGGACGCCTCCGTGTACGTCCTTCTGCCGGAGGGCGTGAACCGGCGTCCCTTCGACGCCCGGGAGATCCAGGATCGCTTGGTCTTCGCCTTCCTGAACGAGGCCGTGCTCTGCCTCCAGGAGGGGATCCTGCGCTCGCCCCGCGATGGCGACGTGGGGGCGATCTTCGGCCTGGGCTTTCCTCCCTTCCTAGGCGGTCCCTTCCGGTACCTGGACCACTTGGGGGCCCGTTTCGCGGTGGAGGTCCTGGAGAGGCTGGCGAGCGCGCATGGCGAGCGCTTCCGCCCGGCGGTGATGCTGAGCAACCTGGCCAAGGAAGGAAGGGGATTCCATGCCGCCCGCTGAGCCCGCGGCTTTGGAGGCCGCCGGAGAGTGATGAAGAACGGAAAAAACGGCCCAATCCTGCAGCGCCCGGCCCGGGTGCCCGGCCCCCACGCCGTGATCTCGCGCTTCCAGCCCATCCTGGGGAAGAGGCGGGCGCAGGAGAACCTGCCCATCCTCACCTCCGCCCAAAGCGCCTACGTGGGCCTGCGCCGCAGCGCGGCCGCCATCCGCGGGCGGGGGGCCAACATCTTCACCCAATGGGTGGGGGACCCCGACGCGCTGGGGAGCGCGGTCCTGCTGAAGGCCATCCTCGAGCACCTGGGCGCCACCCAGGTTCGGATCCTCACCGGCAGCCTGGGCCATCCCCAGAACCGCAGCCTGGTGGAGCGTTGCCGCATCTCCCTGCAGGACCCCAACCAGGGACGGCTGCCCCGCGGGCTTCACTGCCTGGTCGACACCTCGCCTCCCCTGGGCATGTCCAACACGGGCGGGGTCGACCCCGTGCGCGACGTTTTCTTCGTCGCCGACCACCACGCCGATCCAACGGAGGTGGAGGAGAACTGCCGGGCGCGGGGCGTCCGTCGGGTGAAGCTGGCCTTCGTGGGCATCCCCGTCGGCTCCACGTCCGCCTTCATGGCCGTCATCGGGGCCGCCTTCGGTGTCCTGGAGGGGCTCGGCCCGGAGGGGCGGGCGGCGGCCGCCCTCGGGATCTATACCGACACCAGCGCCCTCCTGCACGGGGCCACGCCCCTGGACTTCAAGATGTTCGAGCTCCTCACCCGCGACGAGGCGACCCAGGATCTTCTCGACGACCTGCGTGACTACCGAGTGCCCCCGGAGTGGCACGTGTACCGCGCGGCCGCGTTCCGCAACCAGGAGGTCACGGAGGCGATCCGGCTGGCCCCCATCGGCTTCGTGCGGGAGGAGCATCGGGACGTGATCGCGGAGATCGCGAACGAGCTCTTACGGGTGGAAGGAACCTCCATCGCGATCGCGGTGGCGGTCACGCGGCGGGGCACCGAGGTCTCGGTCCGGGCCGACAGCCGCCTCCTGGGGCAGGACCAGCCGCGCATTGTGCGCGTGATCGACCATCTGCTGGAGGCCGCATTCCCGGGCGTATCCGGCTTCCGGCACGACCGTCGCCCCCCCCATCGGGTAGAGGGTGGGGCGGCCGTGCCCCTCACCCCCGAGCAGGAGGCGCTCCTCCAGGCCCCGCAGCCCCCGGCCATCGGCGAGGAAGGCCCCTGGCTGGAGCATTGCCGGTTCTTCACGCGGGCGCTGATCGCCGCTCTCCGGGACCTGAAGGAGCTGCGGCCGGAGGAGGTCCAGGGGCTGATCTAGCCCTCAGTGCTCGAAGACCTCCAGATATCCCATCAGATCCAGCCGGGCCAAGACGGGAATCACCCGGAAGCAGTCCCGGGCCAGCTCGCTTCGCCCCTCGCGCTCGAGCATCGCCTCCAGGCGGTCCATGAGGGGCAGGAGGAGGGTGACGTCGGAGATCGCGTAGCGCACCTGCTCGGGGGCGAGGGCGGGGGTCGACCAGTCCGTGTGGCGAGCCGTCTTGTCCAGCTCGACGTCCAAGAGCTCCAGCAGGTTGTCCTTCAGGCCGTGGCGGTCGGTATAGGTCCGCACGAGCTTGCTCACCGTGCGCGTGCAGTAAAGGGGGAACACGTCGATGCCCAGGTGGTGGCGGAGGGTCGCCACATCGAAGCGGGCGAAGTGGAAGACCTTCAGGACGCGGGGGTCCTCGAGCAGCCGCTTCAGGCGGGGGGCGCGCGCTTCCAGGGGCCGGGCGGGGGAGAGGGCTTCGCGCGGAATCTGCACCAGGGCGGCCCGACCGGCGCGATCGCAGAGCTGGACCAGACACAGGCGGTCGCGGAGAGGGTTCAGGCCCATGGTCTCCGTGTCCACGGCCAGGGCCGGGCTTTGCGAGTAAGCCTGGAGCAGGTCCTCCGTGAGGTCGCCGCGCACGATCTCCGGGGTCACCTCGGGGGGCGGATGCGGCATGGGCTGTCCCTCCGCGCGCATGTTAGCACTTCGCCGCCCGCGGCTCGTTCGGGTCGCCGGATGGCCTTGGGGGGTCTCCCCCGCGGGAGGGCCCGTCACTCAGCGTGGGGGCGCGGTCGATTATACGACTTCCCCTCCGCGCTCTCTCCCGCGAGTGCCACGGGGACGCAGCCGGTTCGCCCTTTCCCGGCGCCCGCCAACGGGAGGCTGCCGCCAGGGGTCAGACGGGAAAGATGCGCCGGAAGAGGTCCGTCTCCAGAAGCCCCTCGGGGTCGCATTCCCGCTTGAGGGCCAGGAACCTCCGGACCCGCTCCTCCTCCAGATACGGCCGTAGACCGGCGTGGCTGAGCGTCGAGTCTTTGGCGAAGTAGAAGCGCCCCCCCGCCTCCACCACCGTGCGGTCCAGGTCGGCGGTCAGGGCCCACAGGCTCTTCGCGCCCGCGGCCGTGACCGGGAAGTCGAGAGCGAGGGAGAAACCGTCGAGGGCGTGGGTCATCAGGAAGGCGTCGGGCCGGTGGCGCTTGAGGACGGCCAGGTAGGGCACGTGGCCGCGCTCCTGGCAAAGGTCGAGCTGGGCCCCGAAGACCGCGGCCGCCCGCTGCCCAGGGATGAAGCTCTGGTACTGGATGAGGCCACCGGGGGCGTAGGCGAGCCTCCAGTCGGGCACGTAGTCCAGCAGGAAGGCGAAGGCCGCGTGGGACTGGCGGTAGGAGCGGCCGGAGGAGATCCGGCTGGAGTGGTGCTTCGCGGCATTGACGAGTCGTACGCCGGGCTTGTTGAGGAGGGGCCGCATCAGGCGCCAGAGGGCCGCCTTGGGGAGG
>Ga0210384_10006594_pt1 | contig 12358 bp, 16 predicted proteins | sample IncBWH2MmetaG_FD_160574 | JGI IMG/M metagenome (GOLD analysis project Ga0210384, IMG submission 160574) | Forest soil microbial communities from Barre Woods Harvard Forest LTER site, Petersham, Massachusetts, United States - Inc-BW-H-2-M | ecosystem: Environmental > Terrestrial > Soil >... | reverse complement strand
GTCATGGTCTCGGCTTGCTCGGGATTGGTCACCACGAGGTTTGCGATGCTGTTGAGCGAATTGAAGAGGAAATGCGGGTTGATCTGAGCACGCAGGGCGCGCAACTCCGCCTCGGTCACCTGCTGCAGCAGCACCGCTTCACGGCTCTGCACCACGATCAGCCGTTCTTCCCTGTGCAATGCGTCGAGCCGCTGACCGCACTGCGCTGCCACGCTGCGCAAATAATTCACTTCGTGCGTCACCAGGCCGCGCCGCGCAGGACCGGGCGATATGGCGAGCATGTGGGTGACCCGGCCCTCCGATCGAACCGGAACGAGCAGTTCGACTTCGTCCAGGGTGCGTCCCGCGTGGTACGGGTGCTGGCAATCGAGTTCTACGAGTTCGCCGTCGTTCACCGCGTTCAACCAATCCGGCTCGGGCCCATGCGAGTGCGGCCAATTCGATGTGGGCAGGCTCGTCTTGGACAAGTTCTCGAGCATAACCAGCTGGGCAGCCTTCAGCTCCAGCGATTCACGGGCAGTTGTCTCCACAGCATCAGCAATCTCCGCTTCGTTGCGAAGCTGCGCTAGCTTTTCCGACAACTTCCGCAGCAGAGCACGGTAGTCCGGCGCACGGAAGATCCAACGGTTCACGCATTCGCCGATATGACGATCAACGAACGTGAACAGGACCAGCATGGGAACCGCAGTCAAGGTCTCGACGCAGACCCGGGCAGCCCCGGGGTACGCGACGCGGCCCTCGAATCGGAAGAACGAAAGGCTGTAGTGGTCCAGAGTTAAGACCAGAGCCGTAAGCGCCGCCAACAGGACCTTGAGGCTATGACGGATAAACAAATCGGAAAAACGGAAACGGGCGAACAAGAAGAACGCGCCTAGAACGATGAACAGTGTGATCTGTTCGCTGACGACACGGAGCAGGTCGGAAACCACACGGTCGAACGGCAACACTTGCAGGATGAGGACTGCCGTCGTGGCGCCGAAGGCGCCCACTATCATCGCCAGAAAAGGAAGCCTCATCGCCCGCGATACGAGCCGTTCCCGGAACAGTGCCATTCCTAGCGTGAGCAGAATGGCTCCGTTGTATGGGGTCGATTTCTTGAGGAAGAGGAGGGACGCGGAGTTCACACCCGTTAAGACGCCGTGCCAGAGCAGTATGACGATCACCGTACAGGTGATCACCGCCAGGGCCTGCAGCAACCGGCAGCCGATCTTTTGCCACCGCAGGGTAGCGAGCGGGCTCCACAGGCTTAACACCGTGATGGGCCATGCCGCGGCTGCAGTGTACTGACAGGCCAGGATGATGAGCACCGCTCGTCCCTGTTCGGGCGCGCCGCATGTTAAGGCGACGGAATGCGCGAGACCGCCCAGATTCCAAAGTAGGCAGCAAGTCACGAACAGGAAACTGGCTGCGCTGGCGCCCCGCAGTTTGGCCGCGCGCACGGTGAGAACAAGAAGAAGAATGCTGATCACCGTCCCAGTCGCGAAGCCGATGAGGCTGGCGGCGAGATAGAGGCTAATCGTAATCGATCCAGAGAACATGGGCGGCGACCTGAACTAACGAGAAACGGGACCCGTGAAAATCGCATCCCTTGTGCGATGCGGCATCCGCTTCCGTCAATAATACCGCCAACTATTGGTTTTCACCGGGAATCCATGCAGGCGCGAAGATTCAGGGGTCGAGCGCGGATTCGCGCTGCGGTTGCGCCTAGACCACAAACAGCCAGGTAGTCGGCCTCCGCGAAAGCCCGGCGTGAGCGGGGAGCAGAATTCTTACTAGTGACGCTCGCTCATCCTCCGTGCTGCGCGTTCAATGACTCTACTCCGCACTGGCGCGATTCCGATGGCTAAACTTCGGTGATCAGCAGGACACTCAGTCTCGGAGTCGCTCAGACGAAAAGGAAGATGCATGAGACACGGACTCGCACTCGGAATGCTGGCTCTTTGGATGCGGCTGGGCCGTTCCAGCCAAGACGTTCCGACGCAAAGTTCCCCGCTAATGACCTTGCCACAGGAAGTCATGACCTCGGGAAGGACAGTAGAGATAGCCAATGGCCAATGACAAGAATGGCTGGACCCGCCGACAATTCGTCCTCTGCCTCGGAGCGGCTGCGATCGCTGCCGGATGCGAATCCAAAAGGCCTGCGTCTGAGGCACGGCGGTTTCCGAGCACGTTTCGCTGGGGATGCGGATCGTCTGCATTTCAAGTCGAAGGAGCCTTGGATGTCGATGGAAGAGGTGAGAGTATCTGGGACGTTTTTGCCAAACAGAATGGACGCATCAAAGATGGCTCGATTCCTAGCAAAACATGTAACTCATACTACCGGTACAAGGAAGATGCGGCGTTGATCAACGCTGCTAATCTGAATTCATACAAATTTTCTATTTCATGGCCGCGAGTGTTTCCTACAGGCTCAGGACCCCTGAATGAACGTGGCATGGATTATTATGACCGGCTAACCGACGCGCTCCTCCAGAGACACATCACTCCCTATGCAACCCTATTTCACTGGGACCTTCCTCAGCGCTTGTATGAGTCGGGAGGCTGGATGTCGCGAGATACAGGAGGGCGATTCGCGGACTACGCCGTGGCGGTTACTCGCCGCTTGGGTGATCGCATGAAGAACTTCATCACAATCAATGAGGCGAACGTTCACATGTTGCTAGGCCATGTCGTTGGTAATCATGCACCGGGGTTGCACGACGCCAAGCTTATCGGTCCCGTCACCCACCATCTGAACTTAGCCCAGGGCCGGGCCATCCAAGCGATGCGTGCGCAGCGGAGTGATCTGACGATCGGAGTCGGACTGGCACTCTCGCCAGACCGGCCAGAGGGAGGGAGAATCCATTTACTCAACGATATCGCCACGCTGGCGTTTGATGAAATATGGTCGGGCGCGTTTCTGGACCCGTTGCTGAAGGGCAAGTACCCTTTGGCGGCGGAGCAGATGCTGGCCGATGAGGTCAAGACCGGGGACATGAGCACGATTCATCAGGGTTGCGATTTCATTGGCGTCAACTATTACTCACCGTTCTATCTCAAAGCAGATTTTAGTGGCCCAAGTTTCTTAAGCCCGGGCAGAACACCCGCCGGCGTCCCTCAAGATGCGTCTGGCCGCGAAATAGACCCTTCCGGCCTACAAGAAGTTCTAGATCGATTGACCAAAGATTACGGTAACCCGCGTCTTATTGTGACGGAGAATGGTTGTTCCGACCCCTTGGGTGACCACGCCGCAATCATCAATGATGAGTTCCGAATTCACTATCTGAGCGCTCACTTACGTGCTGTCATGCAGGCGATGGACAAGGGCAGCCGGGTGGAAGGCTTCTTTGTGTGGTCGTTGCTCGATAACTGGGAGTGGGATCTGGGTTTTACCTCGAAATTTGGCCTGGTCGCTCAGAATGTCAACACGGGCGAACGAACCTCGAAGAAATCCTATGCTTGGTTTGCCGATATCGCAGAGACCGGACTGTTACCCGCCTAGCTGTCGCGCCTCGGAAGGGAGGCCCCAAAGAGGTCGTCGTGCCAACAGCTCTCATCACAGGCGGTCACGCCGGGATCGGCTTTGAATGCGCCAAACAGCTTGCGTCTCGCTCGCGTTACAACTTGGTTCTCGCCGGGCGGAGCATGGAACCGATTAAAGCCGCAGCGCAACACCTCCGGACGGCTTACGGCATAAAGGTCAGCACACTCAAGCTCGACACCTCATCGCTGAGCTCTGTCAGAGATGCAGCAACAAAATTTCGTGCGATGCTCGACAGTGGCGAAGTCGACTCATTCGAGGCACTCCTGTGTAACGCAGGCGGATATTTCGGTGGGCCGCTTTCCTATAGCAAGGACGGCTATGAGACAACGTTCGCGACCAATTGCCTTGGACATTTCCTACTGATCGAGCTGCTCACTGAGCGAATGGGAGACAACGGACGCATCGTGTTCACCGCGAGCGGAACGCATGATCCCGATACGGCGGATGGAAAGATGGTCGGCATTGTGGCTGAACCCGACGCGATTGCTCTTGCCAACGATGGAAAAGACGGCAAGAAGCCCCTCTCCGCGGGCAAGCGCTACTCGACGTCAAAACTCTGCACGATCCTTTATGCCTATGAACTGCACCGTCGGTTACGGCGGGCCGGGAGCTCAATCGCATCGATTGCCTTCGACCCCGGGGCCGTGCCCGAGACCGGGCTGCTCCGGACGATGCCAAAGCCTGTGCAGTGGCTCGCGAAAACTCGCTTCATGAAGTGGATTACGCAACGAGTAGGTGTAACTCAGGGCTCCGTCAGCTTCTCTGGTGCATCCTTTGCTCAGGTTGCTACTGATCCCACATACAGGAACGGGTCTGGCAAGTATTTTCAATCGAATAACGGTGCACTCAGCGACAGGCGATCTTCTAAACTTTCCTATGACGAACAGCGAGCACTGAAATTGTGGAATGACTCAAAGACGCTCGTACGATTGCAGGCAAACGAGGAGTCCGTTCAGCTGCGGTGATAACGGACAGAAGATTGATTATTGCCGCGATAGCGTTGCTCGGCTCCGGTGGCGAGGGCGCCGTCACGCTCCGGACGGTCGGCCATGCTTCCGGAATCTCTCACAATGCTCCCCAAGAGCATTTTAAGAGCCGGATGCGTGACCGACAGTCACAACACGAAATTCACTTTGAGGTCCCACAATGAAGAGGAAATCCAAGATCCTAATCGGCTCGGCGATTGTCTTTGTCGCCTTACTCGTCGCACTGTTCCTCGCAAGAAAACAGTTTGTCGGTGGTCCCGGCAGCCCCACCGTAGAAGGCTCCCGTGCGGTAACAGATGGTGGTATCAAGGTTCCCGGTTGGAACGGAAGAGTCGATGCTGCTGAAGAGAGGGCGGGCATGACCCTCGATGCGGCTCGGCTTGTTGGAGAGGGACAGGCCCTTCATGTCACAACCGGCCCCGCCACCAGTTACTGGAAGACCGATGCGATGGCGTCAGGGGACTTCACAGTCAAAGCGACATTCAACGAGCCAAAATACATGAATCTCAACTCTCACCCGCATCCCTACCGAGTGTTTATCGGAGGGAACGACATGGGTACGCCTAGCCAGACCGAGCTCTACTGCGCTGCATCTGGAAACGGAAGGTTTATCGTGCGTGGATTTGGACCAGAGCCGTTCAGAATGACGGGACTGCTGAGTGGGAGCAACGCCGCGATTCATAAAGCAGCCGGGCGCGGCCAACCGGTGACCCAGGACATCTCGCTCTCGGCAAGAGGCGATAAGGTGGTGTGCTCCATCAACGGCTCGATTGTTGCAAGCTACGACAAAACTGCCCTCGTAGGCTCCGGCAAGCTGACATCGACAAATGGCTATTATGGCCTACGCTTCGCGCATAACACCGACGTGTTCGTCAGTAATCTTTTGGCCACGTCAACGAAGTGAAGGCCTCAGGGAAGCAGGCTGCGGTGCAGTGCGACCGCTAGGCCCACAAAATAGGGAGAGCATCTTGGCCGCAAGAATTCTCATGGTTTTTAGTGCGAGCATTGTCCTTACGCTTGGAGTCCTCCACCTTGTCTATACGTTCTGGGGCCCAAGCCTCACCCCCCGTGACCCCGCGCTGCAAATCAGCATGAGCCAGAGTTCACCTATTATGACGAAAGAAACAACCATGTGGCGGTGTTGGGTGGGCTTTAATGCCAGCCACAGCATGGGACTTATTTTGTTCGGCTTGGTTTTCGGTTATCTCGCATTGGCTCACGGCCAACTCCTCTTTCGGTCACCGTTCCTGCTCGTTGTTGGGCTGGCAATGCTGGGTGGTTTTGTTGTGCTCTGCAAGGTCTATTTTTTCAGTGGGCCTCTCATAGGCGTCAGCATTTCTTTGGCCTGCTATGTGGCCAGCATTGCGCTATGTCGGGCCTAACAATGCGCTCGTGACGCAAACAGCAATATGGAGATGCGAGGCAGGAGATGCGGGACAGACGAAATAACCCCTAAATGCGCCTTTAGATCGGCCAGATTGGCCAGCCATTCCCCGAAAATATATCCGCCCTCCGCATTCGTATAGCGGCGGATCCGATCGCAGTCTGATTGTAGCCTATAAGTTACATTCTGCCAGCCTGCTCCGTCGTTCCCATGATCGATTGCAATCCCGTCCTTTGCCCTATGAGGAAGACAGCGCGCAAGCATAGTTACCAAAGAAATCTTCTTCGCCTCTCGATGCCGTCCAAAAACCGTACTAATGTGGGAGGAAGTTCAGACGTCGGAACCGTCTTGCCACGACGGCCCTGCTTGGCCTTGCACCGGTGCGCTCTGTCCGTGCATGCGCCGCCAACCACCGGGAAAGCATCAGTGCTTGGCGGCATGATGACTTGGGTGTAGGGGCCACCAGATTTTGAAGATGCGCTGTGCGAACTGGCCCATGAGCAGAATCGTGCAGTCGTGATTGTCACTCATGACAGCCGTGTCGCCGATCTGGGCAACGGGCGCTGATCCGTGCTGCGGACGAGAGCAGGCCCGCCGCCTTGCGTGCTACTAATCTTGCTACTAATTTCGACTGATTTGAGGGTACTGTATCCCCATTGGAATCTGGGGGTTGGAGAAAAATAAAAATGCGTGTTGAAAACAAGAGACATACCAACGCTCACCAACCCCTCACCTCCTACTCACCAATGGGGGGTTCAATCCCCCCCTCTCCGCCAGAAATATAAGTGGTTGATAATGCAGACTTTTGTTCGGACGATTTTCCGTGTTACTTTTTCCGGCTAAATTTCACCGTTGTGTTCACTGAGGCGAAACTCTAAACATAGGAAAAAGCAGGACTTCCGATTCTCATATTTGGGGGTTCGAAGTCACGCTTCTCCGCATAGTCAAATGGCGAAAAGGCCAGAAATTTTGATGACTTGCCGTGCCAATTAAGTGTGTCAAGCTGGTCACCGATGTGGCGACGCTGGTATCATAAAGATAGTGGAGCCAATGGAGCGTAAGGCGATGAATGTCAACCTGACGCCTGAACAGGAAAAGATCGTCAACGAAGAGCTGAAGTCCGGCCACTTCCACAGCATCGAGGAAGTGATTGGCGAAGCTCTGCAAGTTCTCAGTGAAAAAGACCGATCTAGGAGCACGGATATTGCACACGTTGCACAGCGCGAAGCCGTGCGTGAAATGCTCACTTTTGTCGAGAGGAATCGAGTCCGCCTGGAGGGTGTCACGGTCAAGGAGCTAATTCACGAGGGCCACCTTCTGTGAGTGATTTCGTACTAGACGCATCCCTCGCGCTCCAGTGGTTTCTTGAAGACGAACAAGAATCGAAAATACGGCCTGGCCGTCCTTGCTAGCCTCTCCGAAACACGTGCCTTGGTCCCCCTCCTGTGGTTCTATGAAGTTGGCAACGGCCTCCTCATGGCCTGCCGGCGCAAGCGAATCTCCCTCGATTAGGTTGACGGTTTCCTGACGCGACTGAAGGCGCTTCCGATTGAGGCCGCGCAGCAGACACCTTCCGAAATTCTCGAATTGCCGGCCCTAGCACAGGCCGACGGTCTCACGAATTACGACGCGGCATATTCGGAATCGGGAGCGGCGCGAATTCGCCGTGGCGGACCGGAGTTCCCTATAGACCGAAAAATTGTTAGTATTGGCAATCTTTGCCAGCCGTGGTACAGTGAGCCCGTCTGGCATCCATGAAAAGAATCAGGTCATGCCTACACGAAACGTCAATTTGACCGACGAGCTTGACCGTTTCGTCGCTAAGAAAGTTAAGACCGGTCGTTACGAAAACGCCAGTGAGGTTGTGCGCGCTGGGTTGCGGACTTTGGAGCGCGAGGAACAGCAGTACGAAGCGAAGATTGCCGCGCTGAGAGCGGCTATTGACGCTGGCGACGCCAGCGGTATCGCCGAGGGCAACGTATTTGGGCGTGTCCGTAAGGCCCTTAAGCTTCCTGTGTCGCGGCGCTAGCCGTGGCTGCGTTTCGTTTTTCCCGGCATGCTGAGGCCGATTTGATGAGAATCGGCGATTACACCCTTCGCACATGGGGCAAAGATCAAGCCGCCCGTTACCTCGGCGAGCTTGAAGTTTGTTGCCAGACGCTGTCCGACAATCCGGCGTTAGGCCGACTCTGTGATGAGGTTCGCCCTGGCTTGCGTCGTCTGGAGCATGGCAAGCACGTCGTGTTTTACCGTCAGGAGCGCGGTGGCATTCTAATTTCTCGGATACTGCATCAGCGCATGCTGCCCGAACTTCACTCGATCGAAGATCAAAACGACGAGCCGTAGAGCATCCCGCCTCTTGCTTGGCCCCGGAAAACTTTGTCCGAGGTCGGGACAAAAGGAGCTCCGGGCTTGTTACTCAGGTTACTTTTTTCGGGCACTTTCGATGTCCATAGGAGAGACTGGAGGGCATTGGTGAGACGGATGCGACTGCTGAGACTGGGTCTTAAACGACAGAGAATGCGGGTTTTACGAATGAAGTGACAGAAAACAAGAGAGTTGCGAAAACTGGAGCAATATAATCCCCCCCTCTCCGCCAGAAAATATAAGTGGTTGATAATGCAGACTTTTTTTCGGGCGATTTTCCGTGTTACTTTTTCCGGCTGAATTTCACCATTCTGTTCACTGATGCGAGACTCTAAACATAGGAAAAAGCAGGACTTCCGATTCTCATATTTGGGGGTTCTAATCTGCCCTTCTCAGCACCACGGCAACCTGCAAAGAAATTACGAATTCTGACCATCGAGAAGTTTTTGTCTCTGTTGTGCCGCGCAAAGTCTAGTCGAAGTCGCCTCGGGCACTCAACGAACAGGACGGATGATCTTGTTCAGGATTGACGCAAAAGCGTCACTGCTTCCTCCATGAAAACTTGCCACGGATGCTGCGAACATTTCATCTTGCGTAACGAGGTCCCACGCAATCTCATAACCGGCTTCCATAGCCAGTTCTCGAATGAATTCACGTTGCGCTCGTCCGTTTCCCTCGCGAAAAGGATGCAAAGCGTTGATCTCGCCAAGGTAGTGAGCGGCGCGTTGGCAGAATCCAGCAGAATCGTTCCCTCGTAAATACTTCTCGCCGGCGAGTTGATGAAATAGCTTCTGCAATTCCGCTCGGATGTGCTCTGGTCGAGCGAAAAAGGAATTGCCCTTGGGGATCGGAACCGTGCGGAATTCCCCGGCCCAGGCGTATACGTCCTGGAAAACATACTTATGGATATGTCTCAAATGATCTGAGTCAAAGGATCCGCGAATCGGGCTTTCGTGAAGTTCGAGGAGTCGTGCGAAGAAATGGTCGCTTTCAAACTGGTTCAGACGATTTGCATCGCGAATGTCTGCAAGATTGCGGAGGACGGACGTATCCGGGTAGAGATAGGGATCACTCTGAATGTTGGCTTCTTGACTCAATGCCTGGAGTAGAGGCGTTTAACCGCAGCTGTCAATTTCTTCGCTTCAAGCCGGCCTTCGATGTATTCGTTCGCAAGCGCTACTACTTCTTTGCTAGGGGCCAAGTTCTCAAGGCGGAGCGTTGCTAGCACCTCGCGCACACTTCTTTCGCGTTTGGCACGCGAAGAAGCATTGAGACGCTTAGGAGGGGCGGTCGTGGCGCTCATCAGAGTCCTCTCTGAATACATCTATTTTACACCAGACCGTGTTCCAAGAGATGGCCGATTTCGCGGCCAAGCCCACTGCTAAATCGTGAAACCTACAACGTACTTTCGGGACAGGCCTCGTCCGAACGATTCTCTTCATGCATTATGAAGTGCTTCTCCGATACGGTCCTAAGCTAGCCCTAAGATCCGGTGCGGACCGCTTCGTAAGCTGACTTCCAGAAATCCTTGATCACATTCGGCGGATCAGCCGACTCAAACGTGCGCTCGGTCACAATGATCGCGGTCAAGCGCTCGTTTGGATCGTTCCACCACGAGGAGCCGAGCCCGCCGTTCCATCCGTAGCGGCCTGCACGCGTTGCGAGGCCATCGGGTTTGGTCAGCACCGATACACCAAATCCCCAGCCCGTGTTTTCTCCCTCTATTATTGGTGAGCTGTCATGCGTGACCGACTGAGACGTACCAAGAGTGGCAGGCGCTAGTCTCCCAAAGAAATTCGTGCTGAGACCTGCGGGCAAAAAAACACTGCGTTACGGCGGATACAAGGCACGCTCACCGGGTCAATCTCGAAAACGCGCGCGCCATTGGGTCGGGACCAACGGGCACAGTTCCTGCGTAGCGCCAAGGATCGCTTTTACGTTAGACTTTCACGCGCTTGATAAGCTTTGGCGAATTTCGGATCGGACGCTACTTTTTCCCCGAGAACAGAAGCGAATTGGAAAATATGAAAGTGGCGGAGCAGAACCGGAGCCACCGGAGATCGTTGATGCCTGTCCTCGGGATGAGAAACCCTCACGAAGCATGAGGACGGCGAGCTATGCGGCGGCGGTGCGGCTTTGTCGCCTCCGCTATCTGGGGGATGCTAACAGACGGCGGCGCGACTTCTTCAAGTACAACGATAAATAAGACTCGCCCCCCTTGTCTCCTCGGTTTCGTTTGAAGCCACTATCGAGGAGGCGTTCGACTGCTCGGCGGGAGTGTATCTGCAGGAGTGGGTCTGAACGAATGGCCGCTTCGTTCGAGAGGAGCCCGGGATTTTATCCGGAGAAAGCATGACATCAAAATATAAGAACAAACATCGCGCGCCACGAAAAGCCAAAATGGGTCCCCTGCTGGACCGAACTCCTGTCCCTGTCAGAGGACCCACCGCCTACACGTTCCAGCGACCGAACCCTGAGCTGAACGACGAGCTTCCAGAAACGGACTTCCTTGTTCGTCCGGGGACTCCTACAAGATGCGCGCTAGAACAAAGCGTTTATCGTGTATCGTGAGGTGGACATCGGATTTATGTTGAAATGCCGTAGTGCAATGCAGTCTTCAAACAAAACAGACGATCAAATATTGGGCTGTCTTCTGGGTGGTGCTCTCGGTGATGCATGGGGTGGACCTTGGGAGGGCCGCGTCGGTCCCAGCCACTTTAAGGTTCCTTCGGAGTCAAAAGTGTCCGACGACACTCAACTCACGCTGGCAACCTGCGAGTCAATCATCGAACGTGGCTGCGTTGATCCCGAAAGCCTCGCGTCCCACTTCCTTGAACGGTTCGTCCAGGGACGAATCTCCGGAATGGGGTCCAGCATACTCAAGGCAATGCGAGATCTGTCCGCAGGAGTACATTGGGCACTAGCTGGAAGCCGCGGGGAATACGCAGCCGGAAGCGGCGCGGCGATGCGAATTACCCCGCTGGCATTTCTATTGGATCCAACTCTCACCCTCAAGAGTATCCTCTCATTTCAATACAAGTGGACACGTCGTGGCCGCTGTTCCATTGGCACTGCACTACGCCCAGTACATTGCCGAAGAACCCCTCTCCGTTGTGCTCGCGCGACCTATTAGCGCCGGAGGCGACACGGACACAATCGCCTCACTCACCGGGCAACTTGCCGGCACCGTGGTTCGCGCGACGGGCGTGCCGCATGACCCTTTTTGGCGGTGTCGAAGGCAGCGAGGAGATCTTTCAGATTGCCAGACGGTTCGCGAAATTTGTTAGTGCGCGGGAAAAATGATGTCCTAGTTTCCTTATTTCGACCATCAGGAGGGCATAGTTCCGGCAGGTCGAGCCCGTTATCCGGTCATGCACGACAACTCCAAGAGCCAAGCGGCTTCGATGCCGCTGGTACCTATCGATACAATCCTTCTCACGACGCACTGCAAATGCGGTTGCGTTTAGTGCTACTATGTGTAACTATAGCTTCGTATGGTACATAGGCGATTCTGGCTGAAACTGCTCGAACGCGCATGGAAGGAGCGATCTGTCGTCTGGCTCGCTGGCGTGCGGCGGGTTGGAAAAACCTGCCTTTGTCAGGATCTCTCCGAAGTTGAATACTTCGACTGTGAACTCCCTCGGGTTCGCCGCATGATGCTTGATCCAGAGAGCTTTCTCGACGGTCTGGTCGGCAAGCGCATCGTGTTGGATGAAGTCCATAGGCTGCAGAACCCGTCCGAATTGCTCAAAATTGCAGCCGACCATCATTCAGGCACACACATTGTGGCGACTGGTTCTTCGACTCTGGGAGCTTCGAAAAAATTCAGAGACACGTTGGCGGGACGGAAGAGGGACCTCTGGCTGGCGCCGATGTGCCTTCTCGACATGGACGACGCGAACCAGACGGACCTAAAGCACCGTTTTCTGCGGGGCGGCCTTCCTCCCTTCTTTCTGCCGGAGAACCACCCAGAACGCGACTTTCAGGAGTGGATGGACGCTTACTGGGCTAAGGATATCCAGGAACTCTTCCGTCTGGAGAGGCGAGATTCGTTCCAGCGTTTCACCGAGCTGGTCATGGCACAAAGCGGTGGCATCT
>Ga0210384_10006593_pt1 | contig 12360 bp, 11 predicted proteins | sample IncBWH2MmetaG_FD_160574 | JGI IMG/M metagenome (GOLD analysis project Ga0210384, IMG submission 160574) | Forest soil microbial communities from Barre Woods Harvard Forest LTER site, Petersham, Massachusetts, United States - Inc-BW-H-2-M | ecosystem: Environmental > Terrestrial > Soil >... | reverse complement strand
TTCACCCGCCCGAAGGTTCCGGTCCAGACGCTCGGGGGCTACATGCCACCCCAGCAGCCCATGGCCCCGATGCAGGCACCGGCCCAATCCGCGCCGGTCGCGCCCGCGGCCGTCAACTGCCCGACCTGCGGCAAGCCGGCGACGTGGGTGGCCCAGTACAACCGCTACTACTGCTACACCGACCAGAAGTACGTCTGAGCCCCCCGCGATAGCCAGGTGGACCGCGTCGCCCCGGCCGGGGGGACGGGCAGGCGGAGCCCTATTGTAAGCCACCCGAATCCGCTCCGCGCGATGCGGGTCGGTTCGGACGAGATGCGCCGGATCCTGACGGAAGCTCGCGTCGTGGCCATCGTCGGCCTCTCCGACAAGCCCGAGCGGGACTCCCATGACATTGCTCGATACCTTCAGTCCATGGGGTACCGGATCATCCCGGTGAACCCGAGCGTTACCGAGGTCCTCGGAGAACGCTCCTACCCGTCGCTGTCGGCGATCCCCCAGGATCTCCGCGTGGATATCGTCGACATCTTCCGCCGCAGCGACCAAGTGTTGCCCATCGTTAACGAGTCCTTGGCCCGGGGTGTCGGAGCGATCTGGATGCAGCTCGGCGTGACGAACGCCGAGGCGGTGGGCGCGGCGGAACGCACCGGCGTCCCGCTGGTCGAGGACCGGTGCATCAAGATCGAACACCACCGGTTGGGGATCCCGGCTCGCGCCCCGGTTTCCACCCCCCGGCGGGAGTGAACCAGATGAGCGCCCCGGCCGCCTCCGCAGCCGCGCCATCGGGACCACGTCCGGCCGTGACCCCACCCCCCCGAGAAGGCGAGGTCGATGATCCTGCGTCCGTCCGCCGCGACTCGGTCCGGTCGGCCCGGTGGACGGCGCGAGCCTCCGCCAAGGTCCTCGGGGACGTCGATGTGGCGGTCGGCTCGGTGGATGGTCCCATGACCGTCGGGGGAAGGCTCATCGCCGACCGGTTCGCCATCGGCGCGGACTCCGAGGTCCTCGGAGAAGTGACGGTGCGCGAGGCGCTGACGATCACGGGCGAGTCGCGGTTCGGGGGCCCGGTTAGGGCGGGGGAGCTGAGGATCCACGGCCGTCTCCAGGCGGGGGGCCCGATCACGGTGGAGCGTAACCTCCTGCTCGTCGGACGCCTCGAAACCCCGGGCGACGTGACGGTCGGCGGAGACCTCTCGTTCGACGGGAGCCTCGCCTCACCGGGCTCGGTCCGGGCGCGCTCGGTCGAGGGCCGGCAGCGAGGTCGGGGTGAGGCCGGGAACTTGGTCGCCGAAGTGGTGCGGATCCGCCGCCCCGGCGGGTTCGGCCCCTCCAACGGGAGGTTCGACATCCTGCGGATCGAAGCCCGGGAGGTGCACCTGGAAGGCGTCCGATGCGAGTACCTGCGCGCCGAGCGTGTCCACCTCGGCCCGGGCTGCCACGTGGTCCGGCTTGACGGGAACCTCATCCAAAAGCACCGTTCGTCCTATGTAGGACCCGAGGCACCGTTCGAACGGCCCCGCGGGATGTTCCGGTAGCCGCTCTCCCGCCGCCCCGGGTCCCTTTATCCCTCTCGGCCGCGTCGGCCGCCGCCATGTCCCCCGAGGAGGCGGAATCCGTCGGGACGGCCTCGGCCGTCGAGGTCCAGCGCCGAGTCCTCGCGTACTGGGACCGCTCCGGGACACCGGGCCGCCTTAAGGAGGGACGAGCCGACGGGCCGGTCTTCCGGTTCACGGAGGGTCCGCCGACGGCGAACGGGGCGCCACACCTCGGTCACCTTGTCGCCCGCGCCCTAAAGGACGTTCAGCTTCGCTACCGACGGATGCGGGGCTACCATATCGTGAGCCCGATGGCCGGCTGGGATTGCCACGGACTCCCGGTCGAGCTCGAGATCGAGAAGAAGCACGGGCTGAAGTCGAAGAAGGAGATCGAAGCGTACGGCGTGGCCCGGTTCTGCGACGAATGCCGGTCGGGCGCCCTCGAGGTCGCCGCGGTCTGGCAGGAGATGAGCCGGCGGCTCGGTTACTGGCTCGACTACGACCACGCGTACTACACGATGAGCCCGAAGTACATCGAGAGCGTTTGGTGGGCCCTCAAGACCCTGTTCGATCGGGGGCTGCTCGAGAAAGGCCACTACGTCCTGCCGTACTGCCCGCGGTGCGAGACCCCGCTATCCTCGCATGAGGTGGCCCAAGGATACCGCGAGACGACCGACCCTTCGATCACCGTGCGGTTCCCCCTCGTCGAACCGCCGGACGGACGACCGGCGAGCCTGCTCGTCTGGACCACCACCCCCTGGACCCTGCCGTCGAACCTGCTCGTCGCCGCACGGCATGATCTCGAGTACGTCGCCGTTCCCGGGGAGGACGATGGCGACCTGTGGATTGCCGAGTCCGCCCTGTCCCGTTACTTTCCGGCCGGCACGCCGGTCCGGGCACGCCGCCGGGGCGCGGAGCTGAACGGATGGGCGTACCTGCCGCCATTTCCGTTCGCGGGGCCCGGGCCCGGCCGATATCGGGTGGTCCTCGATGAGATGGTCGACGCGGCCGAAGGGACCGGGTTCGTCCACATCGCCCCCAGCTTCGGGATCGAGGACCAGCGGATCGGCGCCCGCGAGGGGGTCGGGGTCTACGATCCGTTGGACGGCCGTGGCGTCTTCGCCACGTCGGTCCCTCCGGTCGCCGGGAAGGGCTTCAAGGCGGCCGACCCGCTCCTCGTCGCCGAGCTCGCCCATGCGGGTCGGTTGCATGCCTCCGGGAAGCTCCAGCACACCTACCCGTTCTGCTGGCGCTGCTCGAACCCCCTCATCTACCGGGCGATCGACTCCTGGTTCGTCCGGACGTCGCGCGTCGTCTCCGAGCTCGTCGCGAACAACCAGACGGTGGCCTGGAACCCCGCCCACCTCCGCGACGGCCGGTTCGGCAACTTCCTCGATGAGGCGAAGGACTGGGCGCTATCGAGGAACCGGTACTGGGGGACCCCACTGCCGATCTGGCTCTGCCCGGAGGGCCACGCGACGTGCGTAGGCAGCTTCTCCGAGCTCGAGCGGCTGAGCGGGGAGAAGCTACCGACCCCCCTCGATCCCCACCGGATGACCGTCGACCCGATCCGGCTATCGTGCGCCACGTGCGGCCAGCCCTCGAAGCGCGAACCGTACACGATCGATGGATGGTTCGACAGCGGCAGCGCGCCGTTCGCCCAGTTCCACTACCCGTTCGAGCCGGGACCGTTCGACCCGGCCGCTCCCCTCGATTACATCGCCGAGGGGCTCGACCAGACCCGGGGGTGGTTCTACACGCTCCTCGTGATCTCGACGACGCTGTTCCACCGGCCCGCGTACCGGGTCTGCCTCAGCAACGGGCTCGTCCTCGACGAGTCCGGCCAGAAGATGTCGAAGTCGCGGGGTAACGCCGTCGAACCGATGGGACTGCTCGAGCGGCTGGGCGGCGACGTCGTCCGTCTGGCTTTCTTCCTCGCCGACTACACCGAACCGATGAAAGTCTCGGACACCACGATCGCGCGGAACGGCGGTCGCCTCCCCCAAACGTTCCTCAACGTCCTCGAGTTCCACCGGCAGAACGCCCTCGCCGATCGGTTGCCGCCCTCGAGCGGCCCGCCCCGGCCGCGCGCCCTCCTCGACCGATGGCTCCTCTCCCGGCTCGACGCGACGATCGAGGAGGTCACCGCCTCGCTCGACGACTTCGAGCCCCGCCGGGGAGCGACGGCGCTGCGGGGGTTCGTCGACGACCTCTCGACCTGGTACCTCCGCCGCTCCCGGCCGAGGTTCTGGTCCGACGCCGATGCCCGCGACCGCCGCGACGCCCACGAGACGCTCGACTTCGCCCTGCGGAGCACGGCGCGGCTCCTCGCCCCCCTGGCCCCGTTCACCGGAGAGTTCGCCTACCAGACCCTCGTCGAGGGCGGGTTTTCGGTCGCCTCCCCGAGCGTCCATTCCCTGGATTGGCCGATCCCGGAGGGGCACCGCGACGCGGCGCTCGACTCCGGAATGGCCGAGCTGCGGAAGCTCGTCGAGGTGGGCCGGGAGCTCCGCCAGCGGGCCGGCGTCAAGTCGAGGGTACCGCTCGCCACGTTCCTCGTGGTCGGAGACGACGGTCCGGCGTTGGGGTCGGACGGCGACCGCCTGCTGGCGGAGGAGCTCAACGTTCGGCGGATCGAACGGCTCGCCGCCCCCCCACCGACCGGCTTCGACGACCAGGAGTGGGTCGTGCGCTTAGAGGGCGACCGACCGCGGGCCGCCCTCAGCCGCACCCCATCCCCCGAGCTCCGGCGCGAGGGGTGGAGGCGGGAGACGCTCCGGAGGCTCCAGCACCTCCGCAAGGAGCTCGCGCTCGGCTACACCGACCGGATCGAGATCGAGATCTACGGGACGGGCGAACTCTACGAGGCGCTGGCCGAAGGCCGGGAGCTCCTCGCTTCCGAGCTGCTCGCCGACCGCGCCGAGATCGTCGACGGCTACCCACCGGACGACCCGTCGGTCCATCGATGGGAGATCGACGGCGTTCCCCTCGCCGCGATCATGCGTCGGCGGTCGGCCCCGACTCCCTGAGACGGGTCGCCGGCGCCCCGGGACGGCCCTCGCCGAACACCTCGGCCTCGAAGCGGAGCACGTCGACCTCGGGGTCCTCCCACGCGTTCGGCGGAAGCCCGGCCTTCCGGCAGGTCTCCCGGAGGAACGTCTCGGCGTCCCAGTCGTACTCGGCGGCGACCTGGGGGAGCAACAGTCCGCTCGTCCCCCGCCCCTCGACGATGAGGCCGTCCCGACCGACCCGGACCGCGGCGAGGCGATCGGAGCGGCGCCCGCCCTCGATCGGCTCCGGTCGGGTCAGGATCGACACTTCGACCGTCAGGTGATCGAGCTCCTCCAGGCGGACCGTACGGAAGCGGGGGTCCTCCGTCGCCGCGGCGAAGGCGGCGCGGGCGATCGCCGTCCCGAGCGGGAGGACCGGGAGCGGGAACCCGATGCAACCCCGAAGTTCGCCCCTGGGCCAGCGCTTGAGGGTGACGAACACGCCGCGCCGCTCCCGGAACACCGGCGGCCGGGGGCCGTCCTCCTTAGGGTCGTCGGACTCGGGGGAGGTGCCGTTGGCGAGATGGTGGGCGAGCGCTTCGCGGGCCCGGGCGACGGCGGCGGAACCCTCCTCGTCCGTCACCATCGGCCGACGATGCGCCGGGGCGGCATAGCGCCCTCGGGGGAGCCCGCCGAAGCCCGCGAGGCTTTATACGGAAAGGGAAGTGGCGCGGGCCACCCATGCCGTTCCCCGAGGCCGTCAACCGGCTCCTTCTCAAGAAGATCTGCATGAACTGCTCGGCGCGGAACCCGCCGAAGGCGGTTCAATGCCGGAAATGCGGCTACCACGGCCTCCGCCCCAAATCGAAGGAGCGGGCGGGGAAGACCCAGTAGGGTCGGGCCGTCGGGCCCCGCTATCGCGGGGACGGTTCGGAGTGCCGGCCGAGGCTCACGAGGTGTCTCACCTGCTTTTCCCGGGCCATGGCGAGGCGCTTGCGGACGAGGAACGACAGGTTGCGACGCCCGTCCCGCCAGCTCGAGAGCTTCGGAGCCCCCCAACGCTCGGCGTACCGGATCGGGACCTCCCGCATCCGAAGCTCGTGGGCGAGCACCTCGATCTTGAACTCCTCGCTGAACGGCATCCCCTCCTGGGTCAGGGCGACCTTGTCGAGGACGGTGCGCCGGAACACCCACATGCCGCTCTGGCTGTCCCGGATCGTCCGGCCCGGGGCATCCTTCAGGTAGGACGCGTAGGCGATCTGCACGAACCGGTTGAGGACCCAGTTGCCGATCCGGTGCTCCGTCGTCATCGCCTTCCGGTCGAGGTAGGCGAGCCGGTTGCACGTGATGAAATCGAGCGGTTCGTCGAGCAGCATCCGCACCAGCTTCGGGACGTCCTCCACGGGGTAAGTGGCGTCGCCGTCCAGCGTGGCGATGACCTCGCCGTTCGCCTCGCCGAACCCGGTCAGGTAGGCCCGCCCGTACCCCTTTCGGCGTTCGACGACGACCCGCGCCCCGGCCTTCCGGGCGATCTCGCTCGTGCCGTCGGTCGACGCCCCGTCGACGACGATCATCTCCCAGTCGATCGGGTCCCGCGCGAAGAGGGTCCGGTTCGCCTCTTCCGTCGTGGCGCGGAACGAATCGAGGACGTGCCCGATGGAGGCGGCCTCGTTCAGGGTGGGGACGACGAGCGAGCCACGCATGTCCGTAAGGGAGGGCATCGCTCGCTTAAGCCTGCTCATTTCTTTGCGCACCGGGGCCCGGGAGGAGCGCCGGCGGTGGGAACGGACCGTAACGGCCGCCGGTACGGCAGCTTCCCGACGACCGCGGACGTGGGCATCTTCGGCTCCGCCCGGAGCCCCGAGGCCCTGTTCGAGGCCCTCGCCCTCGCGTTGTTCGCGCTGATGACCGACCGGCGCGCCGTTCGGCCGACCGAAGAACGGACGGTCCGGGCGTCCGGCGGGGACCTCCCATCCCTCGTGGTCGGATTCCTCAGCGAGCTCGTCGTCCTTCACGACACCGAGGGATTCCTCGTCCGGGACCTCCGGGTCCGACTCCGTGGGTCCCCCCCGACCTCGCTGGAGGCGGTCGTCCGCGGGGAGCCGTTCGACGCGGCCCGCCACGCGCGCCACGTCGAGGTGAAGGCGGTGACCCTCCACCGGCTCGAGATCCGCCTCGATCCTCCCCGGGCCCGGGTGATCCTCGATATCTAGACCGGCGGGACCGTCGGGGAGGTCGGCCTATGGCATCGCAGCTTCGATGGCGGTGACGCCGGCGCCCGGATGCGCCAGCCGCCCGGCCTTCGCGAGGATCCGGTCGAGCGCCGCGAACGCCGCGAGGAGGTCCGGCCAGCCGGCGATCCCCATGTGGCCGATCCGGAAGATCTTGCCTTTCAGCGACCCCTGGCCTCCCTGGACCGCGACGTTGTACTGGTCGAGCAGCGCCTTGCGGAGCTGCGCATCGTCCATTCCGTCGGGGTTGCGGATCGCGGTCACGGTGTCGGAGGCGAACTTCGGGTCGGGGAACAGGCTCATCCCCGTCGCCGCGACCGCCGATCGCGTCGCCTGGGCGAGCTGGTGGGTGCGCGCGAGACGGGTCTCGAGGCCCTCCTCCTTCAGGAGGAGCAGCGCCTCTCGGAGGGCAAGGAACAGGGGGACCGCCGGCGTCCAGGGCGTGTCGTTCTTCTCGAGCGCCTTGGCGTGCTCGACGAGATCCAAGTAGAACGTGCCGGGCCTGAGCTCCTTCACCGCCCGCTCCGAGAGGTGGACCATGGCGAGCCCGGCCGGCGCGGCGAGGCCCTTCTGGCTGCCCGCGACGAGGGCGTCGATCCCCCAGCTCTCGATCGGGCAGGAGATCCCGGCGACGGCCGAGATGCCGTCGACCAGGAACAGCGCCCCGGACCTGCGGACCGCCGGCGCCAGCTGGGCGAGGTCGTTCTGGAGGCCCACGCTCGTCTCGTTGTGGACGACGCAGACGGCCCGGACGTCGCCTTTCTCGAGCTCCGCCTTCGCCGCTTCGACGGGGATGTGCTGGCCCCAAGGCGCGGTGAGTGTGGTCACCGGGTCCCCGTACTTTCGGACGATCTTATCGGAGCGCTCCCCGAAGTTGCCGTTCGTGAGGACGAGGGTCCGCTCCCCCCTTCGGACCAGCGACGAATAGACGGCCTCGAGCCCGGAGCTCCCGCTGCCCGTGAGGACCACCTGGGTCCCCTTCGCCCCGAACATCACCGGGAGCATCTCGCGGATCTCGGCGACGACGCCGTGGAAGTAGTCGCCGCGGTGGTTGAGCGACGACATGCTCATCGCCCGCAGCACGCGGGGATGGATCCGAACGGGTCCGGCGATCAGGAACGTCGCGGTCTCGGGGTCGAACGTCATGCGGGTTTTCCTCCAACTTCCGGGTTGACCAGCGAAAGGAGGGGCTCTCCGGAGAGCGCCCGGAGGACCTCGTCGACGACCTGGGCGCCGGCCCGCGCCTGCGCCTCGTGGGTGGACGCGCCGATGTGCGGGGTCGCGACGACGCGCGGATGGTTCAGGAGCGCCGGGCGCTTCGGCGGCTCGACCTCGAAGACATCGAGCGCGGCCCCTCCCACCTGGCCGCTGACGAGCGCCGCCTCCAGGGCCGCCTCGTCGATCAGCGAGCCCCGGGCGACGTTGACGACGAAGGCGCCCCGCTTCATCCGGGCGATCCGGTCGGCTCCCAGCAGATGGTGGTTCTCCGGCGTCGCGGCGGCGTGCAGGCTGACGATATCGCTACTGGCCAGGAGCTCGTCCAACGGGCACATCCGGGTCCCGTCGGTCGACGTCGGGACGAACGGGTCGTAGGCGAGCCTCGTGACGCCGAACGGGCGCAGGCGCCGGGCGACCTCGCGGGCGATCCGGCCGTAGCCGACGAACCCGACGCTCCGTCCGGCGAGCTCGCCGCGGTTCTGGCCGCGGACCCACTCGCCGGATTTCGTCGCTTGGACCTGGGGAGCGAGGTCGCGAACGAGCATGAGATAGAAGGCGATCGTCAGCTCCGCCACGCTCGCCGTCGCGGCCGTCGGCGCGTTCACGACCCGGACCCCTCGGGCGGTCGCCGCCTTCAGATCGACGTTGTCGACGCCGACGCCGGCGCGGGCCACGAGGGTCAGCCGGGGGGCGCGGCCGAGCATCTCGCCGGTCACCTTCGTGCGGCTGCGGACGATCAGCGCCCAGGCGTCGGGGAGCGCCGGGTTCAGCGCGTCGGCCCCCGCCGTGGCATCGACGACGCGGCACGGGCCCGCCGAGAGGCGCGTCACCGCCGAGGCGTCGATCGGGTCCGCGACGACGACGAGCGGCAGCGCGTCGGGCACGTCGCGAGGACCGGAGCCGGCTTGAAAACGCTTGCCCCGGCCGGAGGCGTCGCAGGGGACGGGGAAGGCCGGCGCGCCGCCGCTTCGCCTCAGGGGACCTTGGGCACGGGGACCCGGTCGAGCGCCTGCTGGACGATCTGCGCCCCGCGGACGCCGCGGATCCAGGGCTCGGGTTTGACGAGGACGCGATGGGCGAGCGCCGGTATCCCGAGCGAGCGCATGTCGTCCGGGACGACGTAGTCCCGGCCCTCGACGAGGGCGCGGGCCCTCGACAGCTTCAGCAACGCCAGGGAGCCCCGGGGAGACGCCCCCACGTCGACCCGCGGATCGTTGCGCGTCGCCGCGACGACATCGACGGCATACGCCTCGAGGGCGGGGTCGACCTCCACCTCCTCGGCCGCCCGCTGGATCCCCCGGAACTGCTCCAGATCGAGGACCGCCGGGATCGTCACCTCGTCCTGTTTCCGGAGCCGCCGTCGCGCCAGGATCGTGCGCTCCTCGTCGCGCGTCGGGTATCCGACGGACAAGCGCATCAGGAACCGGTCGACCTGGGCCTCCGGCAGCGGGTACGTCCCCTCGAGCTCGAGCGGGTTCTGCGTCGCCAGCACGAGGAACGGACGCTCGAGCGGGTACGTGCCCCGCTCGCTCGTCACCTGGAACTCCTGCATCGCCTCGAGCAGGGCAGACTGGACCTTCGGGGGGGCGCGGTTGATCTCGTCGGCGAGCAGGAGGTGCGTGAACAACGGTCCCGGTCGGAAGGTGAACTCGCCGTTCTTCGCATCGTACATCTCCCCGCCCGTGATGTCGTGGGGGAGGAGGTCCGCAGTGAACTGCAACCGGTGGAACGTCAGACCGAGCGCCGCCGCGAACGAGCGCGCCATCAGGGTCTTCCCGAGACCGGGGAGGTCCTCGAGCAGCAGGTGGCCGTCCGCGACGAGCCCGACCGTGACCTGGTCGAGGGCGGCGTCGCGGCCGACCACGGCCGCGTGGACCGCCTCCCGTACCTGCCCGAGCAGGGCGCGGGCCTCGGCGCCGTTCAATCGGATCCCTCTGGAGGCCGTCCAGCCCGGACCGGTATAAGTACCGGACCCGCGGGGCCCTCGGGGAACCCGGATATCCCCCGGCCGTAACGGTTGCGCTTCCCAGGTGGCCGCGCGGCCCTCTCGGCGTCCTGACCCCGGCCGGGGCTGTCGGGCACCGGGGTTGTCCTCACGTCATCCCAACGGACGACCCGTCCGTGTGCGGTCAAGAGGGACCCTTCGTCGGTGCTCGGACGGGACCAGGCGGCCCCGTCGGGGACGGATGGGTGGGTCGCCTCAAAGCGCTGACGCCTCCGGCGGGGAGACCGGCTCGGCCCGGGTGAGGAGGAAGGCGAGGTAGAGGAACACCCCGATGGCGAGCAGGGCGGCGGCCCCGATCTGCTCGCTCGCGGCGGGCAACAGCAGCCCGCTGGCGAGCGCCACCGCCGTCGCCACCGCCGGGAGCGCCAGCCCGGCGGCCGCCCCGGGGGCGCCGGAGCGTTCCGGGGCGACCGTCGTCGCCCAGAACAGGAAGGCCACGCCCGCCGCCCCCGCGAGGAGACCGGAGAGCGGACTCACCTGGGCCGCGACGGCGGCGATCACGAGGGCTAGGCCCGCGAGCCCCCAGGAGAACGCCTTCGAGATGCCCCGGGGCCGGTAGGCGAGGAAGACCGCCACCCCCAGGAGGATCCCGACGGTGGTCGCTCCGAGGAGCGGGCTCGCCCGGTTCAGCGCCCCCAAGGCGACCCCGAGGATCCAGATCCCGGCCGACCCGGCCGCCCGGTCCCGGCCCCGCGGCGCCCTACCGGCCGAGACGGTGACGGCGTTCACCGATTCCTCCGGAGCACCGGACGGGCGAGGAAGTCGACGAGGGGGGCGAGCGACCAGTAATCCTCCCACTCGATGACGGACGCCTCCCGCCAACCTTCGCCGACCCGCGCTCGGCGCACGAGCCGCAAGAGCCGGGTCGCGAGCGCCGCCTCCCCGTGATCGTCCGTCGGGCTCGGCGGGAAGAGGGGGAGCGGCGACGGGGAGAGGACGAAAGCGGGAAACCCTCGGCGGCGCAGATGCGGGAGGACGAGGAGACCCTCCTCGTCGGCGAGCGACGAGATGAGGAGCGTCGTCACCCCGGGGGGAAAGTAGCGGCGCATGGAGACCCCGAGGCGCTCGGCCGGACCCGGCGTGACGGCGATCTCGGCCCGCTGCAGCGCGACCTGGAGCCGGTACTGCTGGACCCGACCCGAGCCGAGCGGAACGGCGGTGAGGAACTCCTCGTAGAGGCCGAGGCCGACCCGGGCCTTCTGCGCCAGGAACCCCGAGGCGATCCCCAGCGCCGCGGCGCGGGAGACGGCCAGGAGCTGGCGGTCCTTTTCGGGCCCCAGGGAGGTCGGCCGGAGGTCGAGGAGGATGACGAGGTCGCCGGTCCGTTCCAGGTGGTAGTCGTTGGCGAGCAATCGCCCCGATCGGGCGGTGGCCCACCAGTTGATCTGCCGGTAGGTGTCCGACGGCGCCGCCGTGCGGACCGCGAAGAACTCCCCCGCCGACCCGATCGCCCGCGATCGGATCTCGCCGGGGGCGCTCGTCGTGCGTTCGAGACGGCTTCGGCCGACGTTCGTCACCTCGGGGGGAAATCGTTCGACCCGGAGAGCGTCCCCGGAGAGCGAAACCGGGATCTCGAGAAGGGCCAACGGATCGACCCACAGGACGTCGGGGCGGGGGACGATCAGCAGGCAGGGGTAGGGGGCTCGGTATCGTGCAACGAATCGGATCTCGGTATCGCGCACCTCGAGCTCGGGGGGCGCCACCTCGACCAGCGGCTCGATCGTGTAGAACCGCACCTCCACGCGGCGTGCATCGATCGCGCCCTCGACCTCGATCGTTCCCCGCAGCACCACTTCGGCTCCCGCTCCGTCGGCCGCCCAGGTGAGCCGGGCGCGCAGCGCCTCCCCCGGAGCCATGACGAGGCCGCTGACCGGCGCGAGCAGGAGCGGGAGCGCCGCGAACAGCGGCACGGGCGAACGGGCCCAGAACGCGGCGACGACGAGGATCGCGCCCGCGCCGTACAGCAAGAAGGCGAGCGGGCGCCAGAGCCGGCGACGGACCGTCGGGGGGGTTGCCGAGCTCACGTCTCACGCTCCAACCGGGAGAGGCGCCGGTCGGCCCAGGCGTGGAACGCCGAACGCGACCCCGTGAGCAGGGTCTGTTCTTCCTCGGGGGTCACGGGGGCCAGCTCTCGCTCTCGGAGGCTCCGTTCCAACGTGGCAATCATCTGGATGAGCTTCTGACGGCCGATCGACCCGGAGCGGAACGCCTCCCGCAGCCCGACGACCGGGTCGCCGATCGGGGGCACGACCGGCGCGCGGGCGAACCGCACCCGCTCGGCCATCAGCAGACCGACGTAAGCGCCGGCCGCCAACGCCGCCACGCCCCCCGCCGGGACCGCGACGGCGAGGTTCGGCCCGGCCCAGAAGGCGCCGACCAGCCCG
>Ga0210384_10006592_pt1 | contig 12360 bp, 6 predicted proteins | sample IncBWH2MmetaG_FD_160574 | JGI IMG/M metagenome (GOLD analysis project Ga0210384, IMG submission 160574) | Forest soil microbial communities from Barre Woods Harvard Forest LTER site, Petersham, Massachusetts, United States - Inc-BW-H-2-M | ecosystem: Environmental > Terrestrial > Soil >... | reverse complement strand
GCTCATGCGGCGTGGATCCTGTGTCAGGCGGTACAACCATTCAAGCGCGGAGCGCTGCATCCACAGCGGGGCGCGCTTTTCGGCGCCGGTAAGAAAATTGAGAGCGGCGCCCACGCACAGCGCCAGGCCGCGCGCTTTGCCGCGCGCGCCCAGCATGCGGGCGAGCGCCTCCTGCTGCGGCGAGCCCACCGCGAGAAAGCAAAAGCGAAAGGGGCTCGCGGCTTCGATGAACTCAAGGCAGCGCTCGACGGCGTCAGGGTCGGTGATGAACCCCAGCGGCGGGTTGTGATGGCGTACGTTGGAAAGCCGAAAGCGCGCCGCGATCGCGGCACTCTGCTCAGCACTCCCGCCGATGAACACGATCCGATCCGGGGATTCCGCGCGCTGGGCTAGGAGGGCGAGCGTGAGATCTGAGCCCGGGCACACCGGTACGCGTACGCCCTTCAGGATGCGTATCAGGGGGGCGGCAACCCGACTGTCCAGAAGGACGTAGGTCGCGTCCTGGTAGCAGGCGCGAAACCCCGCGTCCTCGTGGTAGCGGACCAGGTGATCGACATTGGGCGTGACCACGTAGCCGTACCGGTCCTGCCCGAAGCGCGCCGCTTCCGCGGCGAAGCTCGCCAGGTCGAAGGTGTCAAACTCGTGAACGACTTCGTGAACCGGGGCGTTGAGCATGTTGGACGCAGGCACCGAATTTACGAAGGTAACATACGGGGAGAACGCCGCTGCCGCGCCCGCGGGCAGCGGCCCCACCAGGCGGCGCTCTGGCTCGCGCGCCGGAATTGCCCGATTGGTTGCGGACGTCCAGAATGCCGGCCGTGAAAGAACCATCGGGGGGCGGCGACCCACAGATGCCGCGCGAACCGGCGCGCCCGTCACCGGCGCCAGCGGCATTGCCACGCCGGCTTCCCGCCACCACCGACTCATCGCGCGAGGCGATGCTCACCCGGCAGCAGCGCCTGCGCGATGACGGGTACGAAATCGAGCAGATTGCAGGTCGCGGCCCCGAGATCGAGCCGGAGCGGCTTGCCGGCAGTATCGAAGGCTTCGTCGGCTTCGCCCGCGTGCCTCTGGGTGTCGCCGGCCCCGTCAGGATCGACGGCGCGGCCGCCGCAGGAGACTTTTTCGTGCCGCTCGCCACCAGCGAGGGCACCCTGATCGCCTCATTCCAGCACGCGTTCAACGCCATCAACCGTTGCGGCGGCGCGCGCGCGCTGTGCAGCCGCGAGCAGGTCGGCCGCGCGCCGTGTTTCGAGTTCAAGAGCCTGGCGGAGGCGGGCGAGTTCGCGCGCTGGCTGCCGACGCTTGTTCCGGCGCTACAGGAGACCACCGCGGCAGCCTCGCGGCACTGCCGCCTGCTCGAAGCGCGTACCAGCATCATCGGCAACACCGTCTACGTCGTCCTCGAGTTCGCCACCGGCGACGCGGCCGGACAGAACATGGTGACGAAAGCGGCCGAGGCGATCTGCCAGCGCGCGTTGGCGCAGACCCCGGTCAGCCCGCGCTCGTGGCTCCTCGAATCGATGCTCTCGGGCGATAAGCGTGCCACGGCACAGTCATTCCGCGCGGCGCGCGGGCGTAACGCGAGCGCGGAGGTGCTGCTGCCTGCCAAGCAGATCGAGCGCTACTGGCGCACCGATGCCGACAGCATGGCGCGTGGCTGGCATCAGGCGGTGAATGGCGCCGCGCAGGCCGGCACCATCGGCCTGCAGGGTAACGTTGCGAACGCCATCGCCGCGCTCTTCATCGCGTGCGGCCAGGATGCGGCGTGCGTCGTCGAGGCGACTACGGCGCTGACGCGTGTCGAGAGCCTGCCGGGCGGCGACGCCTACGTGTCGGTGACCCTGCCGAATCTCATCGTCGGCACCGTCGGCGGCGGTACGTATCTGCCCACGGCGCAGGAGTGTCTGGCGATGCTCGGCTGCGCCGGCGATGGCAAGGCGAGCAAGTTCGCGGAGATCTGCGCAGTCGTTGCACTCGCCGGGGAGTTGGCGATTTCCGGCGCGATGGCGAGCGGCAATTTCGCGAGCGCGCATGCGGCCGGCGGCCGTCGGGGGCACAGCAGCGGCGGCGGCGCGGCGTGAGCGGCAACCGCAAGCCCATCCGCGCCTTCCTGCTCCGACGCGTCTTTCCGCCCATCGCGCTGTGGATCTATCGCCGCTGGGGCGGCTCGTGGCGGTATGTAACCGAGAACGAGGAGATGCTCACGCGCCTCCTGCGGGGTGCGCGGCCGGTCGTCGGCGCGTTCCTGCACGGGCGCACCTTTCAGCTGCTGTACTACTTCAGTCGCCCGGAGCACGGTCGCTGGATCCTCATGTGTTCACAGAGCCGCGACGGGGACTTCATGGCGCAGGTTGAGGAGGGGCTCGGCTTTCGGGTGGCGCGCGGCTCATCCGGCAAGGGTGGGGCGCGTGCCCTGGTGCAGATGATCAAGGGGCAACGCGAGGACCCGGGCCTGGGTTCGTGTCTCGCCATTGATGGTTCGCGCGGACCGCGTGGCATCGCGCAGTTCGGCACCCTGACACTCGCGCAAAAGACCGGTGGCGTGCTGGTGCCCGTGGCGGCATCGACCGCAGACGCCTGGATCTGCGGCAGGTGTTGGGACCGGAACGTGATGCCCAAGCCGTACGCCCGGATCCGCATCCTGATCGGGGAGCCGATCGAAGTTGCGCCGGGGCTCGATGCGGCGGCGCTTGAAGCTAAGCGCGCGCTGCTCGAGCAGCGCCTGCTCGCGATGCACGCTGAACTTGATGCGCGCACGGGCTTCAGCGACTCGCAGCCGTTGCGCGCGCCGGACGTCGGCGGTCCGCCGCTGGTTCCCGATAGCCCCTTGACGTAACGTCCGGGCCACTGCGCCGCGACTCCACCTGCCAGGCTCCCGCGATCAGCGGGGAAAATTGTGTTACCAGCTGGCGACATCGTGCTGCGGCGCGGTGTCTCCCGCCTGCGACGTGTTGCGCGATGTGACGCAAGCGACTATTTATACGGCGCTCGGGTCGTACTATTCAGAATGATTCTGTAGGCAAATCCGCCGCAAGGCGGAGACGCAAAGCCTCCGGTCTCAAGTTGCAAGCTTGAGATAGCGGGGTTGCCGGCGAGTGCTTTCAAGCGTGCTCGTTGTCATCCGCTCTCTCTGTGCTTCTGTCGACCTGACATCGGAAAAATTATTCGCGCTTCGGAAAAACGAGGCGCCGCCGGTCGACGGAAGTAGGGAGCATTGAACAGAACCTTTAATTCGCGCCGCGGGCGGGTGGTCTTTAATTTCGCGGCCAGTGTGCTGGCACTTGTGGCCTTGAGCGCCTGCAACGTCGTCGGTGTCTCGCACTCGGGCACCAGCGCGACGCAGCCGACGGCCGCAACGTCGCCAACATCTCCGCAGGTGCCGATGGCACCGACTATCGCCGGCGCACCGCCGACCATCGCGGCAGCCGGCAGTCACTACATGTTCCAGCCCAGCGCCTCCGATCCTTCGGGCGCTGGCGCTATGGTTTTCTCCATCGCCAACCTGCCCGCGTGGGGGAAATTCAATTCCGGGACCGGCAGTCTGAGCGGCACCCCGACGATGGCCAACGTCGGAACCTCCGCCGGGATTGTGATCAGCGTAAGCAACGGCTCGGCGACTGCCGCATTGACCCCGTTTGCAATCACGGTAACCGCGGCGACGCCTCCACCTCTGCCTACGATCTCCGGGACGCCACCGACCAGGGTCACGGCCGGCACCGCGTACACGTTTCAGCCGACAGCGTCGAGCCCAAGCGGCGGGACGCTGACCTTCTCGATCAGCGGCAAGCCCTCGTGGGCGACATTCAATAGTGGGACCGGCAGCCTGAGCGGTACACCGGCCGCGGCCAACGCAGGGACCTCCACGGGCATCGTGATCACCGTGAGCAACGGCACGGCGTCCGCGTCGCTGCCAGCCTTCGCGATCACCGTCTCCTCGGCCGCGACGCTGAGCATCTCCGGCAAGCCGTCTACCCAGGCGGTGACCGGAAGCCAGTACACGTTTCAGCCGAGCGCATCCAACCCGGCGGGTGGGACTCTCACCTTTGCCATTTCCGGCAAGCCCGCGTGGAGTTCGTTCAACACCCTGACCGGACAACTGACTGGCAAGCCAGCCGCCGCCAACCTCGGTACCTACCCGGGTATCGTGATCAGCGTGAGCAACGGCGCGACGTCCGCGTCGCTGCCAGCGTTTGCCATCACGGTGGTGTCGTCCGCACCCCCAACGCCTCCGACCATCTCCGGCACGCCGGCCACCACCGCCACCCCCGGTAAGCCCTACGCATTTCAGCCGAGCGCCGCCGAGCCCGCCGGCGCAGGTCTCCTGGTGTTCTCCATCTCCGGGCGGCCGGCCTGGGCCACGTTCAGTACCGCCACGGGGCTTCTTAGCGGCACTCCGACCGCGGCGAGCGTCGGGACCTATCCGGGAATCGTCATCAGCGTGAGCGACGGCCAGGCTTCCGCGTCCTTGCCCGCCTTCACGATCACGGTCGCCTCTGCAGGACCTCCGACCATCTCCGGCAGCCCGCCGACCACGGTAGTCGCGGGTAAGCCCTACTCATTTCAGCCGAGCGCGACGGCGCCCGCCGGCGCGGGTCCCCTGGTGTTCTCCATCACGGGTCAACCGTCCTGGGCCACATTCAGCACGACCTCGGGACTCCTTAGCGGAACACCGACAGGCGCGAATGTCGGGACGTCCTCCGGAATCGTGATCAGCGTGAGCGACGGTCAGGCCAGCGCCTCACTGCCCGCGTTCTCGATCCAGGTGACGGCGGCGGTGGTCAACCCGACGGTGACACTGAGTGCCAGCCCCAGCAGTGTCGCCAGCGGTTCGGCCTCGACTCTGAACTGGTCATCGAGCAATGCGACCAGCTGTATGGCCTCAGGCAACTGGTCCGGGAGCATGGGCACCAGCGGCAATAAGAGCACCGGTGCGCTGGGCAACACCGCGACCTACACGCTCACCTGCAGTGGTGCCGCCGGCACAACCCCGGCCTCGCAGACCGCGAAGGTCGCGGTGGTGGCCTCCGGTTCCCTCGCGATCACCTCGCCTGCAACGCTGCCCAACGCGACCAACGGTGGCGGCTACTTCTACCTGATGCAGGCCAGCGGCGGGACCCCGCCGTACAGGTGGTCATTGAACTCGCATACGGGATCGACCGGATGGGTAACTACGTCGGACGGTTGGATTGAGGGAGCGCCTACAAGCAACGAGACCGATTCGCTGGTGATCAAGGTCACGGACTCCGCGAACAACTCCGTACAGGGCACGTTCTCGGTGGCGGTGAACCAGAACCTGGCGGTGATGAACCAGAACTTCGTCGCCGGTGGGATTTCGTTGCCACCCGCGATCGCAGGCAATGCCTACGGCCATACGCTGCAGGCGGCTGGCGGCGCCAGCTCCTACGCGTGGAGAGTCGCTTCCGGCTCGCTGCCCTCCGGGCTAACTGTGTCCCCGGCTGGTGTCATCACGGGCACCCCGTTGGATGCGGGCAACGTCGCCGGGATTGTGTTTGAAGTCAGCGATAGCGCCGGCAACAGCGCAACCGCCACGGCCTCAATGGCGGTCGGCCCCGCCAACACGGTAGCGCGGCCCTCCTACAACACCGGCAATGGTTACTTTGTTTACAACGGTAAGCTCTACGATCCGAACGGGCATGAATTCCGCTTCCGCGGCGTCGACAGAAATCACTATGATTCGAACTCTTCGGCCGCTATTGCCAAAAGCGGGGCCAACACGGTCAGAATCTTCGTCGACACGAACTACGGCCAAACCCCCGCCGGGCTCGCCAACATTGTGCAGACGGAGCATATCGACCAGAAAGAGCTGCCGATTGTCACCTCGCCGGTGATCGGCAACGGCACCCTGACAAGCTGCAGCAGCAGCACCGGGGTACTGACCTCGGTCGTGGCGAATTGGGTGTCGACCGCCTCCAGCTGGACGCCGCTCGACAAGGCGATGATTGTCAACATCGCGAATGAGTGGGGGCCGTCCAACAGCACGATCTGGCGGGATTCATACATCAGTGCGATTTCCCTGATGCGTGCTGCTGGCTACACCGGTCCGCTGATGATCGACACAGGTGGATGCGGGCAGGACGTCAACGACCTGATCAATTACTCCGCCGCTGTATTCAACAGCGATCCACAGAGGAACGTGATCTTCGCGTTCCACTTCTATGGCCTGGGTGAAGGACCGCCGTACTCAACAGTGGCGCAGATGAAGTCCATCTTCTCGCAACTGGGCGCACTGAGCGCTTCACAGGGCATGGTATTTGCCATCACCGAGTTCGGCCCGGGCAGAGACATCGGCCCGAGCCCGACGATGGTCACTCCCGGTGAAGTCATCACCGCGGCGGAAGCCAACGGCCTGGGGTGGGCGGCGTGGGCGTGGGACGACAATGATCTTGGAAGCTGCGCTGCCGACAACAACTGGTTCAGCATGACTTACTCCTGCGGCAACTACACCGCACCTTCGAGCCTGACGCAATACGGGCTGGATGTGACGCTGAACCCTGTCTATGGGTTGATAGCACTCGCACGTCCGGCGTCAGCCTTCCTGGGCAACTAAAACCACAGGCGCGCATCACCCAGGCTACGGCTGAGACGCCTGGCTGCGAACCGCGCTCCGTAGGCGAAGCGAGCGAGGGGGCCGAAGCAGTTGGCGGACGCCAGGCCGACGATATGCAAGCCCGGAACCGACGCCTCGAAGTCCGTCGTGAGTACGGGCGTGTCGGCCACGCTGCGCAGGCTTTGTCGCAGCCGCTCGTCCAGGAACCGCAGTCGTTGCAGCTCGACACGGTAGCCGGTGGCGGCGATCACGTGGTCGACGACCAGGGTGGACTCTCCGTCGCCCTTGCGGGCCCAGGTCAGGTGGACGTGGCGGTCGCGCACCACGACTCGCGTGAGTTCCGCGCCCAGGTGCATGGGTACGCGACCGACCACTTTTTCCTTGACGAACCAGCCGGGTGCCGGTCCCAGGTGATTGCGCACGGCGCGCAGGCGCAGCTGCAGTGGCAGGGCGTGAAACAGCAGGGGCGCATCAGTGCAGAAGCGCGAACGCCACCCCAGACCAAGCCCGGAGCGCGGGTTAAGCGCACGCTGCAACCAGGGGCGCGGCTCAACTGGGGGCGAATGAAAGAGTATGGCAGCGCGCCGCGCAACTAGATGCACAGCGGCGCCGGCTTCATGCATGAGCGCTGCGAGGTCGACAGCCGAAGCGCCGGCGCCAACTACGGCAACGCTGCGGCCGCGAAATGTTCCCATGTCGTGGTGCTGCGAGCTGTGGCTGACATGGTCCGGTCCCAGGCCCGACAGCGCAGGTGGCACATAGCCGAAGTGTACAATGCCAACGGCCAGCACCACCCTCCTTGCACTCAGCGCCTGCCCGTCAACAGTCTGCAGCGCAAAACCGTCGCTCGTCCGTTCGAGCCGCGTAATGTCCGTTTCCTCGAGAGTTGGCACCAGCCGTCTCTGGAACTCCAGTCCGTACTGGATGAAGGTCTCGATGGGTATCGGGTAGCCCACGTCCTGGTAGTGCAGGCCGCGTGCGGCGCAATAGGCGGCAAGCGTGAGCGAGCCCTCAGGATCGTAGAGATTTGAGGCAAACCCTTCGGATTTCAGGCACATTCCCGCTGGCATGCAGTTGCGCCAGCTGTGCATTGCACTACCAAAAATGCGAAACGGGACACCCATGCTGCTCAGGTGCGCCGCGAGCGACAGGCCGTAAGGTCCAGCGCCTATTATGACGACGTCTGTTGCGCCTTTACTCATTTGTGAAAGTCTAAGCGCCCGCCAGACTTTCCACTACGCGTCCTTCCGGATACCTCTACACCCGTGCAGCCCGACTATCACCTAACAGTGCTGTTAGCCGCCAGCAACTGGTGGCCGGCATCCGCGCGCCTGGCGCTCGCGCTGATTGAGCACGGTTGCGTGGTTTCCGCCATCTGCCCAGCCGGACATCCGCTGCGTTACGTTCGGGGCATCGACAGCATCCGCACCCTGCGTAGTCTCGCATCGAGGGGTTCACTGGAAGCGGCAATTCGTCACCTGCAGCCTGACGTCGTAGTCCCCTGCGACGACCGCTGCGTATCGCAGCTGCACGAGTTGCATCGGGCGCGTCCGGACCTGCGCGTACTCATCGAGCACTCACTGGGCGATCCGCGCGGATTCGATGTAGTGGAAAGCAGGGGTGAGCTGCTGAATATGGCGCGGGCACTTGGCATCCGCGTGGCCGCTGCTTACACCGTCAGGTCCGCGGAGCATGCCGCCGAGTGTTATTCACATTGTGGTCCAACGGCGCTGTTGAAAATGGATGGCACCGGTGGCGGCGAAGGCGTGCAGATCGTGCGTTCCGGCGAGGAGGCCGCGACGGCGTTTCGGCGTATGCGGGCTAAGCTCGGTATGAGCACGGCGCTCAAGCGCCTGGTGATCAATCGGGACCCCCTGGCGCTTTGGTGCTGGCGCAGGCGCAAGGAGCCCGCCACCACCATCCAGGAGTTTGTTGCCGGAACCCCGGCGAACATCATGGTTGCGTGCCGCAAGGGGCGGGTCCTCGGAGAGGTCAGTGTTCAGGCCGTCTCATGCCAGGGCCTCACGGGAGCGGCCCTCGTAGTGCAGTTGATCGACAACAGGGAGTTCAGCCGCGCCGCGGCGCTGCTCGCCGCGCACTTGGGGATCTGCGGGTTCTTCGGACTGGATTTCATCCTCGAACGCGGCACCGGGACGGCATATCTGATCGAAATGAATCCGCGATGCACGCAACTTGGGCACCTGCAACTTCCGCAGGGCGATCTTGCCGGCGCTTTCTTCACATCGCTGGCGGGACGAGAAGCGACCAGGCCCTATCACCCGATCGGGAGCAACAGCATCGCCTTTTTCCCCCAGGCCCGGCAGTGGGGTGCCAAGGGTGCCTCGGATCCGCGCCTGCATCACGACGTGCCCTGGGAGCAGAAGCGACTGGTCGAAGTCCTGCTGCGCGAACCATGGCCGGAACGCCAATGGGCCGCCCGCGTCTATCACCTGTTCCGAAGGCCCGACCCGCTGGAAGCGCTGGAGCTTCCCGCCGACCCCCTTGGTCAGTGAGCGTTTTTTTGGCCGCGAACGACCATCGCGAGCGTCATGGCGAGGATCTTGATGTCGAGCCACGGCGACCAGTTGCGCAGGTATTCCAGGTCATAGCGGACGCGCGCGCTCATCTTTTCCAGAATCTCCGTTTCGCCACGCAGGCCATTGACCTGGGCCCAGCCGGTAATGCCAGGGCGTACCTTGTGGCGGATCATGTAGCCGCTGATCAGCTTGCGGTACTGCTCATTGTGGGCGACCGCGTGCGGCCGCGGGCCCACCAGGCTCATCTTGCCCTGCAGCACATTGAAGATCTGCGGCAACTCATCAAGAGATGTCTTGCGGATGAAACGACCCACGAGCGTGACGCGGGGATCAAACACCTTAGCCTGGGTGACGAGCGGGCCGTCCTCAGTCACCGTCATTGAGCGGAACTTGTAGACGATGATTTCCTCGCCGTTGAGGCCGTAGCGTCGTTGCCGGAACAGAGCCGGTCCCTGAGAATTGAGTTTCACGGCCGCTGCAATCAACACCATAAACGGCAGGCTGGCGACCAGGACCAGCCCGCCGAGCGCCAGGTCCATGACGCGCTTGAGGACTGCGTCCATACCGTGGAACGGGGTGTCGCACACCGACAGCGCCGGCATGCCGTTGATTTCGACGACCCGCGCCTGTATCAGGTCGAAAGCGAAGGTGTCCGGAACGAAATAGATCGAGGCCGTCGTATCCCGCAGGGCATCGATGAGGTCGCTGATGCGCGGCACCTTGCTCATCGGCAGGGCGATATACACCTGGTTGATGCCATGGGCGCGAACGTATTCCGCGGCGTCATTGCAGTGCCCGATGAACTGGCCGGCATCGAGCGCCAGCGATACACGCTCGGTATTGCGGAAGTCGAAGTAGCCCATGAAACCGTGGGCCGGCAGCCGGCGCGCGAGCTCCAGACCCGCCTCATTGGCGCCGATGATGATGTGACGCGGCGCCGATCTGCCGCGGGCTGCGAACCAGTGCACCCGGGCGCGCAACGCGTGTGCAGCCGAGAGCGCGACCGGTGTCACGACGAACCAGCTGAGAAACACGCGGCGCGGCAGCAGGTGGCTGACCTTGAACGCGTAGGCGCCGAGCAGCAGGGTCGCGATGACGAAGGTCCACTGCACCACGATCCGCAAGTAGCTCCGCGAGAAGCTCGAGAACGACCGGGTGGAATCACGCGCCTCGAACCTGGCAAACAGCTGGCCCGAGATGACGAACATCAGTAACGCCAGGGTCGCCCACCCGGGCGAGAGCCGCTCGCCGCAGGCGAACTCGCATACGAACAGTGACAGGATCACGATGACCGGATCCAGCTGCCGCAACAGGGCGACGGCCGCAGGCTCTACGTTTCCTATGCGGACTCGCTGACGGGTAAATGATCGGGCCACGGTCGACATTATTATTCTTTCTGATGCAACAGCCGTGCCGTTTCTGGAACGGCCCCTGGCCCTGGGAGAGCGGGACTCCGGATCCCTGAAATTTCAACCATTTGGCGCCACGTCATCGCGCGCGACCGTTTTTCTCTTGGTAGCTGCAGCACTCCTGGGGGTGCACAAGCTCTGGTCTGGTTGGCTAAAGTGGCCGCATTATCGCACAGGGACTCAGGCGCGATGCACCGGTAACATTAAGAACCTGTGACGCAGTACGCACATCGGCCGGGGCACGCCGGGAGCTTAGGGGCTCGCGCCCGCATTGGTAAATCGCGCACTTTTAGCCGGCGTGCCATGATGATGAAATGCGCCGCGTGTGTGTGAGCTGCGCGCGCGTGAGCGGCGGCTGCGGTCACGACACAGGTCAAGCTCACCGCATCCGGTCTGGCACGGCAACCTAAGGGGAATTGTGGCTCCGCGTTGGCAACAGATTCTCGATGACACCCGGGGCGTGTGGCGCTTTCGCTGGCACGCCGTTGCGACTGCTGTGGGGCTGGCGCTCGCCGGGTGGCTGGTCGTGTTTGCGCTTCCAGATCGCTACGGCGCCCGCGTTGTGGTTCTGGTTGACCCTCGGACCGCATTCGCGCCGGCGCTGCAGGGGCTGGCCGTGGAGCAGGACGTGGGCGTGCAGCTCAACTACGTCCGTGAATCACTGCTCGCCGATCCCCAACTGCGTCGAACCGCCCAGCGGGCAGGAGTGTTCCCCGCTTACCCCATCGACGCGGTACGGCAGGAAGAACTGCTGAGCCAGATGAAAAAACAGATTGAGCTCATCGTCCAGAGTGCCGACGAACGCAATCTGGGCACCACGTACGAGATCAGTTATCAGGACGTCGACCGGGCACGCAGCCTGCGAGTCGTCAGCATATTGCTGGACGCCTTCGTCAACGACACCCTGGGGGGCAAGCGCGAGAGTTCCAACAGTGCGCAGCAGTTCCTGCAGTCGCAGGTGCATGATTACGAGAAACGCCTGCGGACCGCTGAAGATCGGCTGGCGGACTTTAAGTCCAGGCACCTGGGTCTGATGCCCAGCGAGCAGGGCGGTTACTTCGCCGAGCTGCAGCGGGAGACCGAAGCCGTCGAAAGCACCAGGACCAAACTGCTGACCGCAGTAAGTCGCAGAAACACGCTGCAAGGGCAGATGCACGGAGACGCGGCCATTGCGGCGTCCGCGGCGGTGACGCCGAAGGGTACGGGCGCAACGGGCACGGACACGGTGTCGCGTATAGCGGAAGCGCAGGCACACCTTGATGATCTGCTGCTGCACTACACGGAACAACACCCGGATGTCATCGCAACCCGGGAAGTGCTGGTGGAGCTGAAGCGACGGCGCGCGACCGAGATCGAGAGCCTGCGCAGCGGCGACGCGAATGCAGCCGCGACCAGCGGCGCCAGCTCCAATCCGGTCTTCCAGAGCATTCAGGTCGCGCTCAACCAGGCCAACGTCGACATCTCTGATCTGCAGACGGAACTCGGACGACATGAGTCCAAGGCGAGGGAGCTGCGCCAGCTTCTCGGTACCGCGCCGCAGGTCGAGGCGGAGTACGCGCAGCTCGCCCGTGATTACGATGTCAACAAGGCGCAATACACCGCGCTCCTTTCCAATCTGGAGAAGGCGCGTGTCGGCGGCCGTGCCGACGCGGCGGGCTCGGTGCGCTTCGAGGTTGTCCAACCCCCGATCGCGAGCCTGCGGCCGGTTTCCCCGCGGCGGGGGCTGATGCTGGTGGCGGTATTGCTGGCGGCCCTGGCCGCCGGTGCGGGGCTCGCCTACAGACTGGACCGCTTGCAGCCCGTTATTAATTCAGCAGGGGACGTTACGCGCCTGGCCGGAGTC
>Ga0210384_10006591_pt1 | contig 12361 bp, 24 predicted proteins | sample IncBWH2MmetaG_FD_160574 | JGI IMG/M metagenome (GOLD analysis project Ga0210384, IMG submission 160574) | Forest soil microbial communities from Barre Woods Harvard Forest LTER site, Petersham, Massachusetts, United States - Inc-BW-H-2-M | ecosystem: Environmental > Terrestrial > Soil >... | reverse complement strand
TAGCTCGTGAGAGGGCGGTGGGTGGTATTGGGCGAGCTCGGCACCTCGATCCCCTGGCCGTTTCTCGTTGTTCTCGTGTTCTGGCTCACGATTACCTTCATGAGCTTCGGATTGCAGGCTCCGGCGAATGCCACCGTGCTCGCCGTCCTGCTCCTCTGCGCTCTCTCAGTCGCCGGTGATGTTTTCCTAACCCTGCAGATGGACGGACCATTCGACGGCTTGATCCAGGTGTCGGCTGAGCCACTGCGCTACGCGCTCACCCGTCTGGGCCTGTAGGCGATCGCCGGATTCCTCCCCGTTTCCTCTCCTCGGCCGCCAAGTGCGCGCGGGAGAGCCAACGTGGAAGCGGATTGCGCGCGTCACGTGCGTTAGTGGCTCGTACCAGTGAGTTCAACGACCTTGCCGGCGCGTTCGCGATGCCCGTGCCCTCGATCGAGGAGCTTCTTCCTGGACACCGCAGTTCGTGCAATGAAGTACCACGCCGAGGTTCCCCTTGCCGACGCCGGGCGCCTGGGCGGGCCCACGCGGTTCGTCCGTGCTGCTACTCCATTGACACTGGCGGTGACTGCCAAAATGGCTCCTCGCGGGAGGCAGCAGCGCCAAGGGACCCTGGTCCCATCCGCCGTCCGGCTAGAAGGGCGAATCTCCTACCATCCCCAAGACAGGAACTTCCCGATCAACAGCGTCACCCGACCGGGCCATCCTGCGCGGGGTCGCGCCACGCTCTCGATTCCTCCCGCCACGGCTTGTAACACGTCTCGTGGGAACTCAGGACGACGCCTCGGCCTTTGACTTCGCGCTCGACCTCGGTCGGTTCTATCGCACGGCGGCAGACGATGCAGGGTCGGCCCGTCCCTCGATGTGATTTGGACACCCCATCGACCGAAGGTAGGCGCCCCTCGGCCAGCCGGGCGCGAACCTGCCACCTCAGCTCATCTTCCGACGGTCCGGTCGTCACGGGTCTTAGGACGACCACTCGCGCGAACTCCCACGTCGCGAAGCACTGGACGTGGACGTGGAACTTGTCGAGGCCTGAGTTGTCGCCACGGCGCGCCGCCTGCATCTCGAATTCGTACTCCATCTCGCCCTTGGTCACCGGCAGGCCGCACACCGCGCAAGGGGCGCCGACGCCTGGACCTCCCCGTGTGCGATCAGGGCGGCGAACGGGAAGCGTCCCATTCCGGATGGCTGCTTGGGTCTTCTGGCGGAGGACGGGATCATCGAGCATGCTGGCATCCTCGCCACGCACGCCAGAGGACGCCAGTGCTCGTGGGTTCGAGAGTGAAGAGGCCCCGACGGGCCGGCGCAGGACTGTTCATCCTACCCAGGCTCAGCCGTCGAGCCCGTCGCTGGCTAGTTGGACCTTGGTCCTAGGCAGGCCTTCGCTCCGCGCAAATTCGTCGGGCCATCGGGTTGGACGAAGGTCCAATAGGCAGGCCGGAGGACGAAGATAAGATTGCCCGTAACGAGAGAGAGGCGACGACCCATGTCCGAAAACTTCAAGGACGTGTTGGCACTCGCTATCGGCACCGTGCTCATGATGCTGGTTTGGCTCACGATCCTGAGCGGAAGCCGCGTCGAAGAGTTTGCCCAGGATACCAAGGCGTACGTCAGCGAGGCCCTTCCAGGGGAGGTTGCGATTCACCCAGCACCAGCAATCGCAGAAGCGCCACAAGGGGTGTCCCGCAGGACCAGGTGATCGCGGAGTTGTTCGGGTTGGCGAATCGCCTGCTGCGCTGGAAGCGCGGGCGCCGCCCCCCTTAGGGCCGCTTCAAGATGGCCAGCGTTGCTTCCCGGACGTCCCCCAGGGATCTCGGCCTTCACCCCGCCAAAATGCGGTGGCCGTTCGGCGGTGAACTCATCGCCCTCGTGCGACAGAGGTTGCGCCGCGGAGGAGGGGGCCCTCCAAAGACCCTCGAGGGGGGGCGAGCTCGTTGGCTCTGACAGTCGTGCCCATGTCGCGGGCCTGCCGCCTCAACTGCTCCCTCCGCATCTTTTCCATGAGCTGAGCGACCGACGATGTCCGAACGCTCGCATCGAACTGGCTCCGATATGTCGAGACGAGACTTGCGCCGTCCAACACGATGTCGTAGACCGCCCACCGCGAGCCGCTTTCGAGCAACTGATACTCGACCGAGATCTTGGACCCGTAGGTCGTGATGACGAGGGAACGCACTTGGGCGAGACTCCCGGTGACCTCCTCCCCAACGAATGCGACGTTCTGACCGGAGTACCGTTCGACGGTCGTCACGTAGGCCCCGGTAAAGACGTCCGCGAACAGCCGAACGAACTCGTCCTGCTCCTGCGGCAGACAGTCTTTCGAATGTTGCCCCATGACCCGGCGGGCCATTTCGTTGAAGGCGAAGAGGTCGTGAGCGACCCGGCGGATCCGTACGCGTTGGTCCTCGCCGCCGGTGGTGCCAGCCGGCTGGGCCTGGGCGATCGCGAGCACGCGCGAGACCGAGGACCTTACGACGTCGAGCGGCCTCAGTGCGCCTGCGGTCGACCCCGTGTCGTCCCCCCTCTGGGCGCCCTGAACCAGCGCAACATTGCCAAGGTTGAGAGCCAGCATGAGACCCACGAGCACTGACCCGCGGCGGACAGCGGGTCGCCGGATTGCCTCGGGCGATCGCACCGAAAAAGGCCTCATCGAAGCCTGACTTTAGTTCAGCTGATGCCGACGGCCTAGTGGACCTTGGCCTATTGGACCTTAGGGGCTCAGGAGGTGCCGTGGCTCTTGAGTCGTCGAACCAGCTCCTCGTACGAGGTCGTGCGGATGACTCGGTCAAACTGCGACCGATAGCTCGCGATGAGGCTGACGTTCTCGACTAAGACGTCGTAGATGAGCCAACGATCGGCCTTCTGCAGCAGACGCGACTCGACGGGTATCTGCGTTCCCTTCTTGGTCAAGATCACGGCCCGCACGATCGCGTGGTCGCCGTCGATCTGCTCACTCACGTACTTGATCTGCTCGCCGCCGTACTCGCCGATCCGGGAGAGGTATCCCCGCTCGAGGAGATCCCTGAACAACTGCACAAACTCCGCCCGCTCCGCCGACGTACGTTGCTGCCAGTGGAGCCCGAGGGCTCGCTTGGCAGTCTCCGTCACGTCGAACGCCTGATCGGCAACCGCCCGCACCGCATCTAGACGTGCCGACGCCGTCAGCGTCGGGTTCTCCAAGGCCTTCATTACTTGATCGGTGTACGCGTGAAGCTGCTCGGTGGGCGAACTCGCCCACGCGGATCCCCCAAGACTCAGCGTGATGACCACCGTCAGCGCCAAGAGCCGCATGGCTCTCATGCTCCCACCTGCTCGATCAGCATGGCCGCCTATCCTGGCGCGCGTGTCGCGCTCTTTGTCCCCGCGGTCCCTGCCTCCGGGGGACGGTATCCGGCCTTCCGGGCCTCGGCTTCCGTCATGAACTTCCCCTGCGCGGTCTCGCCGTACCAGGGATCGCCTTCGCGGTGGAACACGCCTGACTTCACGTTCGCCCATACCATCCCCTTGGTCGGCGGTATTGGTGCCTCCACCGAGCCGGACTTGACCTGTTCGCTCGCTCTTCCCACGCTTGACCCCAGAGCCCCGGATGGGACGGTGGAGTTCGACGAAGAAACCGGCGACGCCGGGGCTCGCGTCCCTCCGACCGATACGAGCGGGGTGATCTTCTCGATCGTCCTCGCGGGGACCCCGGCCTTCGAGAGATCGGCGACCACTTTATACGGCCGTCTGGCTACGATCTTCTTCGCCGTTGTCTCCCCGACGCCAGGAAGTTTCGCCAATTCCGCCTGGGTTGCCGCGTTGAGATCAACCGGGCTTTCGGCCCCGATGCCCTTCGGCGGCTGCGCGTCCGCCCTGCCATGGCCCAGTCCCAACAGAATGCCCAACAATGTGCCCGCCTCTCGCGTCCCTTGAGCCTCCGCATGGCATGGACCCAGGGCGACTACGGCGGCCACTAACGCGGTCCCGCCTATGCAGCGACCGATACGTCCGCACAACCTACCCATTGCCGTTTTCTTCGTATCCCCCGTGTTCGTCGCCACGCTCATCCCCGTCATGCTGCCTCCTGCCCCGCCTACGCCTATCCCCGCAAGCACATCGACCATAGACGACGCGACTTCATGTGATATGTCCCGGCGGCTCGACCCCGCACGAAGTGCACGATCAAAGACATGACCGCGACCATCAGCAGAAGGTGAACGAGTCCTCCTGCGCCAGGGAATGTAAAACGCCCGAGTGACCACGCCACAGCCAAGACGACAAATAGGATCAAAAACATACAGATCCCCTGTTCAGCGTGTTCATTGATCCGATTCGGCTATCTACGCGCCACCCCGTCACGCTCGCTCCTGACTCTAGACGACGTGATCGCGCCCGCCTATTGGACCTTGGTCTCAGTCTCAAGACCCGAGTGGCCGATCGGTGGACCAACGTCCAATAGACTGGGGATGGCCTTCTACTAAATTTCGTAGGTTCAGGTGGAGGAAGTGACATCGTCATCACCCCGACCGGGAGCCGAACCAGGCCGTCGTTCGCTCTTACAACCACTGAAGACGGCGAAGCGGAGGAGCAACAGAGGCGGGTAACGGTACAGACACGACTCTCAAGCGCTCAGCAGAGAGCTGTCCATCGCAATCTACTAGAGCACCATCCGGAGCTGCTTGGATAGGAGGGAATGGAATGAAAATGCTGATCGAAAAATTGCGGCAGGACGTTCCCGAAGCGATCAAGACCCTCGGCGAGGGCAAGCGCTGGCTCGGACTCTCGGAGTTACCTGGCGAGCTCGAGAGCATGGGTGGGGACTATCAGGCTCACGCGCAGGCCATTCGGAAGTCCCACGACGACCCCGTTGCCCTCAGGACGGAGCTGAGCAAGCTCCTCGCGAAGCTCGAGCAGGATAGGACGTAGAAGCAAGACGCCCCCCGGCGTGCTTAAAGCCGACCAGGCTCATGGTCACCTCGTGCTTGCTTGCCCCCGTACACGAATGACGTCGCTCTCCCGACGGGCGCTCCTGCTGTCCGCGGGCCTTGGGCTGCTCGCCCGGGGTCGCGCGTGGGGCGCCGGCGCGCGGCACCTCGTCGAGGACTGGAGCGCCGCGGCGGCCGGAACCCGCGGGGTGCCGCCGGGATGGCAGAAGTACGAAACACTCGGAGGACACCCGGCCTACGACTTCACGGTGGTCGACGCCGGCGGCGGCCTCGCGCTGCACATGAGGAGCGCGGCCGAGCACTCCACGATCGTCAGGGAAGTCCGGGCCGATCTCGACGCCACGCCGATCCTGTCGTGGCGATGGCGGATGATCAGCCTGCCTCAGGGGGCCGATCTCCGGAAGCGGGAGACCTCCGACGCCTCCGGTCACATCGTCGCGGTCTGGCCTCGCTTCCCGGCGTTCGCGCGCTCCCGTCTGATCAGCTACGTGTGGGATCCAGCGCTGCCGGTCGGCACGGTGGTGCCGAGCCGCAAGACGGCGATGGTCACGTTCATCGTGGTGCGGCAGGGCGCGCAGGGACTCGGGCAGTGGATCGACGAGCGGCGCAACGTGGCCGACGACTACCAGAAGCTCTACGGCGAGTCACCGCCTCCCCTGCCAGTGATCGCGCTCTCAATCGACACGAACGACACGCGCTCGACCGCGGAGGCGGTGTTCGGACGCATCGAGCTTCAGTCGATCTGATCACTGCGGCTGAACGGCGGGGCCGTCAGCGGGTCGGCCTTTATACCGGTGTAGGTCAGACGGGCCACAAGGCCGCCGAGGCCCAGTGAGGCGCTACCCCTCCAACAACAGCATGCCGCCAGCACGGAGCCGCAGCGCGCCAACCCGGATGTGGAGCGAGACTGGCTCAGCGCCGAATCCGCGAGATCCGCCGGGTCCGATGGCGCAGGGCCTGCTTCATCTTCCGGAGGCGCCCCCGTCGGGAGAGGCCTGTGATGACACCGCTAAAGCCAAGGAAGAGCAGGAATGCGGTGACGATGAGGCCGACGATTTCTACCGAGACTCGGCCCACCGCCTGGCCGTCCATCGTCCGGGACGCCGTAGACCCGGCCGGACTTCCGAGCAGGTCGCAGACCGTCAGGTCGTGCGCGTACTCGCCGGCCCGATCCAGCGCCCCTGCCAGCCGGACAGCCCGTGCTGCCGAAAAATCACTGATGCTATCGTGATGATTGGGTGGGCGCCCACGCCACCCCCGGCTCGCGCGCGTGCAGGCTGCAAGTCGGACAAGGCGATGAGCATGCTCTCCTGGATGGCGGTGTCCTCGATGGTGGGCCGCCCTTGCCCTCCGACCTTCCCTCGGAGCTCTCTCGCTGGTTCGAAAACATGCAGCGCCTGCTCGACCTGGCTCAGACCGCAGAGCAGCAGAGACAGCTCCGCGAGATGGTCGAGAGGCTACTCCGCGAGAACGAGGGGCTTCGCGAGGACATCAATCACCTCCGGAGTATGGTCGCCCATCTCACAAACGACCGTGCGGAGACGGTACATGTGCTCCGCAGCCTGGCGGCCCATGTAACCGCGGCCAACGACCAGGTGCTGCGGCGATCCAGAGAGGGGAGATCCCCGGAGTAGCCATGTTCACTTACCCGTCGGCCCGCTCGGGTCCACGGTGTCGGGGAGGCATTGCCCACGAATGTCTCGCTCGGCGTCGGTTCCAGCGAATAAGCCGCCGGGTACGTCTTCGGTTACCTTGAGGCCGACCTTCTGGACAGCTTGAGCCTGCTGGTGCAATGCCTCCACACACTGCTCCCGTGTCGCGAACGTCCCAACGAGATCCCAAGGCGATGAGCCGCCCATCATCCACAGCGTCCAGGCGCCCTCGGCGGAGGCCGACGTGGCGAGGGTGAGGAGGCAGCAGAGCGTGGAGAGCAGAATGCGAGCACAGATCGCGGCGCCCATCATCGCGACTTCTTGCTGGACACCCCGGAAGACGGCCGTGCCGCTTTCCCAGGGTGGAAGCCGAGATCCTTGGCGCACGCACGGCAGAGGTACACGGAGAATGGCGTGACGGCCGTGCTGCTATTGTCGACGTACATCGAGCACCGCTTCACCGTGCCGCACTGGTTGCACTTCTGCCTTGGCATATGTGCTACCCCCTGAGCACTTGCGCCCGTCCGTGCTGGATCGGGCGAGAGGATGCCCCTATTCAAGACTAGCGGAGCCTGATTTTTAACGGGGAGCCCATTCTTCGACGGGCGCCCGCCAAGCAGGAGCATCGATTGGTTAGGGACGTTGGGGTCGCGGGCGGACCTTCGGCCGATGGCCCTGTCCCTGTGTTGGGTACCCGACAAATCGGCGGCGCGATTGCCAACCGCCGCATGGGTTTGATAACTTCCCGGCCGCCATGGACCACGCCTCACAGCGGCCTTGAGGCGAGGCCCGCTGATGCCGCTCAGCGAACCGCAGCAGCGAGAGGTCGCCGAGCTCCTCCTTTGTGGCGCAGGCGTATCTCCCGCTGGCCGATCCTGAGGACGAGGACGGCCGTATCCGATTGAGCGAGAGCAAGGATGCCTTCGCGCCGGGCGCCCGAGTGAGCCTCGCCGACTGGTCGCGGACCATGAAGGGAGCCCATCTGGCCTTGGCGGCGATCCGGCTGGCGTCGATTGACGAGGTGCTCGACAGGGCGAACGACGGCCGGGCCCTCTATCAGGAATGCCGCAAGTATTTCAGGACGGGCACGACCATCGCTGATGATCCTCCCGGGAGCTCATGCCCGGTGTGGTTCCACGTCATTGCCCCCGCAAGCTGTAACCGGTTAGTCAGGACAATCCCGCTGGGGGATGGGTACGTGGCCCGCCCGGTGGGGCGATCAGGCCGGCGGGGTATGGGCCGCTCTTGCTCCTCCCGCCACAGGGCCTCACAGGGATCGTGCTCCCCGCACCACCAGGCCGCTCCGGAATTTGTACGTGAACGTCGGCTCCGCTTTCTGGCACACGAAGCACGTCGCGCCAGAGTTGGCGCCGACCGGCGAAGACGGGTCCGCCGCAGCTCGCACTCTCCGGAGATTGCACGTTGCCGCTCGTGGGTTCCATTGACTTGACCGTGACGGCCCGACCGGACCTCGATCCCGTGCCCGAACCCTCGACGCTGCTGCCCTCCTCGGGATGGGCGGCGCACGGGCGTCGAGGGGCAACCTCCGGCGCCCATCGTCTTTCTCGTAGCCCTACCCTCTTTCCCCCTTCGGCCCACGCGGGTCCATGGTGTAGGAGGCTCCGCTCGCCTCGGCCGGCGGATATTAGGCCAAAGTCCAATAGGCGCTGAGCGGGCGACCGTCGCACAATTCCCGTGCCTGGCACCCAGGCCTTTCGGGTTGGCGTCTTGGGGGCGCCAATTCCGGTAAACCTCCACGATGCCCCTCGAAGGAGGAGACTTCACCGCCATGGAACAGGAAACCGGCGCGTACTCGCACGAGACCAGCCTCGCGTCACTCGCCGCGCGCGTACGTTGGCAACTCACCGCTTGTGCCGGTGTCACCTCGGCCGGCGGCGCAGCGCTCCGCGTCCCACATGGCAGCAAGATGCTGCAATTCCTCATTGGTGTGCTGGCAGTCTTCCTCATAGTCGCCTCGGCATTGGCCGCCGACACGTATGTTCTCGGCCACGTGCGCCAGGACGGAACCTCCATACACCCGGAAGTGCGTTCGACACCCGATGGCGACCCGACAAACAACCGGTGGTCCATGCAAGGCGCGTCGCTACTTGACACCGTTTCGGGCGGTGAGGCAAATCAAGCGGTCGCTGCCGTTCGTTTGTCCTGCGCTACCAGTATTCAGCCTCGGGTGCCCCCACTTCAGTGCGAGACACTCCTTCGCCACAGTCGTTAGAGGATACTGGGTGTGTCGGCTGGCCTTCGTTGGGTCAGCGCGTCCGGGGAGGCGTTCCCCGGATCACGAACCAGGAACTGCCTTGCGATCGGTTTCACCTGCTCGCCGTACGTGAGTTCGAGAAGAGCTTCGTAAAGAAACCCTTGACGCTGTGTCCGAAGGAAACGGCGCCATCGCGCGCATTTCCCCAGGCGGTCTTCGCGGGCGGGTCGGCGGCCAATCTTGCTACTGGGGCTCTTCTTTGCGCCGCCTCTTGCCAGACATCACGCGGAAGCCGGTCTTCACTGCGCCCGAACGGAGGGCCCATGTGACCTCCAGCGGCGGGTTCTCGAGCTGCTTGGCCACGTCGGGTGTGGCCGCGAGCTGCGAGGCGACGCGATCGTAGACGGCGAGCCCCTGGTCTTCCTGATCAGCCGATCGATCTGCGGCTTGCTGCCGCTCCGGGCGAGCGCTGGCTCGAGCGCCTCTTTGAGGCCGTCGCTGAGGAGCGCGGCGCGGCGGTCCAGGTCGCCGGCCAGCCGCTGGCGCTCGTCGATGAACTGGAAGTACGCGAACGTGCCCACCAACACGAGGGAGGCGATCCAGAGCGCCGCCACCAGCCAGAGCTGGTCATCCCCGGCACCCCGCGGCCGCGCCCTCGGCGAGGGCGGCTAAGAACTGGTGGACCTCGGAGACGCCCTGCAGCCGGTAGGCCGCCTTGGAGGCGGGCACCGCGTCACCGATCCAAATGGTCAGGGCCTGGCCGCTCAGCACCTCTTATCCTCTGGCGGGATCGAGCAACAACGGGGATGAGGGCGGGCTTGGCGATCCGCTCCATGGCACGGCTATCGTAGCCCAAAGCGGCAGCACGGCACTTACGAGCGCCTCCTCTATGGTGGTGACCCCGGCTGAATTCCTAAGAGACCCACTTCCGGATGCCCGGCTTCAGCGGGTGATCCGGCCTACCGGGAGCATCGCGGGATCCCGATGACGCACTTTGGCGAGACCACGTAGTTCGTGAATCGCATGGCGTCACTGAGGGCCTAGGCTTGGGCTCGGGGTGGGCTGTTGCCGGGATGGGGGTTGGACCAAAGGCCAATATGCGACGTTCCGACTCGGCTGGTAGCGTCGTACGTTGGGGATGCGGCTTGGACAGCATCGCATCGCATTCCGGAGGAGGCCCATATGCGTGCACGGCCTGGATCTGGAACAGATGGTTCTCCGGCTTCTCACCCTGTCCACTCCAATGCGTCACTTCTAGCTGGAGCGGGATCTGGGACCCAGCGACGCCCACGGCGCTACCCGAGATTCACCGTTTCATGGCCCGTAGTGGTGGAGGCCGGGAAGCGCTTCTTTCTCCTCCAGGCCGTGGATGTGAGCGGCCGGGGGGCGAAGGTGAGGCCGACGGAGCGGCTCGGTGAGGGCAGCGTCGCTCAGCTGCATTTCCACCCGCCCAACGGGCCGACGCTCGATGTCGAGGCGATTGTGTGGCGCGTCGACCGAGACGGGCTGGCCTTCTTCTTCACCGACGATCAGCAGCGACGCCTGACCACCCTGCTCGCGCAGCTCGCCGGGGCTCCCCCAGCGTTGTGGACCTCTACGCTGAACTAGACAGCGCAGCGACCAGGGGGTTGGCGGAGCGGGACCCCTGTTCGACTCGCTGCGGAGCGTGACGAGCATCATGAAAGGAACTCGCCGAGCGATGGAGGGGTGCATGGTGCTCGGGGAGAAGCGGAGTGTCGATGAAATCGTGGTCTCGCTCGAAACACGATATCCGACGGACGAGGAGGAGCAGGTTGAGACCGAGGGACGGACAGCGTTTAGCCGCCTTCCTTCGCACGGTATATGCGTCGCTCTCGCCACGTTCGTTCCGACGTTTCTGGCGGTCGTCATCGGCGTACCGCACTTCCTGACCTCCGCCCTGGCTCCCCACGCTACTGAGCCGAGGGTTCCTGTGGCGCCACCTTCGGCAACGATGGCACCGACCGAAACGGCCATGCCCACGGGGTGGCCCGCCGACCTGCGGCCGGTGTTCCTTGCCTCATCGGTCCCGAGCGGTACGGAGCAAACGGGTCATCCGGCAGCCCGCGTGGACGCGGCGCCCGCGCCACCACCGAGTCGTGAGACCACCGAGCTTGCGGCTTCGCCGAAGCCGACGGCCATCGGACCAAAGGACCCCACGCCCGCGCTGGCCGAAGAGAGCGCCTGGGCTCCGGCGGCCGCCTTTGCGGACAACCAAACGGCGGTCCGGCTCGCGAGCACGATGCGCAACCAAGGATATCGCGTGGACGTGCGTCATGAAGACTCCGCCACGCGGCCATGGGTAGTGTGGATCAGGCCAAACCCGGAAAACCGACGGGCGGATGCCGCTCGGCCGGCCCCACAGGGGAGCCGTCGCTAAGTGCTCGAGAATGGAGAGCAAAGGCGTGGTGTCGAAGCCCTCCCTCGGCGCGTCCTCTCCGAGAGGGACGCCGTTGCCTCGAATCCTGACGGCAGCGCCCATCAAACAACGCGGGTGCAGCAGAAAGGCGCCGCGACGCCGGGTAGGCTATGGACGGCGTCCTGAGCGTTCTGGCCGTCGTTGTGGGCCTGCTGGTCATCGCGTGGCTCTGCGGCCCGGACGCTCAGCGAGGTCGGCCTGCGCGCCACGAGAGCGACCAAACCAGCGGGAACGATGCAAACGTAGACGCCCAGAGCCGTTAGCTCGAACATCCGTACGGAGCACACATTCGACCTGAAGTTGAACCTTCCCAGTATGTCAGCTCCGCATGCGTCGAGGGCGGGGGCCGGCTGCTGGTCCACCGCACCGAGTCCGAGGAGATGGACGGAAGCTCGGCACGCGTCGTTCTCACATCGACACGCTGACAATAGCTCACTTACGATCGATTTCGATGCTCTCCTTGGCCCCACTGCTTGAAACCGAGATCATGATGCCCAGTCCGATAGCGATCACAACTCCGATCAAAGTCCATGTCGTGCCGATGGTGGCCAGAATCCCTAACTTCCATAGCGCGGCCAGAAGGCCAACGAGAAGGATAACAAACCCGAGAAAATACATTCCGGTCCATTTCATGACGGGCCTCCCTGGCGCTCGTGCACCGTTCGCTCCACATCCTCGCGGACGAGCAGACCGATCAGCTCGCCCGCCGACGTCGTCACGGGGACGTTCGGGAGATCGCGCGTGGCCATGACCTTCGCCATCTCCTCGATGGCCACGTGCGGTCGGAAGGTGCTCGGTCCGGGGCGCATGGCCGAACCGGCAGTAACGTCTCCGTCCCGGCCCAGTTGGTCGGCGCGGAGGAGCCCCATGACGATTCGCTTTTCATTGACCACGACGCAGGCGTCCCACCCAGCGGCGCGAACGCGTTCCCGAACGTCCCGGAGGGATTCCTCGAGACGGCAGGTCGGGACCTCCCGGCGCGCGATCGTCCCGGCAGTCGGCCGGCCGGCAGCCGCGCCTTCGGTCGGGAGTCCGGCCGCCATCCAGTCCGACTTGCCCGCCGCGTAGTCGTACACCTGGCCGAACCCGAGGCTTTCGAGCCGCCACGCGGCTCGGGCGCGCAAGTCTCAAG
>Ga0210384_10006590_pt1 | contig 12363 bp, 19 predicted proteins | sample IncBWH2MmetaG_FD_160574 | JGI IMG/M metagenome (GOLD analysis project Ga0210384, IMG submission 160574) | Forest soil microbial communities from Barre Woods Harvard Forest LTER site, Petersham, Massachusetts, United States - Inc-BW-H-2-M | ecosystem: Environmental > Terrestrial > Soil >... | reverse complement strand
GGCGGAGGCAAGGACGTGTTCGTCCACATCTCGGCCGTCGAGAGGGCCGGGCTCAGCGACTTACGCGAGGGCGCCAAGGTCACGTTCGACATCGTCTCGAACAGGGGCAAAGAGGCGGCTGAAAATCTGCGGGTGAAGTAAGGTCAACCCCGCAGTTCGAACGCAACAATTTCGACTTTTGCGGACTGGCAACCTGACCCCGACGGGCATCGGTCTCGATGGGCTATGCGCGCGGGACGCTCCCGCGTGATCGCGAGGATGTGCTGATCAATTCATCAGCGTTTTGTCAGCCTCCTGGGCCGTTTAAGCAGCATCCGCTTGGCCTTCGCCTCCGCACGCTTCTTGATCTCGGCCTTGATTTTTTCAATCAAGGTCATTGGTTCTGGCTTCTCGATCTTGAGGGTGGAGTTCATGTGCGCGCCCTCCCATAAACTCTGCTCTGCAGGCTAGTCCAATTTGGGAATAGGGCAATCCAAAAGCGTTGTGTCAGTTTGAAAATTTGGTGCGTCGCGATCGGTACCCTTCTAGGCCGGCAGGTGCGGGGTCGTGTTCGGCTCCAGAGCCTCCTCTGCTTCAGCCTGTTCTGGCAGAACCTCGCCGTGGATCAGAAGGGGCTCGCCGATCCAGAGAGGGTCGGCGAGATGGTCCTGGCGCGGATTGGTCGTGTTGGGGTGAATCAATATGCTGAGGCCGCTATGATTGAGCATCAGCCAGGGTACCAGCGACGAGAACACCTCCTTGGCAAAGGAGACCTGAAACATCGCGCGATCGTGAGGACCGACCTTCGCGTCGTGCCAGCTGCCTAGCCGGACCACGAAGCGCTCGCCGATCCATTTGCGCAGCTTTTCCGCAACCTCTCGTGTGGCAACGGGGTCGTAGTAGATGTGGGCGTGATAGCTGGCGATCTCCGTGACGGATCGCGGTGCAGATACAGATTTGAACTCAGCCATTTCTCTTCATCCGGGGCGCAGGCAAATTACTATACGCCAGAAGTGCACCCCTCGGCATCGCCATCCTTGGCTCTATCACCCGGTTCATCGCTGGATGCTGCCGGTTCTTCACCTTCACCCAGTGCTTCGACCGTCCTAGGCTAATACGGGCGATCCCGACGTTTCGACACCAGCCCCTCTAATCCCATCACGGCACGCAGCGCGAAACAGGTCAGGTCCGATCTCGCCACACTCGAACGCATTCACGATTGTGCTTTTCGGCCTGTTTGGTCCCGTTCTTGCGCTTGTTCATGCAGCTTGTGCAGAGGCGCTGCTCCAGCTGGAACCTTACGGACTCGGACTGGACCTGAGCCTCGCCGCCGACCACTACTTGCACCGAGCATTCGATGCAGAAGAAGCGGTCCTTTGCTTCTGTAGGCATTGGTCATCTCGCGCCAACGTTTGGTGCAGGAGCGCACAGCCCTGTCATTTCAGGTAGGCTTATGATCTGGAGACGCCAGACGGCTTGCAGGTGAATTCGTCAGACCTGTTATGAAGTCCGGTAGGGTGTCTCGAATGACTCCATCACCGCGCCATCGCCGGATGCTTGTGGTTCTTCACCTTGACCCAGTGCTTGGCGGGGCCTCGTCGTCTTGTCCCAGAACTTTTCCGGTCTTTCGGTTGATCAAGTGCAACCGCGCGCAGGCCTTACACGTGACGGCTTCGTACTCGTTGTCAGGCGCGTCCTCGTCGTCTTCGTCCCGCGAATGCTGAACGTTTAAGTTTGTCGAGGGACAGGTGAAAAGAAAATTGCCCATCCCCCCACCTTAAAGGGGGATTGAAGATCATTGCTTGCGACTTCATGCCAAAGATTTGCTTCTTGCTGCCAAAACGTTTTTTGCAGCAGTTTTCGCCAAGTGCAGCAAGTTTGCGTTGCTGTTTTCCAAAAATGGATATCGGTTTTGGTCACAAGCACGCCGGATCGCTTAAGACCCATACGACATGCGGTAAAAAAAAATGGCTCCGGCCTGCGTCGCACCGGAGCCATTAGTCTGTCCCCCCACATGGGCAATGAAAAACTGAGGAGTGAGGGCAGCAAGGTTTAGTCAGGCAATGTTGTCCCTATTGCGGTTTGCTGAAGGGCAATGGTGTGGTCTAACTGCGCCGAAAGGCGGTCCTTCGAGAAGAACAGATTTTCCAAAAATGGATATCCTTTTTTTTCGCGGGTGCGTCCCCTGCGCATTAGTGCAGGAATGTGGGGTCCGGCATGGGCGGACGCTTGCGACGAGGTCCGGTACAGGCGCGAGACCCCGAGACCTGTAAGCCGGACCTCGTGACCTACATTGCGGCGGCATCAAAAATTGCTGGCTTAATTGCGCCCGCAGGAGCATGCTCAGGGCTGGGAGAAGTCCCATGGGCGAGCGGCAATCGCTTTTCGTCGGCATCAGCGGCAGTGTATTGCTCGCTGTCGCGCTCATGTCCGCCTCCCTCGCACAGAATGCGGGCGTAAGCGGCATTCCGCCGGGGCCGGCGAATGGGTGGAACTCCAGAAACCCTTCCTTCAACTTGCCGCAGATGCCGCCGCCGATCCCGCCGCCCACAATCAGGCCCGTAACACCGCCTACCGTCGCGCCGCTCACTTCGACGACGGTGGGTCAGGGATCAAACCGTGTCCCCACGGTGCGAGCGCAACCCTCGTCGTCGCGCGACACTGCCGTCGGGGAGAATGACCAGCTGCTCGATCACGGCGTCACAAGCATCTGCCGAGGATGCTGAGCGCGTCACGTCTTGTGATTTAGCGCCAATGTCTTGGGAATACGCGCCAACGAGGTAGCGGAGCTGGGCGTGGTAATCGTCCGACGAGAATTGATTGACTCGGGCGCGGCCCTGCCCTAACCCGGCGCGCATCCCAAATCCCAAACCCGAAGGAACTCGCCCCATGATCGGGGGACTGAATGTCGCGGCCATCGCATTCGCGCTGGCGGCGTGTGCCCTGACTATCGCGGTCGTCAAACTGGTTGACCGCGCGCTGCACTGGATCGAGGATCGGTGGGATGCGCGCGCCGCGCGCCCGCAGCCCGACGAGATGCAGCAGCTGCTCACGTTGCTTTGCGAGCATCTGCACGATCAGCTGCAGCAGGACGAAACGCCACCGCGCGCCGTCATCAACCTGACGGCGGGACAGTCTCACGAGGTTAGCAAACCATGACTGACGATATCGGACCGGGGTGGCTGGACGATCTACGCGAGCGAAGCTGGACGAACTATTGCGGGCGAATGGCGAAGCGCGAAATCACCTCACCCGCCTCAACGAAAAAAGAGCCTGAGCAAGTCGAGGCATTCCACAGCAAAGCCCATTGAACCTTTGTTGATGTGGCCTATCTTTGTGGATGGACCGCGCGAACTGGTTTTCCCACGCCAGCAGTGCCAGAGTGGGTCGCTCCCGCCAGTCGCCAGTCGAAGTGGGCCGGTCCACGCGTTAGTGCACTAGAGCGGCGCTGGTAACAGCGCCGTTTCTAATTGGACGCCTCGCCACTCAATCTCCTCCAATGGGCAATTTTCTTTCCTTCCAAGGATTTTTTGGCAGCTTGCCTTTCTTGGCCTTCTTTTCATTTGCTCTTGCGAGGCCGGGACTTCCATCGAGCCATTGCAGGACGTGCTTCATCAGATCTTTGCGCTCTGACTTTTTCTTTAGCGAGTAACGCTTGATGGTGATTTCCAAGCGATCCTTCTTCGCATGGTATTCATTTCGAACGGATGGCTTTTTCAACATTGATTACCGCCGCTGAGTGGCTTCCAAGAACTCAAGAACCGCCTCCGGCACTTCGTCGTATTCGACGTAACGTCTGCGCAGTTCGTCCGCGATAGCGACCGTCACGTCACGAGACCAGCGTTCGGCGGTGTTGAAGGCCACGATGCGGACCGGGTTTTTGTACTCCCCAGATAGCAGGTTGAGAATCAGCGTCTCGCGATCAGTGGCGTCCTCGTCAGTCTCGCGCCACGCCCTACCGAGACGGCCGAAATCCTCCAGCACGAGATAGATGTCTTTCTCAACTCCGTTGGGCGCGATTGATGGAGAGGTACGCACGACGACCTCCTCAAACCAAAATGCATCCACCGTTAATTAGTCTGACTGGTTGGCAAGAAGTTCGTTCCAGCGGAACGCGCGTTTCCTAACAACGTTAATTTGGATCGCGGGCAGGCTTCCCCACCAGCAAAGCCAGGGCGGGTTGCTCCCGTGGGTCGCTCACACCAGTCGAAGCGGTTGCTCCCGCTATGGCGGGTCGAAGTGGGCCGGTCTCCTCGCGTATAGTGCGCACTAGGAACGGCGCTGGTAACAGCGCCGTTTTAATTGGGTCCCAAAGCATCCAATCCTCTAGACCTAGAGGCTTGCATTCTGTTCATGTTCTGTTCTGATAGCAGGCCCTCCTCCGAGGGTCGTTCGGAAGTGTCTTCAGGACCCAATCCAGAGCAATCGGACACCGACCAGCTAGAGGCCGCAGCCGATCAGGCCATCGTAGCTTGCAACGGCGATGCGCGAGAGGCGGTCAAGGCGCTGATCGTCGCCAATCACTTTCTCGAAACCGACCTGAAAAAACTGCGGGCCTCGGTCTCGACGGGTTTTCGCGAGGCAAGCTGCTGCCGCGTGATCGGAAGGATTGGTACGATTAGGCGCGCAAGATTTCCTTGCTATCCCCGACGCGCATGTTGCGCAGACCTCAACCTGTGAGAAAATAGGCTGATCGGCGAGCAATAGCGATGGGGTGGGGAGATTTAAAATGGCGGCCAGACAGATAGTACCTGCACTCGGGCTGGATTCATTCTCATGCCCACACCTCGAGTGCGGAGCCATCGCTCATCAGACGTGGTACAAGCTTCATGTTCTCCGACACGAAAAGGAGAGCCGTCCATGGCTGCCAGGTGAAGAGGCCTTGAGGCAGCTCAAGGCCGACAAGAACACGCCGCCAAGTGTCATTACGCATTTAGAAAAAGTGATGCAGCGAAACGTGTTTTTTGAAACTCACAGCTATACGCAACTCAACACCCATCTGGTGAATATCCACGCAAGCAGATGCTATAGCTGTGACCGAATTGCGTTGTGGCGCGCCGACGAACTGATCTATCCGGTGAACCACATCTCGATTGCTCCCCCCACCGAGGACATGCCCGACGATGTGAAGGCCGATTTCCTCGAAGCAAATGAAATCTTGGACAAGTCGCCGCGGGGAGCGGCAGCGTTGCTCCGCCTGAGCATTCAAAAGCTGATGGTCCACCTCGGAGAGAAGGGAAAGAACATCAACGGCGACATAGCCAGTCTGGTACAGAAGGGTCTCGATAAGAGAATACAAAAGGCGCTCGACGTCGTCAGAGTGGTAGGCAACAACGCGGTCCATCCCGGTCAGATCGATCTCAACGACGATAAGACGATTGCAACAAGCCTGTTCAGGCTAGTGAACGTCATCGTGGAATCGCAGATCACGCAGGCGAAGCACATTGATGAGATGTTTAACAAGGTTGTGCCGGAACACCTTAAGGCGGAAATCGAGAAACGGGATGTGCCTAAGCAGATCGAGAACAAGCCGAGCGAGGGATGAGGCCGGGCGCTCGCGAGTTCTTCCTGAACAAGCCGCACAGCCAGGCTGGCGGCGCGAGACGGTGACGTGATGCTCTATCCTTTGGAGCTCGTCACTTCGATTGAAGCCCTCGGCCCATAAAACGCCTTGTATGGCTCCGCCTCCTCATAGAGAAAACGATCTTGGATCGCCTGTCCGTTCGTACTGACTAGTTCAGCTGCGATAGTAGGCAACTCGCTTTTCGCACGATCATAGTCATCAAGTGCGATCGGATTGTCGGGCATGGATGGAGCGTTCAGTCGCAGCAACTGGTCGTGCCCAATAAGCAGTCCGGCTTGTCCCATTGCATTTTGGCTTTGAAGATGCATCGCTGACGAAATGATCTCATACCAGTCAACCAATCCACCGTGAACGATCTGATTTTCAGTAAAGCGGATCTCGGTATCACCACACCCAAGCGACAAGATATGTACCTGACGGCGCTCAAGCCCATAGCAGACAAGGGCATCCACAAGACCTATCATGATAGGGTTGTTGGCCCAAACTCCGCCATCCGCGAAGAAGCGCCCGCCATCTTTGTAGATTGGAAAATATGCGGGCGCGGCTGCGGTTGCCATCGCGACCGTTAACATCCGCTCCTTCCAATCCATCTTGTAGTCAGCGTGATGTGGCGTTTTGAATACGTTTACTTCCGTGAATCCATCGAAGGACGGCACGCATAGACGTCGCTGTGCTTCGCCAAGAGTCTTCTCCGAGAAGGCCGATTTAAGGAGAGCTTCAAGCTTGTCCGCTTTGTATCGATGATGCTGCAAGGCTCGGAAACACCGCCAGCGTCTCCGGATGTTCCAAAGATCCCAGTGGATCGGCGGGAAGATTTCTTTTCCGTGGTTAATGTACAAATCCAAAATCGATTGGGCAGTCTTTCCGACGGAAAGTCCGAGCGCAATTATGCCACCCGTCGATGTCCCGGTGATCAGATCAAAATAGTCACCGGCGGATTTGCTGCCGAGATATCGACCTTCTAACTCTGCAAGTATGGCAGCAGGCAGGATGCCCCTTATGCCACCTCCATCAATCGAGAGGATGCGAAACGGTTTACCCTCAGGCCAAGGCAGTTGTTCTCTTAGGCCTTGAAGAGTCCCACTAGACCGTCGCAAGCTGCTTGGCTCCATCGACCGTGGGACTGGGATGGCGGCCCCCGCCGCGCCACTTCTTAGTGACCAGCCAACCCTCATAAAAATAGAGCCATTCGTTCGCCCAAAAAATCGTCGTGTTGGCAAGCAGGTCGTTGACGTCCCACTCCCACAGAGATGGGCTGAAAAGGCATAGGTACGGCAGGGAAGGATCGCGTTTGTTCTTGTAAACGTGCGGAATCGGTCCTTGGTCATAGTCAGGATGGCGCTCAAGCTTCGGGTGCATCACCTGAACCCTTGGCTGTGCATCTGCGACCGTGAAATTCTCCAAAACCATCGGGACACGGTAACGAACCCGGACAAGATGTTCGCGTTTGTCCGGGGCCAAAGTACCTTCCCACGTGGCGCTTTGATCAATCTGCTCGATAAGCCTGAAATCCGGCCATTGAAAAGCCATGGCCTCTATCTGTTGCTCGACAGACTTGCTCATTCCTTGAGAAAACCGCCCCCTTCACGCGTGGCAGCACGGACAGGCGTAGTTCTCGTGCCCGCGACCGCAGATACTGCCAGCGAGGCTCCGATTTTGCCCCGGCTTCCGGCCTTGAGGTGACCGGCCTCCATTTCATGCCGTCGAGCGTCGAGATTGCTGTCGATGGCGTAAGAGGCTGCTGTCTCGCCGAACAAGCGTTTCAGGATATCGCGCTTTTCGGACATGCCCAGGCCTTCATTCCGCAACCGATCTAATTCGACGACGAGCCGTCGAAGATCGATGTCGAAAAGATCCTGTGCTTGTTCATTTTCCGGCCAGCGATCTGTAAAAACGTCGGGTGGATAGGCGGGATTTCGAACCAGAATCGTTCGGCGGGGTCCTGTCTTTTCGCGAAGCTTCGCCCGAATTGCGTTGGCAACGTTGATCACCTCGTCAATCAGGTTCGACGCAACCGGTCCGGCTTCCATCGCAATCGCCGCCAGAACGACAGACGGCGGCTTGCGCATGTTACGCCGGGCGGTATCGCGGGAGGCGATATCGCGATTCCGCTTGATAAGCTGGAGGGCGACGATCCGGGGAGATTTTTCCTCGGCCGGGACGTGATCCGGCATCGGTTGAGTTTCGGCCTTTTCAAGCGCCCCATCAACGAGCAGTCGGCGGCCCATGAACGACTTGTAGAAGTCCAGATCGACTTCGACCCGTTCGTTGAATTCCTTGACGAACCCCCATGGATTCACGGGTTTATGGTAGGTCTCGCCACTCTCTTTCTTATGGTGAAACAGATTGCCTGCTCGCTCTGGCTGCCCTGGCAGTCTCGCGACGGGCATGAGGTCGACGGTCGTGCCATCCGTGTATTTTGCCGTGACGCAGCGGCTTTTCTGCGTGACCATGCCATGATAGCGGCTATCCGGATCGCCGTTGATGGCTTCGAATAGAAATTCCAGCATAACGTTCGGTGGCGAGTCCGGCGGCACGTTCAACTCGATCACCACGTCGACATCGTGTTGATCCTTCGCTACGCGCGACGCGATGGCCGTGCCCGTCGCGAAGCTTCCACTCGGGTAGCACTCGACAACCTTGCCCTGCAGCGGGCTGCCTTCTCTGTCAACGTGCTGACAAAGCGCCCGGAAGTTGGTCTCTGCAATTTCATGTTTGGTCTTGCTCAATTGGATGCGGCGGGCCACGTCCATCAGCAAGGCATCGGCTTCAGAGATTTGGCCCCACGGGCCAGGATAGGCGACGTTCATTCGGTGTCCCTCTTGGGTAACCCTGGTTCGGGGTTTGTTCCCAAGTAGGCGGCCGCGTTGCATCAAACAAGAATGACACTCTTTTCGAGGAGCTGTCTTGACTCTCGGCTACCTCAGAGTCCTCGCAGATTACCGATTCGCGGGGTCCACATTCGCAAAAAATCCGCAACCATTTTCGGTTATTTCGGCACTCAGCCAAATAACCACCATGCGGGATACGATTCCGATAAATGAATCGGTGCAATTACTTAAATGGCGCGCCCGGAGCGATTCGAACGTCCGCCCCCCAGATTCGTAGTTGATGCTATTGGCTGCGCGGCAGGGATTCGAAAGAGATGTTTTTAGCTGTGTACCCTCCGGCGGATTGTCTTGCCTCAAAGCAGGCATGTTCTTAGGCTCTGCGCTCCCTCCTGAGGGGGAGAGGCCCCTAAGCTGAGGTCAGCTTGCGGATGACCTCGTCGAGTTTCCTGACGACGCCGCAGAGATCGTGAGAGCCGCCCGCGTCCCGCTCGACCCGGATCAGATCGTCCCTCGCCTGTCTGATCTTGGAGAGGATCGCTTCCACCTCCGCCCTGCTCACCGCGTCCTCTGGGATCATGACACAACCTCCGCGAGTGTAAACTCTGATCTAAGGCCGGGGTTGCGAAAAGAAAAGAAAAAAACTCGCGGTGGTCGGAGGGACGAGGGGTGTGAACGGTACAAGAGGTCAGCTAACAGAACCCCGAATTAGGACACCGCTAACCTTAAAACTAGAAAACTAGGAAAGGGAGGGCCGACAACCCCTCCGGGTTCTCACTCCGGAGTCCAACCAGAGCGCTTGCAGCCTCCAGGCTCCCTTCCTAGGCCAAGATGCCAGAAGCCCGCTGGCGGCTCCAGAAGCGGATGGCGCCGGCGCCAAGACGGGATGGGGGTTGAGGACCTCGAAAGCGATGGGCCTCGTCGTGTACCCTAGGGTGTACCCTAGCCTGAAAATCCAGATCTCTGTAAGTTGAAATATCCAGCTAAGTCTTTGATTTCGTTGGTAGCGGAGGAGGGACTCGAACCCCCGACCCCAGGATTATGATTCCCGTGCTCTAACCAGCTGAGCTACCCCGCCACGGCGCCGGCAAACGCGGCTCTCGTCTCATGCCGCACGCGCGAACGCGCGGCATATAAGAAGCAGGCTCCAGCCCTGTCAAGCAAGGCCGTTTCGTCCGCCAAGCGCCTGCAATCTTTGGCTATTTCGGCCGCACGCCGGAATTGCCGCCGGGGCTGCCGGGGGGCGGGATCACCGAGGTGTCGCCGGTCGGAGGCGTCGGCGCATGAATTTCCGGATCGACGCCGGCCGGCGGACACAACACGCCATTGGATTTTGCGAGCTTGTCGCCGAGCGGTTCGCTCCCCTGCCCGGTCGTCGAACCCTCGGGCAAAATCGTGCCGCGCGGCGGCACCGGTTGGATCGGCGCGCAATTATCGGCTACAGGCGCCGGCGCGGTCGGGGGCGGCGGCGTGGCGGGCGCCGGCGGGGCTTGCGCGTTTGCGGTTCCAACCGAGGCCATCAAAAACGAGAGAATGAGCGCGTGTTTCCTCATCGAAGGAAAACCCGCCGCGCGAAGCGGGGTTCCGGCGCGCCGCCATCACGGTTGGCAATTCTTCCGGTAACGGATCAGCGAAAAATGCCCCATCGGCGGCATCGGCCGGCGCTCGGTCAGGGTCACGCCGCCGTGTCTCGTGGCCCAGTCGGCCAGACGCGTCCACGGAAATTCGGGCCGCCAGCCGAGCCGGCGCGCGAGCGGCGCGAACGCCAGTTCAAAGGCGCGACGTGGTCCGCTCTCGGCGCCGATGTGGTTGACCAGGATGAGTTCGCCGCCCGGCTTCAACACGCGAATGAAGTCATCCAGCGTTGCTTCGGGATCCGGCACCGCCGTGATGACGTACTGCGCCACCACCGCGTCGAAGGAGCCATCGGCAAACGCCAGGTTCTTGGCGTCCATCACCGCGAGCGTCTCGACATTCTTCAGGCCCAGCGAGCGCACGCGGTTCTGCGCCTTGCGCAACATCGGCTCTGAAATATCGACGCCGCACAGTCTCGTGGTGGGTGCGTATTCCGACAGCGACAGTCCCGTGCCAACGCCGACATCGAGAACGCGCCCGCCGATCCCGTCGGCGATCGCGATCGTCGATTGGCGGCCATGGTCGAAGACCTTGCCAAACACCAGATCGTAGACCGGGGCCCAGCGCCCATAGGCCTTTGCGACCCCCTCGCGGTCGATATCCGTCGCCATGCCCCCGCCTTGAAATCTAGATCATGATGCGATCAAGTGGAATCGCATCATGATCTCATCTCTTTGTTTGAGCATGATCTTTTCGGAAAACCGGATTCCACTTTTCCGGACCATGCTCAGCCGCGCATCGCTTCCACGACGAGCGGAGCGCCGCCTGCCCGTGATGCGCCCGTTTCACTTGCGCCCTTGGCACTTTGGCTCTTGGCACTTGCGCTTTTGGCGCTCGCGCTCCGGATAAATCCGCCGCCGAGCACACGCGCGCGGCCCGAAGGTGCATCGTAGAACACGCAAGCCTGACCGGGAGACACGCCCTCTTCGCCGGCGACCAGTTCGATCTCGTAACCGGAATTCGCCGCGCGCAGCCAGCCGGGCTGCGGCGCGCGGGTCGACCGCACGCGCACGAAAATCTCTCGGCCCTCGCCGGCCGCGCGATCGAACGAACCATCGCCGATCCAGTTGATATCGCGCAGCGCGATGCGATCCATCCGCAGCGCCTGGCGCGGACCGACAACGACCCGCCGGCTCGCCGCATCCAGCCGCACCACGTAAAGCGGGGCGGTCGAAGCAATCCCCAGGCCTCGCCGCTGGCCGACGGTGAAATGAACGATACCCGGATGGGCTCCGATGACACGGCCATCGAGGTCGACGATGTCGCCCGGTTCCATTGCGTTCGGCCTCAGCCGGCCGATGACGTCGGTGTAGCGGCCGGTGGGCACGAAGCAGATATCCTGGCTGTCGTGCTTGTCGGCGACCTGAAGTCCGAAGCGCCGCGCAAGTTCGCGCGCCTGGGGCTTGGTCAAGTCGCCAAGCGGAAAACGAACGTACTCGAGTTGCTCGCGGGTAGTCGCGAACAGGAAATAGCTCTGGTCGCGATCGGCATCGGCGGCGCAAATCAGCGCACGCGACCCGTCGGCCATCCGGCGCGAGGCCACGTAGTGCCCGGTCGCGAGCGCCGCAGCCCCAAGCTCGCGCGCGGTTGTGAGCAGATCGCGAAACTTGATCGAGCGATTGCACTCGATGCAGGGCACCGGGGTCTCGCCCAACGCATAGCTTGCGGCGAAATTGTCGATCACCGATTCGCGAAAGCGGCTCTCGTAGTCGAGCACATAATGCGGAATGCCGATCCGCTCGGCGACGTTGCGCGCGTCGTGAATATCCTGCCCGGCGCAGCAGGCGCCCTTGCGGTGCGTGGCCGCACCATGATCGTAAAGCTGCAACGTGATGCCGACGACGTCATAACCTTCCGACTTCAACAGCGCGGCCGTCACCGAAGAATCGACCCCGCCGGACATGGCGACGACGACACGGGTGTCCTTCGGACGGCCTTCGAGATCCAGACTGTTGAGCATGCTACCAGTGCCCGCTTTTCGAAGTTCGTCTTCCATCGCAGCGTCCACCTTTCACGAACTTCGAAAAGTCATGGGCACTACTAAATTACAGATTCCAGTGCCGCTTTTCCATTTGAAGTTCCTGGAGCTGAATTTGCCGCTTGGGGTGCAGGAACTTCAAATGGGCGGCACTAGTCAATAATGCGATCGCGAGCGCCAGGCACGTCGCGACTTGCGGCTAAAAGCTTTCAGGGCGTTTCCTCATCGAAGCGGTTTTGCTCTTTGGGGCGGCCGAAAAGCCACCCTCTAATATAGGCGGTATTCCCCGCAGGCAATCACACGCGGCTGCGTTTACCCGCGTGAAAACGGCAAATCTTGCCGAGGGGCAGAAAAGCGCC
>Ga0210384_10006587_pt1 | contig 12365 bp, 14 predicted proteins | sample IncBWH2MmetaG_FD_160574 | JGI IMG/M metagenome (GOLD analysis project Ga0210384, IMG submission 160574) | Forest soil microbial communities from Barre Woods Harvard Forest LTER site, Petersham, Massachusetts, United States - Inc-BW-H-2-M | ecosystem: Environmental > Terrestrial > Soil >... | reverse complement strand
ATTGGTGTTCATCGCCGGAACCATCGACAAACGCTTCCGCGCGTTCGACTCGCGCAGCGGAAAGATGCTGTGGGAAGCCAAGCTCGACTCCGAAGGCCACACCAGCCCCATGACCTACCTGGGCCGCAACGGCAAGCAGTATGTGGTGATCGTGAGCTCGGGCGTCAACGCGTACGCGCTGAACTGAGCCCGTTACTGGTTCAGCAGCGGAATATCCTTGACCGGCTTGGGCTCGGGGATCGACTTGATATACGACCACACATCCGCGAGCTCCTGGTCGGACATGACCTTCGCGCGATACGGGGGCATCCCGCTTGGCGGAGGGTTGCGTACAAACGCAGTGAAACCGGCCAGCGGGAGCTTGGTCTGCGCGAGCCGCGCGCCGGCCGCGCCTCCTTGGCCGACGTAGCCGTGGCACTGATAGCACCCGTTCCTCACGAATAGCCTCTTGCCGTTATCGACGTTGCCCGTCAGGTCCTTCGATTGTCCTGCGGCGAATGCCGCAAACAAAACGATAAAGCACGATAGTTTCTTCATGGCAATCTCCTAACGCGGCTGTGTCACAACGTCAATCAGCGCCGGCTCGCCCGCCTTTACGCGTTCAATCCCGCGCCGGATGGCCGGCGCCAGGTCCTTGGGATCGCTGATCGGCCCCTCGGCATACAGACCGTAGCCTTTCGCGATCGAAGCGTAATCGATATTAGGCTCCTGGAGCGCGGTACCGATGTCGGAGCGCCCAATGCCCCGGTTGTACTTGGCGCCGTACAGCGTAATGTACATGCGCTCCTCGTGATAGGCGCGATTGTTATGCATGATGCTCAGGATCGGAATCTTGTGATGAGCGGCCGTCCAGAACACCGCGGGACTGTAGTTGAAATCGCCGTCGTCCTGAATGCTGACCGTCAGCCGCCCATGCTTCCGGTTGGCCAGCGCGGCCCCCACCGACGCCGGCGCGTTGTAGCCGATGCCCGCCCCGCCTTGCGCCCCGATGAATTGGTAGTGCTTGTTAAACGTCCACAGCCGCGTCGGCCAGAAACTGGCGTGCCGTTCATTCGAGACCAGCGACCAGTCTTCGTTCTTGATCTGCGCCCAGATTTCCGCGCTCATGCGCGCGGTGCTGACTGGGCTCGCGTCCCACGCGATCGCGGCCAATGCGCGGTCTTGCTGGCGGGCCTTGTGGTTGGCCTCGGTGATTCGTTTGCCGCGTTCCTCGAACACCCGCTTGCGGTCGGCGGTTGTCCCGCGCTTCACCGCTTCGATCAGGCTGGGAAGCGTGGCTTCGGGGTCGCCCACCACCGCCAGATCCGCTTCCACGTAGCGCCCAAAATCCTGATAGTTGGACTTGTGGTTCAGCTCGACCGCCGAAATCGTAATGATCTTGGCCCCCGGCTTGGTGATCGACCGGTTCTCCATGCCGAAGCGATTGATGGGAGTCGAGCGGTGCAGCACTCCCCACAAATCGTCGGCGTCGATCGCCAGGATCGCGTCGGCGTCGGTGATATTCGGCGTGGCCCTCTGCGCGCCGGAAGTGCCGTAGAGCGGATGATCCGTGGGAAAATTCATCCGCAGCCTCTGATCGTAAACCCGCGCCTGCAGCGCTTCAGCCAATTCGACAAGGAGCCCGATGCCGTTGGGTGTGCGCGCGCAGCGCCCGACTACGATCACCGGGTTCTCCGCCGCCACCAGCAGCCGCGCCGCCTCGGCCACCGAAGCCGAATCGCCAGCGGGAATCGAGCTCATCACCAGCTTCGGTATGCGCAGGTCCTTTTCGGTGATTGGCTCCTCTTGCAACGTGCCGTCGGCCACCAGCACCACCGGCTCCATCGGCACCGTGGTCGCGATCTTGTACGCGCGCACGGCGGATTCGGCGAAGTGTGTCAGCGTAACGGGCGTGTCGTCCCACTTCACGTAGTCGCGCACCATGGCCGCCGCATCCTGCACGCTGTGCTGCCACTCCGAGCTGCCGCGCCGGTAGTTCACGTCCAGGATGTTGCCGAGCACGATGTACATCGGCACTCGGTCGGCGTAGCAGTTGTAGATCCCCATGGAGGCGTGCTGCAGGCCGACGGTGCCGTGCGCCATGATCATCATCGGCTTGCCTTCGATCTTGGCGTAGCCGTGCGCCATGGCGGCCGACGATTCCTCGTGGCAGCAGGTCAGCAGTTCCGGCTTGCTGTTGCCTCCGTAATTGATCATCGATTCATGCAGCGCGCGGAAGCTTGAGCCCGGGTTGGCGGCGCAATATTCGATGTCGAGAGACTTGATCACGTCCACCATGAAGTCCGAGCCGGGCTTCTCGTTGGATGAAACTTCCACGGCCCCGGTGGTGGCATCCGGCTTTTGCGCGGCCTGCTGAGCCCCTTGTTGAGCCATGGCGATGGGGGGCTTGCCAACCAGTCCGGCCGCGCCCGCAGCCACCGCGGCACCCCTCAGAAAACCACGCCGATCGACAGAACTCTTCTTGGCCATACAAGCCTCCTGGTTAATCAGTTGCCATTATGGCATGGGCGGAAGTTGGCTGAAACCGTGAAGTGCAAGTGCACACCACGCGCCGGATGAGTTAGAGTAAACTTCGGAGCACATATGAAACGGCGATCGTCCACTGGAGTCTCTGTAACCTGTCTCGTCATTGCGGGCCTGTTGTTAGCGGGGATGCCCGCGTTCGCGCATCACTCCTTTGGAGCGGAGTACGACGGCACCAAGCCTATCACGCTGACCGGCGTCGTCACCCAAATCCAATGGACCAATCCCCATTTCTATTTCTTCGTGGATGTCAAGAACAAGAGCGGCGCGGTGGAGCATTGGAAATTTGAAGGCTATCCCCCGACCGTCCTAAACCGCATTGGCTGGAAGAGGAACGAAACCATGCGGCCCGGCGATACCGTGACTGTATTCGGGTGGCGCGCCCGCGACGGCACAAATTGGGCCCACTCCCGCGAAGTCACGTTCGCGAATACCGGCAAGAAGCTGCAATCCGGACCTCCTGCCGGCAACGGTGATGGCGGCAATACCGCTGCTGCCGCTGGGCGGTGATGAGGGCGTGAAGCATGCGGAATCACTCCCTATCTTTTGTGGCGGCCTTGGTGGCCATTCTGACTTTGACCGCCTGCCAGAGCCCTTCCGCTAAAAGTGACACCGCTCCCGGCGCAAAGTCAACGCCGCCGGTCCCTCGCACCGCGGATGGAAAACCGGATTTGAATGGAGTCTGGCAGCCCGGCAGCGACCGGCCCGGAACGTGGGAAGAAGCTAACCAGGGAGTCGGAGTGCCCGAGCCTCGGTCGCGCCCGCCGGTGACGCGCGGGGGGCCTCCTCCTTACCAGCCGTGGGCCCTGAAGAAGGTTGCGGACTCTGTCAAGCTTCGCAGGGCGGATGAACCTGTCGCGCGTTGCATACCGCAGTTCGATATGCCGGGAATCGCGCTCTACCCCATTCAGTTCGTTCAGAACGCCCAGACCATCGTGATTCTGATCGAGCCGCGCCACAATTTCCGCCTTATCCCGCTCGATGCGAAGCATCCCGACGATCTGGATCCCGCCTATGTGGGCGACTCTGTCGGCCACTGGGAGGGAGACACTCTGGTGGTCGACGTCACTGGCTTTAAGGAGCAAATGTCCGGGGTGAGCATCCATACGGAAGCGTTGCACATCGTCGAGCGCTTCACCCGGTCCGACTACAACACCATTAATTACGAAGCTCTCGTGGACGATCCCAAGGCGCTCACCAAGCCCTACACCATCACCAGCAAAATCATGCTGCGGCCCGGCACGCGTTTACAGGAATACGTGTGCGAAGAAAATAATCAGGACCCGGCGAACTTCGAGAAGCTGCTGAAGGACGGTCTGGTTACCAGGAAGTAATCAAATCACACCGGCCGCTCCATGGGTGTTTTCAGAGAGCAAAAGCTCTTCGTACGCACACCTGAACACTGCTCCAGTCGAGGTCACTCAGGTGGCCGATGGCTGTCAAATGTGAGCGGTGGAGCGTAAGGACGAACGCGCGGAAGCACGATTCGGACCTAAGCCCCGCGGCTTGCCAGTCTTTCAGCACGTAGTCGGTAGAGCTTGGCCTCGGGGGAATCTTCGTCGTCAAAATCCCGACAAGTACGTCGGGCTGCTCACGCAGATAGTCGTCGCTGGCAATGATGACCGCCGGCCGCACCTTGGTTTCCATTGCGCCGGGCAACATCCCGACAACCACATCGCCCGGCTTCAACGTTTTTCTTCTTCCGCCTCGAATTGCCTCAGGGAGTGCGCCGTGAAGCCCCGCATGTCTTCGTCGGACCAAGAGTCCGACCAGTCAATCCGCGCATTGGGAGATAAGGCCGCCAGCCGCTGCACGAGCGCCGTAAGCTCGCGAGCCGCATTGGGGGGAAGGCGGCGAAACGCCTCCAGAAGCGTCGCTTCCTGTGTGCTCAGCTGCATGCACCAGACCTCTGGTTACCAGTATATGTTGATCGCCGGCTCCTTTACCATGCCCGACGGCACCCTCTAACGAACTTGATTCTTGCGATTTAGTTTACGCTAATTTCATGCGGACTTTGAGGGCATTCGTGGCTAGAAGCTTCCATGGAGTCGACGACGCGACGGTAGCACCAATTGTCGAACTGCTGGACAGCTTTGCTCCGCTTGGACTCGTTTGGGAAACTGCGGAACGCGCCGAAATCGAGTCGGTCTCGAAAAAGGTTCAACAGAAGATAGACAACTGCGACGTATTCGTTGGTGTTTTTACGAGAAGGCATCCGATTTTCTCCCCTGACTTCGATAAATGGAAAGCCGCCATTGAGCCGGACGCCCAACCCATCGGATGGACGGGACCACCGTGGCTGTTTCAAGAATCGGGCTACGCCCTGAAAGCCGGAAAAAAGCTCCTCTTAATTCGAGAGGCTAATGTGGAGCTTCCAGCACTACAAGGGGATCTCGAGTACATTGACTACAATCCCGAGCAGCCGCAAATCGCGTGGAAGAAGGCTCATCAGGTGCTAACCCAGTTGATCGCCCAAAACGTGGGACTCGCGGTTGAGCACCTCGTGAGTGGACCCGAGCCAAAGACTACCGAGCAAGACTTGACGGAGAGTGCGGAAGTGCTACTCTCCGAGCCGTCCGACCAAGCCGCGATTGACAAGTGTTTTGATGATTTACTGGCGGCTGCGGAACGCAAGGACTTCGACGCGGCGGACCGCGCTCAAGAAGAAGGCGCGCGCCTAATCAAAGCAGGCGATGAGAACTTTGAAGAGGTTTCTTGGAAATCGATGTGCTTGGCGGTTCGCGGCCGGGCAGGTGAGATCTCGGCGATCAATTGCTTGAGCGACCTTTCCGCTGACAATCCTGTGCATTGGGCACCGTTGCAGGCACTCGCCAACATCGCCCGTGCTTTTGGAGACTATAAATCCTCTGGGGATTGCGCGCAAAGGCGGCTGAAAACCGATCGGGCTCCCCTGGCTTACGCATCCAGGCAGCGAGAGACTTCCGCGCCGCCAAGCTCTGGGAGCTTGCGTTAAAGCAGTTGGAGCTAACTCTAAAAGAATACGCTTTGCCAGACGCTGTTCGTGTCGATGCATTTAAGGAAATGTTCGGCGTGTTGAAAGAGTCGGGAGACCGCGTTGCGGCATTCTGCTTTGGAGAGGCCGCCTTGCGATTGCTTCCTAACGACTCTGATTTCCGATTTCAGCTTGCCTATGCATATGACGAGGGTGCGAGCGGCTCCGGTGAGCACGACTACCAGGATTTGGCTCTCGCGCACTATAAGCTACTTGCGAGCGACAATTCTGCGAGCGAGTATTCACTTAACAACCTCGGTGTCGTCTTCAACCACTTCGAAGCTCCCATAAACGCCACTGAACAATTCAAGGCTGCCTCCACACGCGGGAACGCACTGGCCACGGCGAACGTCATTCGGCAATACGTCCGCGCAGGCTTTTTGGAGGATGCAAAGGCGTGGGCCGAAGCGCACAAACCCTCCTCGGACGATAAAGGCGAGATGGTGCAGGCGCTAGCTGCGCTCCACCCGGCTCGCAACGCTGAGACGGAGAAAATCGAGAAAGTGACTGCCTACGAACTGACTCATCGCGCGGCGCTGGCCAACTTTGCCACGTCGAATTTCTTCAGTGCGCCTACGGCAGTTGATGGGGAGTATCGATTTCCGATCGCAAGTTTGAAGATCTCGCAGAACGGCGACGCTATTGTTGGATTAGGTGCGAACGAAGGTTTCCCGGCGAAGATGTTGCATCGACTAAGCGGAACCAATCGTAATAACCTATGGCGCTTCAAAATTGAGTCCAAAAAGGAAGGCGAATATTTTTTGAGCGACAGCAGTAACTCGTTCGGCCTTCTGAAGTTCACCCCCGACGGCAATGGCGTCTCTGTATTGGAATATCATGGCGATGGCCGGATTTCTAGCTACGTAGCGATGCGTACGAGTCCACCCCCGCAGGTTGAGCTTCCCCACGCCAGTATGTTGAATGGAAAAGAAGACGCTACCTGAATTCAAGAGCGCAGACCAAGAGCGCAAATTCTGGGCGACGGCGAATTCCACTCAGTATGTCAACTGGCCGTCCGGAAAATGCGAGAAGTGCGTCAACTTGAAGCCATCCTATGTACCGTCTTCATCCGGTTACCCAAGGCAATGAACAGGCTCAGGGGAAGACCGAGCAGCACTGGCTCGAGCTCTTTCACCGTTATCTGCCCCGCCGCTACCGCGCCACTCCCGCGCGGCCGTACTCCATCAAATCGGCGGCAGGGGCGGGGCCCGTGGCGGGAAGGGAGCGCGTGCGCGAGAGGGAAGTTGAGGAGGCATAGGTTCACGGGATGGCGACCATGCTACTGACTGGCGCGCAAGCCGGTGGTTATGTATGATTACCTTTGCCTTACTCGTTGTTTTCAAGTATCGCGGCTTAGAGGAGAATGCAGATGACAACAGTATTTAAAGGTGTTTGGCTTGCGATGGCAGCGCCCTGCCTGGTCTTTGTATTCACCACGCAGGGCGCTCTCCGGGCGCAATCCCCCGCGCTCAGCATCACCTTGACCGGTCAATCGATGATTCGGTCAGATATCCGTGCTCACGCGCCGTCCGCTGTGCCGATCATTGCGTCGCTGCTGAAGGGTGACGTGGTGTTTACCAATTTTGAATCCACGATCCTAGATGAGAAGAAAGGGCAGTCGCCGAAGGACGGCAGGTTTCTCTCTCCGCCGGAAGCGCTCGAGGCTTTGAAGACATTCGGCTTCAACCTGTTGTCGGTGTCCAACAACCATTCGTTTGATCTTAAGGTTCCGGGTATTCGGAATGTAATGGAGCAGACGAACCGCTTGAACCTGGCGCATGCCGGGATCGGGAACACGATTGACGAAGCCGTCGCGCCGGCTTACCTGAAGACAGCGAAAGGCACGGTCGCGCTGGTGGCGATGGCGTCAGGGCTGGTGCCGGAGGGAGGATCGGCCACCGCTACGCGGCCGGGCGTGAATGAGCTCCGCGTCGAGGGGAACAAGCCGAATGAGGAGGACTCGCAACGCATTCTTCAGAGTATACGCGCGGCCCGCATGAAAGCCGACCTCGTCATTGTGTATGAACACAATCACGTATTTGATAAGCCCTTCCAGACGATCATGCTGGAAGAGTTGCCGGAGCGCCTGGGGCCGCCTGATTGGCTCAAAAAGTGGACCCACGCAGAAATAGACGCAGGCGCGGATATCATCGTGATGCATGGCGCGCCTCTCCTGCACGGTGTCGAGATTTATCACGGCCGGCCTATCTTTTACGATTTGGGCAATTTCATTTTTCAGGCGCCGCCGGCGGATATATTGCTCGACGAGCCGATCGTCTGGGAGAGCGCGGTCGCCTATGTGGACTTTCAGGGAAGGAATCTGCAATCCATCCGGTTCCGGCCGATCGCGATGAATAAGATTGGACAGGGTCAGCCCGACTCGCATGACGAGCACACGAATAATCTATTCCTCCAGACGCGCGGCTTGCCAACGCCTGCCACGGGCGAGCAAGCGCGCTACATCCTCGAGCGGCTGGCTGATGCGTCACGGCCCTTCGGAACAACGGTAGTGGTGAAAGGCGATACCGCGGAGATAAAACTAAAAGGCGGAAATTAAGGCGCGAGCCTATTTGTTTTTGCTCACGCCGGAAGCGGGATTACCGAGTCTCTGGTTGTATTTCGCCGTCTCCGAGGGCGAGCACTCCATCTCCATAATGTCGAAACCCGCTGGTTGCAACCGCAAGGGTAACTTATTGAGGGCTACCCAGGGTTTCGTGTACATCTTTGGGTCGTCAATCGTAATTGTCATTTCCAGGTGGTCGCGGTCCACACGCTGGTAGCGTTCCTCCACGCGCAGCGCGTCGCTGTGCGGACGGCCGGCATTATCGAGCCAGGTTCTGTCATCAATCCCAACCGTCTGGGCGACGAAGGTGTGATCGTCTACCCACTTGCCCACCGAGTACCCCCACCACCTTGGTTCAGGATCTTTAGGGAGCGCGCGGCCGTCGGTCCAGATGACCCGCCATTTCTTGTTGAACTCGTAAAGGATCAGCACCTGGTTCGAGGTTTGAACGATTTGGCTCGTTCTGAAATTATGAAGAACGATGCGCGGAAACCCCTGGGGATCGCAGATGTCCACAGGATCGTTTACGAAGGCGGTTGCAACACTAGTAATTCCAAACCCCGGCTTATGGGCCTTAAACGCTTCCTCTCCGGCTGGCGTAAAATGCAGATCGTGTTCCGGCTTCCCGTCGGACGGCATGGCCTTCGCGCCATTTGCCTGGATTGCGTCCCCCGGCCCTTTAGCCGGTTCCCATGCGCCGGAAATGTCATGAGATGGAGCGGGGGCCGGCTTCTGATCCTTGACGTCGAAATCGTATATCGCTCCCGGCTGCCGAACTGTTTGAGCGAAGGCAAGCGCGGGCGTCAACGCGGCTAGTAGAACCGTAGCAACCGAGAAGCTCTTTGACATTGTGGAACTCCCTTCATACCACAGACAGTGGTTTTTCCTACTGTAAGCCTACTGACGCGCGGCGTGGATGGCAACCCGCTGTCGGACCGGCCACGCAGCAGCCGGGTATAGAAGATAAACTGAGGAGGCGTCCCATGAAGAGACACACACGATCGGCATCGATCTTGATAAGACAGTGCGGAACAGGAGCGAATATGCAAAGAAGCAATCGAATCTCAACGAGGGTCATCATTGGCGTTAGCGTCGCGGTGGTCACCCTTATGGCACAAGGCGGCGGGCCAAATCCGACCTGCCGCCATTGTTCGGCCACCTATATTCCGGTGTCGGAGCTGGATGCCTACACCGCGAAGGCGGTGAAGTACCAACTGGTCGACCAGCAGGTACGCTCGGTCGATATCGGTAAGGTCCAAATCGGCATCGGCATGGTCACACGAGGCAAACTCCTTCCCGACCCCAACCGGAAAGGGGCGGTCGCCGAGCACGAGCAGATCAGCGAGGTCTACCACGTGATCGACGGGGAAGCGACGCTGCTGACGGGTCCGGATCTGGTGAATCCCGTGAAGAGGCCGGATGACGAGAAGACTGTTCGGCTGCAAAACGGTCCGGGATATAACTCTGATGCGATCCGGCAGCCGCTGACGACCCACCTAAAACGCGGCGACATGATCGTCATTCCCGCCGGGACTGGCCACCAGTTCATCGAGATCCCCGATCACATCACGTATATGATGGTGCGGATCGATCCCGACAAAGTGGTGCCCACCAAGAGCGAAACGGAATCTCAGGCTGACCTGAAGGTCGTGCCGGCGACAAAGAAGGGCACAAAGTAAAGCGGCGAGGACGCGATAGAGGCGGCCTGAACTACTTCCTTTCGGCTTCTACTCTCTCGCCGTTGGACCCATGCCGATGATCTCGATGGTGGCGCCCTCGGGCCCCGTGCCGTCGTAGTGCATCTGATGGGCGATATCCCTAACAATGCTGCCCGGCCCGAGTGCAACAGTGGTATCGCGGTCAAACTTGGCGCCTGTGCCTATCAGGAACGTTCCTTTCAATACCGTGATGTACCGGTCATTCGGATGAGCGTGGGGCTGGCTCCAATCGTCGGGGCCGCGCTTGAGGAGCTGGACATACAAACCGGGTTTTGAAGGATCGCCAAACAGGACCGCCGTTTGGCTGGCGCTTCCTGGACGGCTTTTCCAATCAACCTGGTCGGGCAGTTTGAAGTCTCTCGCATTGCGGTCGATCGAAACGATATCGGCACCGTAGACTGCCATCAAGCTCCGAATGTCTGGAGGAGTCCGGCCGGCTCGCTTGTTCGTCTTCGCCGAGGGGCCTGAAAAAAGCGCCACAACGACGATTGCGAGCGCGAGCGCCGTCCGCCGAAGACGGAGTCTAGCCAATTTGGACATTGTCACAGGAATCTCCTTTACTCGAAGATGATAACGCAGAATTGCGGAGTATGCGCGAGCGGTGACTTGTCGAGGATGTCCCGCGGTTCCGGAAAAAGTCGCGAACTGCTAGAAATCGGCCGGCGGTTAAGGTAGTGCGAGCCCGTGGCTTGTAGTCTAATGTAAAGGATGCGTGGTCATATCTGGATTGGAATAGGTTTGGTTGGAGTTTGCTTGTGCGCGCAAGCCCAGTGGCTGAACCAACCGATTCCCGGGGCTCCGCGCACGGCCGATGGCAAGGTGAATATGACGGGGCCGGTTCCCCGGCTGAATGGCAAGCCCGACCTTTCCGGAATCTGGCAGGCTGCGGCAGAGCCCCGTCCGCCGGGTCTGTTCGGATTGGGTGAATCCCCAAATTCGAAATATTTTAGGGACATCCTAGCCGATTTCAAGCCGGGTGAGGAACCGCTTCAGCCGGCGGCCGCGGAAATTCTCCGCCAGCACGTTGAGGCGGGCGGAGCCGGCAATCCCAGCCTGCACTGTCTCCCCGATGGAGTACCCCACGCCGATCTGTTGCCGGAGCCATTTAAGATCATTCAGACGCCCGGTGAAATTGTGATGCTGTACGAAGTGGAGACCACATTCCGCCAGATCTTCACCGACGGACGTAAGCAGCTTACCGATCCGAGTCCATCGTGGATGGGGTATTCGGTCGGCAAATGGGAAGGGGACACTCTGGTGGTCGACACCGTGGGGTTTAACAATCTTAGCTGGCTGGACGCGCGCGGCCACGGCCACACGGAGGCTCTGCGCGCCGAGGAGCGCTTCCACCGGCGCGATTTCGGCCACCTGGAAGTCACCGCGACGGTTACCGATCCCAAAACTTTCACCCGGCCGATCACGATCAATTTTGTGGAGGAGCTTCTTCCGGATACCGATTTGCTGGAGCACTACTGCCTGGAAGCCGAAAACGACGCGAAGCACCAACCGGGCAAATCGGCCCGGTGATCGGCCTGCATTAGGAACTCCCAACTCCCAAGATAGAAACTTGGGAGTTGGGAATCTTGACTTGATTAGTTGGCCAGCGGATCAGGCCGCATCTGGAACTTCACGAGCTTGCTCGTGACGCCTTTGCCACCTTCCATGTGGAACGGGGCTCGCGTTGAGATCGGCGTGTAGATGCCCTTCCCCTTCCAGCCGGTTCCCGGATTGTCGATGCGGCCGTCGAGGCCTTTCGCGTAGTAGCCCATCGGATACGGCACGCGCAGCGTCATGAACTTGCCATCCACCAGCGCCAGCACTCCCTCGGAGAGATTGCCGGTCGCAAGCGGGATGTCCTTGCCCAGACCAAGCATGTCGAACCGATCGACGAAGTTGTAGTACGCCGAGTCGGCGGCGCCGTTCTCCACCGCTCCCTTGTAGTTCGGACCGGGGAACGTATAGAGCGTCCAGCCTTCAGGGCAGTGCTGCCCGGTGGCGGCGGCGGGGCCGTTGAGCGGGCCCTTGCACTTGCTGCGGTCGAAGCTGGCGTAGTGTCCGCTCGAGAGCACCGTCCAGACCACGCCCTTGCTGTCGACGTCCATGCCGCGAGGCGAGAAGCCTTGCTTCGGCGCCTTCGGGTTGTTCCACGGCACCTCGTAGTACTCGGTCAGAGCTGTCTCGGGCGGGTGAGATCCAGGTGAGAAACGAACCAGCGCACCCGGCATTCCGAGGACTGATCCCCACACCGAGCCGTCCGGCGCCGGCGCGTCGCCGTAGTACGCCACGTTGATCCGCTTGTCCTTGGTTGGATCCGCAGGCTGATCGGGTTCAGTATAGGCGTCGCGCTTCCCGTTCCCGTTGTAGTCCAGGATAAACGCGCTCCAGCCCTGCGCTTTCTTCTCGTCGTGCGTCTTGTCCCAGATCTTCGTGTCGAACCATCCCTCGACGCCGGCAGGCCCGAAGGTCGACCACAGCACATCGTTGTTGTCGAAATTCACGTGGCCCCATGTGAAGCAGGTGTCGATGGTGGTCGTCTCTTTAGTTTTCG
>Ga0210384_10006586_pt1 | contig 12365 bp, 12 predicted proteins | sample IncBWH2MmetaG_FD_160574 | JGI IMG/M metagenome (GOLD analysis project Ga0210384, IMG submission 160574) | Forest soil microbial communities from Barre Woods Harvard Forest LTER site, Petersham, Massachusetts, United States - Inc-BW-H-2-M | ecosystem: Environmental > Terrestrial > Soil >... | reverse complement strand
GAGGATCTCCTTGGCCTGGATGTCGATGTCGGTGGCCTGGCCCTGCACGCCGCCCAGCGGCTGGTGGATCATGATGCGCGCGTGCGGCAGGGCGAAGCGCTTGCCCTTCGTTCCCGCGGTCAGCAGCAGTGCGCCCATCGACGCCGCCTGCCCCATGCAGATAGTGGAGATGGCGGGCTTGACGTACTGCATGGTGTCGTAGATGGCCATGCCCGCGGTCACCGACCCGCCCGGCGAGTTGATGTACAGATGGATGTCCTTGTCGGGATCCTCCGCCTCCAGGAAGAGCATCTGGGCGATGACCAGATTCGCGATCTCGTCCTCGATATAGGTCGGGAGGAAGATGATCCGCTCCTTGAGGAGCCGGGAGAAGATATCGAACGCGCGCTCCCCGCGCGGGGTCTGCTCGACCACCATCGGAACCAATCCCATCGGGCGCCTCCTGGCCATGCTGGTAGTGTACCTCAGGCGCTGTTTGCCGGATTCTTTTCGATGAGGAACTCGATGGCGCGCCGCTCGGTCAGGGTGTGCCGGATCCCGTCCAGGTCCCCGCTCTGCTCCAGCATCCGCCGGACCGCCGGCCCCGGACGCTGGCTGGCCTGGGCGATGCGCTCGACCTCGGCTTCCACGTCGGCGTCGGCGGGCGTGAGCCCCTCCTTCAGGGCGATCGCCTCGATCAGCAGCGCGCGCTTGACCGCCTTCTCCGCACCCGGCCGGAGGTCTTCCAGCAGCTTCTTGTAGTCCCACGGCACACGGTCCGGATCGACGCCCTGCCGGCGCATGTGCTCGCGCGCGTGCTCGATCTGGTGGCCCACCTGCCGGAGCACGAGCGCCTCCGGCACCTCGAAGGTGTGGCCGGCCAGCACCGCGTCCTGCACCGCGCCCTCGAGCGTGCGGCGGTTGTCCGCCTCGCGGCGCGCCTCCAGTCCCTTCCGGATCTCCGCCTTCAGCGCGTCGAGGGTCTCGAAGTTGCCCCCCACGCTCTTGGCGAAATCGTCGTCGAGGGCGGGCAGGACCTTCTCCTTCACCTCGATCACCTTCACGCTCGCGTCCGCCGATTTGCCCCGCAGCGCTTCGTTGCGATGATCGTCGCCGAAGCGCACCCGCGTCTGGCGCGAGCCACCCGCGCTGAGACCGATGACCGCCTCCTCCATCTCGGGCAGCACCCCGCCCGAGCCGATGACGAAGCCGTAGCCGGTCTCGGAGCGCGGCTCCATGCTCTCGGGGGTGAGCGTGTAGTCCACGATCACGAGATCGCCCGGATCCGCCGCGCGCTCCACCGAGCGATACTCGGCGTGCTGCTCCTGCAGCGCGGTCAAGGCCTCGTCCACCTCGGTCTCCGCGAACGGCTTCGGGGTGTGCTCGATCGTGAGCCCGGTGTAGGCGCCGAGCGTGATCGCGGGCTTGACCTCCACCACCGCGGCGAACTTGAGCGCCGCGTTCTCCTCGAGCGTCACCTCCTGCAGATCCGGCTCCTCCACCGGCTCGATGCGCGTCTCGGCGAGCGCCTGGCGGTAGACGTCGGGGATCAGGCGGCGGGCCACTTCCTGCCGCACGTCGTCGGCGAAGTGGAGCTTGATCATGCTGCGGGGGACCTTGCCCTTGCGGAAGCCGGGCAGCTTGGCCTCGCGCTGCACGCGGCCGAAGGCCTGCTCCCAGGCCTTCGTCACCACTTCGGGCGCTTCCTCGACCTGCAGGCGCCGCTTGCAGGCGCCCAGTTCCTCGATATCAACTTTCATGATCGCTCCGCGAGATCGTCACCAGTCTCAGGGGGGTCGACTCTGCCGCTCTCGTCGCCGGAGCCTCATCCTACACTATCGGGGAGCAGCGTCAAGAATACAGGGACTTACCGGGCGGCCGCCCGCCACGCCGGGAGCGCGCCGCGTGCGGGGAGCGCCGGACCGCCATCGCGCGCCCGACCGGCGGCCCCAAGGCTTGGGCGAGACGGCCTCCGTGGACTATGCTCGATCAGGCCGGCCCGTTTCAGGCCCAGTTCAGGACGGATCGCCCCGACCCCATGCGCGGCTTGAATCTCTCCAGGCTCCACTCGGTCCGCTTCGCCCTGACGACAAGGAGCGAAAGGCCCGCGTGTGGCGTGTGCTCTGTCGGCACTTCTTCCAGAAGTACGTGGACCGGGCCGATACCGTCCTCGACGTGGCCTTCGTGAGCAACTTCCTCGCGGTTCATCCCGTTCACCTCCAAGAGCCGCATCCCGCAGCACCCGGTGCGGCCCAGTGGCTGCTCGGCCGGCAATCCTGCATCGTCGCGGTGCGGCCTCGATAGTGGTGGCCTGAGGGGCCGGGGGTGCGGGGGCCGGCAGGCTCGCTCGGGCTGGTCGCGGCGGTGGCCGTCGTGGTGCTCGTCTGCCTGAGCCGGGGCTTCGGAATCGAGCCGATCCGGAAAGGGCTCGACCCCTCGTACGCCTACGCGCTCAACTACGCCTTCGCCCAGCGGCTGTCCTGGGGCCACGACTTCGTCTCGACGTACGGCCCCTACGGCTTCTATTTCTCGACCCTCGACATCGGCGACCTCCCGGCTCGCAAGCTGGCCCTCGCGCTGCTGCTCGCGGGCGGAGCCGGCGTGGCCGCCACGCTCGTCGTCTGGCGGGAGACGGGCCTCCCGGTCGCGCTGCGCCTGGGCTCGCTCGCGCTGCTGCTCTACGCCTTCAGCATCCAGGTGCTCGAGTACCAGTTCGTCGCCCTGCTCGTGTTCCTGCTCCTGCTCGCGGTGCGGGAGGAATCGGCCCGCGGCCTCGCCGCCTTCGCTGCGGCCGGGCTCCTGGCCGGCATCTGCATGCTCATCAAGTTCTCCCTCGGGTTCGGCGCGCTGCTGACCGTCGCGGCCGCCACCCTGCCGACCGAGCACCTCCGCCTCAAGGCGGCTCGCGGGGCGGTCGCCCTCGCCGGCACCGCGATCGGCCTGCTGGGCGGCTGGCTGCTCTACCAGGGCGGCCTGACCGGGCTCGGCGCGTTCCTCGGCAGCGGGTGGGACATGGCCGGCGGCTACTCGTCGGCGATGAGCCTCGCGCCCGACAACTCGCGCCTCGGCCTGGCCATCTTCCTCCTCTGGATCGTGCTCCTCGCGGCGTGGGTCGCATCCTGGCGCGCCCCGCGCGCGCTCGTGTCCCTCGCGGTCCTCGCGGTGCCGCTCTTCGTCGCGTGGAAGCACTCCGTCGTGCGGCAGGACATCCACGTGAAGATCCTCGTGCTGTTCGGCTTCTTCGCGATGGTGGTCCTGCTGCTGGACGCCGCGGTGCTCGGCCGCTGGCGGCGCTCCGTCCCGGTGGTGGCGCTGCTGACCGCGCTGCTGGTCACGCCCTGGTACCTGCTGCCGACCGAGACGCTCGCGCTGGTGAAGCGGGCCGTCGCGGGCCCGTGCCCGATCAACACCCTCGAGGACAGTCTCGTGCAGCCGCTGCGGCTCTGCGGCCTCCGGAGCCTGGCCGCGTGGCGCGATCCCGCCGGGATGCGGCAGCGCCTACAGGAGCAGACCGCGGCCGAGCTCCAGCCCGAGATCCTGCCCGCGTCGACCCGCGCCCGGATCGGGAACGCCGCGGTGGACGTGTACCCGTGGGAGATCAGCTACGTGCCGGCCAATCGCCTGGTCTGGGCGAACCGACCGCTGCCCGCCTCGTTCAACGCGTACACCCCGAGCCTCGATGCGATGAACGCCGTGTTCTTCGAGTCGGATCGCCGTCCCGCGTATCTCCTCTGGCACACGTCGCCCCGCGGGGACCTGCCCGTCTGGAGCATCGATCAGCGTTACCTCTTCTGGGACGAGCCGCGCACCCTGCGCACCATCCTCGATCGCTACGACCTGGTCGAGGTGGCCCCCGCGCTCCTCCTCCTGCAGGCGCGGCCGCGGCCGCGCTTCGCCGGATCCGAGCCGATCCGGCAGCAGGTAGTCGAGTGGAACACGTGGCTGGAGGCGCCCCCGGCGTCCGGCGTGCTGCTCGCGCAGGCCTCGATCAAGCCACGCTTGGTGGCGCGGGCGGTGAAGACCCTCTTCCGGGAGCGCGCGATCTTCGTGTCGCTCCGCTTCTCCTCGGGACGGGAGGCCCGGTTCCGCATCGTCCCCGCCAGCGCGGCGTCCGGTATCTGGATCAGCCCCTTCGCGACCACCTTCGACGAGCTGACCCCGCTGCTGGCCCGCGGCGAGGGCCGCACCGTCGTGGCCATCCGCTTCGACAGCGGCCTCGGGGGCCGCTTCTACGAGCCGGTCGCGGTCAGGTGGTCTCAGCTCCTCCTGGCCGACGCCCCCCGCGGACCGGCGCGATGAAGGCGCATCCCGGCGCCCGGAGCGAGCCCGCGCTCCTCGTGTTCTTCGACGGCGGCGTCCGGGAGCGCGTGGTCTGTCATCGGCCGGACCGCTACCGCCTGCTCGAGACCGACGTCGATGCGCGCCCGCGGATCGCGCGGGGCGGCGGCTGCGCCCGCGCGCTTCCGCGGGCGGCTAGGGTCCAGCAGGTGGGATGGTGCGAGAGGGGGGAGTTGAACCCCCACGGGTTGCCCCTCTGGATCCTAAGTCCAGCGCGTCTGCCAATTCCGCCACTCTCGCACGACGGTTCGATCGCGATTCCGGCGGCGAAGCACATCGAGGGGGATCACGCCAAGTAAGGATAACACAAGGCGCAAAGCCCCCTAGTAGGTGAACGGGATGGGCAGCGGTGGCCGCCCGTACGGCCGGCCCCCCTTCACGGTCAGCGCTGGGATCAGCTTCCGGGTACCGGAGCGCTTGTTGTTCCTGGTGTCCACGAAGTCCACCGGCCCGTCGATCAGATCGAAGATCGCCAGGTCGGCGGGGGCACCGATGGTCAGGGTGCCGAGCCCCGGGACCTTGCCGATGATGCTGCCGGGCACGGACGTGGCCCGGGCCACGACCTCCTCGAGCGGCATCCCCATCCCCAGGAACTTCGACATGACCCACGGCAGGGTTGGATAGCCCGGCGTGTTGATGCTGACCGCGTGGATGTCGCTCGAGATGGTGTCGGGGCCGAAGCCTTGCTGCATTGCCGGCTCGCACACCGTGTAGTCGAAGCTGCCGCCCCCGTGGCCCACGTCGATGAGCACGCCGCGCTGCTTGGCCGCCATCGCGGCAGGCAGCACGCGGCCGTTCTGCACCGTGTTGTTGCCGGCGCCGCTGTAGGCGTGGGTGAGGATGTCGCCGGGGCGCAGGAGATCGAGCAGGTCGGAGAGGTTGCCGGGAGCGGCGCCGATGTGGCACATGACCCGGAACTGCTTGCCCGCCATCTCGGCGGCCTTCACCGCGCGCCGGAGCGGCTCGAGCCCGTTCTGGCCCACCACCGTATCGGTGATCCGCACCTTGACGCCCAGCACGAGGTCCGCGTTCTCGGCCACCGCCTTCGCACAGGCCTCCACGTTGGCGTAGTCGATGTTGAGCATCTCGCCCGGCGCGAGCCCGCCGGCCAGCCCGATCGACGAGATGTGGATGAAGCCGAAGAGGCGGGTGCGCGACTGCGGGACGACCCCGTGGCGGAAATTGCCGAAGGTGTGCGCTCCCGCGTCACCCGCCGAGACCGCGGTGGTGGTGGCGGTGATCGGCACCAGCTCGTCGGCGGGCAGGCCGATCCCGAGATGCGGGCAAAGGTGCGTGTGCAGATCGATGAGCCCCGGGGTGACGAGCTTGCCCGCCACGTCGATCCGCTGCACCGCCCGGTCCGGCGGGATGCCCGGAGCGATCGCAGCGATCTGGCCGAACCGGATGCCGATATCGCGCTTGCCGCGCGTCCGCTGCACCGGGTCGAGCACGTCGCCGTTGGCGACGACCAGCTCGTACTTGAGCGCGGGATCGGCTGGGTCGAAGCCGAGCGGCCCGGGCTGGCCCGCCTGGGCCAGCATGACCGGTGCGCCGGCCCGCGTGACCGCCCGCGCATCGCCGGCCGGGCCGGCCAGGGCGCCGCCGGCCGCGGCCGCGCCGGCGGAGAGCTTGATGAATCCGCGACGAGAGAGATCCATGTGGGGTGGCTCCTCAGGGATTGCGCGTGCGCATCGAGGCGGGCTGGCCGGGCAGCTTGAGCTTCTTGCCGGTGTCGGTGATCGTCGTACCGTCCACCTTCAAGATGGAGACATCGCGGTCGATGTAGTTGCCGACGTAGAGGTACTTGCCGTCGGCGCTGAACACCGCGCCCTCGGGCAACGCACCCACCTCGACCTCTCCCACCTTCGTCACCTTCTTCCCGTCGATCTTCAACACCGCGAGGCTGCCGTTGGAGGCCGGGCGGGATCGTGGCACAAGGCCTTCCCCTGCGCAAGCGCGCGGCCCGCGTCGCGCCCCGTGGCCGAGATCAGGCGTTGGGGTCGCGGAGTCGGCGGTAGCGACGGATCAGCGCGGCGGTGGAGCTACCCCATTGGTCGATCCGCCGCCTGAGCCCGGCCGCTTCCACCGCGAGCCGCTCGCCGCGCGCGGGGTCTTCCGTGAAGAGGGTGCGCAGGTGGAGATCCCGGATCTTCTGTCGATGCGCCCGCAGCGCGGCCCACGCGTCGCTCCGGCCGATCATCGCGCGTCCTCCAGCAAGAGGGAGAGGTCGCAATCGGCGAGCTCGCCGATGCGCTCGACCGCGAGATCGGGCGCCGGATGGGTGGTGAGCGCCTCCGGATCGCGCGCGTAGTGTCCCTGGCGCGGAAACACGGTGGTCACCCGCTGGCCCCACACCCGTTTCACCGCGTCGAGGACCCGCAGCTTGTCGTCCACCAGCACGTAGTGGGCGGCGGGATACCGGCGCTCCACGTCGTCGAGCTCCCGCTCCTTGTGGACGTAGATCAGCACCCCGTCCACCGCGGCCCCGAGGCCGGAGCGCTCGACCTTGCGCGGCTGGAACACCACGTCGCCGTCCGAGAGGATCACGGTAGGCCCCCACCCGCGGAAGCGCTCGAGCACGTCGAGCGCACCCGGGTAGAGGCGGTCGGCGAACGGGTAGTCCAGCAGGAAGCTCGACACACACAGCAGGTACGGATCCCGCGGGCACTCGAGACGATAGCGCTGGAGCGCGCCGAGATAGTCCGCGTAGCCCAGCTCGACCCGGAGGGCCTCGAAGATGGCCCAGTAGCGCGCGAGCCCCTCCGCCCCGACCTCCCGCTCCAGGTAGCGACGGAGATCGGCGGTGACCCGATCGTTGTCGAGGAGCGTGTTGTCCACGTCCACCAGGAACGCAACCGGCGCGCGGCCCGGCCCTCTCACGCGCCCTTCGATCCCTTCCCGGCCGGCTTCTCCTCGGCCGGCTTCTCGTGATGGCCGCCGAACTCGAAGCGCATCGCCGAGAGTATCTTGCCCGCGAAGTCGCCCTCTCCGCGAGAGCTGAAGCGCTCGTAGAGCGCGGTGCTCAGCACCGGCACCGGCACGCTCTCGTCGACGGCGGCCTGCACGGTCCACCGGCCCTCGCCGGAGTCGGAGACGCGCCCCGAGAACCCGGCGAGATCACCGCTCTTGGTGAGCGCGTTGGCGGTCAGATCGAGCAGCCAGGAAGCGACCACGCTGCCGCGCCGCCACAGCTCGGTGATGTCGCGCAGGTCGAGATCGTAGCGGTAGTGCTCCGGATTGCGGAGGGGCGAGGTCTCGGCGTCGGCGGTCCGCCCGGTCGCGCCCACGTTGGCGTGGCGGAGAATGTTGAGGCCTTCCGCGTAGGCCGCCATCAGCCCGTACTCGATGCCGTTGTGGACCATCTTCACGAAGTGTCCGGCCCCGCTCGCGCCACAGTGCAGGTAGCCCTGCTCGGCGGTGCCGCCGATCTTCTCGCGCCCCTCGGTGCGGGACGCCGCCGCGATCCCCGGAGCGAGCGAGGCGAAGATCGGGTCGAGGCGCTTCACCACTGCCGTCTCGCCGCCGATCATCAGGCAGAAGCCGCGCTCGAGCCCCCACACCCCGCCGCTCGTGCCCACGTCCACGTAGTGGAGCCCGCGGGCTCGCAGCTCGCCCGCGCGCCGGATGTCGTCGTGGTAGTGGGAGTTGCCGCCGTCGATCACCACGTCGTCCGTCTCGAGCAGCGGGGCCAGGCCCTGGAGCGTCTGGTCCACCACCGCGGCCGGGACCATGAGCCACACCGTGCGCGGGCGCGCGAGGGCCTTCACGAAGGCCGGGAGCGTCGTCGCGCCGGCGGCACCCTCTTTCGCGAGGGCCGCCACCGCGTCGGCGTGCACGTCGTACACCACGCAGTCGTGCCCCGCCTTCCGGAGCCGCCGCACCATGTTGGCGCCCATGCGCCCCAGTCCGATCATGCCGAGCTGCATCCCTCACTCCTTTGCGCCGCGGCCACGGCCGCGATGACGCCCGCGCCGGCGCTGGTGGAATCCTTGACGAACGCGGTCTCGACGCGCGCGGCGCGCTCCCGGCCGATCAGATCGGCCAGGGCCTCGCGCACGAGGCCTTCGAAGCCCGGGTAACCGCCCCACAGGCTCCCGTCCACCGCGATGGTACGCCGATCGTCGAGCCGCGGGTCGATGAAGCGGAGCGTGCCGAGCAGCGCCGCGGCCACCAGCCGAGCCGCGCGGCGGGCGATTGCCGCGCCGAGCGCGCGGACTCCGTGCCGCTCCTCCCGCGTGCTCGAGATTCCGAGCGACCGCAGCAGCGCGTCCACGTCGTCGAGCCCCGCGGTCCGGTCCGCGGCGATCCGCGACAGATAGGCGCTGTCGAAGGCGAAGGCGGTGGCGAGCGCGGGCGAGGCCGACCAGTGAAACCACGCGGTGCGCTGCCCCAGGTCGGCCAGCGCGCGGCGCAGGATCTCGCCCAGGTAGTGCCCGGAGATCATCTTCTCGAAGCGCTGCGCCCCGGGCGGCGGCTCGTCCAGCTCCCGATCGAGCGCGACGTCGTACGGAGTCTCGACCGCGCCTACCCCATCGAAGTTCCCGGACTCGAGGTTGCGGATCCCCGCCGGCCCCAGGTCCGCGGCCAGGTTGGTCCCGGTGCCGAGAATCAGGCCGATGTCGGCCGGGCTCGCCCCCGCGTCGCGGCCCCGCGCCTGGTAGCTCTGGAGGATCAGCGCCGCCACCGTATCGTTGGCGACCGCGGCCAGAGCGACGCGCGCGAGCCGGGCGCGGTGGAGCGCGGCGGTGAGCAGCTCGGCCACGTCCCGACCCACCAGGCCCTGGAGCCGCCAGCCCTTGGTCGAGGCCAGCGCCACCGCCCGGTCGATGCGCTCGAGCCGCGCCGGGTAGGAGTAGATGAAGGCGAGCGGGGCGGCGCCGACGCCCTGAGCCCCGACGACTTGCCCGACCGCGCCCGCGATCAGGTCGAACACCGGCTCCGGAGCGCCGCGTTTCTGGGCCTCGGAGAAGGTCAGCGTCTCCTCGGCCACGATGCGGACCTCGCCCCCGTCACCCAGCTCGACCACGCCGGCCCGCGCCTTGGTGCCCCCCCAGTCCACCACCACGACGCGGCCCCGCTCGCGGCCGGAGGGCTGCCGCGTAAACGTGCGCAGCATCTTGAGAGAACCCCCGCCGGCCAGACCCTGCGCGATCTGGGCCTGGAACTGCTGGGCGATGGCGTCGAGCACCCCCGTCCCGGCCTCGAACGCGGCCACGGCGTGCGCCAGGACGGCGTCGGCGGAGGCGGACATGGCCGTCATCATACTCCCCCGGTTGAGGGTGCTATGATTGGCCTCGGCCCATGAGCACTCCCGAGCGACGGAAGACGGTGGCGGTGGACGTGGGCGGGGTCCGGGTGGGCGGCAAGCGGCCCATCGTGGTGCAGTCCATGACCAACACCGACACCGCGGACGTGGCGGGCACGGTCGCGCAGGTCAACGCGCTCCACGCCGCGGGCAGCGAGCTGGTGCGGGTCACCGTGAACACGGACGCGGCCGCGCGGGCCGTCCCCGAGATCGTCAAGCAGGTCACGGTGCCGGTCATCGGCGACTTCCACTACAACGGCCACGTGCTGCTGACCAAGTATCCCGACTGCGCCCGGGCGCTGGCCAAGTACCGCATCAACCCGGGCAACGTGGGCGGCAAGCACCACGACGACAACTTCCGTGCGATCGTCCAGGTCGCGGTGGACAACGGCAAGCCGGTGCGTATCGGCGTCAACTGGGGGAGCCTCGACCAGAACCTGCTCACCCAGATGATGGACGCCAACGCCAAGAGCGCCGAGCCGCTCACCGCGCGCGACGTCACCATGAACGCGATGGTGGAGAGCGCGATCCAGTCCGCCGAGCTGGCCGAGCAGACCGGCCTCGGCCATGATCGGATCATCCTCTCGGCCAAGGTCTCGGGCGTGCAGGACCTGGTGGACGTCTACCGCAAGCTCGCGCCGCGCTCGGACTACCCGCTCCACCTGGGCCTCACCGAGGCGGGCATGGGCGCCAAGGGGATCGTGGCGAGCACCGCCGGCCTCGCGATCCTCCTGCAGGAGGGCATCGGCGACACGATTCGCGTGTCGCTCACCCCGAAGCCCAACGGCGACCGCACCGAGGAGGTGCAGGTCGCCCAGCTCATCCTCCAGTCGCTCGGGCTCCGGAGCTTCCTGCCGCTGGTGACCGCCTGCCCCGGCTGCGGACGCACCACCTCGACCTTCTTCCAGGAGATGGCCGAGGAGATCCAGGCCTACCTGCGCGACCAGATGCCGGTGTGGAAGGGTCGCTACACGGGCGTGGAGGAGCTGAAGGTCGCGGTGATGGGCTGCGTGGTCAACGGCCCCGGCGAATCCAAGCACGCCGACATCGGCATCTCGCTGCCCGGCACCTTCGAGGAGCCCAAGGCCCCGGTCTTCGTGGACGGCGCGCTCAAGCTCACGCTCAAGGGCGATTCCATCGTCGCCGACTTCCTGAAGATCCTCGACGACTACGTCGAGAAGCGGTACGCGGGCACCCGCAAGTAGCCGCACCCGCGCCGCTCCTCCCGGCATGGCGATCTCTGATTACCTGCGCGACCTACGCGCCAAGATCGGCCACGACCTCCTCCTCACGCCGGGCGTGGCCGCGGTGATCATCAACGAGGCGGGCGAGGTGCTGCTGCAGCGCCGGAGCGACAACGGCGAGTGGGGGCTCCCGGGTGGCGCGATGGAGCCGGGCGAGGAGCCGGCCGAGACCCTGGTGCGGGAGATCCGAGAGGAGACCGCGCTCGAGGTGGTCCCCGAGCGGATCGTGGGCGTCTACAGCGGCTCGGACTTCCGGGTGCGCTACGACAACGGCGACGAGGCGATGATCGTCAGCATCACCTTCGCGTGCCGGCCGCTCGCGGGCGAGCCGCGGGTCAACGACGACGAGTCGCTCGAGATCCGCTACTTCGCGCCCGACGCCCTCCCCTCGATGGAGCCGCGCCATCTGATGCGGATCGAGGACGCGCTCCGCAACGATCCGCGCGCCCGCTTCCGGCGGTAGGCCGCGCGATCAGCCCTTCAGCAACTCCTCCGCGATGCGTTTGACGTCGCCCGCCTCCACCTGGCCCTTGTGGGTCTTCATGATCTCGCCGACGAGGCGGCCGGCCTGCTTGGGATCGCTGATGCCGAGGGTCACGATCCGCTCGGTCACGAGCGCGCGCACCGCCGCGTCGTCCATGGTCTTCGGCAGGTAGCGCTCGCAGAACTCGATCTCGAAGCGGAGGGCGGCGGCCTGCGCGGCGCCACGCTCGCCCGCCTTCTCGTACTCGACCACCGCCTTCTGGAGCAGCTTGCGGTAGGCGCCGATCACCTCGAGCACGAGGGCGTCGTCCACCTGTCCGGAGGCGCCCTTGGCGGTGCGCCGCTCCTGGATCTTGGTCTTGATCATCCGCACCACGTCGGCGGTCTTGCCGTCCTTGGTCTTGATGGCCTGGGTGAGCGTGTCGTTCAGGGTCTGCTCGAGTGCCATGACCGTCCTCTGTCGGGGCTAGGCCAGCCAGTCGGCCAGCTCGGTGAGGGTGCGGAATTCGCGATCCGGCCGCGGCTCGGCCCGCGGCTCGCCCTTGCGATTGATCCAGGCCGACGGCACGCCGAGCCGCCGGGCCGGGACCACGTCGTGGAAGTGGCTCTGCGCGGCGTGCAGCCACCGGGCCCCGGCGATGCGCTCGCGAGCGGCCAGGAAGTGGCCGTCGGCCGGCTTGTAGGAGTGTACCTGCTGAGCGGTGATGATCGGGTCGAACGGCACCGTGAAATGCTTCCGGGTACCCGCCAGCAGGTCGTCGTCCACGTTCGAGAGGATGCCGAGCTGGTAGCCCGCCCTGAAGAGCCGCTCGAGCGCCGCGTTGGTGTCGGGGAACGGGATCCAGAACGGCAGGCTCTCGGCCAGGAAGCTCGCCCTCGATTCCGGCAGCGTCCACCCGAGCTGCCGCGCCACGCGGCGCGCGCTCTCGGTCAACACATCGCGATAGCTCCGGTACCGCTCGGCCTGCACGGCCGGCTCGACCTGCGCGTAGGCCTCGAGCACGCGCGCCGGGTCG
>Ga0210384_10006585_pt1 | contig 12366 bp, 10 predicted proteins | sample IncBWH2MmetaG_FD_160574 | JGI IMG/M metagenome (GOLD analysis project Ga0210384, IMG submission 160574) | Forest soil microbial communities from Barre Woods Harvard Forest LTER site, Petersham, Massachusetts, United States - Inc-BW-H-2-M | ecosystem: Environmental > Terrestrial > Soil >... | reverse complement strand
AAGGCGGCGGTCGGTTTGGCCGCGATGGTCTCGTCGAGCGAGCGTCCCTGCTGCTTCAGTCGCGCGACGTTGTCGTGGATTGCGGCCAGCATGTCGCGATAGGCCGAAAGCTCCGCCTTGTTGCTGACGGGATTGCCGTGACCGGGGATAACGATCGTCGCATCGCCCGCAGCGGCGACATTTGCGTCTGCGGCCTTGATCATCCCTTTGATGCTTCCGCCGGTCGAATAATCGATGAAGGGATGGATGCCGTTCCAGTAGGTGTCGCCGACATGGAGGATGTCCGCCTCGGAAGGTGACGGAGATGTCACCGTCGGTATGTGCGGGACGGTAATATTTCAACTGAAGCGTGGAACTGTTCAAACTGAGGGTCTTTTCGGTTGCGAACGCGTCCGTCGGGATCGCCGCCGCCGGGGAGGCCGGGAAGTTGAAGTCCCAATCATCGACCCGCTGAGCCGCCTGCAGGTGCTTCCTGGTGTTCTCATGCCCAATGATGGCTGCTCCTTCGGCATTCAGCCATTCATTGCCGTCGGCGTGATCGAAGTGCCAGTGACTGTTGATCAGATGTTTGATGGGATCGCTACTGAGCTGGTTTGCAGCCTCCAGGAGTCGCGGGCGCGACACGGCGATTCCGGCGTCGATGAACACCTTTCCGTCAGCGCCGGTGAGGACGGCGATGTTGGCGCCAGACCCCTCGAGGATGCTGACATCGCGACGAAGCCTGTGAACCTTGATCGGGGCTTTGGCCGCGTCGTCGCGGATCAATTCCACGATGTTGCGGGCTTCGGCATAGGCTTGTGAGGGACTGAGCCATTCCTTCCTCGCGGCGGCGACGGCCGTTGCGCAGCAGATGCAGAAACCGCGTCGTGACAAAAGGTGATGGTGGGCGAACGACATTCTTGTTCTCCGTGCGGGCAAAGCGATCGAGGATGTCGGCGTGAGTGTTCGTCCTCATCATCCAAACACGAGATACGCGCTGGATACGACCACGACCAGCGCCAGGGCGATCGACAATGCGAGTTCAGCGCGATAGCCGCCGGCATCATGGGTGTCCTGGTCCTCGATCAAACGGCGGACGCGGACGAAGCGGATCGCGGCGGTGACGATCAGCGCCAGGCCGATCAGGATCAGCGCGAGACCTTCATAGCGGCCCAGCGGGCCGGAGAGCCTTTCCAGCATCCCGCGACGTCCGGTATTCGGGGCGTCCGCGCGCGCCATGTAGACCACGAACAGATTGAACCTTTCGATCACGAATCCGAATGCGACGACTGCGATGCCAGTTCGCACCCAGGCGAGAAAGGTGCGCCCGTTCGCGGCATGATCGCTATAGGCTCGGATCACGAAACGCCTCCTGATCGGGATCAGACTTTCCGGAGAGCGGCGGCTCTCTCACGGAGACTCGGTGGCCTTGCTGGCGATCGCCCGCAACGCCGCTGTCATGGCAGTGACCGTCGCCTTGGCCTGATCATCGAGGCCGTGGCGTTGTACGACCCAGGCCGGATCGTTGTAGGAGAGCCAGGTACTGCCCGACGCGTCCTGCCAGACCAGCGCCTTCAGCGGCAGGTCGATCCCGATGGTCTGGACCGATTGCATCAGGGGCGTGCCTCCCTTGGCATTGCCGAAGATCAACAGATCGGTCGGGCGCAGCGGCAGGCCCACGGCCGCGGCGCCTGCCGCATGATCGATATGGGCAAACACCGTCATGCCCTTGGCCCGCACCTCGGCCTCGAACCGGTTCATGGTCTCTTCCGGCCCGTAGCCGCTGCGTATCGTGATCAAACCGTCTGCGGCCATTGCCTGCGCTCCCATTAGCCAACCAGCAGCTGACAATATGAAACTTGCGTTTCGCAGCGCTCATGCTGCGCGTGCCAGCTCGTTTTTACCAGACGGAGGCGAAGAATCGAACTCCGCTTCGGGAATGAAGCCGTCGCGATTTTGGAATGCTGGGCTTGGGCAGCCTCTCGCGGTGAGCTTGGCATCGGCATGGGGCCAAGGCCGGCGAGAGCAGGGCGGCGAGAGTTCAAGCTCGCCACGAGCTTCTTGGACAAGGCGTTGCTTTTGCGCGAATTGACGCGGTCCGGTCGGACCGCGCCCTTGTTTGGCCGCGTGACGTTGGTCGGCCTGTCCCGACGATCCGGAAAAGCGGGGCTGGCCTGAAGCCGGGCTAGCTCCAGATGCGTTCGAGGCGGTGAAGCCCTATGCCGTTCCGGGAGGAAGGCAGACCGTTGAGAAACTGGCTCGATAGCTGCCGACAATGCCGGGTTGACATGTCATGAAGGTCGAACCGAGCCACGCTGGAGCGCGCGCCGGACGACGCCTGTTCCTTGAACAGCGCGTCGTCGTGCGCAAAGCCCGCAGGCGGCGGGGCGGCGGTCAACGCCTGCTGCAGCTGGCACGCGGATGCTGGATGGACCGCTTCAACCGAACTCAGCGCCGCTCAAGCCAACGCTTCCAGATAAAGGCTCGGGTCGAAATATTTGCTTGCCGGCGTAAAATCCTTGATGCCGGCATTGGCCATGAAGAAATCCGTCGACTGCTGCAGCCAGTTGACGACCGTTCCGTCGGTGTAAAGCTTCTTCCAGTCCTTGGCCGTGAACATCTTCTGGGCCTTGAACTGTTCCTTCAGATCGCTGAGCGGCACCTGACTGTAGTGGGCCTTTTGCAGGGCGTCGAGCGCCTCCTCGCTGTGCGCGAGAACATGGTCATTGGCCTCGCTCCAGCCCTTGATCAGCTTGGCGAGCGTCGGCCGGTTCGCGGCATAATAGTCGTTGGCGGCGGCCCAGCCGCCGATGATCGCGGCCTGCGGATAATAGGCCGACGCGTCGGCGAGCTTCAGGGCGTCCGGCACCTTGTCCCGCACGGTGATGTTGAAGGGCACCCACAGCGCGACGGCGGGCACCGCGCCGGAGATAAAGGATGTCACGGCGGCGGGCATGGCCTGGTTGAGCAGTTCGACATCCTTGGGATCGACAGCGTTGGCGCGGAGCGCGTGATCGAGGAAGACATGGGCGGTGGTGCCGGTCGTGGTCGCGATCCGCTTGCCCTTGAGGTCGGCGAACGACTTGATGCCCTGATTCTTGTGCACCCAGAGCTGGGCGGTTGCCACCTCGATGTCGTTGATCAAAAACACCTTGCCCTGGCCGCGGGCCGGGAAATTCGACAGCACCGCACCGGTTGCCAGCACGTCGAGACTGCCGCCGATCAGAGCCTGGAAGATTTCGAGCCCGGTGTTGAACTGGCGCAGTTCGAGCTCAAGCCCCTGCTTGTCGAAGGAGCCGCGGTCCATGCCGGTCCAGATCTGGCCGTCGACGGCAAGCGTGTGCAGATAGCCGACCCGGATCTTGGTTTTGGCCTGCGCCAGCGCCGGCGCCGCCAAGCCGCTCAACGCCAGGCCCGCGGCCGTCCCAAGGAATTGTCGTCGATGCATGGTTCGCTCTCCCTTTCATCCGTTGTTTCTAGGCCGTGGTTCGCTCCTGCCACGCGAGCAGGTTGGCGCTGATCCGCCTCAGGACCATGTCCATGATCAGCGCGATGCAGCCGATGCAGATGATTCCGACATAGATGGAATCCAATAGAAAATAGGTCGACGCATTCTGGATCATCGCGCCTAGTCCGCGTTGTGCGGCGATCAGTTCGGAGGCGACCAGCGTAGCCCAGGTGACCCCGAGCGCGACGCGCAGCGCAGTGAGGATGTGGGGCAGGGTTAACGGAATGATAACTTTGCGGAAGATCTCGAACTCGTCGGCGCCAAGGGTTCGCGCCACGCGGATGTAGAGCGGAGTGATTTGCGAAACGCCCTCATACATCACGATCACGCCCGAGAAGAACGCGGCGTAGAACAGGATCACGAGCTTGGCGAGCTCGTCGACGCCGAAATACACGATGACCAGCGGGATCAGGGCGATCGGGGGCAGCGCCCGGAAGAAATTGATCATGGGATCGGCAAGCGTGCGCGCGGACCGGTACCAGCCCAGCAGGAAGCCTACGGGCACCGCGGCCAGGATCCCCAGGACGACGCCGAGCAAGACGCGGCGAGCCGACACATAGACGTCGAACAGCAGTCCCTCATGCAGCAGCAGCTCGACGAACTTGGCTGCGACCTGATGCGGCGCGGGGATCAGCGACACGTTGATGAGGCCGCTGGCGCGGATCGCGTACCACAGCGCCACGACACCGATCCATGGCAAAAGACCAAGCGGCACGCGACCAAGGTATTTGCCGGTGCCCATGACTGTGCGAAGTCCGCGAAACGCTTTTGCGGCGAGCGACCGCGGACTTCGGAAAGTGGGTGCCGGTCCGGTCCGCTCCTTCATGTCGTCCGTTCCGTAGTATGGAATGGTCGGCGGCAGAAAGCTATTCTGCCGGAGACGCTCGTAGCACGATCGGACCTCATTCTGTGAATGCGGTTGTCTGTTCTGCGCGCAGCCATCATTCGTAATCGCCGCTTGTGTTCTCTGTGGAGTTCGTGCTGAACGCTCGCATGGTTGCAAAAGGTTACGACTACATCATCGTAGGCGCGGGTTCGGCCGGCTGCATCGTGGCAAATCGCCTCTCGGCCGACCCGTCCTGCCGGGTCCTGCTCCTGGAAGCCGGTGGATCGGACCGGGATTTCTGGCTCAAGCTGCCGGTCGGCTATTACAGGACGATCTATAATGAGCGGTTTTCCCGGCTGTTCATGACGGAGCCGGGCGAGGGTACCGCCGGGCGTCCCATCGTATGGCCGCGGGGCCGGGTGCTCGGCGGCTCGTCGTCGATCAACGGGTTGATCTTCATCCGCGGCCAGCATCAGGATTTTGACGACTGGGAACGTCTGGGTGCAACGGGCTGGTCCTATCGCGACGTGCTGCCGCATTTCCGGCGCTACGAGCGCTATCGCGGTGGCGAGAGCCAGTATCACGGCGCTCTCGGCGAGTTCGAGGTCTCGGATCTTCGTAACGACAATCCCGCCTCGGCGGCCTGGGTGGAGGCCGGGCTCGAGTTCGGACTGCCGCGCAATGACGATTTCAATGGCGCGACCACCCATGGCGTCGGCCGCTACCAGCTCGGCATCGGACGGCACTGGCGCACCAGTTCGGCGTCGGCGTTCCTGCGTCCGGTCGCGCACCGGGGCAACCTGACCGTCATCACCGGCGCCCATGTCTGCCGCGTGCTGTTTGCGGGTCGTATCGCGGCGGGTGTGGAGTGGATCAAGGATGGCCAGCGCGTGACCGCGACGGCGGACCGCGAGGTCGTGCTGTCGGGGGGAGCGCTGCAGTCGCCGCAGCTGTTGCAGCTCTCGGGCGTGGGACCTGCGGATCTTCTGCGCAGCCTTGGCGTTGCCGCCATCGTCGACGCGCCGGATGTCGGCGCCAATCTGCAGGATCACTACCAGGCGCGGCTGATCGTCCGGCTGAAACGTCCGATTTCGCTTAACGACCAGGTTCGCAGTCCCTATCAACTGGCGAAGATGGGCGCGGAATGGATCTTCGCCGGCCGGGGTCCGTTGACGGTCGGGGCGGGGCAGGTCGGCGGCGCCGCATGCACCGAATATGCGACCGACGGACGACCCGACGTCCAGTTCAACGTCATGCCGCTGTCGGTCGACAAGCCCGGCGAGCCGCTGCATCGCTATTCGGGGTTCACGGCGTCGGCCTGGCAGTGCCACGCGCGGTCGCGGGGCTCGCTCGCCATCCGTTCGACGGACCCGTTCGAGCAGCCGCGCATCGTGCCGAACTATCTTGCGGAGGAGATCGATCGCCGGACGCTGGTCAGCGGCATGAACATCCTGCGCGACATCTTCCGCCAAAAATCCTTTCGCGACCTCTGGGACGTCGAGGTCGCACCCGGGCCTGAGGCGAAGGACGCCGGCAGCCTCCGGGAATTTGCCCGCAACACCGGAGGCACCGTGTTTCATTGCGTCGGGACCTGCCGCATCGGAAGCGACACGCGCGCCGTGCTCGATCCTGACCTGCGTGTTCGTGGCGTCGACCGGCTGCGCGTGATCGATGCTTCAGTCATGCCGCAGATCACCTCGGCCAACACCAACGCGACGAGCCTGATGATCGGGGAGAAGGGCGCCGCTCTCGTGTTGTCCGACAAATCCTGAGCCGTCAGCGTCGATAGCTCGCCAGCGCATCGAGCATCCGCTGGGCCTCGGGCGAACCCCACTCCCTTGCTTTCTGGTACCAGTTGCGCGCCTGTGCCGGATCGGGTCCACCCTTGTCGGCGATGCTCGATTGTCGCGAGACCGCCGGATCAAAGGTTTTCGCCAGCGCGAGCGCCGCGTGGGCATCGTGGGACTCGGCCGCGCGCATCAGCAGCACCCGCGCGGCCTTCACGTCGCCGGTTGCCAAGAGTTCTTGCGCGCGCCTGATGTCGGCGGCGACCTGCATGGCCGTCAGTTCTGCAGGCGTTGGAGACGGTGACGGCACGTCGGCCATCGGGGTCGCGGACGCCACGACCATCGGTGGCTGGGCCGGAGCGGCCGCTTGTGCCGGCTGGGCCGGGGCCATGACCGGCGGTGGCGGAGCCGCCGCGACGGCCGGTGCCGGCGCTGCCGGAACGATCGCCGTGTTTAAGGCCAGCGCTTCGGCGACGGGAGCCGGCGGCTTCCAGGTCAATTGCAGGGAACTCGTGACCTGTGCCGCGCCATCGGCATCGCGCAATTCCACCGACAAATTCATGTCGCCGACGAAATCGATCGGCGGCATGACTTTCGCGTCCGCGATATCCTCGGCGCGCACCCGCCATTCGCCAGCGCTCTTGCGGGCTCCTTCGGACAGCTTGGTGCCATCGGGCAGGCCCCTGATGGCAACCGTCGCACCCGGGTTCGGCTGGTTGACGCCGACGCCAAGCTGCAACAGCTCATTGGCCAGACCGCTCTGGTTGCGGACGACAAGCGTCGAAACGTTGCGCGGGGCCGGCTGGGCCGAGAAGGACCTGATGGCCTGCCATGATCCGAGCGCCGCCAGGATGCGATTTCCGGTGAAGCCGGGCTCCGGCGAGATGAGCGCAAAGCAGGTCAGCGCGACGAGCGCGGCGGTCGCGCCCGCGAACGCAAATGACGCGAGCGCGCGAAATGACGATCGCCGCGCCTGAGCAAACCCGGAGCCGCCCTGCTCCGCCTCCATCTGTTCGCGCAGGACCTTGGCGAGCGCCTCGTTGAATGCGTCGGAGCGACCCCGCGACCGGCCGTCGCCATCCCGTGAAAGCCTGAGGTCGGGAGGCGGCACATGGGTAGGCAATTGGGGAGCAGGCACGGACGGCCGGTCCTGCCCGACCGGTACCCGCCAATTCCTGTCGGCAGGCGCACCAATGTCGCGCAATCGGCGTGGCGCATAGTACGAAGGATCGTCGGGACCGGGATCTTTTTCCGAGTCGCTCACGCTACACCCTCACTCGACGCGAAGCTCAAGGCAGCAAACCAACGGGACCGCGAAACCGCTAAGCTCCGCGCGCACGCAACCGCCGACAACGTTCTTCTCTGTTAGATTTTGGCTCCGCACTCCAACGCCGCCGTCCCGCCTAAAGGACTCGCCTGAGGTTGTGTCAGAAGACACCTTCAGATCGTGCGATGCTTGATCTGACGTCCCGACCTCTTGCCCGCCCAGATTGACGTGATTGCCACGCGCCCCCAAGGAGATCGCGTCTATGCTTAAACTTCGTCTAAAGTGTGGACGCGTGTGAGTTGAAAGAGATGCAATTTTTGCGATGAAGGCGCACCGCAGGTTGTTTTTCATTAACGGGCAAACGTTTGCAGCTTGGGCGCGAGCGGCCATAGGCAAAGCAATATCCGGACGACTACGGACGACTGCGACGATCTCACGGCAGCAACCGCCGGCTGTGGCCGTTCGAGACCTGGCCGTGTCTTATTCCGAGAACGGCACGACGCGTTGCGCCTGCTGTGCCTGATATTCGCTCATCACAAGCTCGCGAACGGTCTTCCTGATTTCGCCGAATTCCGGAAGCTCCTGGATCGCTTCCTGGCGGGGGTAGGGAAATTTGACGTCGATGATCCGCTTGATGCGAGCCGGTCGCGCCGTCACGACGATGATGCGCGAGGACAGATAGATCGCCTCGTCGACCGAATGGGTAATCAGCATCACGGTCTTGCCTTCGGCGCTGAGCACCTGCAGCAGCAGGTTTTGCATGTTTGACCGGGTCTGGGCGTCCAGCGCGCCGAACGGTTCGTCCATCAGCAGGAATTTCGGCTTCACCGCATAGGCGCGCGCGATCGCGAGCCGCTGGCGCATGCCTCCAGACAGGTGCTTTGGATGGGAATTGGCAAAGTCGGAGAGCCCCATCAAAGCGAGGTAGTGGTCACAGATGTCCTGACGCTCCTTGCTCGAAACGCGGTTGGCCTTCAGGCTGAGCCCGAAGGCAATATTGTCCCTGACGGTCAGCCAGGGAAACACGCCATAGTCCTGGAAGATGACGCCGCGCTCCGGCCCAGGCCCAGAAATCGGCCTGCCGTCGAATGTGACCGATCCCGTCGTCGGCTTCTGAAAGCCCGCCAGCATGTTCATCATCGTGGTCTTGCCGCAACCGGACGGCCCGATGATCGAGACGAATTCCCCCTCGCAAATCTCGTAGCTCACGTCGTCCAGAACCTCGAGCACCCCGTTGGGCGTATCGAAGGACAAGGAGACGTGATCGAATTTGGCGAGCGGGGGCATCGATACGGTCAAAGCGCCGGGGGGCAGCAGGCGAATAGAGCGGGGAAAGTGTCGAGGGTCAATGCAACGTGAAGACCCGCTCTTGAACAGGGCACGCCACGAATGTGGTCTCGGCTAGCTGCCACCGGGCTTTGACTCGCCGCCCGATCGAGCCGACTTGACGCTCGATTCAGCGTAGTATTCCGCGCCAGATTCAGCGTTTCTTGGCCTCACCCTGCGTCCATTCGAGGAATTCCTTGAACAGGCGCTGCTTGTCGGCGGGGGCCGAGGCATCGCCAACCTGGCGTTTGGCGACGAACTCCGCGAATTTGTCCTGCTGCAGCCAATACTGCGCGGCCGGGAAACGGTCCCAGCCCGGCAGGTCTTTGCCGAGGTCGACCTCCTGCCATTTCGGATGCCGGGGCGGCTTCTGGAGTTCGGGGAACTTGCTGAAGAGCGCTTCCACGAACTTTGCGACGCGGCGGTAGCGGTCGGTCGCCGGCTGCCAGTTGATCGTGATCATGACGGAATCGACCGCGACCGTCTGCAGGTTGCGGCCGGCGTCGATCAGGTTCGGGTAAAGCGCCGGCTCGAGCTCACCGCGGGAATAGATGTTTTCGAGCGCCGGCGTATAGGGAACCTCGAGAAGGTGCAGGTTGTCGCTCGCCGGAATGCGAGCGATCACCTCGGTGGGCTTGCCGGAAAAGACCACCGTGGCGGCGATCTGGCCGGCCTTGATCGCGGCGATCGCATCGGCCTCGTTCATGTTGACCTCGTCCACGTTGATGGACAGGAGGCCGAAAACATCGCGCGCGGTGATCTCTGTGCTCGATCCGACGTCGGCGAAGTTCACCTTCTTGCCGGCCAGGTCCTGGATCGACTTGACGTTGCGGGCGGCGACGACGTGCATCTCCTCCGGATACAGCCGGGTGATGTAGGTCAACTGCTGGTCGAGGGAGCGGCTGAGCTCGCCGGTGGACGCAAAATAGCGCAGCATCTGGGTGGTGGTGATCCCGATGTCGACGCCTTTGAGATAGAGCACATCGCGGATGTTCTGCGCGCCGCCCTGGCCCACCATCGGGAGGATGCGCAGATTGTCGTCATTGAGCACCACGGCGAGATCGTGGGTGATGTCGAGATAGGTATCCTCCGGACTGCCGGCGATGATCGCCACCGTGTTGGCGTTGATCTTCGTCTTCCATTCCTCGGCAAGCGGCGTCAGCGCCTTGGCCGCCGCGCGGGGCGTCTCCGAATGAGCCGGCGGGCAGCACAACAGGAACGTGGTGGCCAGCAACAGGCCGAGGACGGGCGCGTGCAGCAGCCAACGGGGGAATTTCAACTTGGCTGCGCCGGACCGGCAATGCGGAAAGGCTGCCTTAGTGCGTTGAGTCACCATGGTTCCCGTCCCCGATCGCGCCTGTTTGAAAACAGCACCCAAATGCACGCTCGCTAGTTCCCAGCGCGCAATTCCACCCCAGGTCGTAAGCAGACCCCAATCAATCCTGTGTCTGGTTCATGGCTGTTTTTTGGCGAGGCCTTGACGATCATGAGGCGGTTCGAATCCAGGTTGTATCGCCTGGTGTGGAACCCGGCCGACAAGCTTCGGTTGATTTCACGTGACGGTTGCTTGCAAACTTCAGTTGCATTGCCGTGCCGATAGCGAGATGTTGCCCGCCTCCCGACGAGAGGGACGCGTTGCTTCGTTCGACGACGAGATCGCTCGATGATGAAGTGACAGGGCAGGAGGGTTGGCGATGGACCGGCGCAAATTCGTTGTCACGGCGGGTGCGGCTCTTGGTGCATCGGCGTTACCGATCCCCGCATTGGCGCAGGCGAGAGCAGCCAAGGTCCGCGTCGGATATCTGCATACGCTGGCCGTCGATGGCCAGCTCTGGCTCGCCGATCATCTCGGCGCATGGGGCCGTAACGGAGTCGAGCCGGACTTCAAGGAATTCAAGACGGGTCTCGAGCTGTTCAAGGCGATGTCCGACAACATCATCGACATGCTCGTGACGGGAGCCGTGATCTCCAATTTTCCGGCGCGCGGCCAGGGCAAGATGTTCCTGGTCAACTCGATCGAATACGCCACCGCGCAGCTCTGGGTCCGCGAGGACATGGGGGTCGCGCAATTCGCCGACCTGCGCGGCAAGCGCGTCGTCACGACCGCGGGCACCACCGCGCACGTGTTCCTGGACAATGCGTTGCGGGAGAACAAGATGTCGGCCGCCGACATCGAGCTGGCGAGTCTGCCGATGGCCGACGCGGTGAACGCGTTCATCGGCGGATCGTATCCGGCGATCGCCCTCTGGGTGCCGTTCAACATTACCGTGCGCGAGAAGGTGCCTCAGGCCAAGAAGATCCTCGACGCGGGCGCGTTCTATCCGAATGCGGCGATCGTCGGCGGCTGGGCGGCGTCAAACGCGTATTACGCGAACAACAAGCCGACGCTGGAGCGGATCATCCGCGCCTGGATCGAGGGCAACGACATGATGATCGCGCGCGCAAATGACGCGCTCGGCATCTTGCGCAGCAAATATTACCCACAGGTCCCGGAGCGGGACTTCAAGGAGCAGTTCGGCGCGATGCGCGTGTTTCCAACCGCGGTGTGGCGGCGGCTCTACAGCAACGGCACCATCACGGAATGGCTGCAGCAGGTGACCGATTTTTTCGTGCGCGTTGCCAAGATCGAAAATCCGGTTCCGGCGTCGCAGTACTTCGATCCCAACGTGTTCCTGTCCGTCGTGAAGCGGTAGCGCAGTGCCGCCACGCGGAAGTTCCGACTGAACGCGCGGTATGACTTTCCGAACTCCGCGAAGAGATGTTGCGGCGATGTCGCATGGACTTTCGAAAGTGGCACTCGCGCGGCGTGTTGCGACGTGTTTTTGCTCTCGCGAACAAATCGCTGCCGCATTCCCGGCTCATGATCGTCATCACGAACAGCGCTTGCGGAACAGGTGCCATGTATTGCGTTTGCGATAGCTGCTCACGCGCCGTCCGCAGGCTTAAGCGCTGCGCGATCGGACTGTAATCCCGAAGAACTCAAATCCGCGATTCGAAACGTCACTTTGGGGGACGACCATGAGACGTTTGCCTGAACACAACGATAACGATGGTGACGATCCGCGCGAGCCATATGGCGATCCGCCGGGTCAATATCGACATGACCCTTGGCGCGACGACCGCGCGCTGCGCGATCCGTTTGCGCGGCTTCGCGTGCAGCAGGTTCCCGAACCTCCGCCGCCCGAGCACCGGCCGTTGCTCATCGGCGGCCTGCTTGGGCTCGCGATCGTCGTCGTCGCAACCTTCGCCTATGGCGGGATGATGTACATGAACCGCTCGGCCGGCGGCGCCGCGAGCGTCGCCCATGTGGAGCAGGCCGCGGCCGACGCGTCGCCTTCCGCCCCTGTGCAACCATTCGCGGTTGCGCCCCCGCCGCCGGCAACCGCTGCTCCATCATTCACCGCAATCGCGCCTGCGGCCGCCGCGCAAGCGCCGAGCCCCACCGTTCGCCCGGAGGATAGCCCGGCAAGTCTCGCAGCACGGATAGCCAACGCCGCTCCGACGGCGACGCGCAACGTGCAAAGCACGGCGCAGGGCGTGACCGATACGGAAATCCGCTTCGGCATGGCGGCGCCGTTCTCGGGCCCGGCCAAGGAGATGGGCCGCCAACTCAAGCTCGGTATTGAAACCGCCTTCGCCGCGGTCAACGACAGCGGCGGCATCGAGGGCCGGC
>Ga0210384_10006582_pt1 | contig 12367 bp, 10 predicted proteins | sample IncBWH2MmetaG_FD_160574 | JGI IMG/M metagenome (GOLD analysis project Ga0210384, IMG submission 160574) | Forest soil microbial communities from Barre Woods Harvard Forest LTER site, Petersham, Massachusetts, United States - Inc-BW-H-2-M | ecosystem: Environmental > Terrestrial > Soil >... | reverse complement strand
AATTTAAGATTCATTCAACTGATTCATTTCAGCGTTAACAATTAACAATTGACAATTACTTCGTAACGTACACCGCCCCATCCGTCAGTTCTTTTACCGGTACCATGTTTTTATGCTGAAGTATGGGTTTCAGATCAGGCATGGCCGGATTATCCAGGTCCCTGAACCAAACCAGGTATTCAGGACGATTACTATAATTCCCATTATAATATCCTTCAACTTTCGCCGGAAAATCTATAAAGGGAAGTTGTAAAGCAGGAAATCCGGTTACGAAATATACTGCTTCACCGGCATTCGAATAGATCGAAAAACGAGGATCGAAAATATTTTTATTTTTTTCAAGAAACTGGACAATCTCAGACTGGACAAACGGATCTTCCCTGTATCCCGGAATACCTGCGTCCTTTACTCCGTCATAATATTCATAATCTGTTCGCACCTGAACATTCAGGAACCAGATCGTTACAAGTAAAAAAAGCAATCCACTTATCCATTTCAGACTGTAAGATTTTTTATACATGAATCCGGGAATCCACCAGCTGAGGCTCCACAAAAGAGGAATAAAAATGGGTGATAGTAACCTGTTGGTAAACTGCTCATAACGGGTAAGACTGGACGTTACAATCATGAAAATACAATAGATCAATCCTGTAACAGCCATGGCATATTCAAATCCATACCTTGATCTTTTCCGGTTGTTAGTAAATATAATGGTGATCGCAAAAAGAATCAACAAAACAGCGGTCAGTGTAATCGCTAATAATGGCTTTCTGTCCAGCAGAAGCCAGTCACAAAGCACACCACCGAAATATTCCATGATTTCCAGGATCCTGGTATCGCTCCTGGGACGCGGACCCATAGCGAGTCCGGTGGTCGCGAGATTGCGGATAATATTGATAAACAATAAAGAGAAAGAAAGGCTTCCAAACAAAAAACAATGAAGAATTCTCTTACGCCAGGGAAATGCCCTGTTAAAAAAAATAAGAAACAGGCCGGTCAAAATCATAAATACACCAGCATAGCGTGTTAAACAGGTCAAAGAACAGATCAGGATGGAAATAAGAAGCCAGCCCGTGGTTAAATGTCTTAGATAATTTGAAATACAAATAATGAAAAAAAGAACCAGGATGAGAAAAATGGTTTCGGACCATAAATATGAATAAACTTCCTGAAGCGCCGGGCTCAATAGAATACAAATGAGTAAAATACGTTTATACCATCTGGAAGATCTGTTGAAACCATTCATAATACAGCCACTTAGATATAATAGTATTCCGAACAGGAAACCATTCAACAAAGGACCAAATTGAAGGGGATCCTGTCTGGTAAAAAAAGAAATGACTGTTAAAAAAAAAGGGTAAGCGAAGGGAAAATCAACTACAGGCAAATTGTCAAATGAAACAAATCCTTTCCCCTGAACAAAGTGCCTGGCAGCACTTAAATAAGTTACAGAATCAGGAGAAATCCCAATTCCACTGTGTTTGGAAAATATCTGAATCAGGAAAAACCCGATCAAAGCTGCCAGAATTGAATCGAGGTTGTTTGAAAGGGAAAATAAATGCGACTTTACTTTCATTTGTTAATTCGAAGGTATAGGAATTATGATTGTTTTTTCTATGAACGCCATGGCCTAATTTCAATTTTTGTTTCAGATCAAATTATTGATGAACAGATTCAAATTCCTACTGTACGTATTAGTTGTCTGCTGTTTCGGCCATGCAAATGCCCAGATATTTGGCGGAACTCCCCCATCCGTCAAGTGGAAAGTAGTTCATTCAGTTCCGGCAAATATCATCTATCCGCCGGAACTGGACAGCGAAGCACGTGAAGTGGCTTTCCTGGTTTCAGCTCTAAGCAAAACCACTTTATCAACAATCGGGAATCAGCAAAAACCAATTGATATTGTTTTTCATAATCTGACTACTGTTTCGAATGGATATGTACAGCTAGCACCTTTCAGAAGCGAATTCGAGCTTACCCCTTCGCAAAATAGTTTTGACCTTGGAAGTCTTCCCTGGCACCAAACTCTGGCCATTCATGAATACCGTCATGTGCAGCAATACAATAATTTTCGCGTAGGTCTTTCCAAAGCTTTTTACATCCTGTTTGGTCAGGACGGACTTTCATTTGCCAATAGTCTTTCAGTTCCTAACTGGTTTTTTGAAGGAGACGCTGTTTTCCAGGAAACCCTTGTCAGTCAGCAGGGCAGGGGACGTCTTCCTCTTTTTCTGACAGGTTTTGAAGCTTTGTGGGTTTCTCAGAAAAATTACTCCTGGATGAAACTTCGCAATGGGTCATATCGGGATTATACGCCAAATTGGTATCCTTTGGGATATATGTTGGTGGCATACGGGAGAGACCAATATGGTGCTGATTTCTGGGATAAAACTGCCAGAGAGGCTGCTGCATTTAAAGGTTTTTTCTACCCGCTTCAAAAAGCTATTAAAAGAAATGCAGGCATAAGCTTTGATTCTTTCCGTACAAAAGCGTTCGCATATTTTCAAGATCAGCTGCCTGAGTCTGCCTATACAAGTCAGCCTGCGGATTATGGAAAAAAAATGCCCCATTTTGTAGCAGATGAATTATTTCCGCAATTCACAGACAGTAACCGGTTGGTATTCCTTAACAGCAGTTACCGAATTCCTCCGGAATTTGTTTTACAACAGGCAGGTATGGATAAACTTACCCGCATAAAATTCCAGGCAGTAGCCTTGGATCAGACCTTTGCTTATCGAAACCGTAAAATTGCTTACACATCTTTTGAACAGGACCTTAGATGGGGATGGCGCAATTATTCGGTAATCAGGATTATAGATCTCAATACAAAAAAAGATACCCGTCTTATTGGAAAAACAAAATATTTTTCACCTGACATTTCACCCGACGGGAAATCCGTTGTTGCTGTAAACATGGCCAGGACTGGAAAAAGTTCTCTTGATATACTGGATATCCAATCTGGTAAACTTTTGAAACAAATTCCAAATCCCGATATGCTGGTATATACATATCCGAAATTTTTTTCAGATAGTCAGCTGGTAACCGCAGTCAGAAATAAAAAAGGTCAAATGGGGCTGATGCAGGTTGATATACTTACTGGTAATCAACAATTACTGGTTGACTGGTCCATGGAACCACTTGGATTTATTTCTGTAGAAAATAAACAGATTTATTTTACACGAACTTACGATGAACATGATCAGGGCTTCTGTTGGCGTGATGGACAGGTTTACCAAATGAATAACGAAGCAAGTGCAGGAAACTATCAGCTTTCAGGGGCATATGGAAGATTGACATGGAATAGTTTTACAAGTGCGGGATACCATGTTCAGATTACCAATGCAAAAAATGCATTCAATAGCGCATCTGTAATTTTCCTTAAACTGGATACTTCAGAAAAACACAAAGTATATGGACTGAATAACCCGCCATTCCAGATACCGTATCCCATTCCTGATTCTGTATTTCCGGTGAAGCCCTATAATTCGTTTACGCATTTTTTTAATTTCTACAGTTGGAGGCCCTATGTTAATGACCCGAATTTTACGCTGGCTCTGCTGGGACAGAATGTATTGAATACATTTCAGTCTGAAATATTTATCGGCTATAACCGCAATGAAGATTCAAAAAATGCAGGAATGGATTTTACCTACGGGGGATTGTTTCCCTTTATTAATATCGGGACAGAATATATTATAGACCGAAACAGTTATTACGGTAATCAAAAAATTTACTGGAATGAATTGATAAGTTATGCCGGACTTTCCGTTCCACTAAACCTTAGCAGGGGCAGGTGGCTTACAAGCCTGGAAGGGGGCAGCAATATTTCCTGGCACCAGCAATACTTTCAGGGATCATTTAAAGACAGCATTAAAAACACTTCTTATTTCAGTCTTGATCCGCAATTATTATTTACACATCAGCTCCAGACAGCCCGGCTTCAAATCAATCCTTCGTTTGCTCAAACTCTTTTATTACAATATGACCGGGCCATAACAAATATTTCAGGGAACCAGGTTCTAGCATCTGCAAATTTTTATTTCCCCGGACTTACATCAACTAATAGTATTGTGATTAAAGCTGCGGTTCAACAGCGAGATTCATTAAACCAGGTCAGGTTTACCAACAACTTTCCATTTTCAAGGGGTTATTCCGGAGAAAACTTCTATCAGATGTATGCAATAGGTTTCAATTATAATCTCCCCCTGGTTTATCCTGACTGGGGATTTGCAAATCTGATCTATTTTTTTAGAATCCGGGCCAATGCATTTTATGATTATACCAGAGTACCATATTATGCTACGAATGGTCCAGGCGTGCAATCACAATACCGTTCCGCCGGTCTTGAAATTTATGTGGACACACAATGGTGGAACCAGCTTCCCCTAAGCTTTGGCATCCGGTACAGCCGTCTCCTGGATCCTGATTATGAAAGAAGGGGACCGAATCAATGGGAGTTGATCCTGCCGCTAAATATTCTGGATAAGGGTTATAACAGCAGATTATCCAATCTTTAGAAAGATGCTCCGCATCCCCCGGAACTTCTTAATTTTGCGCGCTTCCGGAGAAAACTTATCCGGCCCCATTGTATGAGTTATAAATCAGAAATCGAGAAAAGAAGAACATTCGCCATCATTTCCCATCCTGATGCCGGTAAAACAACGCTGACTGAAAAATTCCTGCTTTTTGGAGGCGCCATTCAAACAGCAGGCGCCGTTAAAAGCAACAAAATCAGAAAATTCGCCACCAGTGATTTTATGGAAATAGAGCGCCAGCGTGGAATTTCCGTGGCCACTTCCGTAATGAGTTTTCAGTATATGGATAAACTCATTAATCTGCTGGATACACCGGGTCATAAAGACTTTGCTGAAGATACCTACAGAACATTAACAGCTGTGGATAGTGTTATACTGGTAATTGACAGCGTTAACGGAGTAGAGGAACAAACCCGTAAACTAACGGAAGTCTGCCGAATGCGCGACACACCGGTCATAGTTTTTATAAATAAAATGGACCGGGACGGAAAGAACCGGTTTGAACTGATGGAAGAAATTGAGAATGAACTCCACATAAAATTACACCCGCTTACCTGGCCCATCAATAACGGTAAAGATTTTAAAGGTGTATATAACCTGCATGATAAAAACCTGATTCTTTTTACTGCAAATACAAAAGCTTCAGATGAGGATGTAGTTCAGATCCGGGATCTTAGTGATTACCTGCTTGATGAAAAGCTCGGTGAAAAAGACGCAGCGATATTACGAGAAGATGTGGAACTGGTGGACGGAGTCTATGGGCCTCTCGTTGTGGACGAATACCTCAGTGGAAAAATTGCACCGGTATTTTTTGGGTCGGCCATTAATAATTTCGGTGTCCGCGAAATGCTGGATAGTTTTATCCGTATCGCTCCGGTGCCCCAATGCAGGCCTACGACCAATGGCGAAGTTTGTCCTGAGGACGAAAAATTCAGCGGTTTCGTTTTCAAGATCCATGCAAATCTTGATCCGAGGCACCGCGACCGGATTGCATTTATCCGGGCCTGCAGTGGTAAATTTGAAAGAAACAAATATTTCCACCATGTACGTTTGAATAAAGATGTCCGTTTCAGTAATCCATATAGTTTTCTCGCCCGGGATAAGGACGTTATTGACGAAGCTTACCCGGGAGATGTGGTCGGTTTATTCGACACAGGAAATTTCAAAATCGGTGATACACTTACAGAAGGAGAAGATTTTTATTTCACCGGCATACCTTCTTTTTCGCCTGAAATATTTAAAGAAGTACAGAATAAGGATCCTATGAAAACCAAACAACTGGAAAAAGGATTATTACAACTAACGGATGAAGGTGTGGCGCAATTATTCACTCAGTTTGGCGGCAACAAAAAGATCATCGGCTGTGTAGGTGAGTTGCAATTTGAGGTCATTCAATACAGGCTCCTGCATGAATATTCAGCATCTGTTCAATTCAACACACTTCCTTTCTTCAAAGCCTGTTGGATAACGAGCAAGGACGAAAAAAAACTACTTGACTTCGCCAGATTCAAACAAAATAATATTGCAGAGGATAAGGACGGGCAAATGGTTTATCTCGCACAAAGTGAGTGGTTTCTGAAAACAGAAATCACCAATAATCCGGAGATTGAGTTTCATTATACATCGGAAATACACAAATAGTGTGAGAGTGTGAGAGTGTGAGGGTGGGGATAAAAGGTATTAAAAATAGGGTGGATTTCTTCAATTCTTAAAGTGAAAGAATCATTTCCCGTTAAATAATATAATGCAGATTAGAGTTTATAAAAACTCTACCAAGTATGTTTAGGCAAGATGGTCCTATTGTTAAAAAATCTACAGAATTTGCAATTAAAATGATTAAATACTGTGATTTTTTAAATGCAAGAAAACAATTTGTCTTTTCAAATCAGTTATTAAAATCCAGTACTTCTATTGGAGCTAATGTTTTCGAAGCACAGTATGCAGAAAGCAGACTGGACTTTATTCATAAAATGAAAATCGCTTTAAAGGAAGCTAACGAAACCCGTTATTGGCTTACATTATGTGAAAAAATGGAAGATTTAAATGTTGAGAAAGATTCTTTAAAAGATTTGAATGAAATTATGGCAATTCTATCAAGGATAATAATTACCAGCAAAAAAAACTTAAATCAGAATTAACACTCCACACTCTCACACTCTCACACTATTTCAAACGTACCCCAGTATAATTATGCGGACTAATCTTCTTCAGCTCTTTCTTCACGACTGCGGCAATATCTAGTCCGTCGATAAAAGCATGCATGGACTCTTTTGTGATTCCATTTTTTCCTCTGGTAAGTTCTTTAAGGGCTTCGTAAGGGTTGGGATAATCCTCTCTTCTTAAAATTGTTTGAATGGCTTCCGCTACAACGGCCCAGTTATTATCAAGATCCTGTACTAATTTATTTGTATTTAATACCAGTTTGGAAATACCCCGTTCAATAGATTTGAGGGCAAGAATTGTATGAGAAAAAGGAACCCCGATATTACGTAAGGTAGTGGAATCAGTAAGGTCACGCTGCAGGCGGGATACCGGAAGTTTTGCTGACAGGTATTCAAAAATTGTATTTGCCATACCGAGATTGCCTTCCGCATTTTCAAAATCTATCGGATTTACTTTATGCGGCATGGCCGAAGATCCGATCTCACCATCTTTTATTTTTTGCTTGAAATAATCCATGGAAATATATGTCCACAGGTCCCTGCAAAAATCAATTAGAATGGTATTAATCCTTTTCATGCAGTCAAACTGCGCTGCGAGAAGGTCATAATGTTCGATTTGAGTAGTAAACTGTTGGCGTTTCAGGTCGAGTTTTTTCTCGACAAATTCATTACCCAGTTTAGTCCAGTCCCTGTTTGGAAATGCAACATAATGTGCATTGAAATTACCGGTTGCACCGCCAAATTTAGCAGTGAACGGAATTTGAATCAGGAGTTCAACCTGGTTTTGGATTCTTTCCACGAATACCATCATTTCTTTGCCAAGTGTTGTTGGAGATGCAGCCTGACCATGAGTCCTGGCCAGCATGGGAGTATTCCTCCATTGATTGGCCAAAATGGCAAGTTGCTTTTTCAGATTTAAAACAAAGGGCAGATATTCGATCTCTACAACATGTTTCCAAAGCAATGGAATCGCAGTATTATTAATATCCTGGGAAGTCAGACCAAAATGAACCCATTCTTTTATTTCAGCATCTTTTGTATTTTTCAGCTTTGATTTCAGGAAATATTCAACTGCTTTTACATCGTGGTTCGTAGTTCTTTCGATTTTTTTTATTTCAAGGGCATCTTCAAGGTTAAAATTTTCCACCAGGGCAAGCAGGTATTTTTTTGTAACGGGGGAAATGGTGAAAAATTTCTTTTCGGAGAGAAAAATTAAATAAGAGATTTCAACCTGGAAGCGATATTTAATCAAAGCATATTCAGAGAAATATTCACCCAATTGCTGCAGTTGGCTGCGATATCTGCCGTCTAACGGTGAAATGGCTGTTAGTGGATGAAGTTCCATATACTCTTTGGCTGGCAGGGATTATTTGGATGCCTTCCCTACATTTGCAGCCAAATTTAAACTAATCGCGTTGGACAGAAAAATAAGGGTAGGAGCTGTAAGTTATCTGAATACCAAACCCCTGCTATATGGAATCGAAAATTCCCCGGTCATTGAAGAAATATCCCTGATTACTGAATTTCCGGCCAGGATTGCAGATAAACTCCTGAAGGACGAAATTGATATCGGTCTCGTGCCAGTTTCAATTATTCCTCTAATGAAGGAATATCATATAAATACCCGCTATTGTATTGGCTGTGACGGGCCGGTTGCTTCTGTTTGTTTATTCAGTGAAGTACCGATTCAGGAAATAAAGACAGTTATTCTTGACTATCAGAGCCGCACTTCAGTCTTGCTTGCAGAAATATTATTTGAAAAGTACTGGCAACAAAAGCCTGTATTTGTACCATCCGGTTCCGATTTTCTCCATCAGATTAAAGGGAATACAGCTGCGATTATTATCGGTGACCGGGCCCTTCGGCAAAGAACTGTTTCCGCTTATTTTTATGATTTGGGAGAAGCGTGGAAGCAGATGACAGGTCTGCCGTTTGTATTTGCCGCCTGGATAAGCAATAAAGCATTGGATCCCTTATGGGTAGAGCGATTCGATCAGGCAAATGCTTACGGCGTTCAAAATATTCCACACGTGCTGGAACAAATAACAGAATCATTTTTTGATTTCAAAAAATATTATACACGATACCTGAGTTATCGGTTGGATGATGAAAAGAAAAAAGGATTAGATCTCTTTCTGGAGATGTTAGCGGATAAGAAGTAAGTTTTTGTCTGATCGGATGTTACGACAGGAACTGGCGCATTAAGATTGCTCTGAAAATGCCGGAGTCCAGGTATAAATATTTTTTGGAGTATTTCAACTATTCAAAACAACAGACCGACCATTACAAATGGATTGATCCAAAGGAGCCTGAAAAACAGGTTCCTGTAAGATACTTACCATAATTGAATCCAGCACATCGCAGATATTTAAATCTTTCCCGCGAACAAAAAAGGGTAGACTGGGATATCTGTAATTTATCTATTCGCTTTTTTTTACGCTTAATGTACCAGTAACTGTGCCTCCAGGATTTTGCCAATTCCCGGTTATCGTACCAGCTGCAGCGGTATATGTACCCGTACCGACTTCAACGGCGCCAGTCTGACTTAAATTCAAAGTAGTATCTGAATAATTGAAGGTAGCTCCGTTTACTGTATATGTGCCTTGTCCATAATAAGTATTACCGTCTGCTCCTGTTCCTTTATGGAGAAGTGTTCCGTCAGGTCTGAGATCGAAGCTATAATAATATGTTTTGGGAGAACCTGTAACCTGATATGTCCCAACCCAAAAACCCACAATTGTTGTAGGAGTCACCGTTGACTTAGAGCATGATGTCGATGCAGACCAAATCAACATGCTAATTGCAATTAATAAGATAGAAATTCTCATGACAGTATAGGGTTAAATTTAAAAATATTGAATCTAAAATCAAGATAAGCATATTTATCTGACTATTATAATTCTCCCATTATTCTTCATTCTACTAAGGGTAAACCCTTAGTTGAAAATTCAAATACAAATTCTTATGCTAATTTTATAATTATGCAGAAAAAGAATTCAATAGTTTCATTGGGAAAGGCAGTAGTTAGAAGAAGTAAATTACTGTTTAAAAAGAATCCCGATAAATTATTAAAAAAAGTTAAGGGTGTAATTCATGTTGGGGCGAATACCGGACAGGAAAGAGAATTATATGCTCAATATGGACTGTCTATTGTCTGGATTGAACCAATTCCGGAAGTATTTGAAAAATTGCAATCGAATCTTATTGGAATTCCAGGGCAGATTGCGCTTAAAGGTCTCGCGACTGATCTTGACGATGTGGAATATCAATTTCATCTCGCCAACAATAATGGAGCATCATCTTCAATTCTGGATCTGAATCTTCACCAGGATATATGGCCTGAAGTAGGCTATGAAAAAACTATCAAACTTTATAGCAAAACACTAACCTCATTATTGAATGAGAATAATATTAACATCTCAGAATATGATATGTTGGTAATTGATACACAGGGTTCAGAATTGCTGGTATTGAAAGGAGCCGAATCCATTCTTCAAAATTTCACCTATATCCAAACTGAAGTACCTGACTTCGAAGCTTATAAAGGCTGCTGCCAGCTTAAGGATCTCCAATTATTTCTTGGGGAGCGCGGATATAGGGAAATTTTACGTAACAGATTCGCAACCCATCCTGGTGGCGGGAGTTATTACGATATTGTTTTTAAAAGCAACCCAATTGATACTAAGAAAAATTAGGCTTATTCTTTAAAAGCAAAAATATTTAAGATGACATCGTAATCACCCGTTTTATCCCTATCCCAAAACGGCTTTGCATAAATAGGGCTCCCTTCTTTTATATAGTATTTAAATTTATTTCGAACCAGAATATCCAAAATTTCATTCAGTTTATACATTTCTGCATAAGTTCCATGATATTCTACGAATAAGTTTTTGATTTTTGATAAATTATCAGAACAATCCTTTAACACCGCATGTTCAGCACCTTCGATATCTATCTTTAGAAAATCTATTTCATCATTCAATAAATCTTTTAATCTTACACATTTGACAACATTTTTATTATCATTTTCGTTAGTTTTTGCTTCAATTCTGCTAGCCATACTGCCTTTAGAATTAAAAGAGATGGATTCATTATTAATCCAAATGGCTGCATTCTTCACTGTTGTATCAGAAAAATTCCAGGCTTCAAGATTTGATTTAAGAATATTAAAATTTGTTTCATCCGGCTCAAATCCTGTCACTACAGCATTTGGATAATTATCTTTAAAGTAGAGTATACTTGTTCCAATATAAGACCCACAATCAATAATTTTTGGCCGGTCTGAATTTGCCCGGAATTTGTAGAATTGGTTTATAAAAAGCTCGTTTATCGATATAAGAAATACGGGGCCGTCCCTGAATGTTATTTTGTATTTATTTTTATAAGTGTGATACTTTAATCTCTGATCTGTCTGATGTTTTAATATTTTCTCTTTAGTCCAGCCGATATCAAATACACTGTACGGGTTATAAAATAACTTTTTAACTCTTTTATTAATTCCTTTACCCAGGTTGGCCAATAAATGAGGCATAATGCTTAATTGATTCAGGGTGCAAAATAGTCTACTTTTAAAAAATAATAAGAATCATATTTCAAAACCTCCTTTCGGAAATCTGAGATCAATAAGGCTTTAGATAAATATTGCAGCTTTAATTAGTAAGACAACTAAATTTGCTTACAATTAAAATCGAATATCATATTTCAATGAGTTGTTATGGATGTCATTATTATTTTTAATGGTTTGGGTAATCAGATGTCTCAATATGCATTTTATCTAAATAAAAAAAATATTTCTAAATCAACAAGGTTTTTATTTTCTAAAAAATCAAATAATATTCACAACGGATATGAGCTTGACAGGGTATTCGGAATCAAATATCATGATTCTCTATTCGATAAATTTCTATATCTGATTTTCAGAGTTGCCGGCTATAAAAAACATGCTTTTATTTCAAAACCTGCGATTCAGTTTTTAAATTATCTTGGAATAAAAATCATAAATGAAAATGACGATTATGATTTCAAGTCTGAATATCTAAGAACTTCCAAAGGGATAAAATTTTATGTAGGAGGATGGCATTCGGAGAAATATTTCATTGATATAAAAGATATCATACTAAATACATTTCAATTTAATCTGCAAAATGTCGGAATGGAGAATCTGCAGGTATTAGAACACATTAAAAAAACCAATAGCATATCTGTTCATGTCAGGAGAGGAGATTTTATCGATACCAATAATTTCAGCAAGCTGGGAACCGTATGTACATTAAACTATTTTTTAAAAGCCATAGAAAAAATGAGGTCCCTGGTTGAAAACCCGCATTTCTTTTTTTTTACAAACGATTATTCCTGGGTTAAAACTAATTTTAACGGCACTGATTTTTCTTTAATAAACATTAATACAAAGTTCGATAGTTGGAAAGATATGTTTCTCATTTCAAATTGTTCGCATCATATTAATTCTAACGGGTCATTTAGCTGGTGGTCTTCATGGTTAAATAATAACAGGCATCCGTTTGTCATTGTACCAAGAAATTTTATTGCAAACCGGCACTTTGATGATATATATCCGGAAAGTTGGATTCAATTATCAGATTATTAGTTTTCTTATTTTAAACAGAATCCAAAATCCTGAGGCCATCTTCTGAAAAAGTGATTTCAGTTCTAAAT